>Ga0307306_10000011_pt1 | contig 44805 bp, 41 predicted proteins | sample ER_DNA_193_FD_194507 | JGI IMG/M metagenome (GOLD analysis project Ga0307306, IMG submission 194507) | Bulk soil microbial communities from the East River watershed near Crested Butte, Colorado, United States - ER_DNA_193 | ecosystem: Environmental > Terrestrial > Soil > Floodplain | place...
GCCGCCGCGGCGGCGCCAGCGCCGCGCGCGACTCGCTCGCCGCCGCGCACCTGCTCGAGTCCTACCTGGAGAGCCGCGGATGAGCGACGACTGGCTCACCGACGACCCGTTCGCCGATCCCGACGATCCCGCCGCCCGCGAACGCGAGCAGCGGCGTTTGGAGCGCGAGGAGAAGCGGCGCCAGCGCGAAGAGAAGGACCGCCAGCGTGCCGAACAGCGCGAAGAGAAGGACCGCCAGCGAGCCGCGAAGCAGGCCGCGAAGGAGAAGCAGGCCGCGAAGGAGAGGGAGGCAGCGCCTCCGCCGCCAGCACCGGCAAGCCCGCCGCCTCCCGCGGCCAAGAATGAGCCGCCCAGCGAGGAAGTGCCGGTCCAGAAACCCGCACCGCTTCCGCCTCCGCCCCCTCCGAAAGAAGAAACCCCGCCTCCTCCGGCGGAAGAGCCGCCGTTGCCGCTGCGCACGCCCGAGCAGGAGTTCTGGGACGAGGACCCCGAGCCCGAGCTCGGGCCGGACCCCGAGCCCGCTGCGGCGCCGGCGGCGACCGCCTACCACGACGAGGGCGATCCGACGATGGCCGGCGCCGCCCGCAACGGACGCCGGGTCGGCGGCGACGATGGCGGCTCGCGCCGCAGCGGCCCGCTCGGCGCGATCGCCCGTCACCCGTTCCGGGTCTTCGGCGTGCTCGTCGTCCTCTTCCTCCTCTGGTCCCTGAACCAGCTCTTCCAGCCCTTCCACGGCGAGGGCAGCGGCGAAGTCGCGGTGGCGATTCCGAAGGGCGCCGGGGTGGGTGAAATCGGCGACCTGCTGAGCGACAGGGGTGTGATCGACGACTCGACCCTGTTCCAGATCCGTGTGCGGCTGGCGGGGGAGGCCTCCAGCCTCTATTCGGGCCGCTTCACGCTCGCCCACAACATGAGCTACGGCGCCGCGATCGACGCCCTCTCGACGCCGCCGGTGAAGCGGACGCTCAGCGTCACGATCCCCGAGGGCTACACCCGCTCGCAAGCCGCGCAGCTGGTCGAAGAAGACGGCATCCCCGGCAGCTACACCAAGGCGACGATCAAGTCGAAGTACCTGAACCCGGCTCAGTACGGGGCCAAGGGCGCGAAGGACCTCGAGGGCTTCCTCTTTCCCGACACCTTCGAACTGAAGCCGAACGCGCCCGTCGCCGACCTCGTCCAGCTGCAGCTGCAGGACTTCCAGCGGCGGATCGAGGGCGTCGACATGAAGTACGCGAAGTCGAAGAACCTGAGCGTCTACGACGTCCTCATCATCGCTTCGATGGTCGAGCGCGAGGCCGGCGTCACCAGCCAGTACGAGGACGTCGCCTCGGTGATCTACAACCGCCTCCACGAAGGGATGCCGCTGGGGATCGACGCGACGATCCGCTTCGCCACCGGCAACTACACGGACCCGCTGACCGAATCGGAACTGGCGATCGACTCGCCGTACAACAGCCGCACCAACGTCGGCCTGCCGCCGGGGCCGATCGACAGCCCCGGCCTGAAGGCGATCGAGGCGGCGGCGCATCCAGCGAAGAGCGACTACCTCTTCTACGTGACCACTCCCGGCGCCTGCGGCAAGCTCACCTTCGCCGAGACCGAAGCCGAATTCGAAGCCGCGGTGAACAAGTACAACTCCGCCCGTGAAGCGGCCGGCGGCAACTCGCCGGACACCTGCGGGGAAGAAGAAGGTTAGGAACCATGCCGAAGCTGGCGGTGATCGGGCACCCGGTCGCGCACTCGCGCTCGCCGGCGATGCAGACCGCGGCGCTGGGAGCGCTCGGGCTCGCGGACTGGAGCTACCGGGCGATCGACGCCGCGCCGGGAGCCTTCGAGATGACGGTGCGGGAGCTGGCCTCGGTCGGCTACGCAGGAGTCAACGTCACCGTCCCGCATAAGCAGGCGGCCCTGGCGCTTGCCGACGAGGCGAGTGAAGCCTCGCAGCAGATCGGCGCCGCGAACACGCTCGTCTTCGACGGCAAGAAGATCGAGGCCCACAACACCGACGCCGACGGCCTGCTCGCCTCGTTGCCGGACTCGCCGCGCGGGCGGCGGGTCCTCGTCCTCGGCGCCGGCGGCGCGGCGCGAGCGTCGATCTGGGCGTTGCTCTGGGAAGGGGCCGAGGTCGAGGTCTGGAACCGCACGCCCGAGAAAGCGGCGACGCTCTGCGCCGAGCTCGGCGGGGCGGCGATCACCGATCCCCAGCAGGACGCCTACGAGGCGATCGTCAACACCAGCGCCGCCGGCCTGAAGGGAGAGGACCCGTTCGAGCACCTGCCGCTGGAGCCGGACCTCTTCGCCGCGGGGCAGACGGTCGTCGACATGGTCTACGGCGAGCGCCGCAGCCCGCTGCTGGAGGCGGCGGAGAAAGCGGGCGGCGCTGCCGTCGACGGCCTCGAGATCCTCGTCCAGCAGGGCGCCCGCTCGCTGGAAATCTGGACCGGTCGCGAACCCGACCTCGACGTGATGCGTCGGGCGGCAGCGCGCCGATAGCCTTCCTCGCGATGACGACGTTCCGTTTCACCACCGCGGGGGAGTCGCACGGGCCTGGGCTCGTGGCGATCGTCGAGGGCATACCGGCGGGCCTCGAGCTCGACCGCGAGGCGCTCGACCGCGACATGGCGCGCCGCCAGCTCGGCCACGGCCGCGGCGGCCGGATGAAGATCGAGACCGACACGGTCGAGGTCCGCTCCGGCGTCCGCCACGGCCGCACCCTCGGCAGCCCGATCGCGCTGCTGGTCGCCAACCGCGACTACGCCAACTGGGAGGAGCGGATGAACCCGTGGCCGGTCGAGGGCTTCTCGCCCGACGAGGTGCACCTGCCGCGGCCGGGTCACGCCGACCTCGTCGGCGCCCAGAAATACGGCCATTCGGACATTCGCAACGTCCTCGAGCGCGCCAGCGCCCGCGAGACCGCCGCCCGGGTTGCCGCCGGCACGATCGCCCGCGCCTTTCTCGCTCGCCTCGGGGTCGAGGTCCACAGCCACGTCTTGCAGATTGCCTCGGTCAAAGCCGAGGAACGCCCTGACCTGGCGCCCGAGGACTTCGCAGGCGTCGACGACGATCCCGTCCGCTGCCTCGACCCGGAGGCGAGCAAGGCGATGGTCGCGGAGATCAACCGCCTGCGCAAGGCGAACGAGAGCCTCGGCGGCACCTTCGAGGTCCTCGTCTTCGGCCTCGTCCCCGGGATCGGATCCCACATCTCCTGGGAAGACCGGCTCGACGGCCGCCTCGCCGGCGCCGTCGCCTCGATCCAGTCGATCAAGGGCGTCGCGATCGGCGAAGCCTGGGACGTCGCCGGCCGCCCCGGTTCCGAGGCCCACGACGAGATCTTCTGGTCCGAGAAGGACGGCTACTTCCGCGAAACCAACCACGCCGGTGGCCTCGAGGGCGGGATGACCAACGGCCTGCCGCTCTCGGTGCGGGCGGCGGTGAAGCCGATCTCGACCCTGACCAAGCCGTTGCGCTCGGTCGACACCGAGACCAAGCAGCCGGCGCAGGCGCTGCGCGAGCGCACCGATTCCTCGGTCGTCCCCGCCGCAGCCGTCGTCGGCGAGGCGATGGTGGCGCTGACCCTCGCCCGCGCCTACCGCGAGAAGTTCGGCGGCGACCACATCGACGACGTGGTCGAGGCGATCCAGGCTTACAAGCAGCGCATCGACTTCAAGGGCTGAGGCCGGTGCGGCCGGCGATCGTCTTCATCGGCTTCATGGGGGCGGGGAAGTCGACGGCGCTGGCCGCCGCCCGCGAGGCGGGTCTGGAGACCGTCGAGATCGACGAGCTGATGGAGCGCGAGCTCGGCAAGCCGATCCGCCAGGCCTTCGAAGAGGACGGGGAGGAGGCCTTCCGCGCGCGAGAGGCCGAGGTCGTCGGCGAGCTGCTGGAGAAGGCGGACGGCGGCGCGATCGCCCTCGGCGGCGGCAGCGTCCTCTCCGAGCGCGTTCGCAAGGCGCTCGACCGCCACACCGTCGTCCTCCTGGAGATCGACGCTGCCGAGGCCTGGCGGCGGATCGAGGGGACGGAGCGGCCGCTGGCGACGAGCGAAGCCGACGTCGAGCGGTTGCTCGCCGAGCGGCTGCCGCTCTACGAAGAGCTCGCCGACGCTGTCGTGCCGATGGCCGACATCGGCGCCGTCGCGCGGGCGTTGCCGGCGATCCGGGCGCTGGCGGAGATGCCTGCCGGGACGAAGCTGCTCTGGGCCTCCAGCCAGTCGGGCGACTACCCGATCCTCGTCGGCCCCGAGATCCTCGGCAGCGGTTGGTGGCCGCTGGAGGGGAATCGCTTCTGCGTCACCGACCGCGACGTCGGACCGCTCTTCGGCGAGCGCCTGCAGCCGCTCGCGGCCACCGTCGAAGTCGAGCCGGGGGAGGGGGCGAAGACGTTGGGCTGGACGGAGGCTGTCCTGCGTGAGCTCTCCCAGCAGGGGATGAGCCGCGAAGACCACGTCGTCGCCCTCGGCGGCGGCGTCGTCGGTGACCTCGCTGGCTTCTGCGCCCACCTTTACCAGCGCGGGGTCGCGGTCGTCCACGTGCCGACGACGCTGGTCGCCCAGGTCGACTCCGCCTACGGCGGCAAGACCGGCGTCGACCTCCCGGAGGGCAAGAACTACGCCGGCGCCTACCAGCTCCCGGCCGGGGTCCTCGCCGACACGGCGACGCTGCGGACGCTGCCGCGGGAGGAGCTGGCGGCCGGGTTCGTCGAGGCGCTGAAGACGGGGCTGCTTGCCGGCGGGCCGCTCTGGGAGCGGGTGCGGACGATCGAGGAGATCGATCCCGACGACCTCGCCGACGTCGTCTTCGCCTGCGCTCGCTACAAGTGCGGCATCGTCGCCGCCGACGAGCGCGACGCCGGGCTCCGCAACGTCCTCAACCTCGGCCACACGGTCGGCCACGCGATCGAGGCGGCCACCGACTACAGCCGCTACCGCCACGGCGAGGCGATCTCGATCGGGCTGCTGGCGGCGCTGCGCCTGTCCGACGCTCCAGGGTTGCGGGACGAATGCGAGGGGATCCTCACCCGCCACGGGCTGCCGGTCCGCCTCGACCCCGAGGTCGCGATCGAGGACGTCCTCGCTGCTCTGCAGCGCGACAAGAAGCGCACCGCCGCCGGCGTCGGCTTCGTCCTCCTCTCCGAGCCCGGACAGCCCCGCACCGGCCAGCTGGTCGACCCGGCTAAGGTCAGGGCAGCCGTGGAGGAGCTGTACTCATGACCACCGTCGCCAACCGGGTCGCCGTCCTGCACGGGGTCAACTTCGACGTCCTCGAGCAGCGCGATGCCAGCATCTACGGCGGCCTCTCGCTGAGCGAGCTGGAGCGGCAGATCTCCGACTGGGCGCACGAATTCGGCCTCGAACCGATCTTCTTCCAGACCAACTCCGAGGGCGAGTTCTGCGAATACCTCCACCGCTCGGCTGACGGCCTCGCCGACTCCCTGATCGTCAACGCCGGCGCCTGGACCCACTACAGCCGCGCGATCGCCGACGCGCTGGAGCTGACGCGGCTGCCCGCCATCGAGGTTCACCTCTCCGACGTCGAGGCGCGCGACGACTGGCGCAAGCTCTCCGTCTTCGACGGCCTCGTCGCCGCGAAGATCTCCGGCAAGGGCCCCGACGGCTATCGCGAGGCGCTGGAAATGCTGGCGACGAAGCTCGAAGTGACGCCCTAGTGCGCGGCCGCGGCGACCGCCTCGAGCAGCAGCTGGCCGAGCGCGAGCTCGACCGGATGCTGGTCCTGAACCTGATCAACATCCGCTACCTGACCGGCTTCACCGGCACCAACGGGGCCTGCGTCTGCGGTCCCGGCGTGCGTCTCTTCTTCACCGACTTCCGCTACACCGAGCGGGCCGAAGCCGAGGTCGAAGGCTGGGAGATCCACACGATCGCCAACGACTGGCTGGGCGGAATCGCCGAGCACCTGCAGGGAAGGGTCGGGTTCGAGGACGACCACATGTCGGTGCGGCTGCTGGAGAAACTGAAGGAGAAACTCGCCGACGGGGTGGAGGCGGTCCCCGCCGGCGGCCGGGTCGAGGAGCTGCGGCGGGTCAAGGACGAGGGCGAGCTGGCGCTGATCGAGGAGGCCGCGAAGCTGGCCGACGAGGCCTTGCGCTGGAGCACGGAGCAGGGCCTTGCGGGCAAGAGCGAGCGCGAAGTCGCCCGCGCCTTCGAAGCGAAAGTCCGCGAGCTCGGCGGCGACCCCTCGTTCCCGGCGATCGTCGCCGCCGGTCCCAACGGGGCGCTGCCCCACGCCGAGCCCGGCGAGCGGCAGATCGGGCGCGGCGAGCTGGTCGTCTTCGACATGGGGGCGGCGATCGACGGCTACTGCTCCGACGGCACCCGCACCTTCGCCACCGGGGATCCGGGCGAGGAGGCGATCGAGGTCTACGAGGTCGTCCGCGCGGCCCAACAGGCGTCGCTGGAGGCGATCCGCGCCGGGATCGTCGGCGAGGACGTCGACAAGGTCGCCCGCGAGGTGATCGGCGCCGCCGGGCACGGCGATCGCTTCGGCCACGGCCTCGGCCACGGGGTCGGCCTCGAGCTCCACGAGGGCCCGCGGCTCTCGTTGCGCTCCGACGACGTCCTCGCGCCCGGGGAAGTCGTCACGGTCGAGCCGGGGATCTACCTGCCGGGCAAGCTCGGGGTGCGGATCGAGGACCTGGTCGTGGTGACCGACGACGGCCTGCGCAACCTCAGCTCTTTACCGAAAGATCTGCAGATCGTCGGTTGATATTCAAGGCCGCGTGCGTACTCGCCGATAGCGGCACATGAGCGCTAACGCCGAGACCCTCGTCTCGATCCACGAGGAGGCGCGCCGGGAACGCCTGCTCGACATGGAGGAGCGGGTCCAGCGCTACCGCCTCGCCTGCTTTGGGATCCTCGCCCTTGCCCTGGCCATCGGGGGCGGCGACGAGGTCGGCTTCTGGTGGGTTCCCTTGCTGGCGGCCGGGCTCGTCGGCTTCGCGGTCGCCGACCGCTTCATGCGCAGCAGCTCGCACCCGGCGATCTGGGTGGCGGGGGCCTGGGCGGCCCTGCCGCTCATCCTCATGGCCTCCGTCCTGGTCACCGGCGGCGCCGCCAGCCCGGCGCTGGTCTGGTTCGCGCTGCCCGCGGTGACGCTTGGCTTCCGCTTCGAGCCCCGCGGAATGGTGGTCGGCACCGCCTACGTGGTGGTGACGTTCCTGCTCGCGGCGATCGTCCCGAACCCGGACCTCGCCTGGGAGGAACGTCAGCTCCTGATCGCGGTCCTCGCCCTGATCGTCAGCACCGTGATCCTCTCCGGCGCCTTGGTCGAGTCCGACCGCGCCCACCGCCACCGCTCGACCCTCGACCCCCTCACCGGCCTCTTCAACCGCAACGCGCTCGAGCAGCGGCTCTCCGAGCTCGACGGCCAGCCCTGCGACCCGAACCTGGGCATCTCCCACGCCTTCCTCCTCTGCGACCTCGACCACTTCAAGCAGGTCAACGACAGGTATGGACACGCGACCGGCGATGCCGTCCTCCAGGACGTTGCCTACACGATGCGGGCGACCCTGCGAGCGGGCGACTCGATCTACCGGGTCGGTGGTGAGGAGATCCTGGTGATCCTGCCTGCAGCCGGCCATGAGGACGCGATCGAAATCGGGGAACGGCTGTGCGTCGCCGTGCGCGAGCGTCGCCCCAACGGGGTCACCGTCTCGCTCAGCATCGGCGTCGCCGTCGCCGAACCGGAGACGATCGACACCGAGGACCTGCTGGCGCGGGCCGACGCTTCGCTCTACGCGGCGAAGGCATCCGGCCGCGACCGGATCCACGTCGACGACTGCGAGCTGGCGCTGGTCAGCGGCTGAGGTCGACGTCGCCGCTCAGTCGCGAGCCGAAGGCCGCGAGGAGCTGGACGGTGGCCTCGACGTCGCGCAGGTCGACCATCTCGACCGGCGAGTGCATGTAGCGCAGGGGGATTGAGACCAGCCCGGTGGGAATGCCGGCGCGGGAGATCTGCAGGACGTCGGCGTCGGTGCTGGTGCCGCGACCGCTGGCGCTGACCGAGTACTCGATCCCCTCCGCCTCGGCGGTCTCGACCAGCAGCTCGAAGACCTTGGGCGAGAGGGTGGAGCCGCGGCCAATCGCCGGGCCGGAGCCGAAGGGGTGGCTGCCGATCTCCTTCTCGTCGACCCCGGGGGCGTCGGTCGCGTGGGTGACGTCGACGGCGATCGCGATGTCGGGCCGCAGCTGGAAGGAGGCGGTGCGGGCGCCGAAGAGCCCGATCTCCTCCTGCACTGCGGCGACCGCGGCCATCGAGCCGCCCGGCCCGTCGCCCTCGTGACAGCGACGCAGGCTCTCCAGGGCGACGTAGGCGCCAAGGCGGTTGTCCATCGAGCGGGAGACGAGTCGGTCTCCGGCGACCGGCATCGGCTCGGTTCGGATCACAACCGGATCGCCGACCCGCACCAGCGCCTCGGCCTCCTCGCGATCGGCGGCGCCGACGTCGATGTGCATGCTCTTCAGCTCGACGACCTTTTTGCGCTGGTCGGGTTCGAGCAGGTGGATCGGCTTGCGCCCGACGACGCCGGGGACCAACCCGTCTTTGCCACGAATCTCGACTCGCTGGCCGACCAGGATCTGGGGATCCCAGCCGCCGATCGGAGCGAACCAGAGGAAGCCCTGCTCGTCGACGTGGGTGACGACCAAGCCGATCTCGTCGATGTGCCCGACCACCGCCACCAGCGGCGATGCCTCGCCCACCCGGGCGATCGTCGAGCCGATGCCGTCGACGCTGACGTCGGCGAAGGAGGCGGCCTGGCGCCAGACCTCAGCGGCCGGCGCCTCGTAGCCCGACGGCGCGCCGGTGCGAAGGAGCTTGTCGAGGAGGTCAGGAGTAGTCAAAAGGTTGCCTGAGTATGCCTATTCGGGCGGATGTTCGTCGGGACGGGGTCAGGGTGCCGGATGCTGCGCGGCGTTTGCTTCACGGCGGAGCCTGTCTCGCCCTGGTCCGTACCCGCGGTGCTCGTAGGCAATCATCGCCCAGATCAGCAGCACGGCCGCGGCCAGAGAGACCAGGGCCGGTACCGCGGTGGCGACCGGGTTCAGCAGGACGAGGACGATCGCCAAGCCCAGTCGCTGTCGATTCAGGGTTTTGATGTGGCGGTAGCGGAAGGCGACCAGGCCGAGCAGGTAGAGCGCCAGGCCGCCGAGGAGGGCGGCGGCGGGGACGTCGTGCAGGTGCTCGGAGTGATGGCCGATCGTCACCTTCATCCCCAGGGCGATGAGGACGATGCCGGCGACCAGCAGGAGGTGGATGTAGGAGTAGGAGTCACGGGCGAGAGCGTTCTGCTCGCGGCCGGGTTCCGCTTCGCCGAGCCGCCGGGCTGACACCAGGGCGACGACGTCGAAGTAGGTCCACCAGAGCGCCGCCGCGAGGAATACGCCAAGCACGGCGGCGGCGCCGATCCCCAGGTCGAGCGCGCCCGAGGCGCCGACCCCGATCGCGACGATGCTCTCACCGAGGGCGATGATCAGGATCAGGCCGTGGCGCTCGGCGAAGTGGCCGGGGACGAGCTTCCAGCCCTCCGTGCCGAAGAAGTAGGGGCCGGCCATGTCGAGGAAGATCGCCAGCGCCCAGAGGGCGCCCTGCGCGAGCCCGTCGAAGAGCGAGGCGAGGATGAGGATGCCGACGGCGATCGCGGTGCTGACGCCGAGGCCGATCACCGATCGCCGCAGGTCTTCGTCGTCGGTGCCGGCGAGCATGAAGAGGGCGATGTGGGCGGTGCGGAAGACGCCGATCGCCAGGGCGAAGGTGAGAGCGAGGTTGCCGAACGCCTCCTGGACGCAGAGCGAGACGACCAGCAGCGCCGCCATCGCGGCGAAGATCACCCCTCGCACCGCGCCGGCCTCGGGATCGATGACGCTGGTCAGCCAGGCGTAGCCGACCCAGGCCCACCAGAGCACGCCGAGGATGAGCAGCCCTTGCGCCAGTCCCGACCAGGTCTGCTCGTGCGACATCAGCCCGGTGCACTGGGTGATCGCGAGGACGAAGACGAGGTCGAAGAAGAGCTCGAGCGGCGTCACCCGCTCGCCTTCGCGGCGCATCGCCCCGAGGCGGTGATGCTGTTCGGTCGAGGCCTCCATTCTCGAATACTGTTGCGGACGTGGCAGTCGCACTTGTAACGGGGGCGTCGACGGGGATCGGAGAGGCGACCGCGGTCCGGCTCTCCCGCGACCCGGGGACCGAGCTGGTGCTGGTGGCGCGGCGCGAGGAGCGGCTGCGCGAGCTGGCGGAGTCGCTGCCCTGCCACGCGACCTACGTCGCCGTCGACCTCACCGAGGAGGAGGCGCCGCAGCGGATCCGCCGCCACCTCGAGTCAGAGCACGGCGGCCGCCTCGACCTGCTCGTCAACAACGCCGGCGCCTCCTGGCGCGCCGCCTTCGCCGAGGGCGGCTACGCCAACGTCCGCCGCCACATGGAGCTCAACTTCGACGCCGCCGTCCGCCTCACCGAGGCGCTGCTGCCGCTGCTCCGCGCGGCCGCCCCGAGCGCGATCGTCAACGTCGCCAGCACCGCCGGGCGCGTCTCCCGCGCCCGCACCGGCTCCTACAGCGCCAGCAAGTTCGCCCTGATCGGCTGGTCGGACTCGCTGTACGCGGAGGAGCAGCCCCATGGCGTCCACGTCGGGCTGGTGCTGCCGGGCTACATCCAGACCGAGGGCTTCCCCGCGACCGAGCTGCGCGAGAAAGCGCTGACCCGCTGGATCGTCTCGAAGCCGGCGAAGGTCGCCGAGGCGATCCACGAGTGCGGCCCGGGGCGCAAGCCCGAGCGCTACGTCCCGCGCCCCTACGCCCTCGCCGCCCACGCCCGCATCCTCTTCCCGTCCCTGACCCGCCGCGTCCTCTCCGGCGGCGCGGCCGAGAGCCTGACCACGAGCACCGGGGAAGAATGATCTCGGTCGCGGCCGTCGCCCTGGTGGCGGTGGTGGTGGCCACGGTCGTCACCGCTCTTGCGCTGGTCCAGGTGCGGCGGGTCAACCGGCGCTTCCAGGTCCTGGATGAAATCGCCCGGGTCGTCGACGGCGGCGGCTCCCTGGAGGAGACCCTAGGAGCGATCGCGGCGATTCTCGTCCCCGAGGTGGGCGATTTCTGCACCATCGACCTGATCGAGGAAGGGCGGATTCGCCGGGCGGCGGCACGGGTCAGCGGTCCCGATGCCGAGGCCGCCGAGGCCGGCCTCGTCGCCCGTACTCCCGCCCTGCAGACCGAGATGGCGAGCGCCGCCGTCCACGGTCAGGTCGAGCCTCGTTTCTTCGAGTACGTAGACGAAGAGGCCTTGCGCGAGGTTGCAGCTGACGAGGCGGACTTCGAGTTCCTGCGAAGCCTGCAGATCCGGGCCGGGGTGACCGTCGAGCTGCGGGCGCGGGGGAGACCGACCGGGATGCTGACCCTCGGAGTGAGGAGCCACTCCGGCCGGCACCTCGGCTCCGCCGACGTCCGCTTCGCCAGCGTCCTCGCCGGCCGGGTCGCGCTGGCGCTCGACAACGCCGGGCTCTTTTCCGTTCTGGCCCGCGCCGAGCGCGAACGGGCCGAGATCGCGGAGACGCTGCAGCGGGGCCTGCTGCCGCCGCCGCTGCCGCACATCCCCAGTTGGTCGGTCGCCGCGATGTACCGGCCGGCGGGCGCCGAGAACGAGATCGGCGGCGACTTCTACGACGTCTTCCGGATCGCCGGCGGCTGGATGGTCGTGATCGGCGACGTCACCGGGCGCGGCGCCCACGCCGCCGCCGTCACCGCCCACGCCCGCTACACGCTGCGGACCGCCGCGGCGATCACCGGCGACCCGGTCGTCGCCCTGAGGACGCTCAACCGGGAGCTGCTCGCGCGCCGTGGCACGGCGCTCTGCAGCGTCGCCGCGATGGCCGTCGCCGAAGACCCCGCCGCGCCCGTCCAGCTCGCCGTCGCCGGGCACCCGCCGCCGTTGCTGATCGACGGTGACGAGGTGGTCGAGGCGTGCCGGCCGGCCCCGGTCCTCGGGGCCTTCTCCGACTCCGAGTGGGACCTGAGCGCGACCACGGTCGGCCGCAACCAACAGCTGGTGGTGGTGACCGACGGCGTCACCGAGGTCCAAGGCAAAGAGGGCCGCTTCGGCGAGGACAGGCTCCGCGCCGCGGTCGCGGGCATCAGCAGCCCGGCCGTGGCGGCGCAAACGATCGAGGGCGCGCTGCACGAGTTCACCGCCGGGGATCTCGACGACGATGCGGCGATCGTCGCGATCGCCCCGGCCTCCGCCGACGTCGAGCCCGCAGCGGAGGATCGCTGGGAGATGGTCGAGCGGCTCTACGCCGCCTTCAACGGCCGTCACCCCGAGGAGATCGTCGCGCTCTGCGACAGCTCGATGGAGTTCTTCCCGGTCGGCACCGCCGAGCAGATCGGCCGCAGCTCTCCCTACGTCGGGCCCGAGGGCCTGACCGAATACATGCGGGACGTGGAGAAAGCCTGGGACGAGCTGCTGATCTCTCCCAAGGTCGTCGAGAGCCATGGCCGATCGCTGTTCGTGCGGGGCCGGGTCTACGCACGCAGCCGGGCGCTCGGCATCCGCGACATGCCGGTCGCCTGGATCTGGAACGTCGAGGACGGCCGCTTCGTCCGCGGCGAGGTCTTCCGCGATCCCGAGGAAGCGGTGGGGCGCCTCCTTACCTCCACCGAAGACACCATCTAGGATTCGCCGCCGTGACCATCTCCACGAACCAGTTCAAGAACGGCACCCACATCGAGATCGACGGCAAGATCTGGAAGATCATCGACTTCCAGCACGTCAAGCCGGGCAAGGGCGGCGCTTTCGTGCGGACGAAGCTGCGGCGGATCGAGGACGGTTCGGTGATCGACAAAACCTTCCGGGCCGGAGAGAAGTTCCGGCCGGTGCGCACCGAATCGAAAAAGATGCAGTACCTCTACGACTCCGGCGAGGCGGCGGTCTTCATGGATTCGCAGAGCTACGAACAGCTCGAGCTTCCCAAGGACTCACTCGGAGATTCGATGAGATGGGTGCTGGCCAACGACGAGGTCGACGTCCTCTTCGTCGACGAGCAGCCGAGCGACGTCCAGGTACCGAGCGCGATCGAGATGAAGGTCACCCAGACCGACCCAGGCCTCAAAGGCGACACCGCCTCCGGTGGCGGCAACAAGCCGGCGACGCTGGAGTCCGGCGTGGTGGTTCAGGTCCCGCTCTTCATCGAGGAGGGCGAATCGGTCCGGGTCGACACGCGCAGCGGCGAGTACATCTCCCGCGCTTAGCCCGCCGGGCAGCGCTGACAGAATGAGCTCATGCGCAGGTCCGACCAGCGGCGGGACGCCGTCTTCGCCAACTACCAGCGGGACGTCACCGGTCGTCCGCTCGAGGAGCTGCTGGGCGAGGCGCGGCCGTTGACGCGGGAGCTGGCCGAGGGGGTCGACCAGCATCGGGAAGAGCTCGATGACATCATCGCCGCCCATGCGAAGGGGTGGACCGTCGACCGGATCGCCCCACTGGACCTAAACGTGATGCGCGTGGCCCTCTACGAGATGGAATTCATGGACACCCCGGCCGAGGTCGCGATCAACGAGGCCGTAGAGCTGGCTAAGGAGTTCTGCGGGGCCGAGGCGCCGAAGTTCGTCAACGGCATTCTCGGCGCCGTCGTCCGCGAGCGGGGAGCGGCGGCATGAACGTGCGCTTGCGGGAAATCAGCGAGCGCCTGCGTCAGATCACCGCCGAGCTCGAGAGCGAGGATGTCGGCGACGAGCGGGCCGCCCAGCTGGCCTCCGAGGCCGCCGATCTCTCCGCCGAGGCGGTCGAGGAGGCGAATCGCGAGGCTCGCCAGCAGGCGTCTGGCGAGTGAGTTATCCCGAGGATCTGCGCGCTCTCGTAGATGGCGCGCTCGCGGACTCGAGCTTCTCCGCCACCGCGCCCACGGCCGGTCTCGAGGAGGCGATGCACTACTCGCTGCTGGCGGGCGGCAAGCGGGTGCGGCCGGTGCTAGCCCTGGCCACCGCCCGCGCCCTCGGAGCCGAGCCGGAGCGGTTCCTGCCGGTCGCCTGCGCGATCGAGCTGATCCACACCTACTCGCTGATCCACGACGACCTGCCGGCAATGGACGACGACGACCTCCGTCGCGGCCTGCCGACCTCGCACGTCAAGTTCGGCGAGGACGTCGCGATCCTCGCCGGCGACGGCCTCTTCGCCGAGGCGATGCGCCTCTTCTGCGAGCAGCCCGGCGACCCGGCGCGGGTCCTGGCCGCGCTGCGCGAGCTGGCCGCCGCGACCGGGGTCGGCGGTATGGTCGGCGGCCAGTACGTCGACGTGATCGGTGCCCAGACCGATGCCGAGGGCCTGCGTGCCCTGCACGCGTTGAAGACCGGCCGCCTGATCGCCGCCAGCGTCAACGTCGTCCTCCTGCTCGAGGGAGCCGTCGAACCTGAGACAATGCCCTATCGCCGTTTTGCCGACGAGCTGGGCGTGCTGTTCCAGATCGTCGACGACATCCTCGACGTGACCGAGTCTGACGAGCAGCTCGGCAAGCCACATGGAAGCGACGAGAGACATGGCAAACTCACCTACGTCAGCCTTTTCGGACTCGAGCGGGCGCGCGAGCTGGCCGCTCAAAGCCACGAGAAGGCGACCGACGCGCTGGCCGAAGCCACCGGCGAGACGGAAGACTTGAGGCGCGTCGCCGACTACATCTTCACGAGGAACGAATGAGCGAACAGCCCCCCACCCAGGGCCACGAAGAAGACAAAGACCAGATGAAGGAGCCGCTGTTGCCGGGGGTCGACGGGCCCGCCGACCTGCACGGCCTCGACGAGGCGCAGCTGCAGCAGGTGGCGCAGGAGATGCGCACCTACATCATCGACACGATCGGCGAGATCGGCGGCCACTTCGGCGCCAATCTCGGCACCTGCGAGCTCGCCGTCGCCCTCCACAGCCTGCTCGACTCGCCGCGCGACAAGGTCCTCTGGGACGTCGGCCACCAGGCCTACCCGCACAAGATCCTCACCGGCCGCCGCGACCGGCTGCCGACGATCCGCCAGTACGACGGGCTGGCGCCGTTCTGCTCGATTCCCGAGTCCGAGCACGACATCATGGGCGCCGGCCACGCCTCCACTTCGATCGGCTACGCGGTCGGGCTGAAGGAGGCGATGCGCAAGGGGATCGGCCCCGACGGCAAGGTCGCCGCGGTGATCGGCGACGGCGCCCTCACCGGCGGGGTCGCCTACGAGGCCCTCCACGCCGCCGGCGGCCTGCAGACGCCGATCGTGATCGTCCTCAACGACAACGGGATGTCGATCTCACCCAACGTCGGCGCGCTCTCCCGCTACTTCAACCGCATCCGCCTCAACCCGCGCCTCTGGCACGCCCGCGAGGAGGTCGAGGGGAGGCTGACGAAGCTGCCGCTCGGCCTCGGCGAGCGGATCGAGCGCCTCGGGCCGGAGATCAAGTCGGCCCTGAAGGCCTACTGGGCGCCGGGCCTCTTCTTCGAGGAGCTCGACCTCGCCTACATGGGGGTGATCGACGGCCACGACGTCCACGCCCTTCGCGAAGCGCTGACCGAGGCCTTCGCGGCCGACCGTCCGGTGATCGTCCACATCCACACCGTCAAGGGCAAGGGCTTCACCCCCGCCGAGGAAGGCGGTCTGGAGTCGATGGAGGAGTGGCACGCGGCGAAGCCGAAGTCGATCGTCGAAGGACGCCCCGCGGTCAAGGAGCCGAAGCCGGTTCCGGTGACCGAAACCGACTCGCCTGAGGGGATCGAGCTGCTGGAGAAGCCGCCGGCCCCGAGCGCGCCGCCGCAGTACACGAAGGTCTTCGCCGATGCGATGGTGGCCGAGGCCGAAGTCGACGACCGGGTGATCGGGATCACCGCGGCGATGGCGGGGGGGACCGGCCTGCAGAAGCTCTGCGACGAGCGCCCCGAGCAGTACTACGACGTCGGCATCGCCGAGCAGAATGCCGTCCTGCTCGCCTCGGGCATGGCGCTGCAGGGGGCGAAGCCCGTCTGCGCGATCTACTCGACCTTCCTCCAGCGCGCCTTCGACCAGATCGTCCACGACGTCTGCCTCCAGGACCTCGACGTCACCTTTGCGATGGACCGTGCCGGCCTGGTCGGCGACGACGGGCCAACCCACCACGGCGCCTTCGACATCTCCTACTTCCGCCCGATCCCCAACGTCGTCCTGATGGCGCCTCGCGACGAGGCGATGCTGGTCCACATGCTCCACACCGCGATCGCCCACGACGGGCCGGCGGCGCTGCGCTATCCGCGCGGGGCGGCCGAGGGAGCGGAGCTGCCGGCAAAGCCGGAGCTGCTGCCGATTGGCAAGGGGGAGATCCTGTCTGCAGGCGACCGCGTAGCCCTGCTCGGCTACGGCTGCGGGGTCACCGTCGCCCGGGAAGCTGCCGAGATCCTGAAGAAGCACGGTCTCGAAGCGACCGTGGCCGACGCCCGTTTCGCCAAGCCGATCGACGCCGCGCTGACCGAGAGGCTCGCGCGGGAGCACGAGCTGCTGGTGACGATCGAGGAGAACGCCCTCCCCGGCGGCTTCGGCGCGGCTGTCCTCGAACACCTCGAGGACGCCTTCGCCGACGGGCCGGGGGAGAGGGCGCGGGTCTTGCGGATCGGCCTCCCCGATGCCTACGTCACCCACGGCAAGCCGGCCCTGCTGCGGGCCGAGGTCGGGCTCAGCGGCGACTCGGTCGCCGACCGGGTGCTCAGCTCGCTTCCGAGCGCGCAGCCGGCCCTCACCTGATCGCGAGCGGTCTAATCACTTTTGAGGATTGATTCAATTGACGCAATCAATTAGCCTGCGCCAGTCTCTCCGGTGAGAGAGAAGCCCGGCAACTGAGCCAGCGCTTCTGGGGGAATCGCCAAGGGGAGGAGAGGTGCGCATCTATATGTGTGGATCCGCTTGGGGAATCGGATCTCTCGCGCCCCCCGGCAAGGCCGGGGCGCGAGGCGCGCCCGCCGAAGGTCGGCAGCTAGGAGAAATGAAAAAGGCGCCCGCCCCTAGAGGCGGGCGCCTTTCGCTTCAAGCTGCCCTAGCGGCTATTCGCTCGCTTTGACGGCTACCGGATCGCCCAGCTGCAATTTGCCTTCGAGGACGGCGGTGTTGGTGCCGGCCGGCGAAGGAATGCCGACGATTTCGTTGACGAACGGATCGACGGCCCACGAGAAGAGAATCCCGCCGCACCCGTTGGCGCCAGGCACCGCGAATGCATTGTCGACGAGTTTCTGGCCCGTGATGGTGGACAGGGCGCCACCCTCGCTTTCGGTGCCGTTGCCCCCGAAGCCGGTGATCGGCGTGTTCGGCGGCGGCGGCGAGGTGGTGCCGGCGGTCAGATTGAGGCGGATGGGACTCGAGCTGGAGCCGATGTAGCAACTATTCCCCAGGAAGGGGTTGCCCAGCTTGATCCTGACCGGCAGCGAGACGGCGGTCCCGGTGCCCGAGACCAGCGCGCGTGCGCTCACCTGTGCGGGACCGACCAGTTCCATCGTCGCGGTGACCCCGGTGAAGCCGTTGTTGATCGTTTCGTTGAACAGGTTGCGGAGGATCGACGGCCACCAGGTCGGCGCCGTGATGCCCAAAAGGCCACCCGGAACCGGCTGCGGAACCTTGGTGAGGGTGTTGCCGCCCTCGGCCGGCACGAACGGCGTTTCGCTTCCGACCAGTTCGAGCCCGCCCTGCAGAACGACGGGGTTTTTGATCGGCACGGTTTTTTTCCCGGTCTGCACGAAGCCGCCGGTCGTTTCCGAATACAGGCAGGCGAACACGGTTGATTTGCTGAGCGGGCATTCGCCGAAGTTGGCGAAGGCCCCGGTTGGATGGTGCACGGCGGCGCTGGCGGAAGCCGGCAGCGCCAGTGCTGCAAGCAGCGCGAAGGCTGCGAGAAGCCTCTTCATTGACTGGTTCCTTTCTCCTTAGGAGCGGCCGCGAGGCGACCCCTCCATTCCTTTCCCATATTGGAACCAACTTCGTTCCAATTAAGAAAGCTGTATCAGAAAAGAAAAGAAGAGGCAAACCGCCGAAAAAAGAGCGCCCGCCGAAGCGGGCGCTCTTGACTGGTAGGGGAGGCCTCTGATTTAGCGGTGGGCGCGCACCGCGCCCGCGTCAGCGATGTAGGTGGTTCCGGCCAGGATCGCCGTGTTGGTGCCGGCGGCCGAGGGAACGCCGACGATCGAGTTGACGAACGGGTCGACGGCCCAGGAGAAGAGGATTCCTCCACAGCCGTTCGCTCCCGGTGCCGCGAACGAGTTGTCGACGAGTTTGTTGTTTTTGGTGGCGATGATCGCTCCTTCTTCACTCGGGGCGAATTCGCCCGGGGAGCCCGAGATCGACGTGTTCGGCGGCGGCGGCGAGGTGGTGCCGGTGGTCAGGTTGAGGTTGATCGGGTTCGAGTTCGAGCCGATGTAGCAGTTGTTCCCGAGGAACGGGTTGTCCAGCTTGACCTTCACCGGCATGGCCAGGGCGGTGCCGGTTCCGAACAGCTCGTTCAGCGCGTTGAATTTGACCGACGAGGCCGGCGCGGCGAGTTCGACCGTCGCGGTGACGCCGGTGAATCCGTTGTTGATCGTTTCGTTGAACAGGTTCCGCAGCAGCGAGGGCCACCAGCTGGGGGCGACGATCCCCGTCAGTCCGCCCGGCACCGGCTGCGGCGATTTCGACAGCGTTGCGCCGTCGGTCGGGGCGACGAAGGTCAGGTTCCCGAAGATGCTGTCGTCGCTGGATTCGAAGCCGCCCTTGAGGATGACCGGTTTCACGACAGGCACGTTTTTCGCGCCCAACGTGAAGTTGCCCGAAGTGGTTTCGGCGTACACGCAGCCGTCAACCGCCGGGTTGGCGTCGGGGCAGGTGGCGAAGCGGGCGAATTCCCCGGTGAGGGCGGCGTTGGCCGCGGAGGCAGGAATCAACAACGCAAGCAGCAAAGCGCTGCCTAGAAAAAGCCTTCTCATGACTGGTCCTTTCAACTGATTTGTCCGAGTCCGCTCGCATGGCCGGCCTCAGCGATCTCTCCCATTAGAGGAGTCGCTTGTACCAGAGGAAGACTTATGAACGCTCCATAAAATTCGTAGAAAAGCGCCGTAGAGCGTGCCAGGTGTCACTCGCGAGAGGGTGCCGCCGAAACGACGGCGATACTGCAGCGATGATCGTCGATTGCGCCGCCTACGCCGGCGGTGAGCGCCGCGAGGGCGACCTCTCGCTGAAGCAGGCGGGAGAGGCCGCCGGGCGGGACGGAACCTTCGTCTGGGTCGGCGTCTTCGAGCCCGACGAGGCCGAGTTCAAGGCGGTGGCGGCGGAGTTCGGGTTGCACGAGCTGGCGGTCGAGGATGCGGTCCGGGCGCACCAGCGTCCGAAGCTCGAGGGCTATGGGGAGACCCTCCACATGGTCGTCAAGCCGGCGCGCTACGTGGACCCGAAGGAGGTGATCGAGGTCGGCGAGCTCTCGGTCTTCGTCGCCCCTGGCTTCGTCATCACCGTCCGCCACGGCAGCGGTGACCTGGCGCCGGTGCGAAAGCGGCTCGAGACCAGGCCGGACCTGCTCCGGCAGGGTCCCGGCGCGGTCCTGTACGCGATCGTCGACCACGTCGTCGACCGCTACCTGGAGGCCGCCCAGGGCTTCGACGAGGACGTCCGCGAAGTCGAGCTGCAGGTCTTCGGGGAAGGGCAGAACCCGACCGAACGGATTTACCGGCTCGAGCGCGAGGTCCTCGAGTTTCAGGCCGCGGCGACGCCGCTCGGGGAAGCGCTGGAAGAACTCTGCAGCGGCAACTTCCCGATCATCCCGAAATCCCTCCACGAGTACTTCCGCGACGTCGAAGACCACTTGCGCCGGGTCAGCTCTCGGATCGAGAACTTCCGGCAGTTGCTCGACAGCGCCCTGGAAGCGAACCTGACCCAGGTCTCGATGCGGCAGAACGAAGACATGCGGAAGATCTCAGCCTGGGTCGCGATCGCCGCCGTCCCGACCATGTTCGCGGGGATATACGGGATGAACTTCAAGCACATGCCCGAGCTCGGGTGGACCTTCGGCTATCCGCTCGTGCTGGGGATCATCATCACGATCTGCCTCTACCTCTACTGGCGCTTCAAGCGGGCGGGGTGGCTCTGAGCAGTTTTCCCCCCTCACTTTTGGGTAGATCATCGATAGAGCCGTTCCCGATAGCGAGAGGCAGGCGATGGAGGCTGTGGCAACTTCCCTTTCCCTCAAGCTGGCCGCTGAGCCGCAGAACGTACGGCAGGCGCGTGATGAGGCAGCAAGCTGCGCCGAAGCGCTGGGAATGTCGTCCCCCGGCGTGGAAGACCTGAAGACGATCATCTCTGAGGCGTGCTCCAACATCGTCCGCCACGCCTACCCCGCGGACGCGACCGAGCGGCCGATGGAGGTCGAGATGGAAAAGACCGACGGCGAGCTGACGGTGACTGTCCGCGACTGCGGGATCGGGATCCGGCCGCCGACCGGCGCCCGGCCCAGCAGCCTCCGCCTTGGCTTCATCCTGATGGGCTCCCTCGCCGACTACCTGCAGCTGCGGACCGGCAAGGGGCGGGGCACCGAGCTGCTGCTGAAGGTTCCGCTGGGCACGGCCTGATTCCCGGCGCCGTGGGCGCCCCAGCTTGCGCGCGGTCGGGGCCGGGTGGAGACTGGGGGCGTGGCAAGCCTCGCAACTGATCTGGATCGCCGGGCGCCGGACGGCCGCGAAGCGCGCCGCGCCGCGCCTCGCTCCTCTCACGAGGAGTGGGAGCCGGCGGCGAGGGATCCGGGCGAGATCCTCGCCCGGCAGGACGAGAGCCGGGTGCCGGAGCTGGTGCCGATCCGCTACGAGCGGATGCTCGCCTCCCCGTTCGCCTTCTTCCGCGGCGGCGCGGCGGTCATGGCTGGCGACCTGGCGACGACGCCGACCGCGGGGATCGAGGTGCAGCTCTGTGGGGACGCCCACCTCTCGAACTTCGGGGTCTTCTCGGCTCCCGACCGGCGTCTCGTCTTCGACTGCAACGACTTCGACGAGACCTGCCGCGGCCCGTTCGAGTGGGACGTAAAGCGCCTCGCCGCCAGCGTCGCGATCGCCGGCCGGGAGCGTGGCTTCAGCGGTAAGGAGCGGCGGCGGGCGACCCGGTCGGCGGTGCGCTCCTATCGGAACGCGATCCGCCGCTTCGCCGGGATGCGGACGATCGACGTCTGGTATTCGCGCCTCGACGTCGAGCCGGCGCTGGCCGCCCTGCGCGCCCAGCTCGACGGCGACCGCCTCCGCCAGGTGGAGCGCAACCTGAGCAAGGCGAGCGCCAGGGACAGCATCCGCGCGCTGGGAAAGCTCACCGAGAGCGAGGACGGCGAACTCCGCATCCGCAGCGAACCGCCGTTGCTGACGCCGGTCGAGGAGCTGGGCGACGGCGCCGAGGTCGAAGCTCGGCTGGAAGCGGTGCTCGACGCCTACCGGGCCTCGCTGACCCACGACCGCCGCCGCCTCCTCGACTCCTACGACTACGTCCACGCCGCCCGCAAGGTGGTCGGGGTCGGCAGCGTCGGCACCCGCGCCTGGATCGTGCTGCTGCTGGGCAGGGACTCGAGCGATCCTCTCTTCCTGCAGGCAAAGGAAGCGCAGCCCTCGGTGCTGGAGCCCTATGTCGGCGCCAGTCCCTACCGCAACCACGGCCGCCGGGTCGTCGAGGGGCAGCGGCTGATGCAGGCGGCGAGCGACGTCTTCCTCGGCTGGGTCGCGACCAGGGGCCTCGACGACGAGCATCGCTGCTTCTACGTGCGGCAGCTCTGGGACGGCAAGGGGTCGGCGGAGGTCGAGCGGATGTCTCCGCCCGACCTCACGCTGTATGCCGGCCTCTGCGGCGAAGCCCTGGCGCGAGCCCACGCTCGCTCCGGTGACCGCTTCGCCATTGCCTCCTACCTGGGGAAAGGCGAGGCCTTCGACAAGGCGCTGGCGCGCTTTGCCGAGGCCTACGCCGACCAGAACGAAAAGGACTTCCAGGAGGTGAGAAAGAGCCTTCCTGGCTAGTCCTCCCAGCGAGCGGTCAGCTGGTAGATGATCGCGACGTCGAGAATGATCATCAGGAACGCCCAGAGCGGCGCGGCGGGGAACCAGACGATCTGGGCCACCGCGTTGACCGAGACGACGAAGATCGCCGCCCAGCGCGCCGACTCGGCGGCGGCGAAGAGGCCAAGGCCGGTTGCGGCGACGATCGAGCCGAGGATCAGGTGGATCCAGCCCCAGGTCGTCACGTCCGCGATGAGTACTCCCTGACCGCCGACGATCACCACGTCGTCATTGAGGATCGCGGCTAGTCCATATAACGCATCCAGCGAGCCGACGATCAGCATCACTGCTCCGGCGAAAACCGTCCAGCCGGTCGGTTGCCGACTGTCCACTCGCCGCTGATGCTCGCGTCTCTCTGCAGCGTTTGCCTCCATTAGAGGCTCCTTTCATATGACTCGGGGGCCGTTTGGTTTATCCCTCACGGCGCCCCCTGCCATCAGCGCCGGTTGATGAAGAAGATAAGACCGACCCGTTCCCAAAGCAATGTCTGACTGTTGCTTTGCGCCGGGTGGGGGTGGACACTCCTCCTCGTGTCCAGCAGCGGCGTAAGGATCGGCGCGATCCGGCGAGGCCTCCTCGTCCTCCTTCTGGACGCCGTCATCCTCCTGCTCCTCTCCGAGATCCTCGACGGGTTCGTGCTCGACGGCCCTGGCGCCGCCCTCGGCGCCGCTGCCCTGATCGGCCTGGTCAACGCCTTCGTCTGGCCGCTACTGGCGCGGCTGGCGCTGCCCTTGACGGTGCTGACCCTGGGGGTCGCGGCGCTCGTCCTCAACGGCGTCCTCGTCACCTTTGCGATTGACCTGCTGCCGCGGGCCGAAGTCGCCGGGGTGCTGGACGGGATCGTGATCACGATCGTCGTCGCCGCGGTCACCGCGGCCGTCTACTCGCTGCTGGCGATCGACGAAGACGAGGCCTGGCACCGCAACGTCGTTCGTCGCCAAGTGCGCCGGCGCGGGGAGGTGGCCGAGACCGACGTGCCCGGGGTGCTCTTTCTCGAGATCGACGGCCTCGCCCATGACGTCCTGCTGCGGGCGCTTCAGGACGGCAGCGCCCCGCACCTGGCTTCCTGGGTACGGGGCGGCTCGCACCGGCTGCGGGGCTGGGAAACCGACTGGTCCTCCCAGACCGGGGCCTGCCAGGCGGGCCTCCTCCACGGCGATAACGACGACATGCCGGCCTTCCGCTGGTGGGAGAAGGAGCGCGGCGCCGCGATCGTCACCAACCACCCGCGTGACGCGGAAGAGATCGAGCGGCGGCACTCAGACGGGCGCGGCCTGCTCCACGCCGACGGCGCCAGCCGGGCCAACATCCTCTCGGGCGACGCGCCGCACTCGATGCTGACGATGAGCACCGCGCTGCATCGCCGCCGACCGATCGGCAAGGACTACGCCGCCTACTTCGCCCGGCCCTACGCGGCGGCGCGGACGCTGGTCCTCTCGCTCGCCGACATCGGCCGCGAGCGCCGCGCGGCCCGCAGCCAGGTCCGCGACGACGTCCGTCCCCGCATCCACCGCGGCCGCTCCTACGTCTTCGCCCGCGCCTGGGGGACGGTGGTGCAGCGGGACCTCCAGGTGGCGACGGTGATCGGCGACGTGCTCGCCGGCCGTCCGGTCATCTACACGACCTTCCTCGCCTACGACGAGGTTGCGCACCATTCCGGAATCGAGCGCCACGACGCGCTCGCGGTGCTGCGAGACCTCGACCGCCAGATCGCGCGGATCGCCCGCGCCTGCGCCGACGCGCCGCGGCCCTATCGGCTGGTCGTCCTTTCTGACCACGGCCAGTCGCAGGGGGAAACCTTCCGCGACCGCTACGACCAGACGCTGGAGGAGCTGGTGGGGGAAGCCTGCGACCCGGACGGGGTCGTTGCCGCTGAAGCCGGCGACGACGACGCCCTCTCCTACCTCAGCGCCGGCCTGACCGAGGTGGCGCGGGACGAGACGCTCGCCGCCGGCGCCGTCCGAGCGGCGACCCGCGACCGCCGTGCCGACGGCGTCGTCGCCCTCGACTCCGATGCGCGCAGTGAGATCGCCGCGACTCACGACGGCGAGGTCCCGGAGCTCTCGGTGATGGCCTCGGGCTGCCTCGGGTTGATCTGCTTCCCTCGCGAGCCGGGGCGGGTGAGCCTGGAGCGGATCGAAGCGCTTTATCCGCGGCTGCTGCCGGCGCTCTGCGAGCACCCGGGCATCGGTTTCGTGATGGTGCGCTCTGAGCGCGACGGGGCGGTCGCGGTCGGGGCGGGAGGAACGTACTTCCTGAACGCCGACCGGGTGGTGGGCGATAACCCGTTGGCTCCATTCGGCCCCAACGCCGCCGGTCACCTGCGCCGCACCGACGGCTTCCCCCACTGCGCCGACCTGATGCTCAACAGCACCTTCTGGCCCGAGTTCGGCGAGGTCGCCGCCTTCGAGGAGCTGGTCGGCTCGCACGGCGGCATGGGCGGGCCCCAGAGCTTCCCGTTCGTGCTCCACCCGGCGGACCTGGAGTGGCCGGCGGAGGAGGTGGTCGGGGCGGAGCGGGTGCACCGGATCTTCCGCGGCTGGCTGGCCGGGCTGGGGCAGACCGCCTACGCGAGCGAGGTCGACTCCCCCGGCGAGAGGACGCGGGTCTCGACGTGAGGCGCCAGCTCGCGCACCCGGGCGGCGAACTCGTCCCCTGGCAGACGGAGCGGGTTGCTACGGAAGCGACGGAGGCCAAACGGGTAGAGCGTGCCCCAGTGGATCGGGATCGCCAGGCGCGGGGAGATCGCGGCGGCCGCGCGGGCTGCGCCGGCGGGAGTGAGATGACCCTCGCCGACGTTCGGCCCCCATCCCCAGACCGGCAGCAGCGCCAGGTCCAGCCCCGGCCCGAGATCCTCCATCCCGGGAAAGAAGTCGGTGTCGCCGGCGAAGTAGACCCGTCGCCCGCCCTCGACGAGGAAGCCGATCGCCTGCGAATCCTGAGCCTGCCTGCGGCCGCCGCCGTCGTGGTCGGCGTCAAGCGCGGCGACGGTCACGGCACCGACGCGGGCGGTCTCTCCCGGTGCCAGCTCGATGACGGCGGCAAACTCCAGGCGGTCGAAGAACCCACGCGACCCCGGCGGCACCAGCAGCGGCGTCCCGCGGTCGAGGCGGCGCAGCGAGGCGAGGTCGGCGTGATCGCGGTGCAGATGGGAGATCAGCACCGCGTCGAGGTTCTCGATCGTCTCGGGCCCGGGCGCGGGGGCATGGCGGACGAGCGGCCCGATTCGCTTCCGCAGCACCGGGTCGGTCAGCAGGCGGGTGCCGTCGACGTCGATCAGCACGGTTCCGTGGCCGACGTAGGTGAGAGAGTCTGAGTCGCTGATGCGCCGAGTATGGAAGAAGCCCGTCGAGGACGGAGCGAGCGGGGACGAAGCAGTCGAGATAGAGCCCGGCGCCCTGACCGGGATCTTCGCCTCGCCGCAGTGGCTGCGGGACCTCGGCTTCTCCGCTTGGCTCCTGGTCGGCGTCGGCGCCGCGCTGATCGGGTTGATCTGGCTGCTGTCGCTGACCCAGACGATCGTGATGCCGGTGATCACCGCGGCGATCATCGCCTCGGTCGCCTCGCCCCTGGTCGGTTGGCTCCGCCGCCACGGCCTGCCGCGGGGGATCGGCGCCGCCCTCGTCCTGCTCGCGATCGTCGCCCTCGCCTTCGGCGTCGGCCTGATCGTCCTCACCGGGATCTCGAGCCAGGCCGATGGACTCTCAGCGCGCTTGCAGGAAGGAGTGAGCCAGCTGGAGTCCTGGGCCCGGGACCTCGGGGTGAAGGCGCCAACCGCCGCCGACGCCAATGCCGAGGCGAGCACTTCGGTCAGCGGCGCTTTCCAGGCGCTCACCCAAGGCCTGCTCGGCAGCGTCGATCGGCTCGCCTCTTCTTCCTGCTCAAGGACGCGCCGACGATTGGCGCCTTCGTCGAGCGCCATCTCGGGATGCCGGCCCCGGCCGCTCACTCGATGCTGGGGCGGATCGCCGGCAGCATGCGCGGGTACTTCCTCGGGGTCACGATCGTCGCCGTCTGGAGCGCCCTGATCGTCGGGGCGGGCGCGATTCTCCTCGACGTCCCGTTGGCCGGGACGATCGCCGTCGTCACCTTCATCGGCGGCTACGTCCCCTACATCGGCGCCTGGACGGCCGGAGCCTTCGCCGTCCTCATCGCCCTCGGCGGGTCCGGTCCCGAGACGGCCGCGGCCCTGGCCGTGATCGTCCTGCTCGCCAACGGCGTGCTCCAGCAGATTGCCTACGGAGCGGCGCTGCAGCTGCACCCCCTGGCCGTCCTGATCGTGACGATCGCGGGCGGTTGCCTCTTCGGCACCGTCGGCCTGGTCCTGGCCGCACCGCTCCTTTCGGCCGCCGTGAAGATCGCCGCCGATCTCACCGCGGCCGCAGAGGGTCAGCCCGAAGGCTGATCAACAGAAAACGCCCCGCCGGGGAGGCGGGGCGCTTCTGGGGTTACTACAGGGAGGAGAGATATGTATCTCTATATATGTGTGGATCCGTGGGAGGTAGGTGAGCCCGGTTTGTGTCGAGTGCGTCGCTGTGGGAAGCAGCGAGGCGATATATCGACGCGGGGTTCAACCAAGAAGTCTTTGTCGTGTTCCTTTAGTCGGTTTCCTCTAGCGAATCCTTGAACAGCGTACGAACGTATGTGCGACTTGTGTGTGAGTGGGGTCACAGAACCCCTGCATCTCATGCATTCGGAGCGAAAACCCCGCTAGCTGCGGGGTCTGGCTGTAGCGTTCGAGCGGTGAAGAAGACCCGCATAGACGCAGTGCTGGCGGACCGTGGCCTCTTTCCGTCCCGCTCCGCCGCCGCCGGTGCGGTGCGGGCGGGAGAAGTCCGAGTCGGGCAAGACGGGCCGGTTGCGCTGCGTCCCAGCCAGCTGGTCGAGTCCGACGCGGACCTGATCGTCGCCTCCGGACCGCGCTACGTGTCCCGCGGGGGAATCAAGCTCGAGAACGCGCTCGAGGCGCTCGGGATCGTTGTCCACGACCGCGACTGCCTCGACGTCGGCGCTTCGACCGGCGGTTTCAGCGATTGCCTGCTGCAGCGGGGGGCGAAACGGGTGATTGCCGCCGACGTCGCCTACGGACAGCTGGACGTGCGCCTGCGCGAAGACCCGCGCGTCTACGTGATCGAGAGGCTGAACGCGAGGGCGATGGAACCGGATGACCTGCCGTTCGAGCCGTCGCTGGCGACCGTCGACGTCTCGTTCATCTCGCTGGTCAAGGTGCTCCCTGCCGTGGTCCGCTGCCTCGAAAGCGGCGGAGACGTCCTGGCGATGGTGAAGCCGCAGTTCGAGCTCGGCAAGAGCCGGGTCGGGCGCGGCGTCGTCCGCGATTCCGCTGACCGGCGCGAGGCGATCCTCGAGGTCGCGGAGGCTGCGCGTGAGCTGGGGCTGCGGGTGCGCGGGTTCGCCTCCTCCGGGCTGCCGGGACCGAAGGGCAATCGCGAGACCTTCCTCTGGTGCAGCGGCGAGGGCGCGGAAGTCGAGGACCTGGACGCGGCCGTTGCGGCCGTCGTGGAGGAGGACGCGTGAAGACCGCGGCTCTGATCACCCACTCGCACCCGCCGGCGGCTTCCGAAGCGGTGGCCGTTGCCGCCGAGGTCGCCCATGAGCTCGGCTGGCGCCTCGCTGCCAGCCAGGACGAGCTGGAAAAGCACGGCTCCGCCGGCGAGGGGGTCGACGTCACCGCCGAACACACGCTGCCGGAGATCTGCCTGGTGCTCGGCGGCGACGGCTCGATCCTCCACGCGCTGCGACGCTTCGCCGGCACCGAAGTGCCGATCTTCGGCGTCAACTTCGGCACCGTCGGGTTCCTCGCCGCGGTCGAGCGGGAGGAGGCTCGCGAGGGCATCCGCCAGGCGCTTCAAGGGCAGTTCGAGACGATCCAACTGCCCGGACTCGAGGTCGTCTGCGACGAGGTGAAGGCAGTCGGGCTCAACGACATCACCCTTGCCCGGCGGCCCCACGATCGTGTCGCCGAGCTCAGCTACCGGATCGCCGGCAAAGAGGTCGGGCATGTGCGCTGCGACGGTCTCGTCGCTGCCACCCCGGTCGGCTCGACCGGCTACAACCTCGCCAACCAGGGCCCGATTCTGGCCTGGGGCGTGAAGGGCTACGTGGTCAGCTACATCGCTCCGCACTCGCTGACCGCGCGGGCGCTCGTCGTCGCGCCGGGAGACGTCCTCCACATCGAGAACGCGCCGCGGCGCGAGCCGGTCGAGGTTGCAGTCGACGGCGGCAAGGTCGCCGAGCTGGCGCCGGGGGGGGAGGTGGAAGTCCGTTTCCTCGACTCGGTCAGCCGCCTCGCGCAGTTGCCGGGCTCGAGCTTCTACCAGCGGATCAGAGACAAGTTCGGCCACCTCGCCGTCTGAGCAGCAGCCTCTTCAGCCGACGGGTCGACTTGGCTAGGGTGGCCCGCCATGGAGCGCAAGTGGTGGACCCTGCTGCTGGTCTCGATCGCGACGTTCATGCTGCTGCTGGACGTCACCGTCGTCAACGTCGCCCTTCCCGACATCCAGCGGGAACTGAATGCCAGCCTCTCGAGCCTGCAGTGGGTGGTCGACGCCTACTCGTTGACGCTGGCCGCGTTCCTCCTCACCGCCGGCTCGCTCGGCGACCGGCTCGGCCGCCGGCGCGTCTTCACGATCGGCTTCGGCATCTTCACCTTCGCTTCCTTCCTCTGTGGCATCTCCAACGACCCGACCCTGCTGAACCTGGCCCGCGGGCTGCAGGGGGTTGGCGGGGCCGGGATGTTCGCCACCTCGCTCGCCTTGATCGGCCAGGAGTTCCACGGCAAAGACCGCGCCACCGCCTTCGGCGTCTGGGGCGCGACCGTCGGCGGCGCGGTGGCGGTCGGCCCGCTGGTCGGCGGCATCCTCACCCAGAGCTTCGGCTGGGAGTGGATCTTCTTCGTCAACGTCCCGATCGGGATCACGGCGATGATCCTGACCGAGCGCCGGATCGTCAACGTCTTCGCCAAAGACCCGGAGCCGGTCGACGTCGCCGGTCTCGTCACCTTCTCGGCGGCGCTCTTCCTCTTGATCTTCGGCCTGATCCGGGGCAACCCCGAAGGGTGGGGGAGTGGTGTGATCGTCGGCTGTCTGGTCGCCGCCGCGGTCCTGCTGGCCCTGTTCGTCGCGATCGAGCTCCGGGTCGCGCACCCGATGCTCGATCTCGGCCTCTTCCGCAAGCGCGCCTTCAACGGGGTCTCGGCGGTGGCCTTCGCCCTCTCCGCGGGGATGTTCGCGATGTTCCTCTACCTGACGATCTACATGCAGGGGGTACTCGACTTCTCACCGCTGGAAGCGGGCCTGCGCTTCCTGCCACTGACCGTGCTCGGCTTCGTCGTCGCGCCGATCTCGGGCAGCCTCTCGCACCGGGTGCCGATCCGGATCCTGCTCGGCTGCGGGCTGACTCTCGTCGGGATCGGGCTGTTGCTGATGCACGGATTGACGCCGAGCTCGGAGTGGACGGCGCTGCTGGTTGGCTTCGTGATCGCCGGCATCGGCATCGGGACCACCAACCCGGGCATCGGCCAGGCGGCGATCGCCGTGGTCCCGGTCGAGAAATCAGGAATGGGCTCGGGGATCAACACGACCTTCCGCCAGGTCGGGATCGCCACCGGCGTCGCCGGTCTCGGCGCCGTCTTCCAGAGCCAGGTCGATTCGAAGCTTGCCGCCGAACTGTCGGAAGTTCCGCCAGGGCTCGGCGAAGCCGTGGCATCCGGGGGCTCGCACACTGCTGCCGAAATGGGTTTCGACGGGAAGGCGCTGCACGTCGCCGACATCGCCTTCGTCAGCGGCATGAACGAGATCCTCGTGATCGGCGCGGTCATCTGCTTCATCGGCGCCATCCTCGGGTTTCTGCTGGTCAGGTCCGAGGACTTCGTGCAGCCGACTGGCGGTCCGAGCGACGCCGCCGGGTAGTTCCACTTTCGCGCGAAAGACGCGCCGGAAGATCTACTTTCCTGCGCGCCACTGTTGACAACAAGCTTCCTATGGTTGGCTGCATGGTCGTGATGCCCAGGGAAAGATGACGGACGAGAAGCTGGACAAGGCCTTCGGCCGGATCGACGGCGATCTGCGCGAACTTCGGGTCGAGATGAGGAAAGGCTTCGAGCAGATCGACAGGCGCTTCGAAGAAATGGACAAGCGCTTCGAACAGGTCGACAAGCGCTTCGAACGGGTCGATGACAGATTCGAAGCGATGGACGCTCGCCTCGTTGCCTTGGAGAAGAACATGATGGCCGGGCTCATCGCCCTGTTCACGGCCATCGTCACCCTGGCCGCTGCCGTCATCGCGGCCGCCGCCTTCGGTTAGCCGGAACCTGCGCGAAAGCGCGTTCGATCGATCCGCCTCCGTTGCTACACAGATCCCATGCTGCGCGAGCTGCGGATCGAGAACTTGCTCCTGATCGAGAGGGCTGAGCTGCGCCTGGGCGAGGGACTGAACGCGATCACCGGGGAGACCGGGGCGGGGAAGACGGTCCTGGCGCATTCGCTCGACCTCTTGATGGGCGGCAAGGCGAAAGCGCAGATCGTGCGGCCGGGCGCGCCGGAGGCCTGGGTGGAGGGCGTCTTCGACCTGCCCGGGGGTTTGATGGAGGAGCCAGAGCTCGCCGAGCTGGCGGAACGATTGCCGGAGGGCGCCGAGGAGGTGGTGCTGGGACGGCGGGTCTCGGCGGGGGGCCGGACCAGCGCCTTCGTCGCCGGGCGCGCCGCGACCGCCGCCGACCTGAAGCTGTTGGGCGGGCGGCTGCTCGCCTTCTTCGGCCAGCACGAGCACCGGCGCCTGACGATCTCCTCCGCCCAGCTGGAGATCCTCGACGGGTTCGCCGGCGCCGCCCACCTGGAGGTCCGGCACGAGTACCGCGAGGCGCACCGGGAGGTTGGCCTGCTCCAGGCGGAGCTGACCGAGCTGCGCGAGCGCGAAGGCTCGCGGGAGCGCGACCTCGACCTCTACCGCTACGAGCTCTCCGAGATCGAGAGTGTGGCGCCGGACCCCGAGGAGCGCGAGGAGATCGCCGGCCGCCGCGAGCGGCTGCGCCATGCCGAGGGGCTCCGCGAAGCCGCCGGCGCGGCCCACGCCGGGCTCGCGGGCGCCGAAGAAGACGGCGGTGCGATCGCTGCTCTAGCCCAGGCGGAAGCGGCGCTGCAGGGCGCGGCAGGGCTTGACGACGCGCTCGACGCCCTCGGCGAGCGGGTCGCGGCGCTGGGCGTGGAGCTCGCCGACGTCGCCTCGGAGCTGCGCGACTACGCCGAGGGCGTGGAGGCCGACCCTGGCGCGCTGCTGGCGATCGAGGAGCGGCTGGAGGCGATCGACCGGCTCGAGCGCAAGCACGGCGGCACCGTTGAGTCGGTGCTGGCCCACGCGACCCGCTGCCGCGAGGAGATCGCCCGCCTGGAGGGGGCGGGCGAGCGCTCGGCCGAGGCCGAGGCAGCGCTGGCGGAGGCCGAAGCCCGCAGGGCGGAGCTGGGCGGGAAGTTGAGCGCGGGCCGGCAGGGGGCGGCGGAGCCGCTGCAGGAGCGCGTGGCCGCCGAGCTCGAGCAGCTCTCGATGGCCGGGGCGACGCTTCAGGTGGTGCTCGAGCCGCACCCCGACGCCTACGGCGCCTCTGGCCGCGAGACGGTCGAGTTGCGGGTCGCTCCGAATCCCGGGATCGAGCCGGCGCCGCTGCGCGACGCAGCCTCCGGCGGCGAGCTCTCGCGGGTGATGCTGGCGCTGAGCGGGCTCGGCCAGGCGGCGAGCGCCGGGACGCTGGTCTTCGACGAGATCGACGCCGGCGTCGGCGGCAACACGGCCCGGGTCGTCGGCGAGCGGCTGCGGGCGCTGGGTCGCGAGCGCCAGGTCATCTGCATCACCCACCTGCCCCAGGTCGCCTCGCTCGCCGACACCCACTTCCGGCTCGAGAAGGACGCCGGCGCCGAGCGCGCCCGCGCCCAGGTCGAGCGCCTGGAAGGCGAGGCGGTCGTGGCCGAGATCCGCCGCATGCTCGGCGGCAGTGGTTCTGACGAGACGGCCACCCAGCACGCCCGCGAGCTGTTGCAAGCCGCTTGAGCACCCCGCTTGCAGCTTCCCTTCCAGTTGGCATAGCCTGAGCCCGTGGCCACTGCATCCCGCCGTCGCCTTCCCGCCCTGCTCGGGCGCAGGAACGGCGCGCGGGAGGACCAGTCGATCGAGGGAACGGCGCGCCTGGGGGAGCGCACGAAGCACCTGGTCAAGCGGCTGCGGGCCGGTGAGGTCGCGGTCATCGACCACGTCGACATCGACCGGATCGCCGCCGAGGAGCTGGTCGAAGCCGGCGTCGTCGCGGTGCTGAACGCGGCACCGTCCTCCTCCGGCCGCTATCCCAACGCCGGACCGTTGATGCTCGCCCGCGCCGGGATCGCCCTCGTCGACGCCCCCGCCGCGAAGCTGTTCGAGCAGCTCAAGGACGGCGACCGGGTGCGGATCGCGGGCGGCGCGATCTACGTCGGCGCCGAGGAGGTCGCGCAGGGCCGGCGGCTGCGGGTCGCCGAGCTCGAGCGCGAGATGCAGGAACACCGCCAGCGAATCGACGAGGCCCTGGGGGAATTCGCCGAGAACACGGTCGCCCACGTGCGCGAAGAGACCGACCTGCTGACCGGCAACATCGCCTTCCCACCGACCCGCGCCAGCTTTCGCGACCGCCACGTCTTGATCGTCGTCCGCGGCGACCGCCACCGCCGCGACCTGAAAGCTCTGCGCGCCTACATCCGCGACGTCCGCCCGCTGATCGTCGCCGTCGACGGCGGCGCCGACGGCATCCTCGAGGCGGGGCTGAAGCCCGACATGATCGTCGGGGACATGGACTCGGCCGGCGACGCCGCCCTGCGCTGCGGCGCCGAGCTAATTGTTCACGCCTATCCCGACGGCCGGGCGCCGGGGCGGGAGCGGCTGCTCGAGGCGGGCCTCGACCACCAGGTGATCCCGGCGGCGGGAACGAGCGAGGACGTGGCGATGCTGATGGCCTACGAGAAGGGGGCGACGCTGATCGTCAGCGTCGGCGCCCACTTCAACCTGGTCGAGTTTCTCGACCGCAAGCGCGGCGGCATGTCCTCGACCTTCCTGACGAGGCTGCGGATCGGCGAGCGGCTGGTCGACGCCAAGGGGGTGAGCCGGCTCTACAACCCGAGCTCGGCGCTGGCGCCGCTGGCCTTCTTCATGGTCGCCTTCCTGATCCTGGTGACGATCCTCGTCATCACCTCGCCGGCCCTCAACGACGTCTGGGAACTGGTCTGGCTGAAGATCCGCATCTGGCTCGGCATCTGAAGGCCGACTAGCCTTCGCTGCGAATGGGGTACTCCGCCCGCTACCACGCCGCTTCTCTGATCGCGGTCTTCCTCGCCCTCGCGATCGGGATCCTGGTCGGCGCCGAGTTCGGCGGCGATGCGTTGACCAACACCCGCAAGGACCTCGAGCACAGCCTCGTCGGCAACCTGCAGGACGCCCGTTCGCGCGCCGACGACCTCAACGCCGAGCTCGGCCGCGCCGACGAATTCAGCGAACGGGTCTATCCGGTGCTGACCCGCGACCGGCTGGCGGGCAGGCGGTTCGCGATCGTCGCCCTCGGCGGCCTGCCGAGCGACATCACCGGCGACGTCGAGGACGCCCTCGGGCCGACCGGGGCAAAGCTGGTCGGGGTCGGGGTGGTCCGCGAGCCGGTCGACGTCAGCGGCCTCGCCGCCGACCTGGCGAAGACGCGCTTCGCCGACCTGCGCGCGAACCCGGACGCTCTGACCGAACTGGGCACGGGCCTGGGGAGGCAGCTCGTAGTCGGCGGCACTCTGCCCGAAGTCGTCCGTGGCCAGCTCTTCTCGCGCGCCAGCGGCACCTTCGGCGGGCTCGACGGGGTGATCGTCGTCCGCGACCAGCCCGAAGAGATGGGGCCTGTGCAGCGCTCGCGCGCGGGCCAGCTGGAGTCGGCGCTGATGAGCGGGATGACCGCCACCCGGATCCCGGCGGTCGGGATCGAGGCGACGACCACCGAACCGTCCTCCGTCTCCTTCTTTCAGTCCAGCGACCTCTCCAGCGTCGATGACGTCGACCTCACCGCCGGTCAGCTGGCGATGGTCTTCGCGATGCTCGGCGCCGAGGGCAGCTTCGGGGTCAAGGGCAGCGCCGACCGGCTGCTGCCGGACCTGCTGACCGAGGGGAAATAGCGGGATGTACTGGGTCGGCTTCCCGCTGGCGATGGCGATCTCGCTGTTCCTGGTTCCGGCCGGGGCGCGCGGACTGCGCGACGCGGGCCTGGTGCGGGAGAACTACCGCGGCGCCCTGCTCGCCTTCCCGCTGGGGGCGGTGCTGGCGACGGCGGCGCTGGTGACCCTGGCGCCGCTCGCCTTCCTCAACGACCGCGCCGACCTCGACCTGCTCGAGCCGGGCCTGCGGCAGTGGCTGCCCTACCTGCTCGGGATCGCCTTCCTCGGCTTCCTCGACGACGCACTCGGGCGGGGAGAGGTGCTGGCGACGCCGCGCGGCTGGCGCGGGCACTGGGGGGCGCTGCGGACCGGCACGCTCTCGACCGGGGCGATCAAGGCGATCGGGGCGCTGGCTCTCGCCGCCTACGTCGTTTCAGGGCGCGGGCTGGAATCCTGGCGCTACCTCGCCGACGTCATCCTCCTGATCCTCACCACCAACCTCTTCAACCTCTTCGACCTGCGGCCGGGGCGGGCAGAGAAGGCGCTGGCGCTGCTCGCCATCGGCCTCTGCCTCGGTGCCTGGACCCTGCAGCCGCTCGAACTGCTGGGGATCTTCGCCGGCCCGATCCTGGTCGGGGCCTGGCTGACCCTGGGTGAGAAGGCGATGCTGGGGGACACCGGGTCCAACCTGATCGGCGCCGTCGCCGGGGTTTGGCTGTTGACGGCGCTCGGGGCGAACGGGCGGCTGACGGCACTGGCGATCGTCCTGGGGCTGACGATCTACGGAGAGATTCGCTCAATTTCCGCAACCATCGATTCGGTTCCGCCCCTGCGCTGGCTAGACTCGCTCGGCAGAGCATGAGTCCGACGAGCAAAGGCGACACGAAGTTCATTTTCGTAACTGGCGGCGTCGTCTCGGCCCTCGGTAAGGGGATCACCGCCGCCTCGATCGGACGCCTTCTCGTCTCCCGCGGCTACCGGGTCCAGCTGCAGAAGTTCGACCCCTACATCAACGTCGACCCGGGGACGATGAGCCCGTTCCAGCACGGCGAGGTCTTCGTCACCGAGGACGGCGCGGAGGCCGACCTCGACCTCGGCCACTACGAGCGCTTCACCGACGAGAACGCCACCCGCGCCTCCAACGTCACCGCCGGCGCGGTCTACAACTCGGTGATCAAGCGCGAGCGCCGCGGCGACTACCTCGGCGCCACCGTGCAGGTGATCCCGCACATCACCAACGAGATCAAGCAGAAAATCCTCATCGTCGCCGAGTCCCAGGCGGTCGACTTCGTGATCACCGAGATCGGCGGCACCGTCGGCGACATCGAGTCGCTGCCCTTCCTCGAGTCGATCCGCCAGCTCTACACGGACCTCGGGCCGAAGCGGGCGATGTTCGTCCACCTGACGCTGGTGCCCTACGTCGGCCACGCCGGCGAACTGAAGACGAAGCCGACCCAGCACTCTGTCAACGAGCTGCGCCGGATCGGAATTCAGCCGCACGCGCTGGTCTGCCGCTCCGAGGGGCGCCTCGACCGCGAGATCCGCGGCAAGATCGCCCTCTTCGCCAGCCTTCCGGTCGACGCCGTGATCTCCGCCCACGACGTCGACAACATCTACAAGGTGCCGCTCGTCTTCCGTGCCGAGGGCGTCGACGACCTCGTCCTCGACCACTTCGGGATGGAGGCGCCTTCCCCCGACATGGCCGAATGGGAAGAGATGGTGCGGCGGGCCGAGTCGGCGACCGACGAGGTGCGGATCGCCGTGGTCGGCAAGTACGTCCAGCTCGCCGACGCTTACAAGTCGGTGATCGAGGCGCTCGAGCACGGCGGCTTTCACCACGGCGTCAAGGTCAAGGTCGAGCTCGTCGACTCCGAGAACTTCGACCCCGAGAAGCTCGAGGGCTGCGACGGGATCCTGATCCCCGGCGGCTTCGGCGAGCGCGGGATCGAGGGCAAGGTCGAAGCCGCCCGCATCGCCCGCGAGAAATCGGTCCCCTACCTGGGGATCTGCCTCGGCATGCAGATCGCCGTGGTTGAGTTCGCCCGCCACGTCGCCGGCATGGACGGCGCCAACTCGGCCGAGTTCGATCCCGAGACGCCCTTCCCGGTGGTGGACCTGCTGCCCGAGCAGAAGGAAGTCTCCGACATGGGCGGGACGATGCGGCTCGGCGCCGACCCGGTGAAACTGCACGAGGGGACGCGGGCCCGCGAGATCTTCGGCGAGGCCGTGATCTACAAGCGCCATCGCCACCGCTTCGAGGTCAACAACCAGCTGCGGCGCCGCCTCGAAGACGAGGGACTGGTTTGCGGCGGCACCTCGCCCGACGAGCGTCTGGTCGAGATGGTCGAGCTGCCCGACCACCCGTTCTTCGTCGCCTCCCAGTACCACCCGGAGTTCAACTCCCGCCCGAACCGGCCCGAGCCGCTCTTCCGCGAGTTCGTCGGTGCCGCGGCCGAGCAGGCGGGGAAGCGGCCGGCCGGCGGGGGCGAGATCGAGGTCGTCGCCGAGATCGGCTCCGAGCCGAGCGTCGAGACCGACGATGTCGGCGTCCGCCGCTCCGCCTGACCGTTCCCGGTTAGCCTTCAGCCATGGAAGGGTCGCGACTGCACCAGCGGTTCGCCCGCTACTGCGAGGTGCGCAGCCCGACCGGGGAGGAGCGGGAGATCGCCGACACCCTCGCCGCGGAGCTGCGCGGGATGGGGCTCGAGGTCACCGAGGACGACGCGGCGCAGGCGGCGCAGGCCGGCGCCGGCAACCTAATCGCCCGCTCGCCGGGGACCGGTGAGGGATGGCTGATGTTCTGCGCCCACATCGACACCGTCCCCCACAAGGGCCGGATCGAGGTGGTCGACGACGAAGGCGTCTTCCGCAGCCGGGGGGGCACCATCCTCGGCGCCGACAACAAGGCGGCTGTCGCCGTCTTCATGGAGCTGATCGGCCGGCACGTCGAAAATCCGGGTCCGGTCGGGATCGAGATCGTGCTCACCGTCGCCGAGGAGCAGGGGCTGCGCGGCGCGAAAGCCTTCGATGCCACGCAGCTGCGCTCGCCCGCCGGCTTCGTCCTCGACCACGCGGGGCCGATCGGCGAGGTAATCGTGACCACGCCGACCCAGCAGAAGATCCTCGCCGACTTCATCGGAGTCGAGGCGCATGCCGGGATCAGGCCCGAGGACGGCAGCAGCGCGATCGCCGCCGCCTCGGCTGCGATCGCGCGGATGGAGCTGGGGCGGCTCGACGAGGAGACGACGGCGAACGTCGGCCTGATCGCGGGCGGCACCTCGGGCAACGTCGTCCCCGGCCACTGCGCGATCCACGCTGAGGCCCGCAGTCTCGACACCGAGCGGGCGGCCGAGGTGGCCGGCAAGATCGCCGACGCCTGCGCCTGGGGGGCGAGCGAGCACGGCTGTGACGTCGACGTCCGGATCGAAGAGCTCTTCCGCGGCTACAGGGTGCCGAAAGAGTCGGCGGCGCTGGAGCTTGCGGAGACCGGCCTGCGCGGGGCGGGCCTGGAGCCGCAGCGGGTCGCGATCGGCGGCGGCAGCGACGCCAACGTCTTCCGCCGCGACGGCTTCGATTGCGTCCTCCTCTCCAACGGCACCTCCGACGTCCACACCTCCGAGGAGCGGGTGCCGGCCCGGGCCCTCGACAAGATGCTCGAGGTCTGCGAGCGGATAGTCGCCGCGGCGGCGGAGTAGTGGCTGGCCGCCTGAAGCTGCGCCGCGGCGTCGTCGTCTCGGCGCAGCCGCTGGAAGTCGAAGTCGACGGCCAACGCCGTCGCGCCTGGGCCGACGAAGCCCTGCTCGGCGAGATGCGAGAAGGCGACGAGGTGGTCGTCAACGTCGAGGCACTCGACCTGAACCTGGGTTCGGGCGGCTTCGACGTCGTCCACGTCAACCTCACCCGCGGCCTGGAAGGCGGGGGAGAGGGCGACGCCCACGTGATGAAGCTGAACTACACGTCCCTTCAGCACCCCGTAGATCCCGCCGAGCGCCCCAACTCGCGGTTCCAGGGTCCGGATATGCAGGACAAAGGAACCACGCGATCGACGCCCGTAGCCGTCCTGCCGCTGCACGGGCACCTCGCGCCGGCGGCCTGGGCGGCAGCGCAGGCGGCGCCGGGGCTGCGGGTCGGCTACATACAGACGGGCGGCGGCGCCCTGCCCGGATCCTTCTCCCGGAACGTGAAGCAGCTGCGCGGACGCGAACTCCTCTGCGGCCACATCACCGCGGCCCCTTCCTACGGCGGCGAACACGAGTCCCTCAGCACCGTCGGCGCCCTCGATGCAGCCGCCACCGACCTCGAGTGGGACGCCATCCTCGTCGGCCCCGGCCCCGGGATCATCGGATCCGACACCGCCTACGGCCACGGCGGCATGTCCGCCCTAGAAAACGCCCACGCCGCCCTGTCCCTAGGGCTTCCCACCCTGATCTCCCCCCGCCTCTCCAGCAGCGACCCCCGAGAGCGCCACCAAGGCCTGAGCCACCACACCCGCACCGTCCTCCAGCTGCTTCTCGCCCCAGTAGCTGTCGCCATCCCCGAGGAAGCGCCCGAGATAGCTGCCGCCCTGGAACCCTTCGACCACCAGGTAGAGCAGGTAGCTGTAGATCTAAAGGGCTACGCCGCAACCGACTTGCCCTCGTCGACCATGGGTCGGTCTCTCCAAGACGACCCACTGTTTTTCGCCGCCCCGCTAGCCGCGGGAACCTTCCTCGCGCGGGTGGCGCGGTAGGGGGGACCATCTCCTGGTAGTTCAGGAGATGGTGGGTCCCCTGCCGTGACAGGACCCGCGCGCCCAGCGCATGGTCCCTAATCACCAGCGCACGGTCCCTTGCGCCTCAAGGACTGCCTGAGGACAACTCGAACTCCCTCGTCATGGCAGTAGCGATCAAGCCCGACACCCCCGCTGCCGCCGCCAAACCCGGCGCCGACAAACGCTTCGAGTCCCTGCTCCTCGATTTTCTCTCCTACCTGGAGCTGGAGCGAGGCCTCTCCCGCAACACCCTCAACGCCTACCGCACCGACCTCCTCCAGTACGGCGAATTCCTCTCCGCCCACGGCCGCGATGCCTTGGAGGCGAGCGCCGCCGACGTCGCCGACTTCCTCGCCGAGCTGGCGACGGGGGAGGGGCGGCCCGCCTGTTCGGCGGCGACGATCCACCGCAAGGCCGCCTGCCTGCGCTCGTTTTACAAGCACCTGCGCCGCGACGAGCTGATCGGCGACGACCCGACCGCGGCGCTGACGGCGCCGCGACGGTCGAAGAAACTGCCGCACGTCCTCAACTACTCGGAGGTGCAGAAGCTGCTCGCCTCGCCGCAGGGCAGCGAGCCGACGGCGCTGCGCGACCGCGCCCTGCTCGAGGTGATGTACGCGTGCGGGCTGCGGGCCTCGGAGACGATCGGGCTCGAGCTCGGGGACGTCGACCTACACGAGGGCTTCCTGCGCGCTCGCGGCAAGGGCTCGAAGGAGCGGCTGGTGCCGCTCGGACGGCAGGCGATCGCGGCGATCAACGGCTACCTGCGCGGCGGCCGGCCGAAGCTGGTCGGCCAGCGCCAGGAGGCGCAGCTCTTCGTCAACTTCCGCGGCGGCCCGCTGACCCGCCAGGGCCTCTACAAGATCGTCCAGCGCCACGCCCGCGACGCCGGGCTCGCCGGCAAGATGAGCCCGCACACCCTGCGCCACAGCTTCGCCACCCACCTGCTGGCCGGCGGCTGCGATCTCCGCGCCGTCCAGGAGATGCTCGGCCACGCCGACATCTCGACCACGCAGATGTACACGCACCTCTCGGGCGACCGCCTCAAGGAGGTCTACTTCAGCGCTCACCCGCGCGCCAGCGACTAGCGAGCCGGCATCGAGTAGAACTCGGGACATGCCCGAGCTGCCGGAGGTGGAGACCGTCGTCAGGCAGCTGGAGCCAGAGGTCGAGGGGCACCGGATCGAGCGGTTGGAAGTGCTGGATCCGCGCTGGTCGCGCCCCGTGCCCGCGGAGCAGCTGGGGGACGCGGTCGGCGACAGCACGATCGAGCGACTGGGCCGGCGCGGCAAGTACATCCTCATGCACCTCGATGGAGAGCGGACGCTGGTCATGCACCTGCGGATGACCGGCAACCTGATCCTGCGCGAGGGCGAAGAGATGCTCGATCCCTCCGAGGGACGGCGCCTGTACGAGGGCGAGCGCTCGACCGAGGAGCGGCACCTGCGGGCCCGCTTCGTCCTCGACGACGAGCGCGAGCTCTGGTTCACCGACCCGCGCCGGTTCGGCGAGGCCTTCCTGATCGACGACGCGCGGCTGGAGGAGCGCTTCGCGAAGCTCGGCGTCGAGCCCTTCGCACCCGAGTTCACGGCGCAGGCGCTGGGGGAGATGGCGGCGGGTCGAAAGGCGCCGCTGAAGTCTTTCCTGCTCGACCAGTCCGGGGTCGCCGGCGTCGGCAACATCTACGCCGACGAGGCGCTCTTCCGGGCCGAGCTGCACCCGCTCTCGCCGGCGGGCTCGATGAAGCCCGAGCACCTAGAGGCGCTGCGGGACGCGGTCGTGGCGGCGCTGGAGGCGGGGATCGACGCCGGCGGCTCCTCGATCGACGACTACCGCGACGCGCGGGGCGAGAAGGGGACGATGCAGAACGAGTTCCTGGTCCACACCCGCGAGGGGGAGGAGTGCCTGCGCTGTGGCGGCACGATCGTGCGCATCGTCGTCGGCGGCCGCTCGACCTACTTCTGCCCGGGGTGCCAGGTGAAGCTGCGGAAGCGTCCGAGACGTCGGGCAAAATGAAAACGTGGCCGGAACTACGGTCAAGACGGAGGCGGTGGTGCTGCGGAGCATTCGCTACGGCGAGGCTGACCGCATCCTCCACCTCTACTCCAAGACCCGCGGGCGGATCGGGGCTATCGCCAAGGGGGCGCGCAAACCCCGGTCTCGCTTCGGCGGGCGCTTGGAGCCGTTCTTCCGCCTCGACCTGATCCTCCACGAAGGCCGCGGCGACCTGATGACGGTGACCGGCGCGACCACCGTCGACGGCTACCCGCGCCTGCGCTCGTCCGGCGCCGCCCTCACCGCCGGCGCCCGCGCCTGCGACTCGGTCCTCCGCTTGCTCGACGCGGCCGAGCCGAACCCGCCCGCCTACAACCTCCTCTGCCGCTACCTCTCACTCCTCGACGATTCCGCGGCGCCGCGGGCGGCGGGGCTGGAGGCCGCCCTCGCCTTCCGGCTGAAGCTGGCGCTGGTCGCCGGCTTCGCGCCCGAGCTCGCCTCCTGCGCTCGCTGTGGCGAGGCCGAGCACCTCGCCGGCTTCTCCGGCGCCGCCGGCGGTGTCGTCTGCGGCAGCTGCGAAGCAAGCTCATTTCCGCTGGAGGAGGAAGCTCACCGATTCATGGTGGAGGGGCTGGCGAACCCCTTGAGCGATGCGCCAGAAGCTGAACCTCGAGCACTCCGTCAGGTTGAGCGCGCTGTGGGGGAAACCCTGGAGCACCATGCGCACGTCCAACTTCGCGCCGCGGCCTAGACGACGGGGAGGGGGTCGCCGGACACTCCCCGCTTTTGTCCGCCGACCCCCTCCCCGTCGTCTCCCAGCGCCGCCGTATGATCGACGCGTGCCGGCCACCGCGACCTTCGAACACCGCATCGTGGCGCTGGAGGACGAGTTCCTCTCGCCGCAGGCGACCCGGTCCTACCCGGCGCAGCGGCAGCGGGAGGAGGCCGACAGCCCGCTGCGGACGCCGTTCCAGCGGGATCGCGACCGCATCGTCCACTCGAAGTCCTTCCGTCGCCTGAAGCACAAGACGCAGGTCTTCGTCGCGCCCGAAGGGGACCATTACCGGACCCGCCTCACCCACACGCTGGAGGCCTGCGGGATCGCCCGCACCGTCGCCCGCGCGCTCCGCCTCAACGAGGACCTGACCGAGGCGATCGGGCTCGGCCACGATCTCGGCCATCCGCCCTTCGGCCACGCCGGCGAGGAGACGCTCGACGCGGCCCTGCGCGAGCACTGCGGCGCCGGCTTCCGTCACAACGAGCACTCGCTGCGCGTCGTAGACGTGCTCGAGCGCGACGGCCAGGGCCTCAACCTGACCGAGCAGGTTCGCGACGGCATCCTCAACCACACGGGCTCCCGCAAGCCGGCGACCCTGGAGGGCCAGATCGTCAAGCTGGTCGACCGGGTCGCCTACATCAACCACGACATCGACGACGCCCTGCGCGCCGGCATCCTCCGCCAGGAGGACCTGCCGACGGCGGAGATCGAGCTGCTCGGCCCGACCGGGTCGGAGCGGATCGACACCCTGGTGCGCGACATCGTCGACCACTCCGAGGGCGAGGAGGAGATCCGCCAGGGCCGCGAGGTCGGCCAGGCGATGCTGCGCCTGCGCAAGTTCATGTTCGACCGGGTCTACCTCGGACCGGAGGCGCGCAGCGAGCACGAGCGGGTGCAGCGGACGATGCGCGGACTCTTCGCGCACTACCTCGCGCACCTGACCGAGATTCCAGCCGTCGACCCGACCGCGAGCGAGTGCCAGCGCGTCGCCGACTACATCGCCGGGATGACCGACCGCTTCTGCATCGCCAAGTTCACCGAGCTCACCGTTCCGGAAGAGTCCCGCTTCTGATGGCGCTGATCTCGAACGAGAGCCTGGAACGGGTGAAGGCGGCGGCCGACATCGTCGAGGTCGTCTCCGCCCACACCGACCTGCGCCGCCAGGGCACCCGCTACACCGGCCTCTGCCCGTTCCACGAGGAGCGGACGCCGTCGTTCTCGGTCGAGCCGACCGAAAAGCTCTACCACTGCTTCGGCTGCGGGGTCGGCGGCGACGTGATCAAGTTCGTCGAGGAAAAGGAGGGTCTCGGCTTCGCCGAGGCGGTCGAGGTGCTGGCCGACCGGTACGGGGTCGAGCTCGAGCGCGAGCAGGAGGACCCGCGGGCGGAGGCCAAGCGCCAGCGCCGCCGCCGCCTCGAGCAGCTGCTGGAACGCTCGGCGGCCTTCTACTCCAACTACCTCTGGGAGTCCGAGGAGGCCGGCAAGGCGCGCGACTACCTGGCGCAGCGGGGGCTGCGGGAAGAGGTGCTGCGCGCCTTCGGGGTAGGCTACGCCCCCAGTGCCTGGGACAAGATCCTCGTCCGCGGCCAGCAGGCGGGTTTCAGCGTCGAAGAGCTGCGGTCGGTCGGGCTGGCGCAGCGCGGCCGCAGCGGCGGCGACTACGACCGCTTCCGCGAGCGGATCATGTTCCCGATCCGCGACCGCCGCGGTCGCGTCCTCGGCTTCGGCGGCCGGGCGATGCGCTCCGACCAGGGCGCCAAGTACGTCAACACCGCCGAGACCGACTTCTTCCACAAGAGCCAGATCCTCTACGGGGTCGACGTGGCCAAAGCGGCGATCGCCAAGGCCGGGCGCGCGGTCGTCGTCGAGGGCTACACCGACGTTCTCGCCCTGCACCAGGCGGGGATCGAGGAGGCGGTGGGGGTGATGGGGACGGCGATCACCCCCGACCAGGTGGCGGCGCTCTCGGGGATGGTCGACGAGGTGGTGCTGGCGCTCGACGCCGACTCGGCCGGCCAGGAAGCGATGCTGCGGGCACAGCGCGTCGCCGCCGGGCGGCGGATGCGGCTGCGGGTGGCGGCGATGCCGGCCGGTGAGGACCCGGCGGAGATGATGGCCGCCGAGGGCGGGCCGGAGCGCTTCCGCGAGCTGCTCGACAGCGCCGAAGAGCTGACCGCCTTCCAGGTGCGGCTGGTGCTCGAGCGGACCGACGTCTCCGACCCCGTCGCCCGCGACCAGGCTCTGACCAACGAGCTGATCCCGATCCTGGCGGGCATGGGCGACAGCCAGGAAGCGCTGCGCGACGAGCTCGAACGCCGGGTGGCCGACCGGCTCGAGATCGACCCGCCGCGCCTTGCCGCGCGGGTAGTCGCGGGAACGCCCGCTACCGGTGGCCGCCAGGATCCCGGGCCGGAAAGCCGCGCCCCCGCCCAGGAGGCCGCGCCCGCCCGACGCCCCGCCGAGCTGACCTCGCGCGAGCGGCGCGAGCGGGCTCTGTTGGCGATGTGCATCGCGCTGCCCGACGAGGGCAAGGAGTACCTGGCGCGCCTCACCGAGGCCCACCTCTCGCCGACCGGACTGCGCGTCGCCGCCTGGCTGCGCGAGCACTCGCAGGACCCTGCCTCGAACCTTCCCCACGACGACGGCGAGCTGGCCGGCGTGATCGCCGAACTGGTGATCATGTCCCGCGAGGAGCCCGCCTCCCACGAAGCGATGGAGCTCAACTTCCTCCTCCTCGACCAGCGCCGGCTCGAGGACGAGATCGCCGCCGCCGGCGAGCGCGGCGACTACGAGCGCCGCGCCGCCCTCAGCCGCGAACGCGCCGCCCTCGTCCAGCGAATCGCCCACGCGGAGCGGGTCGGCAGCTGAGTCGGTAAATTCCGAGCAGTCCGGGCCGGCGCCCGGCATCCGGTCCGGGGTAGCTCAACGGCAGAGCATTCGACTGTTAATCGAAGGGTTGTGGGTTCGAATCCCACCCCCGGAGCTTTTTTAGGCGGCGGCGAGTCGCTTCAGCGCGAGCTGCTCGACCAATTCCGCTCCTCGCCCCGCACCGTCGTTCTCCCGTCCCCAAGTCGCGATCTCTTGCGCTTTCG
>Ga0307306_10000012_pt1 | contig 41034 bp, 35 predicted proteins | sample ER_DNA_193_FD_194507 | JGI IMG/M metagenome (GOLD analysis project Ga0307306, IMG submission 194507) | Bulk soil microbial communities from the East River watershed near Crested Butte, Colorado, United States - ER_DNA_193 | ecosystem: Environmental > Terrestrial > Soil > Floodplain | place...
ACTGAAGAAAAGGAGTACGTGGCGGCAACCCACTCGCCCGGCGGCCACTGGACCGAGCCACAGAGCCTCTTCGAGGTGGACTTCGAAGGAGAGGCGGAATTCGCGGTGACCGGGAGCGGCGAATGGATCGCCCTGTGGCGAGCCGCCGGCGCCGGTCCGAGGCAGTCGCTGATCCAGGTCTCGAGCAAACCCCGAAACCAGGCTTGGAGCGGTCCGGTGACCCTTTCCGGTGTCCCCGGGGCGCGCATCTCCCAAGCCTCGGAACCCAGGCTCGCGGTTGCTCCAGGTGGTGCGGCGTTCGCCATATGGCGGGCCTACAACGGCAACAGGTGGGTGGTCGAAGCCGCTACGCGCAGGCGGTAACGGCTCCCCACCCCGCCCTAAGCCCTGGCGGCGCCGAGCAGGGGATCGATCTTGTCGAGCGTTTCGATCATGCCTTGCTCGAACCCCATCTCGATCGTCTGCTCCATCGACTCGCGGTCGGCGAAGTGGGTCTGGACCGACATCGTCGCTTTGCCTTCGGCCTCGGCGATCGTCACCGTCATCCCGGTCGGGCCTCCGTCGGCCGGCTTGCCCTCGTCGTCGACCTCGTCGTCGGCGATGTGCAGGCGGTGGGGCGGGTCGACCTCCTCGATCCGCCACTGGCCGTGGTGTTTCTCACCGTCAGGGCCGGTCATGAAGTAGGTGGTGCGAGCGCCGGGGGTGAGCTCGTGCTCGACGAAGGTCGAGGGATGCGTCGGCGGGCCCCACCAGCGCTCCAGCTGGCGCGGATCCGCCCACAGCTGCCAGAGGCGGTCGGCGTCGGCCTCGAACTCGGCCGTGATCGTCATGGTCAGGGCGTCGGGGTTCTTGTCTACGTCGGTGACGGGCATCAGGTGGCTCCTTTGTCGGTTTCGAGGATCTGCTCCATCCGCTCGATCCGGTCACGCCAATCCGCCTCGAGGCGGTCGAGGGCGGCGCGGGCGCGCACGAGAGCGCCGGTCTGGGTCTGGACGATCGACTCGCGGCCGACCCGGTGCTTGCTCACCAGTTCGGCCCGCTCCAGCACGGCGACGTGCTTCTGCATCGCCGTCACGCTGATCGGGTGTTCGCGGGCCAGGGCCGAGACCGAGAGCTGGCCCTCGTGGGCGCGGCGGAGGATGTCGCGGCGGATCGGGTCGGCCAGCGCCCGGAACAGCAGGTCGGTGGCTTTCTCCTCGTCGCGGATCGGTTTCTTATCTACAACCATCTGGTTGTAAGTTAGCACGAAGGGTACGGTGCGGATGCCCTGCCCAATCGCAACCACTTCGGAGGACGCCGATGCCGGACACCACCTGCCACATGTCGATCTCAGTCGACGGCTTCGCCGCCGGGCCCGACCAGAGCCGGGACAACCCGCTGGGGAAGGGCGGCAAAGAGGTCCACACCTGGCATCTCGGCGACGAGCGCGCAACCGACGCCGACGCGACGGCGGAAGGCTGGCTGATGCGGCCGCGCGGGGCCTACGTGATGGGGCGCAACATGTTCGGGCCGATCCGCGGCGAGTGGGATGAGGACTGGGACGGTTGGTGGGGACCCGAGCCGCCCTACCACGCACCGGTCTTCGTGCTCACCCACCATGCCCGCGAGCCGATCGAGATGGAGGGCGGCACCAGCTTCCACTTCGTCACCGACGGCTTCGAGGCGGCCTACGCGCAGGCGCTCGAGGCGGCAGGCGAGGACGGCGTCGACATAGCCGGCGGCGCCTCGACCGTCCGCCAGGCGCTCGCCGCCGGGGTGATCGACGAGCTGACGCTCGACGTGGCCCCCGTCCTGCTCGGGTCCGGCGAGCGGCTGTTCGACGGAGTCGAGTCCTTCGGGTTCGAGCCGGTCGAGGTGCTCCACTCGCCGCTCGCAACCCACATCCGCTACCGGCGTCGCTAAGGGAAGGTTCAGGCCGACTGCAGCCGGCGGACGCCGAGCGAAGAGGGCAGCAGCAGCGCCGAGAGGCAGACCATCGCCAGGGCGGTGATCTGGAGGGTGATCCCGAGCGGGCTGGGGGAGAGGGGGTCGCCGAAGACGAGGATGCCGCCGAGGATCTGGGACGCGTTGGCGACGATCCCCATCAGCCCGATCGTCTCGATCGCGCCGCCACCCTGCAGGGCGGCGACCGCCGTGTACTGGGCGAGGGCGCCGCAGGCGAGGGTCACAACTAGCAGCGATGCGACCAGCGGCCAGGCTCCGGCGCCGCCGGTGAGGGCCTTGATCGCGATCCCGGCGAGGGCGAAGAGAAGGCCGGCGAGGACCGCGAGCAGCACTCCGCGGCGGGCGGCGAGGCGCGGGGCCCGGTGGCAGAGCGCCACCCCGGCCGCGAGCAGGATCAGGCCGCCCTCGAAGCTGACGATCGCCGGCATCGAGAAGCCCGAGTGGGCGCCGTGGAAGTGCGGCAGCGTCGCCGCGAGGAGGGCGAGCCCGCCGCCGCCGAGCGCCAGCGCCAGCCACTGCCGCCGCTCGACCCGGCCGCCGAAGAGGCGCTGGGAGAGCACCGCGAGGGTGACCGCGCCGCCGGCGAGTACCGCCTGCACCAGCGAGATCGGAGCCAGAGAGAGGGCGACGATGTGTGCCAGCCAGGCGAGGGCGGCGAGCCCCCAGCCGGCGGCGAACCAGGGCGAGGTGGCGAGGCCGCGCACGCTCGCGAGCGGTTGGCTGATCGAAATGGGGTGGGTGTGCTGGCAGCCCCGGTGCTTGAGCAGCGAGGCGAGGTTGGTCATCAGCGCGACGGCGGCCGCAAGGCCGATCCCGATCCCCATGGGAGCCCGCTAGGCGACGCGGTCGCGAACCGCTGCAACGGCGGCGCTGGAGGTGCGGCAGGCGCGGGCGATCGTCGCGTTCGGCGCCTCGGGCGCCCGTTCGATCTCGAACTCGATCAGGGCGGTGCGGCGGAGCTTGACCCGGTCCTCGCGGGGGACCGAGTCGGGCACCGCATCCATCGCCGTTTCTCCGGCCTGGGCGCGGCTGCAGGTCAGGCAGAGGACCTGGTCCTCAGAGCGGGACCAGCTCGCCGGCAGCTCCGTCGGCACGCCGTCCATCTGGCCGACCGAGACCCCGCAGCGGCTGCAGCTCCATCTGATCGACTCGGCCGCCATCGCTAAGCCGCCGCCCTGCTGCTGCGACGGCGGCGGTTGCGGCGCCGGCGCGAGGGGCTCGCGGCCGCGGCCGCCGGACGGGCCGGCGTGCCGAGGCCGTCGTCGAGCCCGAGGCTGTCGGTGATGCGGCGCATCTCCGCGGCCTGGTCGGCGAGGACGAAGCTGGTGCCGGTGCCGGTGCGCCCGGCCCGGCCGGTGCGCCCGACCCGGTGCACGTAGGCATCGCGGTCCTCGGGCGCGTCGTAGTTGATGACATGGGCGACGTCGGGGATGTCGATGCCGCGGGCGGCGACGTCGGTCGCGACCAGGGTCATCACCTCGCCGCGCTCGAAGCGGGCCAGGGCGCGCTCGCGCTGGCTCTGGCTCTTGTCGCCGTGCATGGCGACCGCGTTGACCTGGCGGCTGCGCAGCCGCTTGACCAGCCGGTCGGCGCCGCGCTTGGTGCGGACGAAGACCAGCGAGCGGCCGGCGTCGTCTCCCGAGAGGTGGGTAACCAGGTGCTCGAGCTTGGCGCCCTGCGAGTCGACCGACAGGAACCGGTGCTCGATGTTGGCCTCCTTGCGCTCGGGCTCGGCGTGGGTGTGTGAGCGGGCGTCGCGGGTGTAGGCGGCCGCGACCTTGCCGGTGGCGCCCTCGAGGGTCGCCGAGAAGAACAGCGTCTGGCGGTCGGCCGGGGTCTGGTCGACGATCCGGTCGACGGCGGGGCGGAAGCCCATGTCGAGCATCCGGTCGGCCTCGTCGAGGACGAGCACCTGGATCTGGTCGAGCGAGATGGCGCGGCGCCCGATCAGGTCCTCGAGCCGGCCCGGGGTGGCGACGAGGATGTCGGCGCGGCGGGCGGCGGCGATCTGCGGTCCGAAGCCGACGCCGCCGTAGACGGCGGTGATCTTGAGGCGCCGCGCCGTGGCGAGCGCCTCTAGCTCGACGACGATCTGGCCGGCGAGCTCGCGGGTCGGAGCCAGGACCAGGGCGCCGGGGCCGTTGCCGCCGGGCTGGATCAGGTCGACCATCGGGATGCCGAAGGCGAGGGTCTTGCCAGACCCGGTGGGGGACTGGACGAGGAGGTCGCGGCCGGCGAGCGCATCGCGGACGACCATCTCTTGAACGGGGAAAGGCTGGGTGATCGAGCGCGCGTTGAGGGCGTCGACCACGGGCTTAGAAATGCCGAGATCGGCAAAGGTATTGATGTTTTGAACTCCTGTGTTGAACGTCTTAGGGAGATCCTGCGACCCCAAGGCGCCAATGAAGCACGAGGAGGAAACGGAACCTCTCGGGCGGCGAATCGGCCAGCCCGACCTCCTGACCGTAGCAGTCGGAGGCTAGTCGGCCCACCAATCGCGTCGGCCTGCAACGTCCCCGCGCGGGTTCTCACCGAGGTTGGGGGCGCCGATGACGAGGAGCTCCATGCCGTCGGGGCCGGCCTCGTAGCCCCGCCAGGTGCCGGGGGAGACGCGGACGGTGTCCCATCGCTCGAGCTCGACGATCTCGTCGTCGAGCTTCATCCGGCCGCTGCCGCTGAGGACCACGTAGACCTCCTCCTGCCGCTCGTGCGTGTGGCCGTAGGGGAAGCGGTAGTTGGGCGGGATGCGCTGGTAGCCGAGACCGGATTGCTCGAGCTCCAGCGCCTTGGTCGCCAGGCGGAACTCGAGGTCCGGCGAGCCGTCGAAGTTGGAGCCCACGTCCTCCAGGTCGCCTCTGATGTTCAAGCGCGTGAACGGCACAGGGCGATCCTACGGCCCGCCCTCGAGCGGCCGGCACTACCATCGCCCGATGAGCGTCAAGCAGGTGCCCGGGGGTGTCGTCCACGAGCTGCCGGCGGATCTTCGCCAGGCGCTGGTCGGCGACGCCGTCGCGCTGGAAGCTTGGAAGGACATCACGCCGCTGGCGCGCAACGAGTTCATCTGCTGGGTCGAGGACGCGAAGCAGCAGAAGACCCGCGAGAGGCGGATCCGCCGGACCCGGGAAGAGCTGGAGGAAGGGATGCGCCGTCCCTGCTGCTGGCCGGGCTGCAAGCACCGCGAGCGTAACGGGAAGGCTTAGAGGTGGCCGGTACGGCGGCAGCCTCCGCGGCGATCTCGCCGACCGCCCATTACACGGGGGAGACCTGGGTGCGGAACGGGCTCTCGCATCCCCGGCTCGCCACCTGGCAGGGGCGCCTCTTCTACGACGCGCTAGCCCTGCCGAACGCGGCCAGCAAGCTGCTGGGCGGCCCCAGCCTCGAGGCGATGCTGCTGGCCCGCCACCGGATCATCGACGCCCTCCTCGAAGAGCAGATCCAGGACGGGGTCAGCCAGGTGATCGAGATCGCCTGCGGGATGTCGCCGCGGGGATGGCGGTTCTGCGAGCGCTACGGGAGCGAGCTCACTTATGTAGAGGCCGACCTGCCCGGGATGGCCCGGCGCAAGCGCGAGGCGCTGGCGCAGATGGGCTCGCTCGGCGAGCGCCACCGGGTCGTCGAGCTCGACGCCCTCCGCGACGGCGGCCCCGGCAGCCTCGAGGAGCTGGTCGCCACGATGGACCCCGCGGCGGGGCTGGCGATCGTCACCGAGGGCCTGCTGGTCTACCTCGACGACGAGACGATGGAGGCGCTGTGGGCGCGGCTGGCGCGGGCGCTGAAGCAGTTCTCGGCCGGTGCCTACCTCGCCGACTTCCGCTTCGCCCTCCCCGGCCGCGGCATCCCCGAGCGGGCTTTCGAGCAGCTGCTCGGCGCCTTCGTCCGCAGCAACATCCACCCCTTCGCGGGTGACGAGGCCGCCGCCGAGGCCGCTCTCCGCAAGGCCGGCTTCGACCGGGTCGCGCTGCACCGCTGCGATGAGCACCCGGCCGCCGAGGTCGGTCCCGAGGCCGGGGCCGGGATGCTCAGCATCATCCAGGCCACGGCCTGACCCGCCTCTGCGAAACTCGAGCGATGAAGATGCGCGCCGCGGTCCTGGAGCGGTTCGGCGAGCCGCTCGCCGTCCAGGAGGTGGAGCTGGCCGAGCCCCGCGCCGGTGAGGTGCTGGTGCGCCTGGCCGCCTGCGGCGTCTGCCACACCGACCTCTACACCGCCTCCGGCGCCGACCCCTCCGGCTACGCGCCCGCCGTGCTCGGGCACGAGGGCGCCGGCGTGGTCGAGAAGGTGGGGGAGGGGGTCGGCTCGCTGGCGCCCGGCGACCACGTCGTCACCCTCTTCTCGCCGCAGTGCCGCGAGTGCATCCACTGCCGCGACGAGCGCACCAACCTCTGCCTGGCGATCCGCGAGGAGCAGAACAAGGGCCACCTGCCCGACGGCACCACGCGGATCTCCCGCGACGGCGAGGAGGTTCGCCACTTCATGGGCTGCTCGACCTTCGCCGAGTACACGGTGATGCCGAAGATCGCCCTGGCGAAGATCGATCCGGAGGCGCCGTTCGAGCACGCCTGCCTCTTCGCCTGCGGGCTCTCGACCGGTCTCGGCGCCGCGATCAACACCGCCGCCGTCCGCGCCGGCAGCACCTGCGCCGTCTTCGGCGCCGGCATGGTCGGCCTCGGCGCCGTCGCCGGCTGCCGCCTGCAGGGCGCCGAGCGGATCATCTGCGTCGACCTCTCACCGGAGAGGCTCGAGCTCGCCCGCGGCCAGGGCGCAACCGACCTGCTCGAGGGCGGCGAGGGGACGGTCGAGCGGATCCTCGAGATGACCGGCGGCTTCGGCGCCGACTACACCTTCGAGGCGACCGGCAGCGTCGCGGTGATGCGCCAGGCGCTGGAAGCGGCGCGGATGGGTTGGGGCCTCTGCACGGTCGCCGGCGTCGCCGGCAAGGGCGAGACCCTCGACGTCGTCCCGCGGCTGCTGATCACCGGCCGCCGCGTCGCCGGCTCCTCCTTCGGCGGCGTCAAGGGCCGCGACCAGGTGCCGGTTCTGATCGACCGCTACCTCGCCGGGGAGATCGACGTCGCCCCGTTCCTCTCGCACCGGATCGCGCTCGACGAAGTCAACCGCGGCTTTGAGCTGATGGAGGCCCAGGACGGGATCCGCAGCGTCATCGAGCTCTCCTAGCGGTCCTCCCGCGGCTCCAGGTAGAAGATCTCCGTGGCGACGTCGACCCGGGTGTCGAGGCCGCTGATGAAGGCCCTGACCTTGCGGCCGAGGACCCTTTCGATCGTCTCGCGGAAGGTCTGCTCGCTCGCGTACTGGAAGTACATCCGGGTGTCGCGCAGGCGCTGGTGCTCGCCCATCTCGGCGAGTCTCTGCTCGGCCGGCGTCAGGCTCTGTTCCAGGGTGGCGACGACGACGTCCGGGCCGGCGAAGTCGGTGCGCGCCTTGGTCGGGCCACGGCCGAACTGTTCCTTGTAGATGCGGACCATCTCCCGGGAGATCTCCGCCACCACCGATTCGTACTGATCACTGTCGCCTGCGTCTCCTCGCGGGGAGGTCGCTCGCTCCTCGGCCAATGGTCTTTGCTCCTTCTGCAGCGGTTTCCTGGATTCCGCCCCCGAGCTAACAGCCTGGGGGCGTGCCCTTCTGGTGGATGCCGCGCGAAGCCTTTGGAGCTTGTGCGTCAGCCGGCACCCTAAAGGAAGAAGCGGCTAACAGGCGACCCGAGCGGTTGCCCGCACGGGTGGCGCTACTCTGAGTAGTGCATATCCGGCCGTCGGGTTCTCATCCCTCCTTCATCCTCACGCTCGGCTCAGCTTCAGAGGGGGGGCGAGAGAACCGCATATGAATGAGCAGCATGCTCTCCAAGCACAGGACGGGGCGGCCAAAGAGTCTGTCCGCGCCGAGATCTCCCGCGAAATGGTTCGCCTTTACAAGGAGCAGTTCGGCCGTGGCCCAACCAAGGTGAGGACCGAGTTCGCCGGGCCCGACACCGTCATCTGCACCCTGCGGGACAGCTTCACCCCGGCGGAGAAGGCGATGGCGGACCTCGGCGAGCACCAGCGCCTCCGCGACACCCGCATCTTCTTCCAGTACGCGACCGAAGACGAGTTCCGGGGCGTCGTCGAGCGCATCCTCGACAGGGAGGTCAACGCCTTCGTCAGCGGCGTCGACACCAAGGCCGACGTCTCTTCGGAGGTCTTCTACCTCGAGCCGAGCGCCCAGTGAGCTAACGCCGCGACCCGGCCGCCCGCACGCGCAGGCGGTTCACGCGGCGTTCAGATCCACGGCCTCGCGGACCAGCGCCTTCAGCGCCTCCGCGTCGATCTCCTCGCCCTCGTGGATGTCGATCGCCCGCCGGGTGTTGCCGCCGAGGCTGGAGTTGAAGAGGCCCGCCGGGTCATCGAGTGAGGCGCCCCTGGCGAAGGTCAGCTTGACCGCTTTCTTGTAGCTCTCGCCGGTGCAGACGATCCCCTCGTGCGACCAAACGGGGACCCTCCATTTCCACTCCTCGACCACTTCCGGATCGGCTTCGTGGATCAGCTTCCGGACCCGGGCAAGGGTCTCCCCGCGCCAGTCGCCGAGCTCGGCGATCCGGGCGTCGATCAGCTGCGAGGGGGAGTCGTCGCTGCCCGCTGCTCTTGCGTCGGCTTTCCGCGCCACGCCTTGATTCTAGAGGCCCTCAGCGGCCGGAAACTGCGCCTATACATAAGCCCGAAACTGTTGCTTTTCTAACGCCAGAATCTTTTTTGAGCTATTCCAAGGGATTCTCGGGATAAACGTAGGAGTTCCTCCAGATTCACTTGACAAAGATATTGGCCAATGTCTATCTTGCTCGGACTTCGCGCCTCGGGGAGAAGTGAGAAGGGGCGAGCGAAACCAGGGAAACAGGGGGGACGGATTTGAACTTGCACCGGGATATCGCAAAGGCCTTGACGGTCGGGATACTGGCCGCGCTCGCTCTGTTGGCGCTCGGCGCCGCCCCGGCCTCCGCCGCCCCCGGACGCTCGCTGCTGCGCACCCTCAGCGTCGGGCCGAACACGCTGCCCAACGGCCTCGCCACCGACTCCGAAGGGAACCTCTACACGGTCGCCGTCGAAGGGCAGCCGCGGGTGACCAAACTGAGCCCGACCGGCGGCCCGGTCCCGTTCAGCGGCTCCGCCAACTACATCGCCGGCAACGCGCTGACCGCCCCCGGCGGAAACTCCGTTCCCGGCGGCGACTCGTTCGTCATCCAGCCGGGGTTCGGCGCCTTCCTCGCCGTCGACCGCTCCGGCGGGCCGACCGACGGCAACATCTACGTGGCGCGGAGCAACGACATCGACCACGACGTCGCCACCTTCGTCTTCGACAAGACCGGGACCTACCTCGGCACCCTCGGACCGCATCGCACCTTCGGCAACTACGGCGTCTGCGGCATCGCCGTCAACCAGTCGAACGGGGCCGTGTACGTCGCCGACGCCTACCAGGGAACGGTGACCAGGTACCCGGCTCCGAGCGGCGACCTCGCCCACGCGAAACCGAACGGAGTGCTGCACGCCAACGGCTGCTCGGTCGCGGTCGACGACAGCGGTGCCGTCTACGGCGGCTACCAGGTCACCAAGTACCCGGCCGACCAGTTCGACGTCGCCTCCCCTTCCGGCACGATGATCGAAGCCGAATCTGCGCGGGCGCTCGGGATCGACCCGGTCAGCCAGCACCTCCTGGTCGACCGCGGCAACACGCTGCTGGAGCGGGACACGGACGGCACCCTCCTGGGCTCTCCCTTCGGCTCGCTCTACTACTCGCTCGGTATTGCCGGCGACGGCAGCGGCCGCGTCTTCGCCACCGACTACAACGGCGGCATCTTCGTCTACGGCTCGACCGAGGTGCAGCTGCCGTTGGCGACGACGGGCGAAGCCTCGGAAGTAGGCGCTTCCACGGCGAAGGTCGAAGGCTCCGTCGATCCAGATGGCGCCGGCGGGATCACCGGCTGCGAGTTCCGCTTCGGCGAGGACTCCGGCTACTCGGACGGCTCGGCGCCATGCATCCCCGCCGCCTCGCCGGGGAGCCCGATCGCCTCGGCGACGCCGGTCACGGCAAACCTCTCCGGGCTGGTCTCGGGCGTCACCTACCACTACCGCCTCTTCGCAACCAACGCCAACGGCACGACCAGCGGCGAAGACCGGACCCTGACGACGCCCGCCGCGATCGAAAACGTCGCCACCGCCCCCGCGACCGAAGTCACGAAGGAGAGCGCCACGCTGAACGGCTCCTTCACGAACCCCGGCAAAGACACCCACTACTACTTCGAATGGGGCCCGACGCTCAACTACGGCAACAATACGCCGGCGCCTCCGGGCAACGACGCCGGCTCGACCGGCGGCCAGCAGGAGGTCGCCCCGGTTGCGATCACCGGCCTCGAGGGCGAGACCACCTACCACTTCCGGCTGGTTGCGGTCGACGCCGACGGGACCGCCCGCGGGCAGGACGAAAGCTTCACCACCGATCCCTCGGTGACCAACCTCACCGCCGACCCACCGACCGGCGTCACCAACACCTCGGCCCAGCTCAACGGCTCCTTCGACGCCGACTCCCACGAAACGCACTACTACTTCGAGTGGGGCGCCACCACCGCCTACGGGAACAAGACTCCCGTGCCGCCGGGCAACGTCGTGCCCGCCGGCAGCGGCCGCGTCAGCGTCGCGCCGGTCGCGATCTCCGGCCTCAGCGAAGGCAGCACCTACCACTACCGGATCGTTGCCACCAACTCGCTCGGCGCCAGCTACAGCGAAGACTTCGTCCTCAAAGCGGCCGAACCCCCGATCGTCAACAACCTCTCCACCCGCAACGTCCTCGCCACCTCGGCCGAACTGGCGGGCGAAATCAACCCGCGCTGGGGGGACACGACCTACTACTTCGAATGGGGCGTGAGCACCGCGTACGGCAACAAAACGCCGGTCGAAAGCGCCGGCTCCGGCGAAGGCTTCGTGCCGGTCAGCGTCCAGCTCGAAGGCCTCGCCTCCGGCGTCACCTACCACTTCCGGCTGGTCGCCAAGAACCAGTACGGGGAAGTCACCTCTCCCGACCAGACCTTCGGCTTCTACCCACCCGCATGCCCGAACGCCCAGCTGCGGCAGGAAACCCGCTCCAACAGCCTCCCCGACTGCCGTGCCTACGAGCTGACGACCCCGAGCTACGCGCAGGGCGCGCTGATCTTCCCGCTCGGGGGACCCACCAGCCCCTACGCCACCAACCCCTCGCGGATCGCCTACACCGTCGACCTCGGCACCTTTCCCGAAGAGAGCGGCAGCGGCGACCCCGCCAACATCACCGGCGACCTCTACGTCTCGACCCGGACCGACAGCGGCTGGGTGCAGAGGTTCATCGGCAAGCCCGCGACCGAGGGCTTCATGATGGGCGCGCCGCCGATAACCGGGACCGAAAATTACACCCAGGCGGAAATCGGCCCGAGCAAGTTCCAGCTCGGAACCCTCAGCGACCCCGCCCTCAGCCGGATCGTCCAGTGGGACCGCGGCTGGCCGGGCGTCTTCGAAAACAGGAGGGAACCGTCGAACGCGCCGTTCGTCTGGGACACCACCAACGGCAACCTGCTCGAACGCTGGCCCACCAACCTCGAGCAGGTTCCGGGCGGCAAGGGCTTCGTCGGCCTGCCGACGGCCTCGGCGGATCTCGGCCACTTCGTCTTCTCCTCCAACGTCGTCTTCGCCCCCGGCGGCGAAGCGACCCCGGGCGAGCTCGTCTGCTGCTCGCCGCCGCTGCCGCCGCTGCCGGGTTTCTCGATCTACGACAACGACGTCGCCTCGGGATCCGTCGAGCTCGCCTCGGTGAGGAAGGACGGGACCCCGTTCCAGGGCTGGCTGTACAGCGTCTCCGACGACGGCTCGACGATCGTGATGGGAGAAGGGTCCTTCCAGCAGAAGTTCTTCACCGGCCCGATCTATGTCCGGATCGACGGCGAGCGGACCGAGGAGATCGCCCCCGGCAAGCAGGTCCGCTACGTCGGCGCCACCGCTGACGACCGCACGATCTACATCACCTCGACCGACCAGCTGACCGCCGCAGACACCGACGACAGCGAGGACCTCTACCGCTGGCAGGCGAGCGATCCAAACGCGCTGACCCTGGTCTCGATCGGCACGGGCGGTCGCGGCAACAGCGAAGCCTGCACCGCCGAATGGAACGGCGGCGGCTGCGGCGTCGAAATCATCGACTTCAAGAAATACGCCGGATTCGCCGGCGGCGAGGGCGGCAACGGCCACAGCGACAACTTCATCGCTTCGGAGAGCGGCGACATCTACTTCGAGTCCCCCGAGCAGCTGGTCGCGGGCAAGGGCGAAACCGACGAAGCGAACCTCTACCTCTACCGCCAGGGCTCGCTCCGGTTCGTCGCGACGCTGGAGCCGAAACCTCTCTGCACGGCTGAGGAGTTCGTCGAAGGGTGCAGCACCGGCCCGGTGGCGCGGATGCAGGTGACGCCCGACGGCGCCCACATGGCCCTGATCACGGCCAGCCACCTGACCGGCTACGACAGTGGCGCATTCGGCGAGATGTACACGTTCGATCCCGAAAAGAACAGGACGACCTGCGTCTCCTGCCGTCCCGACGGCAAACCGCCGGTCTGGGAAACCCTGGCCAGCCAGAACGGACTTTTCCTCACCGCCGACGGCCGCGCCTTCTTCAGCACCGTGGACCCGCTGGTCCCGCGCGACACCAACGAGGCCGAGGACGTCTACGAGTACAGCGAAGGCAAACCCTGGCTGATCTCGGCCGGCATCGGCAGCTCGCTGAAAGGGATCTACGGCTTCGTCGCGTTCCTCTCGCGGCCCGGGCTGGTGAGCGTCAGCGCCAACGGCAACGACGTCTACTTCGCGACGATCGATCCGCTGGTCTCCCAGGACCACAACGGCGCCGCGCTGAAGATCTACGACGCCCGCACCGGTGGCGGCTTCCCGGCCGAACGGGTGCCGCCGAACTGCGCCGCCGCCGACGAGTGCCACGGCGCCGTCAGCAACCCGCCCGCGCTGCCGCCCGACCGCACCAGCGCCAACCTCGGCCAGCCGAAGAAGCACAAGGCGCACAAACACAAGCGCAAACACAGGAGGCACAAGCGCAAGCACAGGAAGCAGGGCCACCAGAAGACGAAAAAGCACAGCTCGAAGCAGGGGGGGAAGCGTCGTGGTTAAAGCAACCGGGAATCGGTTCGGAGCGCGCCCGCTGGCGGTCATTCTCAGCCTCGGCCTGCTGGCGCTGCTCGCCTTCGCCGCCGGGCCGGCCGCGGCGGCCGAACCCGAGGGCGCCCGGATCAAGTCCTACGAAGCGACGATCACCAGCTCGCAGGCCGGCGGCCACCCGGACCTCTCGATCGACTTCGAAGTCGGCACCCGGATCGACCCGCTGCTCGACGACCCCTGCGCCTGCAACGACATCAAAAACGCCCGGGTGGAATTCCCCGCCGGGTTCATCGGCAACCCGCACGCGGTGGCCGAATGCAGCGCCCAGCAGTTCCTCGTCGACAGGTGCCCGGTCGACTCGCAGGTCGGCCTCGCCAAACCGGACGTTCTGCTCGCCGACGGCTGCTGCGCCATCCCCGGCTGGGCCCCCGTCTACAACCTGGTCCCGGAACCGGGCCAGGCCGGGCTGCTCGGGTTCAAAGGCTATTACTTCAACTTCCCGATCTTCACGGTCCTGAGCGCCCGTACCGGCGGCGAGGGCCCGCACGGAAGCGATTACGGGCTGAACGCGGAAGTGCGAGGGATCACCCGCCTCTTCGGCTTGGTCAGGTTCAAGCAGATCATCTGGGGCGTGCCGGCTTCGCCGGTGCACGACGAATGGCGCTTCCAGAAAGGCGGCGGCTTCCCCTCCGGTACGCCGACCGCCTCGAACCTGTCCGAAAGGCCTTACCTCTCGATGCCGACCAGCTGCCTCGGGCCGCTGAAAAGCACCCTGGTCAGCATCGCCTACGACCACGGCGTCCACGAACGTGAAGCCGACTGGCCGGAAACCACCGGCTGCGACCAGCTCGGCTTCAACCCGTCGCTGGCCGCCAACCCCTCGACCGTCCAGGCCGACACGCCCAGCGGCCTCGACGTGAAGCTGAAGGTCCCCCAGAAAGAAAGCCCCGTCACCCCGTCGGATTCGGAGATCCGCGCCGTCAAGGTGACGATGCCCGAGGGGTTCTCGGTCAACCCGAGCGCCGCCGACGGCAAGACCTCCTGCTCGGACGCCGAGGCGAACTTCAAGAGCCAGGACGCGGCGCGCTGCCCCGAGTTCTCCAAGGTCGGCACCCTCTCGCTCGACAGCTGGGCGCTGCCCGAACCGATCGCCGGCGGGATCTACCTCGGCGAACCGAAGCCCGGCGACCGCTACCGGCTGATCATCACCGCCGACGGCTTCGGCACCCACGTGAAGCTGCCCGGCTCGGCCCACCCCGACCCGCGGACGGGGCAGCTGACGGTCGTCTTCGAGAACCTGCCGCAGGCGCCGCTGACCGAGTTCGACATGCACTTCTTCGGCTCCGAGCGCGGGCTGCTGGCAACGCCCGAGCGCTGCGGCACCTACCCGGTGCAAAGCGAATTCGTCCCCTGGGCCGGGAACCTGCCGAACCAGTACTCGACCCAGTTCTTCACGATCGACTCCGGGCCCGGGGGCAGCCCCTGCCCGGGTGCCGCCCGGCCGTTCTCGCCGGGCTTCCGCGCCGTCGGCGCGAGCAACGGCGCCGGCTCGCACAGCCCGCTCTCGATCTACCTGACCCGGGCCGACGGCGACCAGAACCTCGACACGATCTCGGTGAAGACGCCGCCCGGGTTCACGGCGACGCTGAAGGGCGTGCCCTACTGCCCGGTGGCGACGCTGGCGGCAACCGCCGATCCGTCCCACAGCGGCCGCGACGAGCAGGCGGCGCCGCTCTGCCCGAGCGCGAGCCAGGTCGGTGTCTCCTCGGCTGGCGCCGGCGCCGGCTCGCGTCCCTACTACGCGCCCGGCAAGGTCTACCTTGCCGGTCCTTATAAAGGGGCGCCGCTGAGCCTCGCGGTCGTCACCCCCGCCGTCTCCGGGCCCTACGACCTCGGCAACGTGGTCAACCGGGTGGCGCTGCGGGTCAACCCCGTGACCGCCCAGGTGACCGCGGTCTCCGATCCGCTGCCGCAGATCCTCGAGGGGATCCCGCTGCGGCTGCGTTCGGTCCTGATCGACCTCGACCGCAAGGGCTTCGCCCTCAACCCGACCAGCTGCCGCCCGTTCGGAGTCGAAGGGCTGCTGACCGGGACCGAAGGAGCGACCGGCACCGGCTCGACCCACTTCCAAGCCGCCAACTGCGACGCCCTCGACTTCTCTCCGAAGCTGACGACGACGCTGCGTGGGGCGACCAAGCGGACCGGTTACCCGGCGCTGAAGGCGGTGCTGACCCAAAAGGCAGGGGAGTCGAACATCCGCCGCGCGGTCGTCTCCTTGCCCCATTCCGAGTTCCTCGAGCAGAGCCACATCGGCACGATCTGCACCCGCGTGCAGTTCGCCGCCGACGCCTGCCCGGCCGCCTCGGTCTACGGCCGCGCCCGGGTGGTGACGCCGATCCTCGACCAGCCGCTGGAAGGACCCGTCTACCTGCGCTCCTCCAACCATCCGCTGCCCGACCTGGTCGCGGCGCTGAAAGGTCCCGCTTCGCAGCCGATCGAGATCGAGCTCTCCGGGCGCATCGACACCGACAAGACCGGTGGCATCCGGACCACCTTCGACGCGGTCCCCGACGCACCGGTCTCGAGGTTCGTCCTCGAAATGAAGGGCGGCAAGAAGGGCCTGCTGGTGAACTCGGACAACCTCTGCCGACGCAAGCACTTCGTCAACGCGAAGATCCTCGGCCAGAGCGGGGCGCGGGCGAACCAGAAGCCGCTGCTGAAGGCTCCGTGCGGGGGTAAGCGCGGCAAGCGAGCCAAGCGCGCCGCGAAGGGGGGTGAGCGCTGATGCGTCGGCTCTCGATCCTGATCGGTGTCCTGCTCGCGGCGCTTCTCGCCGCGGTCCCGGCTAGTGCCGCCCCCGGCGACCCCTTCCAGTACAAAGGGTCCTTCGCCGAAGGCACGTTCTTCGAACGGCCGAGCGTCGAAGTCAACTACCAGACCGGGAACGTCCTGGTCTTCGACAGCGGCACGATCTACCAGTTCAACGCGGCGGGGGAGCCGACCAACTTCACGGGCACCGGCGAACCCACCATCGCCGGCCTCCCCTTCCAAGGGGAACTGGCCGTCGACCACAGCGGCGGGGCGACGCAGGGGAACTTCTACCTCCTCGGCGGTGACTCTGCCTATTACTGGGCCTACAGCGCCGACGGGACGCCGCTGCCCGGAAGCCCCTACGCGCCGCCTTACGAATACCCCGAGTGGACCGGCAACGGCCAGTGCGGAGGCACGGTCGCAGCGAACGGCAACCTCTGGTACGGGCTTACCTCCCCCGCGGGCCTGAGGGAAATCGCGCCGAACGGCAAACCGACCGGCAAAGAACTCACTTTGCCGCGGGACTACGGCGACACGATCTGTCGGACGGAGGTCGACAGCCACGGGGACATCTACGTCATCCAGTTCTTCGTCAACGAGGCGGAAACCGAATTCAGGATCGAAGCGATCCGCCTCGACGCGGAAGAAGACTTCGCCTCTGAAGGCCCGGTAGGGCTGGTCACCCCGCCGGGCGCGTACACGAGGCAGTGGGCGATCGACCCGACCACCGATCAGCTGTTCAGCGCCTTTGGAGACGAGGTCATCTCCTTTCCCTACACGAAGCCGCTGGTCAGGCACGAACCCGAAGTCCAGATCAGTGGCCTCAGCGGCGCCGACGGGCTCGCCTTCGACCCGACCGGCCAGACGCTCTACGTCACGGAAAAGACGGCAACGGGGAGCAAGATCAACATCTGGCACCGTGAGCCACCGGCGGTGCCGTACGGCTTCTCGTCGCTGGAAGCCGAAGAGATCCGCTCCCAGAGCGCGATCTTCCACTCGACCCAGTCCTCCGGCGGCGCCCCGTACACCTACTGGCTCGAATACGGCACCACCGCCTCATACGGATCGAGCACTGCTCCGCAGCAGGCGCCCTTCGGTCACTTCGCGCGCAAGGTCAGAGCTCCGCTCACCGGCCTGCAGCCCGACACCGAGTACCACGTCCGCCTCGTCGCCAAAAACGCCGCCGGGACCAGCTACGGCCCCGACAAGGTCATCACCACCTACCCGACCCCGGCCGGTGGGCCGGACCCCTGCCCGAACGCGCTCGCCCGCCAGCAGACCGGCGCCCGGACGTTGCCCGACTGCCGCGCCTTCGAGCTCGTCTCCGCTGCCGACACTGGTGGCTACGACGTCGAGTCCTCGATCGTGCCGGGGCAGGAACCGTTCCCGGGCTTCCCGGAAGCGAAGGACCGGCTGCTCTACGCGACCCACGCCGGCGCCGTTCCCGGGCCGTGGAACCCGACCAACAAAGGTCCCGACCCCTACCTGGCGACCCGCACCGAGGGCGGCTGGACGACGAACTACCTCGGCCTGCCGGCCGACCTCAACCCGGCTGCGGGCTCCTTCGCTTCGCAGCTGGGAGAAGCGAGCGCCCGCCTCGACAGCCTCGCCTTTGCCGGCTCGGATCTCTGCAGCCCCTGCTTCGGCAGTGGCATCGAGACCGGCATCCCGGTGCGGCGCGCCGACGGCAGTCTGGTGCAGGGGATGGCCGGTTCGCTCGATTCCGGCGTGCCCGCCGGCGCGCGGCCGGAAGGCGACGTCGCGAAGTACTTCTCCGACGACGGCAACCACCTCGTCTTCGCCTCCAGATACGCCTTCGAGCCTGGGGCCAACGAAGGCGGCGACCTCACCGTCTACGAGCGCGACCTCCAAGCCGGCAGCACGGAGATCGTCTCCACCGATTCAGCCGGGAACACGCTGGCCGGCGCTGAGATCTCCGAGCTCGACATCGACGACGACGGTTCGCGTGTCGTCGTCGGCAAGCGGATCGCGACCGACGCCGAAGGCAACGAGTACGTCCACCCCTACCTGCACCTCTCCGGCCGGACCGCCAGCGTCGACCTGGCGCCGGGAACGACCAGCGGCGTGCTCTACGCCGGGATGACGAAGGACGGCTCGCGGCTCTTCTTCACCACCGTCGACCAGCTGCTGCCGGGGGACACCGACGCGAGCGCCGACCTCTACGCAGCGGCGGTGGACGCCGGCGGCAACCTGCAGCTGAGCCTCGTCACGCCGGGCAGCTCCGACGCCTGCGACCCGGTCGAAAACGAAGACCGGGCGCACTGGAACTCGGCCGGCGGCGCCAGCTGCGACGTCGTCGCGATCTCCGGCGGCGGCGGCATCTCGTCGGCGAGCGGCACCGCCTGGTTCCTCAGCCCCGAGCAGCTCGACGGCTCCGCGGGGACGCTCGACCAGCCGAACCTCTACCGGACCGATCCCGGCCAGGCGCCGACCTTCGTCGCCACCCTCGAGCCGGACAACCCGCTCGTGCTCGACGCGGTCGCCGCTGCCGCGACCCGGCGGACCGGCGACTTCCAGACCACCCCAGACGGCTCCTTCGCCGCCTTCACCAGCAGGGAAGACCTCGGCGGCTACGAGACCTTCGGCTTCGCCGACGTCTTCCGCTACGACGCCGCCAACGACCGGCTCGGCTGCGCTTCCTGCGACCGCAGCGGGTCCACCGACCACAGCTACCTGGCCGACTCGTTCATGGCCCCGGACGGCCTCAGCCTGCTCGGCGACGGCAGGGTCTTCTTCACCACGAAAACGCCGTTGGTGCTGAACGACCCCAATCAGCGCACCGACGTCTACTACTGGTCGGGCGGCCATCCGCAGCTGATTTCGGCCGGGACCGGTCCCTTCGACTCGGCCCTGCTGACCGTCTCGGCCGACGGCACCGACGCCTTCTTCTTCACCCACGACACCCTGGCGCCCGAAGAAGACGAGGTCGGCCCGCTGATGAAGGTGTACGACGCGCGGGTGAACGGCGGCTTCTTCAAGCTGCCGGCCGAGGTGCCGTGCGCCGCCTCCGACGAGTGCCACGGCCCCAGCAGCCCGATCCCGCCGCCGCCGGACATCAAGAGCTCCGGGCCGACCACCCGCGGCAACATCCTCGTCTGCCGCAAGGGCAAGGTGAAGCGGCACGGCCGCTGCGTGAAGAGGAAGCACCACCACAAGAAGAAGCACCACAAACACCACAAGCGCGGGAAGGGGAAGCGTCATGCGTAGGAAGGCGACCCACGTCATCGGCCTCGTCGCCTGCCTGCTATCGCTCGGCGCTTTCGCCGCGACCGCACAGGCGGCGGTGACGATCGAAGAGTTCGAAACGACCACCTCGACCTCGCAGGCGGGTGCCCATCCCGACCTCTTCACCCACTTCAAGCTCGGCGGCGTCGGTAACTCGGAAGTGCCGAAGAACGTCACCTTCAACACCCCGCGCGGGCTGTTCGGGAACCCGAAGGTCGTCACCACCTGCGACCCGATCGACTTCGCCTTCTCCCGTTGTGGCAGCAACGCGCAGGCGGGCCTGATCACGATCCGTGCCGAATACGAAGGGACGCCGAACTTCCTGCTCGGGACGGCGCCGATCTACAAGGTCGAACCCGGTCCCGACGACGCCGCCCGCTTCGCCTTCATCGTGCCGGTGCTCGAGATCCCGGTGACGATCCCGGTGACGATCCGCTCGGCGACCGACTACGGCCTGCGCTTCACCGTCTCCGGCATCACCCAGGAGACGCCGCTGACCGAAGCGGACATCACCTTCTGGGGCTTCCCGGCCGACTCGGTCCACGAAACGGAACGCTTCCCCAAAGGCTCGCCCGGCAACCCCGCCGGCTGCCCGGAACAGGCCGACGCCAGCTGCATCGCCGAGCCGGTTCAGGCCAGCGTCCCGGTGCGCCCGTTGACCGGCAACCCCTCCGTCTGTGGCACGCCGATGCCGACCAGCCTCGACATCGAGACCTACCAGCGCCCGGGTCAGCTGGTGCACGCAGGTGCCTCCTATCCGCAGATCACCGAATGCGAACGCCAGACCTTCCGCCCGACCGCGCAGGCGCAGCTGACCACCGCGGAGACCGACTCGCCGTCGGGGCTCGACTTCGAGTTCTCGATCCCGCAGGCGCAGTCGGCCGCCGCCTCGCCCTCGCAGCTGCGCGCGGCAACCCTGATCTTCCCCGAAGAACTGACGATCAACCCCGATGCAGCCGACGGCCAGACCGCCTGCTCCGACGAGGATGCCCGCATCGGCAAGGAAGGCCCGGCTGCCTGCCCCGACAGCGCCAAGGTCGGCAACGTGACGATCAAATCCGAATCCCTCCCCGGAGACTTGCAGGGCTCGATTTACCTGGGCGATCCGGTCCCCGGCAACCAGTACCGGCTGCTGCTGCTCGCCGACGGGTTCGGCTTCCACGTCAAGCTGATCGGGCAGCTCCTGCCCGACCCGCAGACCGGCCGGCTGACCGCGAAGTTCGAGGACCTGCCGCAGCTGCCGCTGGAAACCTTCTCGCTGCACCTCTTCGCTTCCGAGCGCGGCATCTTCGCGACGCCGACCCACTGCGCGGTCTACGCCGTGGAGACCCGGCTCTTTCCCTGGAACCCGAAGCTGGCCGACCAGGGAGGGCAGGTCGGGATGAGCCTCGACCGGGGCCCGGGCGGCCAGCTCTGCCCGCCCGTCGTGCGGCCGTTCGCCCCCCGCCTCGACGCCGGCACCTCCAACTCCAAGGCGGGCAGCTTCAGCCACTTCACGCTGCGGCTCGACCGCGAGGACGGCGACCAGTTCCTCGGCGACCTCAACTTCAAGATGCCGCCGGGGCTGCTGGGCTCGCTGCGCGGGATCGGCTACTGCCCGGAGGCGGCGATCGCCGCCGCGGCCGGGCGCTCGGGCCGCTTGGAGCAGGCGCTGCCCAGCTGCCCGGCCGCCTCCCGGGTCGGGACCTCCAACGTCGCCGCCGGCCCCGGCACCCACCCGCTGCACGCGGTCGGGACGATGTACATGGCCGGGCCCTTCAAGGGGGCGCCGCTGAGCCTGGTCGCGGTCACCCCGGTGGTCGCCGGCCCCTACGACTACGGCGTCGTCGTCGTCAGGGTCGCCCTCCACGTCGACCCGCTGAACGCGCAGGTGACCGCGGTCTCCGACAAGGTGCCCTCGATCATCGGCGGCATCCCGATCCGGATGCGCTCGATCCAGGTCAACCTGGATCGCGACAACTTCATCCTCAACCCGACCAACTGCCAGCCGATGGCGGTCAGCTCGCAGGGGATCGGGGACCAGGGGACGGTCGCCGGCTTCAGCTCCTACTTCCAGGCCTCCGATTGCGCGCAGCTTCCCTTCAAGCCGCGGATGACCATGACCCAGAAGGGCGGCAAGGTGCGCTCGAAGAACTCGAGCCTCGAATTCCACCTCCACACCCGTCCCGGCGACGCCAACGTCAAGTCGGTCGCGGTGATCCTCTCGAAGGCTTTCGCGATCGACCAGCGTCACCTCGGCAACCTCTGCTCGGAGGCCGAACTGGCGAAGACGAAGTGCGCCGGCCGCCAGGCGATCGGCTTCGCGACCACCCACACGCCGCTGCTCGACGGGCCGCTCGCCGGCCCCGTCTACGCCGTCTCGGGGAAGGGCGGGCTGCCGCGGCTCGCCTTCGTCCTCGACGGCCAGGTGCCGCTGGTGCCACGCGGCAAGTCCTCTCCCAGCAAGGGCGCCCTGAAAACGGTCGTCCCGACCGTGCCCGACGCGCCGATCGGCGACTTCCGGCTGACCATCTTCGGCGGCAAGCACGGCTACCTCGTCAACACTCGCAACCTCTGCGCCAAGCCCGCCGTCTCGACGATCGAATACGCCGCCCAGAACGGCAGGAAGCTGACCCAGAAGGCGAAGGCGCAGGCAGGTTGCGGCAAAGCCAAGAAGCGCCGCGGCGCTTGAAAACCGAGATCCCACCAAGCGGAGGCACCTCCTAGATGAAGACCAGAGTAAGTAGACCCTCCCCGGCGATGATCGTCGCCCTGATCGCGCTCTTTGCCGCGCTCAGCGGCACCGCCTACGCGGCTCTCGGGAAAAACAGCGTCGGTACCCGCCAGTTGAAGGCGAAGGCGGTGACCGCGGGCAAGATCGCCAACAACGCGGTCACCTCGGCGAAGGTGGCGAAGAACTCGCTGACCGGCGCCGACATCAACGTCGGCGCCCTCGGCACCGTCCCCAACGCCGGACGCGCCGATACCGCCGGCAATGCCGACACGGTCGGCGGCCACGGCGCCTCCTGCCCCGGCGGCACCGTGCTGATCCGAGGCGTCTGCTTCGACGGCGTCGCCAACGGGGAGGCGGCGACCCTGAACGCCGCCGCCGAGGCCTGCGCCGCCAAAGGCGGCTACCTGCCGACGCCGATGCAGCTCTACTCGACCCACAGCGTGCTCAACCTCGGCACCGGGGTCGGCAGCTCGCACATGTACACCGACTCCTACTACTCCGCTGTCGGCTCGGGCTCCCACTACACGACGATCGTCGTCGACGGCACCGGCAAACTGACCGAACTCCCCGTCGACGCGCCCTCGCAGTACATCTGCGCCTACGCGCTGGTCAGGTAGCCGCCCGGATGAAGGCACGTACGCTGCTGGCCGCCGGCGTGGCGGCCCTCGCCGCTTCCGTCCTTGCCGCCTCGGCGACCGCGGAGGTCGACCGCCAGGGGGTGCTCCAGGGCACCTTCAGCGGCGACATCGCGCCGCAGCGGCTCCCACGCCACGAGCTCGCCCCGATCACGGTGACGATGGGCGGCAAGATCACCACGACCGATCGCTCCGAGCCGCCGCGGCTGGAAAAGATCGTCCTCGAGATCAACCGCAACGGTGTCCTCGACACGCGGGGGCTGGCGACCTGCTCGCTGACGAAGCTCAACTCGATTTCCTCGGCCCAGGCGAAGAAGGCGTGCGCGCAGGCGCAGGTCGGCCACGGCAGCGTCACCTCGCGGGTCTACCTCCCGGGCCAGGGGGCGTTCGCCTCGACCGGCGATCTGCTCGCCTTCAACGGCCGCCTGCACGGGCGCCCGGCGGTGCTGGCCCAGGTCTCGAGTCGCGCGCCGCTGCCGCTCACCTACGTGATCGCCTTCGAAGTCAAGAAGCAGGGGGGGACCTTCGGCACCGCGCTGGTCGGCTCGCTGCCGCCGATCGCCTCCGAATACGGCTACATCTCGGCCTTCTCGCTGGCGCTCTCGCGCCGCTACACGAGCCACGGCAAGAAGCGCTACTTCGCCTCGGCCTCCTGTCCCGCGCCGGCCGGGGTCGGCATCGCCCCCTTCCCGCTCGCGAGGGCGACCTACGAGTTCGCCGGCGGCATCTCCCTCGGCGCGACCATGGTCCGCGACTGCAAGGCGTTCGGCTGATGCGCCGCGCGCTCGCCACCCTCGTGGTTGCCGCGGTCTTCGGCGGCGGCCTGATCGTCAGCGCCGGCGCCGACACGGTGAAGGTCAACGGCCTCGTCTTCAGCGTCGACGGCGAAGTGACGCCGAAGAAGCTGCCGAGAAGGGGAGAGGCGCCGATCTCGCTCACGATCAGCGGCAGGATCGAAAAGGAAGACGACACCCACCCGCCGGCCCTGAACACGCTGCTGCTCGAATTCGACAAGAACGGGCGCCTCAACACCCAGGGCCTGCCGACCTGCACCGTCGGCAAGCTGCTGAACACCCTGACGGCGCAGGCGAAGAGCGTCTGCGGCAAGGCCCTGGTCGGCAGCGGCCGCGTCTCGGCCGACATCGCCCTGCCCGAACAGGCGCCGTTCGGGGCCAGCGGGCCGCTGCTGATCTTCAACGGCGCCCCCAAGGGCGGCCACCAGGTCCTGATCTTCCACGTCCACGCCCACGTGCCGGCGCCGACCACCTTCGTCACCACGGCGACGATCTCCAAGGGCGAGGGCAAATACGGCACCGCGGCCCTGATCCAGATCCCGAGCATCGTCCAAGGCCAGGGCTCGCTGACGGCGTTCAAGGCGACGCTGCACAAAACCTGGACCTACAAAGGCAAGAAGCAGAGTCTGCTGCTCGCCGGCTGCCCGACCGGCAGCCTCTACGCCCGCGGCGAGTTCGCCTTCGCCGACGGAACGGAGGGCTCCGGCAACGTCATCCGCCCCTGCACGCCAAGCGGCTGAGCGGGCGGACTCATCGGCCCGCCAGGGCCGCGGCGACGTCGGCCGCGACGCGCTCGGGTTCGGCTTCGAGCTGGGTGTCGGCGAAGCGGAGGACGGTGTAGCCGGCGGAGCGTAGGTCCAGGTCGCGGGCGTGGTCGTCCTCGAAGGCGACGGAGCCGCGGTGATACGCGAAGAAGTCCGCTTCGACGACGAGCCGCTGCTCGCGCCAGAGGCAGTCGACCTCGTGGCGGCCGAGCTTGACGTTGACCTCCGGAGCCGGGATGCGATGGCGACGGTAGAGGTCGAGGAAGGCGGACTCGAGGTCGGAGCGGGTGCGGTCTGACTCGATGCCTTCGAGGTGGTGGCCCTTGTGCTCGGCCTGGCGGATGGCGCGGCGAAGGAGATGCGGCGGGAGCTGCGATGAGCTGCGGAGGTCTTCGATCGTGCGCTGGATGGTGGTGACGGGGATTGCGTGGCGTTTGGTGGTGAGGAGCCGTCTCCCTCGCCCTCCTCGGCTTGGCAGGTAGGAGGGCGAGGGAGACGGCTCCCGTGATGAGGTGGAGAGGGAGGGGCAGCGGTGGAGGTGGATGCCCCGTTGACGCTTGCGGCCGGAGGTGGTGGGGACCGAGAGGTGGATGGGTCCTTCGATTGGCTTTAGGAGCTCCCAGAGCGCCGCAGCGGAGTGATGGCTCAGAACCGCTTCTTCTCCGCAAGCGAGCACCGCAGCCATCCAACGCCCGTGCCAACTCGGTGCGCTGTGACCCACGGCGTAGACGCCACGGTGGAGGCGGTGCAGACGTCCACGCCTCGCGCGCTTGTACGCGGCCTCACGCGCCACCCCGCCGCTTCGAGTTGCGCCGACGTCACCACCCCGTGCTGCCGCGCCGCGATCTGCGCCACGCGAGAATCGGGCGTGTCGCTTTTGTGGCCCATATGTCCACTAAGGCGACACGGGCCCGGAACCCTCCCCCTACCCCGCTGCTGTTCCTCGCTCTAAGCGGCGCCTGCGGGGTCGAGCGCACCCGCCACGAGCTCGACCGAGCGCAAGCGGTTGGCGACGGTGTCGGAGTAGTGGACGGTCATCAGCTCGTCGGCGCCGGTGTCTGCCGCGAACCGCTGCAGGTAATCGGAGACCTCCTCGGGCACGCCCGTGGCCGTGTAGGCGAGCATTTCGTCGACGGCTACCGCCTGCGGCGACTCGAGCAGGGCGGTGACGTCGTCCTCGCTGAGCTTGCGGCCGCGGCCGAAGAGGGCGCGGGCGCGGACCCGGCGGGCGGCTTCCAGCTGGGCGGCGGCGCTCTCGGCGGTGTCGGCGGCGATCACGCCGACGCCGGCGATCGCGTAGGGCTCCTGCAGCTGCTTCGAGGGCTTGAACTCCTTGCGGTAGACCGCCAGCGCTTCGTGCAGGAAGCGCGGCGCGAAGTGGGAGGCGAAGGCGTAGGGGAGGCCGAGCTGGGCGGCGAGTTCGGCGCCGAAGAGGGAGGAGCCGAGGAGGTAGAGCGGCACGTGGGTGCCGCGGCCGGGGATCGCCCGCAGGCCGGGGAGCGGCTCGTCGTCGCCGAGGAACCGCTGCAGCTCGACCACGTCCTGGGGGAAGCGGTCGCTGGCGTGCGGGTCGCGCCGCAGCGCCATCCAGGTCCGCTGGTCGGTGCCCGGCGCCCGGCCGAGGCCGAGGTCGATCCGCCCGGGATGCAGCGTCTCCAGCGTCCCGAACTGCTCGGCGATCACCAGCGGCGAGTGGTTCGGCAGCATCACCCCGCCGGCGCCGAGCCGGATCGTCTCCGTGTGGGCGGCGATGTGAGCGATCAGCACCGCGGTCGCCGAGGAGGCGATCGAGGAGATGTTGTGGTGCTCGGCGTACCAGATGCGGCGGTAACCGCCGCGCTCGGCCGCCCGCGCCAGCTCGACGCTGCCGGCGAAGCTCTCGGCGATCGTCTCCTCCCTGCCGACGGCCGCGAGGTCGAGGATCGAGAGGGGGACCGGAGCGGCTGCCATCGCCCGCAACGATAAAGAGGCGCCGCCGCCGGGTCGTGGCTTTTCACCTCGGCAACATCTCCGTCGGGCATCTGCTGTTCCATTCGGAGGGATCAGGGTTAGGTATTCACTTGCCGACTTCCTCTCCATCCCGCCCCCGCCCGGCAGCTCCGCTGCCGCGGCCGCTGTTCGAGCGGCGGCGCTTGCGCCTCGCCGACGGGGCCGAGACGACGATCCACGTCGGCCGCTTCGACCGCGATGCCTTCGACCTGCGGGTGGTCGTCCTCGATCCCCCTTCGACCGTGCAGCAGTGGTGCCGCCGCAACGGCGCCGACCACGCGATCGTCGGCGGCTTCTACATGCGGCCCGGCGGGCCGGCGCTGGGCGACCTCTGGGTGGCCGGGCGGGCGCTGCCATCTGAGCCCTTCGACGACCCCTGGCACGACGAGCGCGCCTGCGTCCACGTCGGCGACGGCCGGGTGCGGCTGGCGGCGCGGCGTCAGCTCGGCGCGGCCCCGCACGGCGACCTCCTGCACGCCGGCCCGATGCTGGTCGAGGGCGGCCGCTCCGTGGTCGACGGCGGCGCCGATCGCGAGGGCTTCTCCGCCGGCGCCCGCCAGTTCGACTCCGACATCACCGCCGGCCGCTACCCGCGGGCGGCGCTCGGGCTCTGCGCCGGGCAGATGATCGCCGCGGTCTGCGACGGCCGCGCCGACGACGAGGCGGGCCTGACGATGGCCGAGCTGGCGGCGGCGATGATCGGCCTCGGGGCGGCCGAGGCGATCAACCTCGACGGCGGCGGCTCCGCCTCACTGGTCCTCGGCGGCTCGCTCGTCAACACCCCGCGCGAAGAGCACGGAGTCGAGCTGAGCGGCGGGCGCGCCGTGGCGACCGCGCTCCACTTCGCGCCCCGCCTCGCTTTCTGAGCCGGCCTTCCCACCGCCGTTAGCCTCAGCGGGCGATGGACGCCGCGATCCGGATACTGATGGGCCTCTACTTCTACCCCCGCGGTGGCTCGTCCCACGCGGCCCGGGCGCTGGCCCGCGAGCTCGGCCAGCAGGGTGCCGAGGTGAAGCTCCTCGCCGGCTCCCGCTCCGACCTCGGCGAGGCGGCGGTCGCTTCCCGCTTCTACGAGGGCCTCGACGTGCGGGCGGTCGACTTCACCCCGGCCCTGCGCTCGGCCGATCCCCTGCGCTTCGCGGGCGGGCCTGGGACCGCGCCGATCCACGGCTCCTTCGAGGATCGCCCCGGGGCGATCGACCCGGTGCTGGCGAAGCTGGGGGACGAGGAGCTCGAGCTGCAGGTGCGGGCGTGGGCCGACGCCCTGGAGCGGGGGGCCGCGGACGGGGTCGACCTCCTCTACCTGCACCACCTGACGCCGCTGAACGAGGCGGCCGCGCGGGTGCTGCCGCAGGTGCCGGTGATCGGGCACGTCCACGGCACCGAGCTGCTGATGCTGGAGGAGATCGAGGAGGGCCCTCCGGCCGGCTGGGAGCACGCGCAGGCGTGGGCGGAGCGGCTGCGGCGCTGGGCCGCCGGCTGCCGGCGGATCGTCGTCAACGACCGCGGCGGCCTCGCCCGCGCGGCCGAGCTGCTGGGGCTCGAGGAGGAGCGCTTCGCCTGCATCCCCAACGGCTTCGACGCCTCCTTCCACCCCGGGGAGATCGACCGCCGCGCCCACTGGCGCCGCCACCTGGTCGAGCGACCGCGCGGCTGGTCGCCGGGCGACCAGCCCGGCAGCGTCGCCTACGAGGAGCGGGACCTGGAGGCACTGGAAGGGACGGTGCTCCTCGCCGTCGGTCGCTTCACCGAGGTCAAGCGCCTGCCGCTGCTGATCGAGGCCTTCGCCGCGGCGCAGCCCGACTTCGACGGCCCCGCGGCGCTGGTGTTGATCGGCGGTCACCCGGGCGAGTGGGAGGGCGAGCACCCCTCCGAGACGATCGCCCGCACCGGCGTCCGCGACGTCTGCCTCGCCGGCTGGCACGGGCACGGGGAGCTGCCCGATTTCCTCCGCGCCGGCGACCTCCTCGTCCACGCCTCGGTGCGCGAGCAGTTCGGCCAGGTCCTGGTCGAGGCGATGGCCTGCGACCTGCCGGTGGTCGCCGTCAACCGCGGCGGCCCGGCCGGGATCGTCGACGATCCGGCGACCGGCTGGCTGGTGGAGCCGGACGATCGCGCCGCCCTGACGGCGGCGATGGTCGCCGCCGTCAACGACGAAGCCGACCGCCGCCGCCGCGGCGCGCGCGCTCGCGAAGAGGCCCTCGCCCACTACTCGTGGGCGAGGATCGGAGCCGAGCTGGCCGAGCTGGTGCGCACCGTTGCCGCCGCCCCCAGCGGCGTTCAATAGCTTCTGCCGGTGGACATCGTCTGGACGCTTCTGGGGGTGGCGCTGATCGTGCTGGCCCTGCGCGACATCTTCGACGTCCTCTTCCACCCGCTGGGCCGGGGGATGATCGCCCGCCGGGTGGTGCGGGGGATCGCGGCGCTGGCGCGCCGCAGGCATGGCCGCAGCGGCACCCTCGGCCTGCTCGCCGGCCCGATCGGCTACATCGCCGTGATCACCACCTGGGCGGCGCTGCTGACGGTGGGCTGGGCGCTGGTCTTCTGGCCGCAGCTGCCGCAGGGGTTCCACTTCGACCCCGGGCTCGACCCCGCCAAGCACTCCGGCTTCCTCGACGCCATCTACGTCTCCCTGGTCAACCTCACCAGCCTCGGCTACGGCGACATCTCCCCGTCCGCCTCGCTGCTGCGGCTCCTCGGGCCGGTGGAGACCCTGTTCGGCCTCGGCCTGCTGACCGCCAGCATCTCCTGGCTGCTCTCGATCTACGGCTCGATCTCCCGCCGCGACTCGCTCGCGCACGAGGTCGCCCTCGCCAAGCAGGCAGAGGAGAGCCTGGGGGAGAAGCTCGCCGACTCCGACCCGGCGCTGCTCGAAACCCTGCTGGCCAGCTATGCGGAGCAGCTGATCCGGATCCGCCGCGACCTGATCCACTTTCCGATCGTCCATTACTTCCGCACCGAGGACGAGGAGCGGGCCCTGGCGGGGCTGCTGCCCTTCCTCGGCTCGCTCGCCGACGAGGCGGGGGAGGAGGACCGCCCGCACTCGCTGCGGGTACGGGCCGAGATCCTGCGCCTGGCGATCGACGACTTCGCCGAGACCTTGCGCCGGCGGCTGCGAATCGCGGGAGAGAGCACCGACGAGACGCTGCGTGATTACCAGAGCGACCACGGACCGCTCAGGCCCTGAGACAGCGGTTTCCTCAGACATAGCGGTACATTGACCCGGCGCTTCGAGAGACGAGGGGGAGCTGTGAGGAAACTGGGGATATCGGCCGCCACCACTACCGTGGTCCTGCTCGCCTGTGCGGCGTTTGCGGGCTGCGGCTCCTCGTCCTCGGAGCAGTCCGGAGGCGGCGGCACCCTGACCGGGACCTACACCGCCTTCCCGGAATCGCTCGACCCCGGGCTCTCCTTCACCCTGGAAGGAGCGACGGCGCTGCAGAACGTCTACCTGCCGCTGCTCACCTACGCGCACGCCGACGGCGCCGCCGGGACCGAGCTGATCCCCGGCCTGGCGAAAGACCTGCCGCAGATCGACGAAGGCGGTAAGCGCTACACGCTCTTTCTGCGCCCGGGCCTGAAGTACTCCGACGGCACCCCGGTCAAGGCCTCCGACTTCCGCTTCGTCATCGAACGCCTCTTCCGCATCAACTCGGTCGGCTCCACCTTCTTCACCGGGATCGTCGGCGCCGAACAGTTCGCGAAGACGAAGAAGGGCGGGATCGCGGGGATCGAAACCGACGACCGCAGCGGCAGGATCGTCATCCACCTGACCGAACCGAGCGGCACCTTCAGCTACATCCTCGGCACGACCTACGGGGCGCTGCTGCCGCCGAGCACGCCGAATGAAGACGCGACCGCGCACCCGCCGCCGGCGACCGGGCCGTACGTGATCACCGACGTGCGGCCCGGGCGCAGCTGGGAGTACGAACGCAACCCGGTCTGGGCGAAGGCCAACGGCGAGGCGATGCCGGACCTGCCCGACGGCCACGTCGACGCGATCAAGCTGAGGGTGCAGACGAACCCGGACGCGCAGCTGAACGAAGTCGAACAGGGCAAGGTCGACTGGATGAAAAACCAGCCGCCGCCGGACCGCTACGCGGACATCAAGCGCAAATACGAGGGAACCCAGTTCCGCGAGGTGCCGACGATCAGCGTCTACTACTTCTGGATGAACACGCAGAAGCCGCCCTTCGACGACCTGCAGGTGCGCCAGGCGGTCAACTACGCGATCGACCCGGCGGCGCTGGAACGGATCTACGCCGGCACGATCAAGGCCACTCAGCAGATCCTGCCGTCGGAGATGCCGGGCTACGAGAAGTTCGAGCTCTACCCGCACGACCTCGACAAGGCGAAGGAACTGATCGCCCAAGCGCAGCCGAGCGACCGCCAGGTGACGATCTGGACCCTGAACCTTCCGCCCGGCAACGAAGCCGGCGAATACTTCCAAGGGGTGCTGAAGCAGCTCGGCTTCGAGGTGAAGCTGAAAGTGATCGACGCCTCCACCTACTTCACCTTGATCAGCAACACCCACACGCCTGAGCTCGACGCCGGCTGGAGCAACTGGCTGCTCGACTACCCGCACCCGAACGACTACTTCCAGCCGCAGCTCTCCGGCGAAAGCATCCTCCCGACCGGCAACACCAACTGGGCGATGTTCGACGATCCGGCGGTCAACGCGAAGATCAAGCGACTCGCCCGCGAACAGCTGGGTCCGAAGCAGGAAGGCGAATACGCCGCCCTCGACAGGGAAGTGATGGAACAGGCGCCCTGGGCGCCGTTCGGCAGCCTCGCCCTGGGTACCTTCGTCTCCGACGAAGTCGACCTCGAAAGCGTCATCGTCAGCCCGATCTACGGCCAGGACCTGACCAGCTTCGAGCTGAAGTAGCCGGCGGGTGTTGCGGCCGCCCCGCGCCGGGTAGCGGGCGAGGGTGCGGTTGCTGTTCAAAGAGCTCTCGTGGCTGCGCCGCAAACGGATCTTCCATCCCTTCGGGGTGGGCTTTCGCGCCCGGTACACCCCGGTCGGCGAGGGCGTCGGCGCGCTCGCTTTGGATCGCGAATCCGAGCCTCTGGTGCGACTGTCGCGGTCGTTCGGGCTGCCCGAGCCGCTCCCCGATCCCTGCGGCCTCGCTTTCCGCTTTCCCGATGCCTACGGCACGGGGGAGCACCAGGACCTGTTGCTCGTCAGCTCCGGCGCCGCTCCCCTCGCTCGGCACGCGCTGCTTCCAAGCCGCGGGTTCTGCGATCGCCCCTACTCCTCGGTCCTGCCTTATCGGCTGCAAGGGGAGACGGTGATGCTCGGCGCCCGCGCCGTCGCTCCCGCGCCCGGCCCGAAGCTGGCCGAGCTACGCGAGCGGAAGGTGGGGGACCTCGCCTTCGAGGTCGTGCTCGCCGGCGTCAAAGGCGAGTGGCGGGTGGTGGGGAGGCTGGTGCTCGGCGAGCGGTTGCCCGCGAAGCAGACCGAGCGCCTGGATCTCGACCCCACCCACACCGGCGGCGGCCTCGAGCTGGCAGGGCTGCTGAACGACCTGCGCGGGCCCGCCTACCGCGGCAGCCAGGAAGGCCGCGCGGCCGCATACCGGCGCGGCGGATGATCTGTTTCGTCTGATTCGCCGTACCCCTCCTTGGGTACCCGTGAATACAGGTACGACCTCGTTCTTCCCCCCAGACAAGGAGCTGAAGAAATGCGCGATGACACCTACCGCGATTCCTCACCCGCCAGCCTCTACGCCGGCCTGATCGGCGCCGTCCTTCTGGTTGCCGGCATCATCGGGTTCTTCTACAGCGCCTCCTTCGGCACCCCGGGCAGCACCGACGCGGTGCTCGGCATCCTCGAAGTCAACGCTTGGCACAACCTCGTCCACATCCTCAGCGGCGTCCTCGGCCTGGCGGCCTTCGCCTCCGGCCCGCGCGCCTCGCGCACCTACGCCCTCGTCTTCGGCGTCGTCTACGTCGTCGTCGCGATCTGGGGCTTCATCATCGGCAGCCACGAGACGATCCTCGGCTTCCTGCCGGTCAACACCGAGGACAGCATCCTCCACCTGATCCTCGGCGTCCTCGGCATCGGCGCCTACGCCGCCAGCGACCCCGAGGCCGAAGCGCGGACCCTCACCGACGCCGGCGCCACCCGCGCGGTCTGATCCCCGCCACCTGAACGAGTAGCCGCAGCGCCGCCTCCGGGCGGCGCTGCCATCATCCGCGCGGACCTGGCGGCGTCCTGCTGAAGGCTTTTGTCCGGGCGCCGGCCATACCATGGTCTCGATGGCCACCGGTGAATTCGCTGAGATCAGGAGCGAGGGGGGGTCCGGGTTCCGTTTCGCTTCCTCGGCGGTGCTGCGGCCCTACGCGCTCGGTCTCTACTTCGTCGCCCTGATCGCCTGGAGCGCCCGCTACGGGGTGCCGGTCCAGCGGGAGCTGGTGATCCTCTGGACCTGCGGCGCCCTCGCCTGCGTCTCGATCGGCCGGCCGCCGCGGGAAATCCTCCAGCTCGTGGTCGATTGGCTGCCGATCGTCGCCGTGCTCTGGGCCTACGACGTCACCCGCGGCGCCGCCGACACCTTCGGGATCGGCGTCCACTACCACCCGACGATCGACTTCGACCGGGCGATCTTCGGCGAAGTGCCGACGGTCTGGCTGCAACAGCACCTCCACGACCCGGGAGTCGTGCGGCCGTGGGACGTCGGCTTCACCCTGGTCTACACCTCCTACTTCATCGTCCCCTTTGCCCTCGCCGGCTGGCTCTGGGCGCGCGACCGGCTGGGCTTCCAGCGCTTCACCCGGCGGCTGGTGACCCTCTCGCTGGCCGGCCTCGCCACCTACATCGCCTTCCCGGCGGCGCCGCCGTGGATGGCCAGCGAAATGGGGCTGATCGGCGAAGTCCACCGGACCACCGCGGAGGGCTGGAAGGTGCTCGGCGTCGGCACCGCCTCGCTCTTCTCGAAGGGCCAGGGGACCGCCAACCTGGTCGCCGCCGTTCCCTCGCTGCACTCGGCGATCGTCTCCCTGGTCGCCCTCTTCCTCTGGGGGCGGGTGCGGCGCAAGCGGCTGCGGCCGCTGCTGCTGCTCTATCCGGCGGCGATGGGCCTGGCCCTGATGGCGACTGGCGAGCACTACTTCTTCGACGTCGCCCTCGGCTGGGTCTACGCGGGCGTCGTCATGGGCGCCTGGACCGTCTGGGAGCGGCGGCGCGAAGGGCTACGAGTGCCCGCCGAGGCGGAGGCGCCGGCTTAGCTTCTGCGGCGCCGGCTGCCCGGCGTCGCGCAGCTGCACCTTGACCGGGAGCGCCCGGGCTCCGGTCCGGCGCTTGGCGGCCACGAGTTTCCGGCCCGCTGCGGTCAGGCGCAGCGTCAGCTTCGGCGCCTTCCCGTTTTTGATCGAGTAGGAGCCGCTCGCCAGCTTGCGCTTCCGCGCCGCCAGCCGCACCTGGCCGCTGCAGTCGCCGCCGCGGCAGCGGAGGCGGAGGGTGACGGCGCTGCGCCCGGCGACCAGGCGCCGCACCAGGAAGACGACTCCTGCCTTGGCGCCGCCCGCGATCGGGGCCGTGCCGAGGCTGCCACCGCCGGTAACGCGCGGCGGACCGGACCGCGGGTCGCTCGGGGTCTGGACGAGGCCGCCGAGCGAGCCGGGCTGCTCGAGCACCGGCAGCTTCAGGCGCAGGTTGGAGACGGTGATCGGGGTCTGCAGGTTCGAGGGGCGCGCGTAGGGAGCGTCGGAGGGGAGCAGCTCCAGCTTCGCGGTGTCGCCGCCGGCGAAGCGGTAGCCCTGCGGGTGCAGCTGGAAGACGGTCCCAGTGCCGCCGCTACCCGGCCGCAGGAGACCGCGGGCGACGAGCCGCTCTTCCCCGTTCGGGAGGACGTCGAGCAGGCGCGCCGCCAGCTCGGAGTCGACGTTGGTGGTGGCGATGTCGGCGACGATCGTCGGCGAGCCGAGCAGGGTGAAGCCGGCCGCCGGCACCTGCAGGCGGTAGTTGGCGGTGCCGGGCTGGTCGGCGCCCGAGGCGGTGGCGCAGGCGCCGCTGCCGGCGATCGGGTCGAAGGCTTTGCCGATGTTCGGATCGCCCGAGCCGGGCACGATCGTCTGCGCGGCGGTCCCGTCGAGCTTGATCTCGCCGGGGGAGAGGCTCTGCCAGTCGGCGGCTTTATAGGGCCCTTCGGAGGCGGCTTCTTTCGGGCAGGTGGTGGTGAGCGCTTCGACGCTCGAGCTCGGAGCCGCGCCTTCGCCCTTCAGGTAGTGGTCGAACCAAGCGTTCTCCCGCTGCAGGAACAGCGCCTCGTCGGCGGCCTTGTTCTGGCTGCGGGCGTGGCCGTCGTCCATCAGGAAGAGCGAGATCGGGTCGCCGGGGTACTGGGCGCGGGTGCGGTTGTAGTAGCGGACCGCCTCGTCGACCGGGAAGAGGTCGTCGTTCCAGCCGTTCTGAATCAGCAGCGGCGCCGGCGGCTGGCTGTGGTCGATGTAGTAGGAGGAGTGGTAGGTGGTGATCTGGTCGAGGATTTCCTGCGACTGCGGCTTCGACTCGTACGGCTCGCCGCTGTCGATCAGCGCTTTCCAGCCGATCAGGTCTGCTTCGGGGTCGCTGCCGGGCGGCGCGTAGTTGCTTTCGACCGCCCCCGTGCCGAAGAGGCCGCCGACGTATGAGGCCTTCTCGATCCCGATTCGGGCTTTGCCATCAGGGCCTTTGTAGGGGGAGTCGGCGACGAAGTCGAGGGTGCTGCCGTTCGGCATCAGCGAGTAGGCAAGGTCGGTCCAAGGCCACTGCGGCACCGCCGCCGCCAGTTCCATCTCCTTGTGGCCCGGGCTTTCCCAGGGGACGAGGGTCCCGTCGGGGAGCATCGTGCGGTTGCGCAGCGTCGCCAGCGCCATCGACATGCCGCCGCCGTAGGAGACGCCGGTGGCGCCGATCTTCTTCGGCTGCGCGACCCCTTCGTCGGCGAGGATCGAGATCAGGTACTGGGCGTCGCGGACTTCGTAGCGGTCGTCCATCAGGTGGTTGTAGCCCTCACCGCAAACAATGGGGTTGAAGCGTTCGGGGTCGGAGCCCCCGCAGGAGTTGCCCCAGCCCCGGTCGCTCATGCTGAAGACCGCGTAGCCGTCTTCGGCCCACTGCTGGATGTGCTGGCCGTCCCGGTCGTCGTCAAGGCCGATCTTTTTCCCGCGCCAGCCGTGGAAGAGGCCGATCACGGGGTAGGGACCGTCGTCGCCGCTGCTCGGCTGCGGCGGCAGGACGACGTTGAGGTCGATCTTGGTGCCGTCCCAGGTGGTCGTATCGCCGCTGCAGAGACGGACGTTTTCGTTCGCCGCCTGCGCGGCGCAGCTGACGTCGCCGCCGTAGAGCGTCGGGAAGTCCGCCCGCGCCGCCGGGACCACGGTCAGCGCCAGCAGCAGTGCCGCCGCCGCTCCACCCAGGAACCACCTCACCCGTTCGATGCTCAAACCCGCTCCTCCTTGGAAGACGAGTTGCTCTTACCCGCTGATCGCGTTCCCTAATTCAGGCAAGCTGGCGGGAGAAGCTCTCTTCGAGCGCCTCCTTGCCGCTTTCGCCCGGGACGGTTTTGTCGAGGCGGGCCCAGGCGTGGCGCTTGTCGATGTGGAGGCTGGCGACCTGGTTGTCGAAGTAGGGGCCGTCGAGGGTGCGCCAGCGGATCCCGGGGTCGGGGGCGCCGGCGGCGCGGGCGAGAAGCCTGGCGACGGCGATCGCCGGCTTGCGGAAGGCGGCGCGGACGACCCGGCGCTCGTTCTCGTCGAGCGGGTTGCGGTAGGGGGAGCACACGGCCTGGTAGACCGGGGCGCGCCCGTTGGCGTCGCCGTTGCGCGGGTAGCCGGCCTCGCTCAGGTAGGCGTGGTGGACGTCGCCGGAGAGGACGACGATCGAGGCCGGGACCTTGCCGCGCTTGCCGGCAGCCACCTCGTACAGGAGGTCGCGCAGCTTCGCGAAGGACTCGCCGAAGGCGGCCCAGTGGTCGAAGTCGACTTCGCGGCGCAGCTTCTCGCTCGCCCAGGCGAGCGGCTTGCCCCAGGCGCCGTCGCAGAGCTGCTCGTTCCATGCCTCGAGGCGGTCGAAGGCGGGGGAGAGGAGCCAGGGGACCGTGGTGCAGACCAGCAGGTGGTCGAAGTCCCCTTCGCAGTGTTCGACGATCCATTCCCACTCTTCGTCGTCGACGATCGCGCGGCGGTCCTCCTCCAGCACCCGGCCGGCGCGGGAGTCGATGAAGACCGCCCGGGTGCGGCCGAAGTCGCGGCAGAAGCTCCAGCGCACGCCGGCGCCGGCCGACTGGATCCGGTGCGCCCAGGGGAAGATCTCCTCCTCGGCCTTCTGGTTGCCGCGGACCCGCTGGTAGAGGTCGTCCTCGGCGAGCTCGCGCGGCGACATGTTGCCGAGGTGCTGGTAGATCCAGTAGCTGGCGATGCAGCCGACCGCGCGCCGATGCCACCAGGACTTCGCCTGCATCTCCAGCAGCCAGGAGCGGGAGATGTTCCAGTCGTCGCTCATGTCGTGGTCGTCCCAGAGCATCGAGACCGAGACGCAGGAGAAGAGCCAGCGGATCAGCGGCTCCTGCCAGCTCTCCTCGTAGAGCCAGGTGTACTCCTCGAAGTCGGTCACCTCGTCCCCGGGCGGGGTGTCGGTGCCGCGGCGCTCTTTGATCTTTTTCCGCGTCTTCGGCGAGCCCTCGTCGACGTAGACCTGGTCGCCGAGGAGGAAGAGCTGCTCGGGCCACTCGTCGCGCTCGCCGGCGCACATCTGCCGCGCCAGGACCCAGAGGGCATCGACCTCGTGGCCCTCTTCGGTCTCGTCTTTGGGTTCGGTGAAGGGGGCCTCGTGAGGGACGGCGACCCGGCAGGAGCCGAAGATGATGTCGAGGTCCTTGTCGGCGTCGGTGGTGCGGATCGCGCTTGGCGGCAAGTCGGAGTCCGGCTCCGGCCAGCGCACCTCGCCGTCGAGCTTGACCTCGTACTCGTAGCGCGAGGCCGGCTCCAGACCCTCGATGCAGACGACCGCGTAGTGGTGGCCCTCGACCCGGAAGGTTTTCTCCGTGTGGCCGAGGACCTCGACCTCGCAGGCCTCTTCGGTCTCCACCCAGACCGTAGCCTGGGTATCGGAGACGTGGCGCAGCAGCGGCCCGAGGACGAGATCGTTCATGCGGGGGACGCTACCCCCTCGGGCCCGTTTCTAGAGGGGCCGGGTAGAGAGGCCGGCTAGATCCGGCCGAGCAGCAGGAGGATCAGGAGGATCAGGGCGATCAGGCCGAGGATGCCGCCGGCGACCGCGACCTTCGCCAGCACCAGCACGATCGCGACGATGATGAGAAGTCCGATCAAAGCTGCGACCACGTCATTCCTCCTGTTTGCCGCGGACAAAATTTGCCCGCAATTAGATCGATTTCCCTAACAAAACGGGGGTGACCTGAATACGTCAGGGCTTTCCGAAATGCGCTGACAGTCATCCCCCGCTTCCGTTTAGGAGTCGAGAGAAATGTCCATATATAGGAACAAATGGCCTGGGATGGGAAAATGCGGCGATGAGCGAAGCCGTCGCCGCGCCGCTTTCACGCCTGCTCTCCGACGAGCGGCTGACCAAGCGCGCGGTCGATGGCGACGAGCGGGCCTTCGCCTCGATCTTCCGGCGCTATCACCAGAGCCTCTATCGCTTCTGCCTCTCGATCCTCGGCAATCCGGAGGACGCCTCCGAAGCGCTGCAGAACACGATGATCAAGGTGATGCGGGCGCTGCCCGGCGAGGAGCGGCAGATCGAACTGAAGCCGTGGCTGTACCGGATCGCTCACAACGAGTCGATCGACCTGCTGCGGCGGCGGCGGGAGAGCACCCAGCTCGACGTCGAGCAGATCGCGCCCGGGTACGGCCTCGCCGAGGACGCGGCGACGCGGGAACGGCTGCGCCGGCTGCTCACCGACCTGAAGGAACTGCCGGAGCGCCAGCGCGAGGTGCTGGTGATGCGCGAGCTGGCCGGGCTCGAGTTCGAGGAGATCGGCACCGCCCTGGAGACCTCCGGCGCGGTGGCGCGGCAGACCCTCTACGAGGCGCGGCAGAGCCTGCGCCAGATGGAGGAAGGCCGTGAGATGAGCTGCGACACCGTGACCAAAGCGCTCTCCGACGGCGACGGCCGGGTAACCCGCCGCCGCGACGTCCGCGCCCACCTGCGCAGCTGCGCCCGGTGCCAGGCTTTCCGCGAGGAAATCAAGACCCGCCAGCACGATCTGGCGGCGCTGGCGCCGCTGCCCGCGCTCGCCGCCGCGGGGATGCTGCAGGGGCTGGTCGGCGGCTCCCACGGCGCCGCTACCGGCGGCGGCCTGGCGACGACCCTGGGCGGCGGCGCGGCGAAAACGATCGGCGCCTCGGCGGCGGCGAAAGGGGTGGCGACGGCGGCCGTCGTCGCGGCGATCGGCGTTACCGCGGCCGACCGCAGCGGCGTCATCGACCTCGGCCTGCCCGGCGACCCGGCGCCGAAGTCGGCCGAGCCGGCGCCGGGCTCTCCAGGCGCGAATCCCGATTCTCGGGAGACCGGGGGCGCCAAGATCGGCGGCAGCCAGGGCCTCGACGGCAGCGGCAAGAGCAAGCGAGGGGGAGCCGGCGACGCAGCTGCCGCGGCAGGGACCGGCGCGGCGAAGACCGACGCCATGGCGCATCCCGGGTTGGCGGAGGGGGCCCACCACGACAACGCCGCCGTTCCCGCCCACGAGCACCCGCAACCCCACGAGGAGGTCAGCGCCGAGGCGCAGGGGCCGCAGGGGGAGCACGCAAGCGGCCAGGACCACGAAAAGCAGCAGCCGGAAGCCGCGGACGGGGGCCAGGAAACGGCAGCCGTTCACAAGCAGCCGCAGGGATCGACCCACAAGCAGCCGGAGGAATCCGATCACGAGCAGCCGCAGGAAGGGGGGGCCGAACACGGTTCTTCCCATCCGGCGAAGCCGACCCCGCCCGCGCACCCGGAAGCCAAGGGTCCGCCGCCCACTCCCGCGCCGCCGGAGGAAGCGCCGGCAAACCCTCCGGCAGCGGCGTCGGAACCACCGGCGTCGACGCCAGCGCAGCAGGCTGAGAACCCCACGGGAGCGCCGGCCGGTTCCCCCGGCACCGAACACCGCTCGGAAAAAGCTCCCTGAGCTCCTTTGCGGCTCAGTCCCCGAGCGCGGCCATCATCGCCACGGTCGACGCCGCCAGCGCAGAGAGGTCGTAGCCACCCTCGAGCACCGCGCCGACCGGTGCGTGCCAGCGTTCCGCGGCCTCCTTGGCGATCGAGGCCAGGCGGCCGAAAGACGAGGCCTCGAGCCGGCACTCCGCCAGGGGGTCGTCGCGGTGGGCGTCGAAGCCGGCCGAGATCAGCACCAGCTGCGGCTCGAACTCCTCGGCCGCGGGAATGACGACGTCCGCGAGCAGCGAGACCCAGAGCTCCTCTTCGCTCCCGGCCGGCACCGGCAGGTTGATCGTGTAGCCCTCGCCGCGGCCGCTGCCGGTGTCCTCGCGGGCGCCGGTGCCGGGGAAGATCCCGCCCTGGTGGATGCTGGCGAAGAGGACGTCGTCGCGGTGGCGGAAGATCTCGGCGGTGCCGTTGCCGTGGTGGACGTCCCAGTCGAGGACGAAGACCCGCTCGAGGCCGAGCTCGGCGATCGCCAGGGCGGCGGCGACCGCGACGCTGTCGAAGAGGCAGAAGCCCATCGCTCGTTCGGGCTCGGCGTGGTGGCCCGGCGGCCGCAGCGCGCAGAAGCCGACCTCGGCCTCGCCGGCCAGCAGCGCCCGCGTCATCGCGCAGGCTCCGCCCGCCGCGTGCAGCGCCGCCTCGTAGGAGCGCTCGCCGGCGAAGGTGTCGGCGTCAATGACGCCGCCGCCGGAGCGGCAGAGATCGCGGATCCGCTGGACGTGCTCGCGCGGATGCACCAGCACTAGCTCCTCCTCGCGCGCCGCCGGCGCCTCGCGCCGCTCCCATCCCAGCCAGTCGCGCTCCGCAAGCGCCGCCTCGATCGCCCGCAACCGCCCCGGATTCTCAGGGTGCCCCGGCAGCCCCTGCCGCGGATCGTGCTCCAGCGACGAGGGGTGGCTGAAGTAGAGCATCGCCGCCACTGTAGCCGCGACTTCGAGCCGGCTGGGGCAGGGGAGAAGCGATCGAGGGAGAAAGCGGAAGGCATGGAACAACGACTCAGCGTCGGCGACTCCCTCAGCGAGGTATTCCGCATCTACCGCGAGCACGCGGGCGTGCTTCTGCCAGTCGCCTTCTGGCTCTTCCTGATCGTCGCCGTCGTCAACGGCTTGACCGAAGGCAATCTCTCGCTCGTCTGGCTCGGGATCGTGGTCAGCCTCGCCGTCGGCACCCTCTACCAGGGGATGGTGGTCGAACTCGTCCGCGACGTTCAGGACGGGCGCCTCGACGCCTCGGTCGGCGACCTGATGCGCTCCGTCCTGCCGGTCGTGGGGCCGCTGATCGGAGCCGCCCTCCTCGCCGGCATCGGCGTCGCCGTCGGTTTCTTCCTGCTGATCGTCCCCGGTCTGATCCTGCTGACGATCTGGGCCGTGATCGCGCCGGTGATCGTGATCGAGCGCCGCGGCGTCTTCGACGCCTTCGGCCGCTCCCGGCAGCTGGTCAAGGGCCAGGGGTGGCCTGTCTTCGGGACCGTGATCGTCGCCTTCCTGATCGCGATCGTCCTCTCCCTCGTCCTTGTCGCGATCGCCGCCGAGATCGCCGACGGGCCGCTGCTGCGGATCGTCTTCAGCGCCCTCGCTTCGACCGTCACCGCCCCGATCGAGGCGCTGGTCGCCAGCGTCCTCTACTTCCGCCTGCTGGCGATCAAGGGCGAGCCCGTCGCCCCGGCGGCGCCGGCCTCAGTGCCGCAGCAGCCCGGCGACCGCCTCGGCTAGCCGCGCCCCCCGCGCCGTCAGCGTGTACTCGGTGTGGGGCGGGCGGCCGGGGACGAGCTGGCGCTCGACGATCCCCGCCGCCTCGAGTTGCTCGAGCCGCTCCGAGAGGGT
>Ga0307306_10000013_pt1 | contig 40582 bp, 59 predicted proteins | sample ER_DNA_193_FD_194507 | JGI IMG/M metagenome (GOLD analysis project Ga0307306, IMG submission 194507) | Bulk soil microbial communities from the East River watershed near Crested Butte, Colorado, United States - ER_DNA_193 | ecosystem: Environmental > Terrestrial > Soil > Floodplain | place...
CCTGACGCGTCGGACGTCGACTGCATCAAGGTCGCCCTGGCCAAATACAACATGCTGACGGCGATGTCGGGCGACGCCCGGCGCGACAAGTATCGTGATGATATCCCCGGCATGGTGACGCAGGGGCTGGATGAGCTGCGCCCCTACGGCATCCCGACTGACACCCAGGGGTTTATCACCTGGAAGCCAGAGGATCTGCGCCTGCCGATCGTCGGCTACTTCGACTTCAAGTGGGAAGACAATGGCATCATCACGGACTTGAAAACGACCGACAGAATGCCGTCAGAAATTAAGATCGCGCACGCAAGGCAGGTGTCGCTCTATGCCGCGTCCGACAATCAGGAAGGGCGGCTGACCTATGTGACACCGAAGAAGGTGCAGACCCTGAAGCTGGAGAATATCCGCGAGCATCGGCAGGCGCTGCACAACATCGCGCGCAAGGTGGAAAACTTCCTGGCGCTCAGTGAAGACCCGGCATTCTTTACCGGCATCACGGTGCCGGATCTCGATAGCTTTTACTGGAGTTCACCTGTAGCCAGGCAGTTGGCATTTGAGCATTGGGGTGTGTGATGGATCTATCCGGCATACCGCCAGCTGTCGTTTATCTGTTTGAGAAACTGTCTCTGGAACTAGCCAGTCGCGGATTTAAAAACTATTCCGCGCGAGCCGTCCTGCATCGCATTCGCTGGCACTATCACGTCGATCAGGGCGACAAGGACTTTAAGTGCAATAATAACTGGACGCCGCGCATGGCGCGGTGGTTTATGGACAAGCACCCGGAGTTGGGTGAGTTTTTTGAAACCCGTGCATCCCCATCTCATCATGATATGACGGGGTATGCTGGCCCCTACAGCCGACACACCCCGCCAGATAGTTAAGATCCTAGTTGGCAGCTTCCTGAGCCGGTGAGGCTTCAGTCTCGACCTCACCGGCAAGGATGGTTGTCGCACGCTTGATCCGGTCGAAGTAGTCGGACTCTGCCTTCTTGATCTGGTTCAGGTAGATATCGCGGGCGCGATCAAACACATCGAAGTGCGTGCGCACGCCTGATGTCATACCCTTGATCACCTTCGACGTTTTAACGACTGCGTTGCTCATATGAACTTCCTTGTTGCGGCGAACTCTTTCATTTCATCACGGACGGTATTGAGACGCGACATTGCATCCCTCGACCCTCCCTGATCAGGGTGGAGGCGCGTCGCCATTGCGCGGTAACCCAAGTCGATTAGCTTTAGCGCCAGCTCCCGGTGCAGCTTGATCTCTTCCTCACGAGACTTCCGTTCGTTAGACAAGCGTGTGACGTTGACCTTATCGACGTTATCGAACAGGGCCTTCAGCTTGTTTTTCTGGGTAACGGATTTGATGGTGCGCGGGTCGCGACCAACGGCCTGATCAATCGTATAGCTTGCTATACGTTCGTGACCGACTTCCTCGGCCTTGCGTGCGACCCGCATGTAGTCGTTTGCTGTAGCCTTGCTCAAGGTGAAGTTATCTTGCAGCCAACGATACCACCCACCATGAGTTACCAGCTCGCGGGCCTCGATCAGCATCCTGCCAGCCTTGACGAAGTGCGCCATGCCAGCTTCATTGCCAGCTATCAATTCCTCTCGGATCAACGGCACCAGCACCTTGAGCGGGCGTGGCACCCGCCTCACGGCATTCTTGTTGGTGGCAACAGCGACAGACATTAGAACTTCCTTTCTGTTGTATGGGGTGATAGGCTAGCCCTCTCATTCAATATTGACAAGTACAAAATGTCAAATAAGCTAGATGACGGCGTTAAGGTGATGATCAAAGCCGCTGGCGGGCACCGCAAGCTGGGGCGGCTGCTTGGCATCAGTTACCAGGCGATCGTGCAGTGGACAAAAGTCCCGGCTGATCGGCTGCTCGATATAGAAGTCCTGCTAGGCATCCCGCGCGAGCGTTTACGCCCGGATCTCTATCGGGGGTTCAAGAGGAAGTAATCCAATCCCGGGATAATCCGGCATGGCACCGCAGCTGGCCTTACAGCGGCACTTGAGAAAGATACTGATATGGCACGATTTGGATTTAGTACTGAAGCATCCGCAGGCGGCGACTTCACCCCCATCGTCAAATACGACGCCCGCTCGGGGAGGATGTTTCGCATCGATCGCGTCCAAGACGCCAACGGCTTCACCAACGACCCGATCGACATCACCGCCAATTTTAAAGCGGTGTTTGATTTCGAGAACGTCGAAACGGGGTGGATGTTGTTTGCGCCCGGCACGCCCCCAAGCCTGCGGTTAATCCAGTTGGCGGCGCTGGACAAGGGTGGGACGTACCCGGAGAAGCCGACGCCGGAACACAAGCCAGGCGTTCGCTTCATGTTGAAGTTGACGAAGGCCTGCGGCGGCGACAAGCAGGTGCGGGAGATCGCAGGACAATCAAAAGCATTCCTGTCTGCGATCGAGGAGCTGTACGCCGAGTACGAGCGGCAGAAGGGTCAGCACCCCGGTGAGCTGCCGGTGGTGGAATTGATGAAAACCACCCCCGTCAAGTCCGCTCAATCGACCAACTACCGGCCTGAGTTCAGGATCTCGGGTTGGGCTAAACGTCCCGATGACCTGATCTACCGGCAGCCCTCCGCGGCCCCGGTGGAGCCCCTCAAGGCTACACCCCCGGCCACCGGCGCACAGACGGTCCCGCCGCCTAACAAGATGCGGGTGCAGGTCGAAGAAATGGCTGATGACGACTTTGGCTAATTGGGTTTAATGTCCGGTAACGGACAAAAATGGCGGGATGGGGTTCGCAGCCCATCCCGCCTATACCCGCGATCCGCTCTTACCCGTCATCACAGGCGTAGTCATGGATATACCAGAAGACGGCATTCGTTCCAATAATCCGTTTGATCCAGACTTTGCTGGCTCTTCCGAATGGGCTCGTATGTACCGATCATACGGCCTGCAGATCGTGCCTGCGCGCATGCCGATCCCCGGCGGCGAATGGAAAATGCCCGCACTGGCCAGTTGGACCGAGTTTCAGGAAAACCTGATCCCGCAGGCGACGTTCGATCGCTGGTATGGTGCTAATGGCGAGCACGTCCATCGCCAGAACATGGGCATCCTGACCGGGCACTGTTCCGGCAACGTGTTTGTCATCGACCTTGATGACCAGAAAGGCCCCGAGCCACAGGCGTGGTGGCATGGTCTGCTGGAATTACACAACAACGGGTTCGACCCGGAGACTGTGCAGCAGCGCACCGGCGGGGGTGGCCGCCAGAAGCTATTCAGGGCGCCGATGGACTGGCGGGCACCCACCAACAAAACCACCATCCACGTCGATATCCGGGGGCAGGGCGGCTTTGCCATGATCACCCCCTCCCAGCATGAGAGCGGGACGGAATACGCTTGGCTGCCCGGCTGTGCCCCGTGGGAGACCGAAATAGCCGACGCCCCCGAGTGGCTGCTGGAGGCGATCGATACCCTCGTCGCCAAACACGGCAGCCGTCCCCGAACCCAGCACACAGCATCCCCGGAAGCCAGAACCAACGCCTTCGGCACCAAGATCATCGAGGGCCGCGAGAGCTACATGCGCGACATGATCTGGCGCGTGGTGCTGGACTGGTATCGGCAATGCCCGATAGGACCGCCGTCGGCAACCGAAAGTGCTTCCAAGATGGAGGAGGCGTGGACCGTCTACGAAAGCTGTGTCGGGAGCCGCCTGCCACCCGAGGCAGGCGCGTCTAACGCCGATCTACTGGAGCTTGAAAACCGCGGCCACAGCCTGTTTGCCAACAAATGGCGGCGGGAAATGAAAAACTGGGGTAGTCCGAGGATGGGAGGCGAGGCCAAGAAACAGCCCCCAAAGCCAGATTTCACGGATGAGTTCGCCAAGGCTGAAGCCGTGAGCACGCCCGGCGACGTATACCCCTTCCTCGACGTCGACCAGATCATGGACAAACCGGACCCCATTTGGGTGGTTGACGGCCTGATTAACGAGCGGGCGCTAGGGTTCATCTTTGGCCCACCCAGCAGTCTCAAGACGTTCATAGCCCTCGACCTGTCGCTGTCGATGGCGGCCAAGGCAGCAACGTGGTGGGATCGCAAGATCAACCGGCAGGGGGCCGTGGTCTATTTGTGCCGGGAGGGCACCTCCAGCTTCAAGTTCCGCATCAAGGCGTGGGAGATGCACCGCAAGATGGCGGCACGCGGAATACCGTTCTACCTGATCGAACACCCCACCAACTTCATGAAGCCAGAGGACGTTGCCAAAGCCGTGGCGACCATCGAGGCCATCATGGCCAAGGCCGGGGTGCCGGTCGCCGCCGTGGTGGTCGATACCGTCTCCCGAGTCCTGCCGGGCGCCGAGGAGAACCTGCAGCGCGACATGAGCCTGTTTGTGGGGGCCTGCGAGATTATACAGAGCCGGTTCCAGTGCATCGTGATCGGCGTCCACCACACCAACAAGAACGGCGGCATACGCGGCTCAACCGTCATCCCCGGTGCCGGGGACTTCCTGATCGAAACCCGGCGCGAGACCGGTGCGATGACGGGGTCGATCGTGCTGCAGAAGGTCAAGGACGGCGAGGACGGTGTCGAGCTGCCGTTCAAGGTCACCAAGTTGGAATGGACGACGGGCTTCACGTCACGATCGTCGCTGGCAGTGGATCCGGATGGCGGGCTCAAGGCAGCCCCGGCGGCTGGAGACGGGCTACCTGACATGACGGTGTGCCGGGAGATCCTCGCGGCTCTGGCGCAGGCGTGGCTTAACAAGATGCCGTGGTGCAAGTCGGCCAACGGTGACCGTCCCGCGGTCACCATGATCATGAACCGCTGGATGCTGAAGCGGGAGGCGGCGAGACGCCTGATGGACGGTTGGCTGGCCAACGGCATCGTTGAATACGACTATTACGACAAGCGGAATAGACTACGCGGATACCGCAAAGTTACTGATTTGTAGTTGAGTGAAATGCGGAAGTAACGGTTAGATGGAAAACTCACTTCCGCGCTTAAGCCATTGTAAAGACGTGCGGAAGTAAGCGGAAGTAACTTTTTGCGGAAGTGAGCGGAAGTGTATCTGCAAGTTATTGATATTGCTTGCGGATGTGAGTACGGACAAAACCCACCCTAAAGGGCAGCTTTTTGGAGCTGCCCGTGTCGGGTTGAGTACAACTTATTGGTGTAGGAGGTTACCATGGACGGAAGATGGCTAGCGGCAAGTATGATGGAGCAAGTTGATGCTGCCGAGGACGTGAAAGATCTGCGGCGGGAACTGGTGCGTGTCCAAGAGTTGCTGGCACAAGCTGAGAAGCGGCTGGAGCAGGCGACGGCTCACCGGCGTCGGCTACTGTCCGAGGTGCCCCATGTCTAAAATTAAGGAACAGGCGCGGCCAACCAGCAACCGCTGGGACAGCTCCTATGGAACCTACCTGACTGGACAGGCGGCGATCGATGGCGCAGATGCCGTGGCGATCGACCTAGAGCAATACTGGGGAGCAGGCCGCCTGCGCCTGCTGGTCGATGTGGAACTCCGCGAGAAGTTCGACCGGCAGCGGTTCAGGCTCCAGACGGCGATCCAGAACGGCAAGCTGCAGGAGGTGATCACCGAAGCACGGCGCATGACCGTGGCGTGGTGGGCGCTGGACCGGGCAGCCAAGGCCGCTGGCGCGTTACCGCTGGCGCCAGTGGTCTGGGAGACGGCGCTCGCGGATGGCACCGTGGTGGCCCTCGTAAGGTCACGGGAGGAGGCCCACGCCGTCGTGACCAGCGGTCGCAAGGTCGTCGTCTACGATTTGGAGGAGATCGCCCGCATGTTGCAGAATTACCACGAGGTGACTGCCGTCAAGGTCACATTCCCCGGCGCCACCGTCACCCAGATCCGCCAGTCGATCGGCGACCCCCTCGACGGTATCCGCGACGGCGTCAGGCGGGAGGATACGCTCGACGACCCCCTGCCCGACCTCGGTTAGCGGAAATCCTTCGGCAGGAACTCATCGAACCGCCGGGCCGAGATGCCGTGGTTCATGGCCACCTTGCAGCGCAACTCGAACGCCAGCTGGCGCGCAGCCTTCAGGGCGTTAGCGCGGTTCTCGCGCTTGTCGCCCTTGGTGAAGATGGCAACCACTTCGGGCTGCTCACGGCGACCCAGAACGTGGATGGAGAACTCGTCGGACCCGGTGTGATTGACGGTGTGTACGGTGGTGGTCATGGGGTAGCTCCGTTGTGTGTGGAAGGGGTCTAGGCGGGCCAGCGCGGCCCGCCTGTGCGTTAGATCTCGGTGGCGCGGTAGGTGACCGGGCTGTCGTAGCGGCTGCGCCACGGGGTCAGGCCACGGGCCTTGGCGATCGCCTCCTTCTTGTTGGCGGCCTCCACCTCGATGGTGGAGGCGACTTCGCCAGCGGCGGGGTGGCGGTCGGCGATGGTGACGACGTACAGCTTCATGGTTCAGCCCCCCTTCAGGCGGTCGGCGGCTTCGGCGATCTTGCAGGTGGTGGCGGCGGCGAGCGGGGTGACGGAGGCGACGAGCGCCTTCGCCTTCTCGATCTGGGCGGTGCCGTCGGCGAGGACGAGGCAGGCGGTCATCGGGTGGTGGGTGACCTTGGCGACGACCTTCTTGGCGTTGGCGAGGGTCGGGGCGGCGGTGAAGAGGTCGATGAGGGTGTGGATCGAGGACATTGGGTAACTCCGTTGTGTGGATAGCTTCAGTGCTATTGGTATCTCTCATTCTGACGCTGCCGTCAACACAATAAAAGAGAAAATTATTCCAAAGATAGCAGATTGACACCCCGGTCAATTTGACCGTATGGTGTGCTCCTACACAAACCGGAGCATCAAATGTCGAACACCCAGACGATATACTTCCCCGCCGACGGTAGCCGCGTGACTGTTGAAAAGCCTACGCATGGTTGCTTCATGGCCTACCTCCCCGATGATGTTGACGAAGAGAATGGTCACATTCGCGTCTATGGCATTGGCGATACCGTCCTGTCCGCGATCGCCGACCTCAACAACGAGCTGGAGCAGGTGCAATGACCAAGCACCTCTGGCAGCTCGATCGCACCATGTCCTCGGCACAGTTCAACGAGATCCTAGCGGATCTCAACCTGTCCATGGCAGCCTGTGCACGTTACCTCGGGATCTCCACCACCACGGCGGCCCGCTACAGGCGGGGCACGGCGCAGGTGCCAGAAGCCCACGCCATGCTACTCCGCGCCGTCCGCGACCTCGGCGTCCAGCTCATCGTGCCGCCGTGGAAGGCCGACCCCCACAAACGCTGGTAGGCGCCCCAGCAACTTGACGCCACCCCTTGAGGCGCGCATGTTCCCGTATCCGGGCGCAGGCGCGCCTTTTTCGCGTTGGGGGATCGCTTGGCCTACGGAAAAATAGAGCCGCTGATCGACGATGCAAAACGACAGGCGATCGAGCAATCGAACGCGGATCTACGCGCGTTTATCGATGGTATCGACGCCCAGCTTTACATTCTGGAGCTGCAGATAGACGAAAAAATCGAGCAAATTCAAGAACGTCTGCGCAAGCTAGAGGGTGGCTAAGTAAGTGCCTGATCCTACGCCAAAAAAGAAAATGCCAACTGATATCAAGTCGCTGGCCCGCGGCTGGACCGAGGCGTCGATCCTCACGCTGGGCGGCATCGCCACTAACGGTGAGAGCGATGCGGCGCGCGTCTCCGCTGCGATCGCGCTACTCGACCGCGGCTGGGGCAAACCAAATCAGCCGACCGAAAGCAAGATCGAGGGCAAGGTCGAAGTCATCCTGCGCGACATCGCAGCTGAATACGCGAAGAAGAAAAAGCCATGAACATGCGCGTGCAGATACCGAGCGTCGGTTGGTCGCCAAGACCTCACCAGATGCCGCTGTGGAATTATCTGCACGACGGTGGCAAGCGCGCGATCGCGGTCTGGCATCGCCGTGCTGGCAAGGACGAGATCGCGCTTCATCACACCGCGGTTGCAGCGTTTCGGAAAGTCGGTAACTACTGGCACTGCCTGCCCGAGTACGCGCAGGCCCGCAAGGCGATATGGACTTCTGTTAATCCGCACACGGGAAACAGGCGCATCGACGAGGCGTTCCCGATCGAGCTGCGCGCATCGACCAACGACAGCGAGATGTTTATCCGGTTGATTAACGGAAGTACGTGGCAGTGCATTGGCAGCGATCAATACAGCCGTACGGTCGGCTCGTCGGCAGCCGGTGTGGTGTTCAGCGAGTACGCACTGAGCAATCCATCGGCGTGGGCGTACATGCGCCCGATGATTGAAGAAAACGATGGCTTCGCATTATTCATTACGACACCGCGCGGACGCAACCACGCCAAGTCAATGTACGACTACGCGATGAACAGGCCGGGCTGGTTCTCCGAGCTACTGCCAGTGTCGAGCACCGGCGCACTGACGGCAGAGCAACAGCGTGACGCGCGCGAGGAGTACAATGCGCTGTACGGCGAGGACGCCGGGCGGGCAGCCTACGAGCAAGAGTACGAGGTCAGCTTCAATGCGATGGTCCTGGGCTCGTTCTACGCGATGGAAATGGCCAACGTGCGAGCCGAGGGGCGAATACTGCCGTGTGAGGCGCTACCTGATCGACCTGTCCATCGTGCTTGGGATCTGGGTGTACGTGACGACACGTCGATATGGTTTTGGCAGGCACAGGGCTCGCAGATAGTGCTGCTACACCACATCGCGGCGAGCAATGTCGGCGTCGAGTATTTCCGCGACGAGATCAATCGTATCCACGACGAGCACGGGTGGCAACATGGCAGTGATTATGTTCCCCACGACGCCAAGGTCAAAGAATGGGGAAGCGGACGAACCCGAGTTGAAACCATGTCCAGTCTTGGACTTCACCCCATGCTCGTACCCATGTCTACGGTGGAGGACGGCATCAACGCCGTCCGACGCATGCTGCCGCTGTGCGTCTTTCATCCACGCTGCGAAGACGGCGGGATATCTGCGCTTGAGCAGTATCGACGAGAGTGGGACGACGACACCAAGGCTTTCAAATCCAATCCCCTTCATGACTGGACATCGCATCCTGCCGACGCCTTCCGATACCTCGCTATGAGCTACAAGCCCGCGCCGCGGATCGTGCCGAAGGAGCCCAAGCTGACGGGCTGGCGCCTCGCGCCGCCCGTCGAGACGCTCAACAAGGGCATACGGCTATGAAAACGCAGTACGTCACACCTACGGCTATGAAAACGCAGTACGTCACACCGAAGCAATTCACCACCATTTGCGTCGCCCTGCTGGAGCTGGAAGCGCAAGGGCACGACCCGGAGACGTGCACGCGTGAGGCATTCAAGCGTGCGCGCGTCGTGCCTCCGGAGGGCGAGGATGTGGAGATAGCCATCAAAGGCGATCCGACATGAAGATCAACCGGCAGCGCCACAGGCCACTGGAAGTGTCGATCGGCGGCCTGGCCAACCGCGACCCGATGTTCAGCGGGCACTGGTACGGCGCTGACGACACGCTGCCCGCGGTGTCGAACGTGATGCCAGACGTGGTGACGAATGCGATGACGCCGTTCGAGGTGCCGAGCCCGACGTGGGATCTCGCGCCGCTGCCGCCGCCATCGGACCCGCAGCAGAACGATCACGTCATGAGATACTGGAACTGGCGGCTCGATCGCATGGAGGCGAAGCGACATGACTGAGCGCAAGACCGCACTGACGTTTGAGGAAAAGATCACGGTGGCGTTCATGCACTATGTGCGCCAGATCGATCAGCAGGATCTCGCGATGCTGTACGGCGTCAATGGCGGGCGCGTCAACGAGGCGTGCCTGACGGTCAAGCAGGCGCTAATCCCGCCACTAAAGGCGGTGGATAATGGTTGATGAACCCGTCAAGCCGGTCGACGAAGACGTCCGCCATGAGGACCAGGACTACAATCCGGCGATGGAGCCGAAGAAGGCCAAGGCGTGGCTCAACCTGCTGCTCGAAAGCGAGGACGCGTTCGAGAGCTGGAATAACCACTGCGACAAGATCGACCGGCAATACGCCAGCCTTGAGCGCCTGTCGGGCATGGCGCGCGACAAAGAGTTTCAGATGTTCTGGGCGAACTGCGAAGTTCTGAAACCCAGCATCTACGCCAAGCCGCCGGTGCCGGTGGTGACGCCCAAATTCAAGGACCGCAGGCCGGTCTATCAAGCCGCCTCCGAGGTGATGGAGCGTTGTGTCGTGGTCGCGTTCGATCTCACGCGCATCAATGACCTGATGCTGCTGGTGCGCGACGACGTCTCGATGAACAACCGCGGCGTGGCGTGGTGCCGCTACGAGAGCGGCAAGGGTGATGGCACCTACGACCACGAAAAAGTGTGTATAGACTTCAAGGGCAGGCGCGACTTCCTGCACAGCATCAGCCGTAATTGGCGCGAGGTGGGCTGGGTTGCGGCTGCCTCCTACATGACGCGCGGCGAGGCGCGTAAACGCTTCCACAAGCACAGCGGCGACGCCTATCAGGAGGCCGAGTACAAGGTCGACAAGGAGGCTGCCGAGGTCGGCGGCGCCGACAACCGCGAGCGGGCCAAATTCTGGGAGATCTGGCACAAGGGATCACGCCGCGTGCTGTGGGTCAGCCACGGCTGCGAGGACATCCTCGATGAGGACGACCCGCATCTGGAGTTGCAGAACTTCTTTCCGTGCCCGCCGCCCGCTTACGGTACAGTACAGCGCGGCTCTCTGATCCCTGTCCCCGACGTGCTGCAGTACAAGGATCAGTTGGATGAGATCAACTTGTTGACGGGCCGCATCCACGCCTTGAGCGACGCGGTCGAGGCCAAGGGCTTCTACCCCGCCGGTACCAGTGAGCTTGCGGAGGCGATCGAGACCGCGGTCAAGACGCATTCATCGGCCCGCATGCTAGTGCCGATCAGCAACTGGGCGGCGTTTGGTGGAACCAAGGAAGTCATCATCTGGCTGCCGATCGACATGATCGCGACGACGATCACGGCCTTGGTCGCGCTGCGCAAACAGGTGATCGAGGACATCTACCAGATCATGGGACTGTCGGACATCATGCGCGGCGCGACCGACCCAAATGAAACGCTCGGCGCCCAGCAGCTCAAGACCCAGTACGGCTCGACCCGCATCCGCGACAAGCAGCAGGAGATGGTGCGCTTGGCGCGCGACCTCGTCGAGATAACGAGCGAGATCATCACCGAGAAGTTCGACCCCGTCACCATCATCGAGATGAGCCAGACCCAACTGCCGACCAAAGAGATGCAGCAGCAGAAGATGCAGTCGCTGCAGCAGGCAATGGCGCAGGGGCAGCAGCTGATGCAGCAGGCGCAGCAACAAGACCCGGCACAGGCGCAGCAGATACAACAGGGACTGCAGCAGGGTCAGGCCAAGCTGCAGAAACTGCAGGAAGAGCCGACGATCGATCAGGTGCTGAAGTTCCTCGGCGATAACCGCGCCAAGAGCTTCGTGCTCGACATCGAGACCGACAGCACCATCATGGCGGACGAGAACGCCGAGAAGCAGCGCCGCACCGAGTTCGTCGGTGTGCTTGGTCAATTGCTGCCGCAGCTGTCGACCATGATCCAGAACGATGCGAAGACGGCGCCGTTCTGCGGCGAGATCCTGAAATTCTCTACCGCTCCATTCCGCGCGGGCCGCTCGCTCGATGCCGCGATCGACGAACTGATTGAGCTGATGAAGGCAAAGGCCGACCAGCCGCAGGGCGACGACCCCGTGACCGCCAAGGCCAAGGCGGACATGCAGCTGGAGCAGCTCAAGCAGAAGACCATCGCCGACAAGAACGCAATGGACGCCAAGCTGAAGGCCAGCGAGATGCTGCAGAAAGACAAGCACGTTCAGTGGCAGCTGCAGAACGAGATGCAGATCAAGCAGATCGAGATGCAGGCCAAGCAGGGCGATCGGCAGCAGGAGATGGTGCAGGCCAGCCAAGAGCAGATGCACGACCGCGAAGTGCATCAGATGGAGATGGTGAAGAAGGCTGAAGACGTGCGGATTGCGCAGCAGAAGGCAGCGATGATGGCGCAGTCGCACCAGAACAAGCAGCAGGACATGGCTGCCAGAGCCAATGAGCGGCAGATGGCGGCGGCGCAGAAGAAGCCAAACGGCATCGGAGGGCTGGGATGATGGCTAAGTGGGTGATGTCTGATCCCGTAATCAACAAGGTCACTGCAGGCATGACGTATGAGGAGAGGGTGCAATATTACATGAAGCACCCCGGCTACGAGTGTCTGGCTGGCGAGCCAACGGAGATGACGCGAGAGATTATCCGGCGGTTGGTAGCGCAGGATAAGACGGGGAGGCTGGGCTGATGGCGATGGGCTCGCTCGCACGGCAGGACGAGTATTACGACCCGATGTCTGGCTTGCCGACCGGCGGCGTGATGCCTGAACAGCCGCAGCAGGCGCCGCCAGACCCCCGCTTTGCGATGGGCGCGCTGGCGCATCCCGTACGCTTTGAGCCCGGCGTCGGCATGTGGCCCGCCTACAAGCCGCCGAAGGAGCTGCCCGACGTCGGCGAGCCGATGGTCCCGAGCGGGCCGACATGGCAGGGCAATCAGACTGCCAACCGCGCCGCTGACGTGATGGGCCAGCTGGCGATCCAGAGCGTCGTGCCGCAAGATCCATTGGATGCCGGATTGATGCTGGCGACCGGGCCGGGCCGTGTCGGCTATAAGCTGGCCGCTGGCGCGCTAGGCGCGATCATGAACCCTGACGAGGCCGAGGCGGGATCGTTGAACAAGTTGATAAAAGGCATCCGCGCCTACCACTCCTCGCCGCACGACTTCGACAAGTTCGATCTGGCGAAGATAGGCACCGGCGAGGGCGCGCAGGTATATGGGCATGGATTGTATTTCGCCGAGAACCCGGCGGTGAGCGGGCAGGGCGGGCAGTATTGGAAGGCGTTTACCGAACACCCGCAGTTCAAGCAGAACGATGCAGAGACATTAGCAACCATTGCGCTCAGGAATAGCGGCGCAGATCGCGCGAAGGCCTTGGAGTATCTGCACAAGGATCGTGACGGTTATTGGCAAGCCAACTTCCCACGCCAATTTGAGGGTGCGGTAGAGATGCTGAAGGGCAAGGCCCCTGTCGGCCCGCGCACCTACGAGGTCAACATCAAGGCCGACCCGGCGCATATGCTGGATTGGGATAGGGGGCTGCATACACAGTCGCCGGAAGTAAGAGCAGCACTTGAGAGGTTTGGGTTTAAGGCTGATAAAAACCTGATGCGTTCGCATGACGACGCTTTGCTGGCGGCGCTAGAAGGCAATCCAAACATCAGCATTCCAAAACCGCTGCCTGATCCAAGCGGGGCGCAGATATACGAAAGCCAAAAACTGGTTCCGGGTGGTTACCGTGACAAGGTGAAGGCATCTGAACGCCTTTACGAAGCAGGCATCCCCGGCATCAAGTATCTCGATCAGGGATCGCGCGGCGCAGGCACCGGCTCAAGCAACTACGTCGTGTTCGATCCGTCGATCATCGACATCATGAAAAAGTACGGCATTGCGGGTGCGGCTCCCGCAGGCATGGGAGCACTGGCCGCACAGGATTATTACCGCAACCCATAGGAGACTAGCATGGCGCAGTCAGCACTGACCGTTACCCCGCCCAACCCGACGCCGCCGACCAACATGAGCTGCACGGGGGCTACCAGCCCCAATCCGCCGAACTTCAGCAAGAACCTTTACATCGACTACGCCGATAACACGATCATCAACACCGCGGGCAATGTCCCGTATTTCGATGACGGCGCTGCTGGCCCGGTCGGCACCTTTGCGACCAATACAGCGGCGCTGACCCAAGGTGTCGGCTCTGGCGCCACTGCTGGCGGCACCGAGGGTAGCTACCCCGGCGCGGCCAACGGCGTCGTGCCTGCCGCGACCAGTGTGCCACACGAAGGCTCGGGCACCGAGGTGGTGGTGACCAACCCCGGCAACATCACCTACACTGTCGTCAGCGGCACTTTTGACACCTCCAAGACCTACTCGACGGGGCCGGTGCAGACTGCGGCGACGGTTGCGGCAGGGCCGAACGCCACGCACGCCTCCTCGCTGTCGCCGACCACTAACCCGACGCTGACGGCGGCCCTGCAGGCGCCGACAACTTCGGGGGCGTCAGGCACGGCGGTGCTGACCTGTACCGGGACCGGTTTCGTGCCGGGTTGCCGGATCTGGGTCGATAATCGCGAGCAGACCACGACCTATGTCAGCGCCACCTCGCTGACTGCGACTATCGCCAAGAAGGCGCTGGCCGGAACACAATCGGTAGACGTCAAGCTCGGCGGCGTCGCCGTGCCATCTACCCGCACCATCACTTGGACTTAATGCGCCACTGAAACGTTATTGGGGTGCGCGGCGATCCTGCCGCGCACATGAGGGAGACGACCATGGCGACCAAGCACGAAGATAAAACCGAGCATAAGGACCGCCCGATGCCCATGCAGGGCGACCGCCCGGCGGTGCCCGAGCAAGACGTCCGCATCGACGACGTCCGCAAGGCGCAGGTAGACCGGCCCCACAGTTACCTCGACGAGCCGATGGACGAGCGCACCGGACTGCGCGGCAAGCCGGAGAGCCCGAGCGACAATCCCGGTCAGAAGACGCGCGATAACGTCACGCCGGTGATCCCGAGCGTGCAACCCGACCCGAAGGTTATTAATCCCGGCGGCATTGTCGACCCCACCAGCCTCGGCATGGAGCAGGGCGGCGTCCAGCCGGTCTACCCGCCGCCGGTCAAGTCGATCAACGAGCCGCGCACACCGGCGGAGCAATCCGACCACAACCCGCTCGGCGCGGCAGCCTTGCGGTCAGATCCCAAGCCGAACACTACGCTGACGCCGGGGCCGGGCGGCAGCTCCCTCGACAACGCCAGCATTAACGAGCCTCCCGGCAGCGACGTCGGTGGCGAGGGATCGGCCACCGAGGAGGGCGGCGAAGGCGAGGGCGGTGGCGAGGGTGAGCTGGACGAGGCGCCGGATCTAGAGCGTCTCGACCCTGACGAGGCGGACGCTGGCGATGCCGAGGACATCGTGATGCATGTGCACGGCACCGGGTTCACGCCGGAGAGTGTGATCTACTTCAACGGGCTGGTCGAGCCGACCACGTTTGTCAGCGAGACCGAGGTCACCACCGGCGTCAAGCCGAGCCTGTTCGTGGTGCCCGCGGTCTGCCCGGTGACGGTGCGGAACGGCGAGCACGAAAGTGATGCGCTGGAGTTTGAGTTCCTCGATCCTGAAGATCCGCCTGCGGCCCGCGAGACCAAGCGGACCTCGCGGACAACCAAGGCCAAGGCCAAGCCGAAGAAGGCCGCCAAGAAGAGCAAGGGCAGGAAGTAAACATGGCACTTCCCGTTATCGCCGTACCTAACGGGATTGCCGTCAGGCAAGCCACCACAGCAATGGGTGGCTTGCCGGTGACGGTGTCCACAAACGGTTTTGGCCTCGGTGTGACGCCGGTTGCGACTGGCGGCCTCGCCGTGTCCGACACCACGGGCACACTGTTTGGCCCGGCGGTTATTCCCGCCAACCTGACGCCGCCTGTCATCAGCGGCACGACAACGGTAGGCCAGACGCTAACGACGACGGTCGGTACTTGGAGCGGCACGCTGGCGAGCTACACCTATCAGTGGAAGCGCGGCGGGGTGAACATCGCGGGCGCTACGAGCAATATCTACACGCTGGTGACGGCGGACGGCACTACCAACATTACGGTGACGGTGACGGCGACCAACCCTGCGGGCAGCGCGAGCGCGACGTCTGCGGCAGTCGGGCCGATCACGCCGCTGGTGCTGCCTGCGAACACAGTGCTGCCGGTGATATCGGGCACGGCGACGGTAGGCCAGACGCTGACGACGACATCAGGCACATGGACCGGCACGGCACCGATCACATACGCCTATCAGTGGAAACGTGGCGGAACGAGCATCAGTGGCGCAACGGCAAACACCTACGCGCTGGTGACGGCAGACGCCGGGTCTACCATCACGGTGACGGTCACCGCGACCAACGCAGCTGGAAACACCAGCGCGACGTCGGCAGCGACCGGGGCCGTGCTTGGCGTGCCCGTCAACTCAGTGCTGCCTGCTATCAGCGGCACGACAAACGTAGGCCAGACGCTGACGACGACCACGGGGACGTGGAGCGGATCTCCATCTTACGCCTACCAGTGGCTGCGCAACGGCTCGGGCATATCGGGCGCGACGGCGAGCACGTATCTGCTGGTGTCGGGAGATGCCACGACCAACGTCAGCGTGACGGTGACGGCGACCAACGGCGCGGGCAGCGCCAACGCCACATCGTCGCCAGTCGGCCCAATCGCGAGCGGTCCGGTGGAAGATCCGGCGACGACGGCGTGGGTCAATGCGGTGATCGCAGCGGGCGGCACTGTCAGCACCACGCAGCGCGGCCGCGTCGATACGCTGATCACCGCCTACAAGGCGGCGGGCGTCTGGGCGCTACTCGACAACGAGTGGCTGTTTGCGGCAGAGAACAGGCCACAGGCGAAGGTTGATATCGTCAGGCTGGCGCAGTGGAGCGAGCCTAATGGCCCGATGATACTCACGGTGATGCGCGGACTTAAGGATGGTAACCTTGGCACTTATCTTGACCTTGGATTTGCGCCCTCTGCGGGCGTTAATTTCCAACAGAACGCTGCTTCGTATGGCTTTTATGCCCTGACGTCCCGCACGGGGGACAGTGTCGTCAAAGGCATGGGTTCAGCGGCCTCCGCGACCGGGAGCTACTGTACCTTACGCACACTGCAGGGCGGCACGACGGAACATACCCTGAATGACAGCTACTGGAGTGGTGTCGCCAATCCCAACGCGTGGGGCAGCTACATCGTCACCCGGACCAATTCCACGACCATAAACCTCTATAAGAACAATGCACTGCTGCTGGGAGCCACTACCGGGGCGGCATTGGCGCGCCCGACGTACAACTGGTTTGTGTTTGCCTACAATCTGGATGGCACCGGGACAGGTGGTTTCGTTTTTCAAGACGAACTGGCGTCGGCGTTCATTGGCGGCGCGATGAACAATACGCAGGCGCTGGCGAAGAACGCCGCCCTCAACGCCTACATGACGTCGGCAGGCTGCAATGTCTATTGAGCTGGAGGAGTTCGCGCCGGGCAGGTGGCGGGTCCGCAAGATCCGCCACGAAAAGCTGCGGGCCGAAAACATGCCGCTGCCTTTCGTCATCAGCGACACCATGGACCCGGTCGAGCAGGTCGACGGCAAGTTCTACACCTCGAAACGACAGTACCGCGCCGTGGGGAAGGCGCACGGGCTGATCGAGGTCGGCAACGAGAAGCTGCCGCCGAAACAGAGGGCAACGGCGGACCCCAACGTAAAAGCGGTCAGGAAGCGGGCAATCCACACAGCGATCCAAAAGTACAAGGCCGGAGTGCGGTCATTCTGACTGCATGCGACTAATCAAACGCGCTGAAGGAAAGCATCATGTCAGACACGTCAGCCCCCGCGGCGCCGCCGAGTGCCGCGCCCGCACCGGCGCAAGCCGAAGTTCCCATCAACCAGAACCCGCCCAGCTCGCCGACCCCTGTAGGGTCGCAAGCTCCGCCTGCGCCTCCCGGCGACATAGAGGGCGGCAAGGGCCGCCCGGAGAGCCGCAGAGAGGCCATCCAGCGCGCCTTCGACCGGGCCAACAATCCGCCCGACAAGTCGCGACAACTCGCGACAGATCGCGACAAATTGCGACAAACCCCGGCTGCAGAGGCCAAGAAGGGGCATAACCAGCCCCCGGAAGACACGCCGAAGGAGAAAGAGGGCCAGCTCCCCCGAGGCGAGCGAGGCCAGTTTGCGCCGAGAGCGCAAAACGCAGCGCAAAATGCGGCAAATGGAGCGCAAAATGACGCAAACAGAGCGCAAAACGCCTTGCCGCGTGCCCGTACCCTTCCCGAGGGGGCACCTTATCGCGACCCGCCGCCGCGGATCTCGGAGCGAGCCAAGCAGGATTGGGACAGCGCCCCCGAAAGCGTCCGCGGCGACTACCACCGGCTCCATCAGGAAGCGGACAACATCCACCGGCATTACAGGGGCGTCGCCGAGGCCTACCAGCCGGTGGCGGCCTACGACCAGCTGGCGCGCCAGCAGGGCACCACGCTGCAGCAGGCGCTGTCGAACTACATCGGGATCGAGAACAAGCTGCGTACCGATCCGGTCGCCGGGCTCGACAACATCGTCAACAATCTGGGCATGGTCGACCCGCAGACCGGGCAACGCATCACCTTCCGCGACATCTGCTACCACGTCCTGAGCCAGACGCCGGAGGCGCTGAAGACCATGCAGCAGGGCAATGCCCAGACCGCCCTGCAGCAGCAGCTCGGCGGCCTGCACCGGGAGGTTACCCAGACCAAGCAGCAGCTGCAGCAGCTGCACCACGAACGGCAATTCTTTCACACCCGCTCCGCGGTCGACCAGTTCGCGGAAGCGCACCCCCGCTTCGATGAATTGGGCGACCTTATTGAAAAGGAGCTGAAACTAGGCTTTGATCTGCCGACAGCCTACCGCCGGGCTGAGTTACTCCGCCCCGGCACCACAGCGGCTCAGACCCGCGACACATCGGCTCAGACCCGACCCGTAGACCGATCGATCTCTGGATCACCGGATGTGGCCTCCTCAAACGGGGCATCGCGGCGACCCAAAGTTCCGGTGGAACGTCGAACTGCCATCCAAAACGCGATACGCCGCGTCAACGGTGGCTGACATCTGAACCCCATGTGGAGTGGCAACAATGCCCAACGTAACTACCGCGGCTGCCTACCAGCAGATCCTCTCAATGGCCTTGGAGGAGCGTTCAAGCGGCTACCAAGATCTTGTCAGCAACAACAACGCGCTGCTTTCAAAACTCAGGAGCAAGGGCGCGTGGCAGACCTATTCGGGTCCGGTCATCCGCCAGACGCTGCAGATCGCCAAGCAGGCAGCTCAATGGTACTCCGGCTACGACCAGCTGCTCAACCCGGCGATCGACCTGTTCAACGACGCCGCCTACACGCCCAAGCAGGTTGTTGTGCCGATCATCCTGTCGATGCAGGAGATCCTCAACAACGAGGGCGAGAACCAGCTGATGGACGTGTACGACGCGTACATCTCCGCTGCTGAACGCGCTCTGGAAGATGCAATGGACGCGGCCCTCTACGGCGACGGCTCCGCCAACGGCGGCAAGCAGCTTACGGGCCTTGCGACTGCGATCCCGATCGTCACCAATACCGGCACCTATGGCGGCATCGATCGTAACCTCAATACGATCTGGCGTACCACGACCTACGACGCGCACAGCTTCATGGCTGGCTCGACGCAGGTCAACTCGACCACGATCAGGCCGATGCTCAACGCCATCATGACGGCGCGTTCGCGTGGTCGCGACCATGCTGACCTCTTGATCATGTCGCCGGAGCACTATGCGGCGTACGACGCGGCAACGCTGGCGATCCAGCGCCAAACCAGCAATACGTCGATGGGCACGCTGGGGTTCTCTTCGCTTGAATATATCGGCGGAGGAAAACGGGCCGAGATCGTGCTGGATGGAGGTATCGGCAGCAACATGCCCGCCAATACAACCTTCGGTATCGACACCGACAGCCTCAAGATCCGCTACCACCCCAACCGAAACTTCGACAAGCTGTTCGACAGCGACGGGCAGATGCCCATCGACAAGGACGCAGTCGCGCAGTTCATCGGGTGGATGGGGGAACTTTGCATGACCAACCCCATGTTCAACTGGAGACTGTACGATTCGGTCCCAGCCTCCTGATCAATTGGAGGTTGTAGGCTTCCTGACGCGCCGAACACGCGAAAGGGAAGAAGCCGGGCTGCTGACGTGTAGGTAAGATGCCTTCCTTCCATGAAGGCGGCCCGGCACTTTTTTGAAGGCAACAACGGAGAGATAGATGGCAAGGAACGACCCCGACGAGGCCCTCGTCGCACTGTTCAAGCAGCACCCGGTCCCCAACGAGCTACGCAGTCGCGCCGAAGGCAGGCCGATCTTCGATGACATGGAAGTGGTCGAGATCCGCATTCCCGGCTCGCGCGACATCAAGGTTTTTCCGGCGACGGCGCAATCGCACTGGGAGCCTGACCCGGAAACCGGAGGGTTGAAAATAGTCACCTACGCCGAGCGGTTTCGCCACCAGTACCAGCAGTTCAAGCGCCGTGACACGCAGACCAAGAGCGGCACGCCACTCGACTACGTGCCATTCCTCTCTGAGGGCAAGCGCGCCGAGCTGCGGGCGCAGAACATCTACACTGTCGAGGCGCTGGCCGCGATCGACGGCCAGGAGCTGAAGAACCTCGGCAGCGGAGGCCGCGAGTGGAAGAACGCGGCGATGGCGTACATCACTGAAGCCAAGTCTACTGCGCCTAACAAGCAGCTGGAGGCCGAGTTGATGGCGCTGCGCGCCCGCAACGCGGTGCTGGAGGAAGACGCTACTGTCAAGAAGACGATGGTGCAGCAAGCCGAAGCGGAGTTCGAGGAGATGGATCTGCCACAGCTGCGCGAGTACATCGCCACCCACACCGGACAGGAGCCGCTTGGCAACATAAACAACATGAACAAGAAGACACTGATCCGCATGGCGGTCGAGTGCCGCCCAGCCAAGGCTGCATGAAATGACCCTGCTGTCAGTGGTGCGCGATGTCTGCGCGGTGGTCGGCGTAACGCAGCCAGCCAGCGTGTTTTCCAGCATCACCGGCAACAGGACCATGCAGGAGATGCTGGCGCTCGCCAACGAGATGGCGCAGCGCATCGCCTATGACGGGCGCGACTGGACCGAACTGCGCCAGACCCACACCATGGTCGGCGATGGTGCCTATGTGCCGCCGCTGCCCGACCCGACGAGTGTATTCACCGGTACCGCTGCTTTCCCCATCCCAGCCAACTTCAAACGCCTGCTGCTCACATCGAATGTCTGGCGCACGTCCTCGACGCAGCAGCCGATGACGTTTGTGTCGGATACCGATCAGTGGACGCAAAACCGTCTCGCCAATCACGGCAGTGCGTTTGGCGAGTGGACGAAGCTGGGCGGCGAGATGCATATCCACCCGATCATGCCGGTCGGCGTCTCCGCCTACTATACCTACCTCGACAAGAACTGCATCAAGCTGAACAGCGGCGGCTTCGGCGATCAATTCATGAACGATGCCGACAGCTTCCGGCTTGACGAGCGCGTCTTGAAGCTCGGCATGATCTGGCAGTGGAAGGCAGACCACGGCGCAAGCTACGCCGAGAACATGGGCACCTATGAGGACGCTCTCAATTACGCCGCAGGCCACGACAGCCCCGCACCGATCATCATCGGTCGCAAGGTTTCTTCGTGGGGCAAGGTGAGCGCGCCATGGCCTTCGTAAGCCCGCCTCCCGCCGTCTACAACGTCGCTCTGCAAGGCCCGCAAGGGCCGCCCGGCCCGAAGGGTGAAACGGGCCAGCCCAGCACTGTGCCGGGTCCGCCGGGTCCGACAGGCCCGCAGGGGCCACAGGGCGTCAAGGGCGACACCGGCGCGGCCAGCACAGTGCAGGGACCGAAGGGCGACAAGGGCGACCCCGGTATTCAGGGCCCGCAGGGCGTGCAGGGCGTCAAGGGCGACATCGGAAACACGGGCCCTGCGGGACCAACGGGGCCGACCGGAGCCACGGGATCTACCGGAAGCACGGGGCCACAGGGTAATGTGGGCCCGCAGGGCGTTGCGGGACCGACAGGCCCGATCGGCCCCGAGGGGCAGGTCGAAGTCTACGAACAGCCAAACGACCCCGGCGCGGTCGAGATCGGCGCGCTGTGGGTGGACACCGACGAGGGCGCGCCGCTAAACCTCTCGGACGCGCCGATCGACGGCCAGCAATACGCGCGCAAGGATGCGGCGTGGAGTGTCGTCACGGGCGGCAGTGGCGGGGGCGGCATCAGCCAAGCCGATGCCGACGTCCGCTACGTCAATACGACCGGCGACGAGATGACGGGTAACCTGTCGGTATCGTCGGGCGACTATGGCGGCGTGTTCTGGAAAAATATCGCGGGCTACACCCGGTTCATGCGGACGAACCCCGGAGCAACTCCAAGCCTTTCGCTGATCAATGCGGCCGCGACCGTAGCGACACACATTTTCGGCGACGATGGCACGTTCACCATCTCGGGTGCCTTGCGTATGGCTCCCCGCGCCACTCCCGTAGATCCAATCGATGGCGAGATGTGGATGACGGAGGCTGGCCTGTTTATTCGCATCAACGGCGTCACGAAACAGGTGGCATTGACATGAACTACGCCGTTCGCGTTCGCACCTCGACAGGATGGCAAAACCTCGCTCTCGCGGGGCCTGCCGGGCCGACTGGACCGCAAGGCCCGCCCGGCACTGGCACCACTGGGCCACAGGGTCCGGCTGGCCCCACAGGCCCGCAGGGCGCGGCCGGGACGGGCATTAACTTCAAGGGTCAGGTGGCGACTGTCGGTGCCCTGCCTCCGACCGGCAATAGTGACGGCGACGCCTATGTCGTCACGGCAACCGGAGACATGTGGGTCTGGGACACCGAAACCGGGGTGTGGATCAACGCTGGCCCAATACAGGGTCCACCGGGTCCAACGGGAGCAACCGGACCGCAAGGCCCTGTGGGAGCCACCGGGCTGACCGGGCCGCAGGGCGCAACAGGCGCAACAGGCGCAACGGGTGCCGCCGGTACGGCGGGCGCACAGGGGCCAAAGGGCGACAAGGGTGATCCCGGCGCGACTGGAGCGACCGGCGCAACGGGTCTGCAGGGGCCCGCCGGAACGACCGGCGCAACCGGAGCGCCAGGTGCTACCGGCGCACAGGGGCCGAAGGGCGACACTGGCGCGACCGGGCCAGCAGGTACGACGGTGGCGTCTGGCGTTACGTTTACGCCCGGCGGCGACATCGCTGCATCCAATGTGCAGGGCGCAATCAATGAACTCGACAGCGAGAAGCTCGCCAAAGCGGGCGGCTCCATGACGGGGGCGCTGTTGCTGGCGGCGGCGCCGACTGCCGACCTTCATGCCGCCACCAAGAAATACGTAGACGACGCCATAGCCGCTGCCCTCGCTACCGCCGTGCCGGGAAGGTGGGGTTAGCATGAGCCAGCACCAGTTCTTCCGCCGTTCGGCAGTGCCTGCGCAGGTCGCGCAGCAGCTGCAGACCGTGACGATCCCGGCACCGACGCGCGGGCTGATTTTAAATGAAAATGAGACCTACATGCAGCCGGGCGGCGCAGTGGTCATGGACAACTGGAAGCCGACGATGCGCGGGGCGAGCCTGCGTGGCGGCTGTAGCCTGTGGTGCCAGCTGCCGGAGGCAACGCCGGTTATCAGCGCCTTCAGCTACGTGTCTTCCAGCGTTCAGAAAATGTTCGCTGGCAACGCCACTAAACTGTACGACGTGACGTATTCTGCGCTGACCGGCGTTTCCTCGAACTGGCAAAACGTCACCATCTATAACGTCGGAGATTTTGCGACGGATACCGCAGACGGCACCATCTGGCGCGCCAACATCACGCACATCAGCGGCGCAATGCCGCTGACTTTTGCGCAATTCCGCACGGCAATACCAGCCGCGTGGACGAAGGTGCAGGCACCTGCCGCGGTGAAAACGGGCCAGACTTCCGGCAACTACGCCTCCGCGCAGATGTCGAACGCCGGTGGCGACTGGATGATTGTGGTCAACGACGCCGGTGATCCGCCGCTGCGTTATAACGGCACCGACTGGGAAGTGCTGATCAATGGCTACGTGCCGCCTGCGGGCAAGCCGTCAACGATCGATGTTGACTTGGTGGCGTATCCTGGCGCGACGGTCGATGGCGGTGCCAATCTTGTCTACGTCTGCAAGTACCGCGGACGCCTGTTCTTCATCGAGAAGAACAGCATGAACGCGTGGTATCTACCGCTTAATGCGGTCGGCGGCAATTTGAACATGATCCCGCTGTCGGGCGCGGCGACGAAGGGCGGCAAGCTGCTGTTTTGCGCGGCGTGGTCAATTGATGCAGGCGACGGCATCGACGACAAGCTGGTATTCTGCACCGACCTCGGTGAGCTGCTGATCTTCACCGGCAGCGACCCGTCTGTCGCCGCCAACTGGCGGCAGGAGGGGCGCTACGAGATGTCGCCGCCGCTCGGCATGAACGCGCACATTCTCGTCGGCGGCGATCTGTTGATTGCCACTGTAGACGGCATCATTCCGACGTCTGGAGCCATCACCAAGGACCGTGCCGAACTGGAGCTGGCCGCCATCACCCGCGCCATCAAGCCGATGTGGCGCGAGGAGGCGATCGCCAAGCGTCGCTATCCGTGGACGATGTGCAAGTGGGACGAGTACGGCGGCATGTTCGTGACGTGGCCCGGCGGTGCTCCCGGCAAGCAGCTCTGCGCGGTCGTTAATCAGGCAACCACGGCATGGGCACGCTTTACCGGTTGGGACGCCATGTGTTTCGCCAAGATAAACGGCAGCATGTACTTCGGCACCCAGACCGGCCAGATCATGCAAGCTGATCAAACGGGCAAGGACAATGGCGCGCCGTATGTCGCCACGATTGTCGGCGGATGGGAAATGTTCAACGCGACATCGCAGACGGTGACGTGGCGGCAGGCGCGGGCGTCGTTCTTCGCGCGCCCGAACGAGCCGTATATACCGCAGCTGTCGGCGACCACCGACTACGTCGTGACAATACCGCAGCCGCCTCCGATCGGAAACGATCCCGGGCCACTCGACCTCTGGGACGAGGGGTTGTGGGATTTCGCAAAATGGGACGCCAGTGCGCCGGTGTCCCGTGCGCAAAACACTGGCTGGGTTTCGATCGGCATGACCGGCTACAGCCACGCGCCGATCGTGCAGGTAACGGTATCGCAACAAGCCAAGCCGATCGTCGATCTCATTAGTATCGCCGCAACATTCGAGCGCGACGCCGTCGTCGTATAGGAGAGCGTTATGTCAGATGGTTATTGGGCGACAGGACCTGGCGGAGCGCCGTTATTCTACGGCACAGGCATGAGCAACGCGCAGTTCATGAACAACATGAACTACAACACGCAGCAGATTAATAACACGCTAGCGACCGCGAATGCGATGGGGCAGGCTGGCACCAACCAGCTTCAGCAGGGCATCAACGACACCGGGAGATACGCCGCTGCAGGTGCCGCTGCGCTCGGAAACATCGGCGCAGCCGCAGCCCCCGGCACCTACAGCCCCGGCAATGCAGGCGGCCTAAGCTCCTACAGCGGCACGCCGATGGGTGGCGGTGGCGGCGGCGGCCAGACTTACTACCAGCCGACGGACCTTGGACCCAACTACGGCTACACGCCGCAGCAGTCTTACAGCCCGCCGACGACGAGTGGCACTGACTATCGCTATAGCGACGCCGGATACAATGCTCCTCCGGCAGGCACTGCAGACTGGTGGTGGGCGCTTAACGGTCCCAGTGCGGGAGGCGGCGGCATTCAAGGTGTACCGACAGCAGCCGACAGCCAGCGGCTACTTGGCTACGTTCCCGACCAGTCGCTGACAATGCAGAGCGCCGCGCCAAGCTACTCGCCGACGCAGCAGAACCGGCCCGCGGCGATGGACGTGCAGCCCGCCTACAATGATTATGGCAACCGCGGCGTCAATGTCGGCAGCGGTGGCGGCCCTAGCGCGATGAACCCGATGGGTTACACGCTCGCTGACTTTCCGGGCTGGTCTTCGGAGCGGTTTGAACAGTATTTTGGCCCCGGCAGCGCCGGTGGCGGCGGTGGTGGTGGTGCCGTTGGTGGCGGTTCGTTCTACGCTCCCTCTGTGCTCTCCGGACCCGGCGGCGTGACCGCGCTGCCCGACCTGCAGCTCCCGCAGATCATCTACGACGGCGGCGTCTCCAATGGCCGCAGTTACAACCTCCCGCCGCCTAATGTCCCGGCTACCCCGAACGACGTTCAAGGCTTCAATAGCTCCGGCGGCGGCTGGAGCGGTAGCGGCCCGATCGGCGGCCAAGGCGGCAACCCGATGGGCTACACCCTTGCTGACTTCCCCGGTCAGACACAGGAGTGGTTTAACCGGCAGTTTGGCGGCAGCAGTGGCGGCAACCTCGGCGGGGGTGGTGGCGGCAATCGCGATGCGATCGCAATGGCGATGCTGCAGCAGACACCGACCCCCGCGCCGTCGTATCCAGATACGTGGACGCAGAACCGTGGGGCGGTCCCCAACATGGATATGCCAGTGCCCTACAGCCCGAACATCACGCCGTTTGGCAGCGAGTTCGACAGGTACACGAGCAGTCTTCGGAACCCGATGGGGTACACCCCGGCAGACTTCCCCGGCTGGACCGCGGATCGGTTCAATCAGTATTTTGGTAGCGGCGGGGCCTTTGGTGACAGCGGGGTCAGGCCGACCACGGACTACGGCAACAGGGTAGACAATACCCTCGGCGGCGACATCAATACTTACGGCGCGGCACCCGGTGGTCACAGCGTGATCGGGCCGCAGCAGGACGTGTTCACAGCGTTCCCGTACACCGGGAACACAGCGCAGGCGCAGATCGAGAACCGCTTCGGCGACCCGAATACAGACTTCCTGACTTTGCAGGCGCAGCGTGAACTGGCCGATACAAACCGCGGACTGTCTATACCGATACACAATGACTACTACGGAGGCGGCGGCTAATGCTCGGCTACGTCTTCGACAAGACTGACTTCGTCGCGCCGTTTGTGGCCTCGCTCATTCCCGAGTGCCGCGAGCGTGGCTTCGGCGCGTGCTCGTCGATCGGCGTGCTCGACCACGACGGCTATCTGATCGGCGGGCTGGTCTACCGCAACTGGTGCCCCGAGACGGGGACGATCGAGATGAGCGGTGCCGCCATCCCGGGCACCTACTGGCTGTCGAGGCGCACCATCCAGGTCATGTACGACTACCCGTTCTACCAAGTCGGCTGTCAGATGCTGATAAAAACGACGATGGCCGACAACGAGCCGGTGTTGCGGATTGCCGCCGCGGTCGGCTTCACGTTTCATTACATCAAGCGGCTCGGCGGACGCGATCGCGACGGCGTCGTCGCCACCTTGACCGTGGAAGATTGGGAGCAAAGCCGCTACAACGCTAACCGGCATCGACCGGCTAACGATCAGAAGGAAGCAGCCTGATGCCCGCCCAGTACCTAGACCCCTCACAGAGCGGCCAGCGCGACGCCATCACGCAGGCGCTGATGAACATTGCCAGTCCGCAGCCGCAGATGCAGCAGCCGCAGATGGGGATGCCGCAGCAGGCCGCCCCGATGCCGCAGCAACAGGGCATGCCAGCGCAAGGCGCGCCAGTGGGCCAGCAACAGCCGATGATGGCAGGCGCGCTGGGCGGGATAATGCAGCCACAGCAGCCACAACAGCCGATGCAGCAACCGCCCATGCCGGGCATGTGACAGGAGGCCGAAAAAGTGTCCAAACCCGACGCACCGCAGCCGCCCAACCCGATCGCGACCGCAGCCGCGCAGACCGGCACCAACGTCTCGACGGCGGTGGCAAATTCGTTTCTCAACAACACCAATCAGGTCACGCCAAACGGCAATTTGACCTACGACCAGACCGGCAGCTACAGCTGGACCGATCCCACCACCGGCTCGACCTACAATATCCCGCGTTTTACTGCGACGCAGCAGCAGACGCCGATACAGCGGGATATCCAGTCGCAACGTGACATGACGCAGTTCAATTTGGCCATGGCGGGTCAGGAGCAGTCCCTGCGCGCGGGGAATATCCTCAATTCGCCGTTCGATCCGAACTCAGGCGCGCCTGCTGCTGGCAACGCGCAGGGTATTCTGAATGCGCCGCAGGCGCGAACGTCGTATGACATGGGTGGTCAGATCCAGACCGGTCTCGGTGACGCCGGTGCCATCACCCGTGACTACGGACCTTCAGACAATTTCAGCGCCGATCGCAGCCGCGTCGAGGAGAGCCTCTATGGCCGCCTCAATCCGCAGCTGGCCAAGGACCGCTCCGCGATCGAGCAGCGCCTCGCCGATCAGGGCATCCGCTACGGCAGTCAGGCCTACACCTCGGCGATGGACGACTACAACCGGCAGTCCAACGACGCCCGCCTCGCCGTCACCGCGCAGGGCGGCCAAGAGCAGCAGCGCATGATGGACATGGCCGCACAGCGTGCGGGCTTTCAGAATGCTGCCCAGCAGCAGCAATACACGCAGAACTTGGGCTCTGGGTCGTTCGCCAACTCCGCGCAGGCGCAGCAAAACTCGCAAAACGCGGCTGCGGCGGGCTTCTACAATACCGGAGCGGCGCAGCAGCTGGCGCAGCAGCAGTCGGGCTTTAACGCCCAGAACGCCTGGCGTAACCAGTACATGCAGGAGCAGTACGCACAGAGAAACCAGCCGCTGAATGAAATCTCCGGGCTTCTCTCGGGTAGTCAGGTTTCCGCGCCGAACTTCGTCAATACTCCGGGGTCGCAGATCGCCACTACCGACATCGGTGGGTTGATCAACCAGAATTTTGCCCAGCAGCAACAGAACTACCAGACTGCAACAAGCAGCTGGAACGCGACCATGGGCGGCCTGCTCGGCCTCGGTGCCGGAGCGATCAGGTCGGACGAGCGGTCCAAGGAAAACATCATCCCGATGGGCACGGTGTTCGCGGCGGGCGAGGACGGCAAGCGCAAGCCGCTGCCGATCTCGGAGTGGTCCTACAAGGGCGAGGACACACGGCATGTCGGACCGATGGCGCAGGATGTTGAGAAAATCGACAAGAGCGCCGTCACGACGCGCGACGGCGTCAAGCACATCTACCCGGCCAAGGTCATGGGCAGCATAATGAGGGCCGCATAATGTCAACCACGGACAACAACAACCCGGTCAACAGCCTGCTGCAGTCGTACTTCTTCCAGAACGGCCCCAGTGCGAACCTGAAGCTGCGGGAGCGGATTGCGCTGGCGCAGATGATACAAAAGCGCGCCTACCCGAAGACCTTCGGCGAGGGCCTAGCCGCAATCGGTGACGCGCTTGGCGACCGCCGCATGGCGGTCGATCTGGAGCGGCTGGACAAGGAAGGGCAGACCAGTGCTGCTGGCTACACCGGGCCGCCGGGTGCGGACGGGGCGCCTGCGCCGGTCGCCCGCTCCTACGCACCTACTGACGCCAATACCGTAGCTCCGCCGCTGGCGCAGCAGCCTATCGCAAGACCCCCCATCGTTGACAATAACGGGCCGGTGCCGGGGAGCGTGCCGGTGCCTGCTGACGCGCTGCCGAATGATGCGCCTGACGCGCCCTACCGGGAGCCGACGCGCCCGCAAATCGTCAATGGACGCGTCGTGCAGCCGGGGCCTTTGCAGGCTCCCCCGCCCCCGCCCGCTCCGCCCCCCGTGCAAGTGCAGCCGCAGCCGCCCGTTCAGGCTCCGCAGCCACCCCAGCAGCCCGCGGGAGGCTTCAACGACCGCTTCAATGCCGCCCGGCCCGGCCAGCAGTCGGCGCTGGAACCGCCGCCCGGCACGCCGATTATGGCCGCAGGCAATGAGCCGAGTGCCGAGGAGCGCAATGACGCCCGTAATTCGCTAACGCAGGCGCTGATGCAGCGTTTTGGGGCGAGGCCCGCGGCGCCGGGAGGGCCGCCGCCAAACCCTATGCAGGGGGGAGCTGGTTCCCTCCCCGCCGCTGAACCAGCGCCCGCGCCCGTCATCCGGCAGGCCCCGCCACAAGATCCGATCCGCTCGGCACCGACAGAGCCGCAGATCCAGCCCGGCGGCGTCGTCGGCTGGGTGCCCGGCCTGCCAGACACCAAGCCGCGCGCCAACCCGGTCATCCCGCCCTCGCCAGAGGAGCTGGCGCTGGCGCGCGACCTTTCCATCAAGATGCAGGTGAACCCCTACATGGCGCAGTCGCCGGGAGCGATCCGGCTGCAGCAGCTGCAGGCTGACCGCGCCGCTCGGCAGAAGGACGCCGACAAGGTCTGGGAGGCCCAGATCACGCGGGAGACCGAGCAGGCCAAGCAGCACATCACCGGGCGCATGGATCAGGCCAAGCGAGTACAGGAATGGCGAAAGGGAGAGGCGGAACTGCCGTCGTTTGCCCCGCCCGCCCCGCAGGGCGACCAGCGCGCGCTGCTCGGCACGCCGCAGAGCCCGCAACGCACCGGACCCAGAATTGAGCCGCCGATACCCGGCAGCATTCCGAAGAACTGGGCCGAAAGCCAGCAGAAGAAGGTCGAGGCTGACCAAGCCAACCTCGAAAGCGCCAGGCCGGAGCTGCGGGAGACACTTGATCTGATGAAAAAGATCAGCGCGCACCCCGCTTTGCCTGCGAGCGTTGGCTCCCTCGGCGGCTTGGCCAAGCTGACCGCGCCGGGCCAAGAATTCGCGGCGCTCCACGAGCAGCTGAAGGGTAAAAACCTTGCTGCGGTGTACCAGAAGATCAAGGGTACCGGCCCGGTCGGGGAACGGGAGGGCGAGAACCTCGCGAAGGCACAGGCGGCGCTCGCCACGGCGGGGACGGAAGCTGGTTATAGAGATGCTCTTAAAACTCTGGAAAGCACGATGCGCGGTGCTGTCGAGCGTATGGAGCGCAAACTATACCTACCTGTGACGGCGTATCAAAAAACGCCAAATGACCCGCACGCGCCGGACATAGGCGAAATTGACGCCACATGGAGCGACGGCAAGACACGGCAATACATCGGCGGCGACCCGCGCGATAAAGAAAATAGCTGGAAAATTGTCCGATGAGCATCTGGGAGACAGATGACAAGCCTGCCAATGCGCCGTCCCGCGCGCAGGCAGGATCTATCTGGGAGCAACCTGCCCAGGCTGCCGCCCCTGCCGAGCCGGGCGTCGGCTACACCGAGGACATCGTCAAGGGCATTGGCGGCGGCCTTGGCCGCGGCACCACCGGTCTCGTCGGGCTCCCCGGCACGGTCGGCGAGCTGGCCCGCGCCGGGCTCGGCAAGATCGGCGTGCCGGAGAGCGCGCTAGCGACCGGGGCCTCGGTCGCCCGCTACGTTCCCGGCATCGGCCTGCTCACCTTGCCCAGCGGCAGCCAGATCCAGAAGAAGGTCGAGGGCGTTACCGGCAAGTTCTACGAGCCACAGACCATCCCCGGGCAGTACGCCTCGACCATTGCGGAGTTCGCGCCGGGTGCGGTGATCCCCGGCGGCGGCAGCCTCGCCGCCCGCGGCGTCAATACGCTGGCCGGAGGCATCACCTCGGAAACCGCGGGCCAGTTCACCAAGGACACGCCCTACGAGCCCTACGCGCGGGCCGTGGGCGGCGTTGTGGGCGGGGTTGGCGGTGCCAAGCTGGTCACGCCCTTCGCCCCAGTTGAGGGGGCCTACGGGCGCGCTGTGGCCGCTCTGGATGCGGAAGGCATCCCGCTGACGGCGGGTCAGCGCACCGGCAACAAGAACCTCCAGTACATGGAGAGCAACGCCGTCGACATGCCTTTGATTGGCGGGCAGGCCGCCCGGCTGCGCGACGCGCCGCTGAACGCGCTAGACCGCACCGTGACCGAGCGGGTTTACCCCCGCGCCGAACTGCGGGCGCGCGGCGTCCCTGACGACGTGAACCTGCCTGACCCGCGGGTCGCCCAAGCCGGGCCGGAGGCCCTCGGGGACAACTACACGCGGCTGACACAGCGCGATTTTCTGACCAACTCGCAATTCCAACAGCGGATGACGCGGGCGCAGGACGAGTACGAGCGGCTGGTGCAACCGCATCAGCGCGGCACCAACGTCAATCTGACCCAGAACAACATCATCGACCGGCTGACCGCAGGCCAAGGCCGCATGGCCGGTGACGAATACCAGGCGATCCGGTCCCAGATCGGCACCGACGCCCGCGCGCCGGGCATCAACCCCCAAGAACAGCGCGCCTTGCTCGAATACAAGCGGGCGATGGATCAGGCCTACATGGCTGGTCTGCCGCCTGCTGACGCCGCGGCGCTGGCGGCGAACAACCGTCGTTACGCGCTGATGAAGCAGACCCAGCCCGCTGTCGACACCGCCACAGAGCACTTATCCCCCGCCAAGCTGGCGCAGGCGGTCCGATCGCGGCGCGGTGCGCAATACGCCGCCCGCGGCGGCGACCTCGACGAGCTGGCGAACGCCGCCTCGGTGGTGATGAAACCGCTGCCGAATAGCGGCACGGCGGCGCGGCTGGCCGCACAATCTGGCGGCGGCGGAACTATTGGTACGGCAATCGGCGCGACCGTAGGGGGGCCGGTTGGTGCGGGGGTCGGGTTTGCAATTGGAGCGGGGGCGCCGCTCGTTGCGCCGGGGCTGGCGACGTCCCGCCTCGGGCAGCTGTACCTTGGCAACCGCGCGCTGCCGCAGAACGCCCGCGATGTCGTTGCGCAGGCAATGCTGCAGCAGGGTATCTCGCAGCCGAGCGGCGTCGATCGCAACGAAAGAGAACGCGAGAAGCTGCGCCGGATTTACATTACGAGGAGCAAGTAGAATGCCACGCGACGGTTCAGGAGTTTACACCCAGCCCTACCCCGAAGTGGTCGCGGGCACCACGATCGCGAGTGCTGTATTTAATGGCAACACAAACGACGTTGAGCAGGATCTTAACACGGCGCGCCCGATCGTGGCCGGTGGCACTGGGGCTACCAGCGCACACGCTGCACTGATTAATCTGCACGGCGAGGAAGCCGGTCAGATCGTCACCAACTACGACACATTCGTATTTGTTGCGGGCTCATTTAGCTCTGCCCCCGGCGCGACAGCAGCACCCGGCGCAGGCTACTACGCTGGCACTTGCGTGATCCCAAACAGCGACCCCGCTTTTTGTATTCTGGAGGCATGGGAAGTCGGTGTCGTTAATCCAAAAAAATACGCTAGGCACAAAATAGCCGGAACGGGGTGGGGGTCGTGGATGCAGCAGGCGGCGTCCGACGCTGACTTTGTAAATACGACCGGCGACACCATGACGGGGCCCCTCGTCGTAAGCGCCGCCATAACCGGGGCCACGGTCACCTCGACTGGCAATATAGCCAGTGGCGCATCAGGCAGTATAAATGCTGGCACAGGCGGCTTTGGCTGCACCGGCCCCATAACCGGGGCTTCGCTCAATACGACGGGCAATATGACCGCGACGGGCAGTATAACTGCTGGCGCAGGCGGCATCGGCTCGACCGGCAATATAGTGATTACCAGCAGTCAGCCATCGTTTGCGCTGCGAAACAACGCGAGCGGTATGAATTCCGTCACCGGCACCGTCAACGGTAACCTGAAATGGCTTCTTGCACTGGGTGATGGTGTGGCGGAGGGCGGCAGTAATACCGGATCCGGGTTTGCTATTAACAGATATAACGACAGTGGAGCAGTGCTCGACGCTGTACTAGCGATCCCGCGCAACACGGGCGAGGTGACCGTCAACAACGGCTTTCGTGCGATAGGACCGGGAAAGTTTGCCCCCGCCGGTGCCTCGTTTGGTTCGGCTAACGCCCAGATGATGTTGACCTATGTGGGCGGCGTTACGCAATACGGATTTACCCTCCGCAGCCAGAACGACACCACGACGGCGATCCAGTTCGTGAATGCCGCCGGGACCGCGAATGGCAGCATTTCAGTGACGGCGGCGGCCACTGCCTACAACACGTCGTCCAGTGCCGACCTGAAGGAAGATCTGAAGTCGTTTGACGCGGGTAGCATTATCGAGCAGACCAACGTCTACGATTTCAAGTGGAAGTCCACCAAGGAACGCGCCTTTGGCGTAATCGCGCAGCAGGCCGTCGAGGTTTACCCGCTGGCGGTCACACACAGCAAACAGGACGGCTCAGACGAGGAGTTCTGGGGGGTTGATTATTCGAAATACGTCCCGGTGATCTTGCAAGAGCTTAAAGCTTTGCGAGCCAGAGTGGCTGAACTGGAAGGCACAACCGGAGTCAAACCCGGATGACCCAGCTCGGCGACCGCGTCTTTAGCTGGATGCGTCGTCGCCCGCTGTGGATGATTGTGATCACCACCGTGCTGATTGTCGCCGCCATCCTGCTTGTCGGCTGTGCGCAGCAGCGCATTGGCGTCGAGCTGTACGACCCGAACGTTTACACCCGCGCCGAAGTCGATGCGATCAACGCCGAGCAACAGTGCAAGCAAGTCGCGCGAAACCAGCTCGACATGGCGCGCTGCGTCGGCAACAGGAGGGGACCATAATGGGCGCAAATATCTGGTTCTGGCTGATCTACGTACTGACGCTGGTGTTCGGCGTCTGGGGCATGAACCCGTGGCGGCCAGCTGGCGCGGTGTGGGCGCCGTTCGGAAGCTGGTTCATCCTGTTCCTGCTGGTCGGGATCTTGGGGCTGCACGCGTTCGGAAGCCCCATTCGCTAATCGTCTTTATCGAGCATCCACGCGATAATGTACCCGGTGATGAGCCCGGCCAAACAGGCCAAGATCATCACCGGAACCCATTCAGGCAACGCGGAAAGCGTGACCCTCGCGGCGGCGCTTGCGCATGGCGAGACCGCCGACGCCGAGGAAGCCGAGGATCATCATCGCCCACGTCGCAGGCTCCGGCACTGCCGATGTCTGTGTCAGGAAGAAGCTGTCCGGGCCGTCGTTCATATTGCTCATGCGGGCCAGAAAGATGATCCGGTCGCCAACAGCGATGTCTCCACGGTTCAAGTCAAATCCTGTAAGTGTGTAGTCCGGGAAGCCGGTACCGTTGTTAATGGATGGCACCGCAGTTCCGCCCGGTCCGGGAGAGAAGGCAGCAAGGACCGTGCGTTGCGTGAGGTTGAGAAACCAGAAGCTCTCAAGGATCTGCGCTTGATTGGTGTCGTTAATGTCAACGCCGATGGAGAAATCGCTACGGCCCAGCAATGCCAAGCGAAACAAACTGCCAGCATCGACGACGTAGCCGGTGTTAATGGTGTTGTCGGCCAGATGATCGCGGAAGACGCCGGACGAGAAGGCGTTAATGGTACTGGTGTTGCCGCTGTTGCCAAAATCGTTGTAGCCGAAGCCGGTGGGCTGCTGCGGCTGGTTCTCGCCGCAGATGACGCAGGCAATATTGCGGGGCTGATTACCGCCGGGGACGACATTCTCCAACTGGAGTAAGGTGCCGTTACCCGTGAAGGTAAGACCACCGGCAACAAGATCAGCCTTGGCGGGGGATGCCGCCGCAAAGGCAGCCAGAGCAGTAAGGGATAACAAAAGGCGTCGCATAGGTAAGTCTCCATGTGTGGGTCAGATTGGGAAAACGTGGCAACATTACGCTATTCGCTGGTTTAGTCCATTGCGCTCTCCTTTCTCCGGGGGTATGTTTCCCCCGCTTCAGTTGTGTGGAGTGGCTTAATTAAACGCGTCGCACGGGTGCCCCCCTCTGCGGCGCGTTTTCTATTGTTCCTGTCTCAGGTCGGAAAATTCTGGCGGATCGTCGGGCGGTTCCTCCTGTGGAGACTGGTCATCCGTAATTTTGACCTTCTTCATCATTCGGTCGGAAAATTCAGCCGGGAGCATTTCACTAATCGGCTTGCCGGTTTCTGCTTCAAACTCGGTCATCACCTCTTCGCACATTTGTTTTGAGATAAGGGCTTTCATGTCGCATCTCCGTTAGGTGGGCGCGAGACCGAGGGGGTGGTCAGCACGGCGATTACCTTCTTTTTCGTGGCGAGGTATTCTTGGCGGTAATAGTTATCGCCGTAGAACTCATAATCATGGTGCGCCTGGATGAGTTCTTCCACCAGTTCGATTGCTTGATCGTGTGTCATGCTCGATCCTGCACCGCGCAGGCGGTCCGCTATCGTACCCTGAACGTAGCCGTGAAAGTCGCAAAGGCTGTCTATTGAGACATCCGCGCCTAGTTGCTTTGCCTTGTATCTAAAGGCGTTCGCGATATCCGTTGCCAACTCGCTGGCGAGGTCATCGGTGTCAGTGAAAAACTGATCGATCATTTGTCCCGCTTCGGTGCGAGGGCGGCGCGGGCCTGCTTTACTGTGTTATCCATCGCTTTAATGTAAACATCAGAGCACTCACAGACCTCTATTAGCTCCCACAGCGCCGCTTCCAGTTGTTCGATGCGGGCGGCCATTTCTTCCTTAGTCATTTCACTTCTCCCACAGCATCGTGCAGCCACGGACCGATGAACTCCGCGCGCCGCTGATCATCACCTTCAAAGAAAATGCGCTCACCGGCCTGCGCTCGAACGCGGACGAGCTGATAGAGGCGAAGGGCTTGGCGCATCACAGCCGTCTTGCTCATATCGCTCTCGACGGCGAGATTTTCGAGCACGTCCATTTCGCGCTCGGAGAGATTTAGCGTCATCGTTTCTTTAGCCATCCGCTCTCTCCTGTGGCTGCTTCGGTGCGAGTGCGGCGCAGGCTTTCTCGTATTCTAACCGCTTTACATGCAACTCATAGGCGTCGTTGATATATGAACTGGGTGCTCTGAGAACTCCGGTAAACACCCACAGCGCCGCTTCCAGCGCCTCGATGCGCTGCATGATGACATCGGCGATGCGCCCGCTGCCGTCATCCCAGTTGTCGCCCAGCTTGTAGTGGGCTGGTGCGGCATCATACTCGTTGTGGATCAGGTCAATGATTTCCTGTCGGGTCATTTGTCCTGCTCCGGTGCGAGGGCGGCGTGGGCCAGACTTCGAGCTATGGCAAGACGGTCGCTGGCAGGCACAATTTTCTGATCCAGTGCCGCAATCTGCCGCAGCGTCGTTTCCAGTTGTTTGATGCGGACTTTCAATACCTCGATATAAACAACCAAGAGTTCGCTCATTTGTCCTGCTCCGGTGCGAGGGCGGCGCGAGCCTGCCAGATCTTGCAGGCCTCCTCGGCCTTGGCCCGCGTCTTGATGTTGGTCTGCACCACGACGGCAATGTCGGGTCCGGGCCACTTGACGACCTCAAAGTGGCCGCGGACGTGATCCTTCCAGACCGTGTAATGCGGGTAGATCACATCGCCCTCCACTCGGAGATGACCAGCGCGTAGACCGCGACCAGCATCGCGACGGTGAAGGTGGCGGCGAGGACTGCAGTGATGTCATACATGCTTGGCCTCTGTGCGTTCAACGCTGTTGATGGCGTCAATCAGGCGGCGCGTGTAGCCTTCGTCGCCGTCGCGGAAGAACAGCGTGATCTGCGTGGCGTGGTCGCCGCTGTCGATCGTCAGGATGATCGGCTCGCCGAGCGCCAGACCGGGCCTCGCCGCGTGGATGGCATCGACGAGGTGGATGGAAAAGAAGGCCTTGGGAACCATTAGTTTGTCTCTTCCATATCACTGAGAGCGATTGAAAGACTGAAACCCAAGTCGCTGGTTTCCAGATTGAGTTCTGCAATCTGGTCGCGTGTCATGGGATAGGGCCAGTAGTAATTGCGACTGCAATTCAGCTCATCCGCATAGCAGTGGGCTTCGTCCTCGGTCCCAAACCCGTAGAGGGTCTGGGCATTGTATGCCTTGAAGGCGAACCAGTTTTCCATAGTCGTGCTCCGGTTTGTGTGTAGCTCACCGTAGCTGCGTCGTACCCGCTTGACAATAGCCTTGATGCTATCGTAATAAATAAACCATGAAGAAACTTCACCCCGCAGCCGCCCGGCTGCTTGCCGAGATCGAGGCGTATCGCGCGCGATCCGGCGTCGACCGCACCAATTTCGGCATCCAGTGCCTCAACAACGGCAATTTCATTCCGAGGTTGGAGCAAGGGGCGGTGCCGACGTTCAAAACCATTGACCGCGTGCGCGCGTTCATTGACCTCAATACCAAAGCCACACAACCACGAAGGAAGGCATCCCAATGAAATACTCCACAGCATTGCTGTTGCTGTTGCTGGCCTCGCCAGCCGCAGCGGGAGACTACCCAGATCCCGTACAGCGACCGAGTGACGAGGCGATCGCAGCTGCCCTGAAGACGGCCTACCGGCTCAACGGCAATTCGATGGTCGGCGGTCGCATGGTCGACCTGACCGACCCCGACGTCACTGCGATGGCGGCGGCGCTGGATGTGCAGCTGGATCCGATCGCCGACAGCGGGCCGGGGATCTGGCCCAAGCTCGACAGGGTGAAGGCCGAGCGGCACGCGTCGAAGACCGGCGACATCTGCACCCGGCACGGGTTGAGGAAAACGATCAGGGGGAAGTCATGGCGTTGTCGCTGAAGCTACCCCCGCTAAAGCATTTAAAAGAATGCTTTTTTTATCACCATCGCACCGGAGAGCTGTACTGGAAACACCGCCCACTGAGGCATTTCGCCAACGCCCAAGCGTGGGCGACGTGGAACCGGCGTTACGCAAGGTGTGTCGCTGGGCACGTCTTCGCTAACCGCCGCATGGTTAGCGTAGACAAGCAATTGATCGCGGCTCACCGAATAATATGGAAGCTGATGACCGGAAAAAACCCTCCTCGGTCTATCGATCACAAAGACCGCAACGGCACGAACAACCGTTGGAATAACCTCCGGTCGGCCAACAAATCACAGCAGAACTGGAACACAGACAGACGTGTCGATAACACGTCTGGACATAAGGGCGTAAGCCGAGCGCGCGGGAAGAAATGGCGGGCCAATATCCGCATACAAAACGTGCAGCGGCATCTAGGTACATTTCAAACCATAAAGGATGCCGCCATGGCATACGACACAGCAGCACGCAGCCTGCACGGCGAGTTTTACGCTGGAGGCGCGCGATGAGCGACGAAACACAGGCATTCGCTGAAACCGCCAAACAGCTTGGGTACGGCTTTGCCGCCATTGCGGAGCAACTGGGGGCGTCGCTGATCAAAGCCGCCGAAGACAACGCACATGAGGCTAACGCCCTGCTCGACAGCGTTAAAATTCTGGTCGAGGAGATCCAGAAACACGTCGATGATCACGCCAAGATGCTCGCGGACGCTACAGAGCGTACCAAGACCTATGGAGAGCGTGTGCTGGATGCCCACAAGGAGTTCATCAACGGGGGAAAACATGACAACCCAACCCCGTAGCCTCATCTGGACAGCGGACATGGCAAGAACACTGCGCCGACTGCACCGCGACGAAACGCTGTCGTTCGGCGCCATCGCGGCGCAGATGTCGGCACAGTTCGGGGTGACCCTGACAAAAAACAGCTGTATCGGTAAGGCTCGCCGCATGGGCCTGCCGGTGCGCGGCGCTGTCGATCGAGAGAGGATACTCAAACAGCCGAGGCCAAAAATGATCAGGCTTCCACACAAAATAGACGCCCCGATCGAGCCGGAACTGGAAACGCCCGCAGAGGCGGCAGAACCCGGCATCTCGATCTACCAGCTCGAAAGCTGCACCTGCCGCTGGCCGCTGGGGGCGATGGAAACCCGGCCTCCTCTGCGCTACTGCGGACAATGGTGCGAGATCGAGCGGCCCTACTGCGACGAGCACACTGCCATGTCGCGCGGTGTCAGTTACGGGCCGCGGGTGCGGGCATGAAGCAATTTAACCCCAGCCCGATACAGCGCGATCTCAATAATCACTTCACCTACCAGCTGCGGCAGTTTCTGGAGGACAGCATGGACACCTGTCTTCACGGCGGCGTGAGCAGAGGGGCAGCCGGGACCATGCTGCTGGCGATGTTGATCGTTGAAGCTGCAGAGGCGACCGTTCTCATGAACGGCCCCGAGGAAGACTTCGTCTACGCCGCCAAGCTGGCGTACCAGCAGGCCGCACTGCGTCTTGGCAAGCCAAAAAAGAGAGCGAGGAAGGTGGTGGTGACATGACCATCATCCTCGCGATCGACCCCGGCATATCGGGCGCAATAGCGGTTTACGAGCCGGATATCTCTCACCCTTACTTGCCGAACGGAAGCGTTGACGTTTACGACATGCCGCTGCTCGACGGCGACGTCGACCCGCACCAGCTGACGACCATGATCAAGGGGGCAAAGCCAGACTACGCCGTCCTTGAGAAGGTCCACCCGATGCCGAAGGAAGGCGTCAGCGGCGTGTGGCGGTTCTCCGCCGCCTACACTACCGCCCGCGTCGTGGTGATGCTGTGCCAGATCCCGCTCACGCTGGTCAGCCCGGCGATGTGGAAAAATCGCATGAACCTGAAGGGCGGCAAGGAAGGCAAGGAGCAGGCTCGCAGCATAGCCATCCACATGTTCCCCGACAGTGTGGCGCAGCTCAACCGCAAGAAAGATCACGGACGTGCCGAGGCGGCGCTGCTCGCCGTGTACGCCTCCCGCACACTTATCCACAGAGGATCGTGATGCATACCGAAACCGACAAGCTGGCTTGCGTGGCGCGAGAGCTGGCGATGCGCGTGCGCGTCTACGCGCGGCTGGTGGCGTCAGGCAAGAAAACTCAACGCTGGGCTGATCATGAGATCAGCCTGATGCAGGCAATAGTGCAAGACTACAATGAACGGGTAGAGAAGGAACGGCTGTTATGAACTACGTCCGCAGAGAATTTATCCAAGGCGCGCCGGTGTCCAAAAACTACTACCAGCACAGCCCATCCGGCCTCAACCTGTTCGCCGCCGAGCCCGCCATGTTCGTGCTGGAAAAGATCCTCGGTCACAAACAAACGGTCGGTGCTGTTGCACACCGCGGCTCGGCGATCGAGGACGGCGTCGCCCACGGCCTGAAAGATCCTGACGCGTCGGACGTCGACTGCATCAAGGTCGCCCTGGCCAAATACAACATGCTGACGGCGATGTCGGGCGACGCCCGGCGCGACAAGTATCGTGATGATATCCCCGGCATGGTGACGCAGGGGATATCAT
>Ga0307306_10000016_pt1 | contig 36636 bp, 41 predicted proteins | sample ER_DNA_193_FD_194507 | JGI IMG/M metagenome (GOLD analysis project Ga0307306, IMG submission 194507) | Bulk soil microbial communities from the East River watershed near Crested Butte, Colorado, United States - ER_DNA_193 | ecosystem: Environmental > Terrestrial > Soil > Floodplain | place...
ACCTGGCCCGGGCCGAGGACCTGGTGCCGTTGCCCGACGGGGTCGAGCACTTCCCCGGCGAGGCGCTCGGCTGCGCGGTCAACGTGGTGCGGCGCAGCGAGATCGAGGCGGGCAGCACTGTCGCGGTCGTCGGCGCCGGCTTCCTCGGCTGCGTGATCGGGCAGCTGGCGGCGGACGCGGGGGCACGGGTGATCGCGCTCTCGCGGCGGAGCTCGGCGCTGGAGACGGCGCGCGAGATGGGCGCGAGCGAGACGGTCGCCCTCGAGGAGCCGGTGCTGGAGCGGGTCGAGGAGCTGACCGGCGGCGAGCTCTGCGACGTCGTCGTCGAGGCGGCGGGCGTGCAGTCGACGCTCGACCTCGCCGGGCCGCTGACGAAGACGCGCGGGCGTCTGGTCGTCGCCGGCTTCCACCAGGACGGCTCGCGCAGCGTCGACATGCAGCTCTGGAACTGGCGCGGCCTCGACGTCGTCAACGCCCACGAGCGCGACCCCCGCGTCTACGTCGAGGGGATCCGCGAGGCGGCGCGCGCGGTCAGCGAGGGACGGCTCGATCCCTCGCCGCTCTACACCCACCGCTTCGGCCTCGACGAGGTCGACCGGGCGCTGGAGACCGCGGTCGAGCGACCGGAGGGGTTCATGAAGGCGCTGGTGATCGCATGACCGTCGCCACCCTTCCCCGCCTCGGCTTCCTCGGCGTCGGCTGGATCGGCCGCAACCGGATGGCGGCGCTGGCCCGCGACGGCGTCGCCCAGGTCGCCGCGGTCGCCGACCCGCAGGCCGAGGCGCTGGCGGCGGCGGCCGAGGTGGCGCCGGCGGCCGGGCAGGCGGGGTCGCCGGAGGAGCTCCTGGAGCACGAGCTCGACGGGATCGTCATCGCCACCCCGAGCGCCCTGCACGCCGACCAGGCGATTGCGGCGCTGGAGCGTGGCCTCGCCGTCTTCTGCCAGAAGCCGCTGGCCCGCGACGCCACGGAGACGCGGCGGGTGCTGGAGGCGGCGCGCGCGGCCGACCGCCTGCTCGCGGTCGACCTCTCCTACCGCCACGTCGCGGCGCTGCGCGCTGCGCGCGAGCAGGTCGCCTCCGGCGCGATCGGCCGTCTGCACACGCTCGACCTCGTCTTCCACAACGCCTACGGCCCCGACAAGCCCTGGTTCACCGACCCCGAGCTGGCCGGCGGCGGCTGCCTGATCGACCTCGGCACGCACCTGGTCGACCTCGCCCTCTGGCTGACCTCCTCGCAAGAGAGCGGCGTCGAGACCGCCCGTACGCTCTCGCTGCACGGCCACGCGGTTGAGGACCACGCTACGGCCGAGTTGGCGCTCGGCGACGAGGTCCGAGCTCGTCTCGCCTGCTCTTGGTTCAGCTCGGCGGGTCGGGACTGCGTCTTCGAGTGCACCGCTTGGGGCGACGAGGGGGCGATCTCGGCCCGCAACGTCGGCGGCTCCTTCTACGACTTCCGCGCCGAGCTCTGGCGCGGGACCAGCTCCGAGACCCTGGTCGAGCCGCCGGACGAGTGGGGCGGGCGGGCGATCGCCAACTGGGCCGAGCGCCTGCGCAGCGACCGCTCCTACGACTCGGCCGCCGACGAGCTCGAGCTGGTCGCGGAGACGATCGGCGCGATCTACGCCGCGGCGGGTAGGGCGGGTAGATGAAGATCCTGATCGGCACCGACACCGTCGGCGGCGTCCTCACCTACACCGCCGAGCTGGCCGCTGCCCTCGAGGCCGCCGGCGACGAGGTCGTCGTCGCGACGATGGGGCCGCAGCTGCGCCCGGCGCAGCGGCAAGCCCTGCCGGCCCGCGTCCAAGAGAGCGACTGGCGGCTCGAGTGGATGGAGAACCCCTGGGACGACGTCGCCGCCGCCGGCGAGTGGCTACTGCGCCTGGAGGAAGAGGAGCGCCCCGACGTCGTCCACCTCTGCTCCTACGCCCACGCCGCCCTCCCCTTCCTAGCGCCGAAGGTCCTCGTCGCCCATTCCGACGTCCTCTCCTGGTGGCGCGCCGTCCACGGCACCGAGGCCCCGCCGAGCTGGAACCGCTACCGCGAAGAGATGAGCGCCGGCCTAGCGGCCGCCGACGCCATAGTCGCCCCCACCGCCGCACTGCTCCAAGAGTTGGAACAGGACCACCCCCTCAACCCCGAGCGCACCCAGGTAATCCACAACGGCTCCCCCACCCCGCCGGAAGCTCGAACCACCCCAAGTGAACTGCATCAGATTTCCCCTCTGCTGGGTAGGAAATCTGATGCAGTTCGGGCGAGCGGCGGCTCCGTGTTGGGGTCGGGGCGGTTTTGGGATGCGGCGAAGAACCTGGCGGCGCTGGATGCGGCGGCGGAGGGGCTCTCCTGGCCGGTGGTGGTTGCCGGGGATCTCGGGGACGGGGCGGCGCCTCGGCACGCCCGCGCCACCGGCGTCCTCGACAGCGCCGCGCTGGCCGGGCTGCGGCGCGACGCGCCGATCTACGCGGCGCCTGCGGTCTACGAGCCGTTCGGGCTCGGGATCCTCGAGGCGGCGCTCGACGGCTGCGCGCTGGTCCTCGGCGACATCCCCTCGCTGCGCGAGCTCTGGGAGGACGCGGCGATCTTCGTCGACCCGCGGGACTCCGAGGCGCTCCACGAGGTCCTCGCCTGGCTGATCGACGCGCCGCAAATGCGCGACGACCTCGCCGAGCGGGCTCGGGAGCGCGCCGCCGCCTACTCGATCGAGCGCACCGTCGCCGCCTACCGCCGCCTCTACCAGCGCCTTCTCGCCAAGGTGACCGCATGAAGGTCGTCGTCTTCTCCCACTCGCTCGTCTCCGACTGGAACCACGGCAACGCCCACTTCCTCCGCGGCGTCGTCACCGAGCTGCAGGAGCGCGGGCACGAGGTGAGCGTCTACGAACCGGCCGACGGCTGGAGCCGCGAGAACCTCGTCCGCGAGCACGGCGAGCAGCCGCTGCGCGAGTTCGCCCGCGCCTTCCCCCACCTCCGGGGCACCCCCTACGACCCCAACGACTTCGACGTCGACAGCGCCCTCGATGACGCCGACCTCGTCCTCGTCCACGAGTGGAACGAGCCGGAGCTGGTGGCGCGGATCGGCTCCCACCGCGCCCGCCACGGCGGCTACCGCCTGCTCTTCCACGACACCCACCACCGCGCCGCCACCGCGCCGGAGGAGATGGGGCGCTTCGACCTCGCCGACTACGACGGCGTCCTCGCCTACGGCGAGGTGATCCGCCGCATCTACCTGGAGCGCGGCTGGGCCGCCCGCGCCTGGACCTGGCACGAGGCCGCCGACGTCCGCGTCTTCCACCCCCAGCCGCCGGTCGAGCCGGAGGCCGACCTGGTCTGGATCGGCAACTGGGGCGACGGCGAGCGCAGCGAGGAGCTGCGCACCTTCCTCCTCCGCCCGGCGCGCACGGCCCGCCTCCACGGCTCCATATATGGAGTCCGCTACCCGCGCTCGGCGCGGCTGCGGATCGCCCTCACCCGCCTCCACTACCGCGGCTGGGTCGCCAACCACCGCGCCCCCGAGCTCTTCGCCCGCCACCGCCTCACCGTCCACGTGCCGCGCCGCCCCTACGTCGAGGCGCTGCCGGGAATCCCGACGATCCGCCCCTTCGAGGCGATGGCCTGTGGCATTCCGCTGATCTCCGCCCCCTGGGACGACTGCGAGGGCCTCTTCCGCACCGAGCAGGACTACCTCGTCGCCCGCGACGGCACGGAGATGCGCGAGGCGATGCGGGCGATCGTCGAGTACCCCGAGCTGGCCGAGAGCTTGCGGGCGAGCGGGCTGGAGACGATCCGCTCCCGCCACACCTGCGCCCACCGAGTCGACGAGCTGCTGGCGATCGACGCCGACCTGCGCGGCGAGCCGGCGCTGGAGGTGGCGGGATGAGGATCGCCTTCTTCGGCTCCAGTCTCGTCTCCGCCTACTGGAACGGCGCCTGCACCTACTACCGCGGGATCGTCCGCGCCCTCGCTGCCCGCGGCCACCGCGTCACCTTCTACGAACCCGACGCCTTCGACCGCCAGGCCCACCGCGACATCGACGACCCCCCCTGGGCGGAGGTCGTGGTCTACGAGCCGAGCGACGAGCGCGCCGTCCGCGGGGTCGTCGCCGGCGCCGCCGCGGCGGACGTGGTGGTCAAGGCGAGCGGGGTCGGCGTCTTCGACGCGGTCCTCGAGGAGGCGGTGGCGGAGCTGGAGGGGCCGGAGGCGCGGATCTTCTGGGACGTCGACGCGCCGGCGACGCTGGGCGCGATGGAAGGGGATGCCGCTGAAGCCCGGGAGAACCCGCTGCGGGCGCTGATCCCCGCCTACGACATGGTCTTCACTTACGGCGGCGGCCAGCCGGTGATCGACCGCTACCTCGCCCTCGGCGCCCGCTCCTGCACCCCGATCTACAACGCGCTCGACCCGGAGACCCACCACCCCGAGGCGCCCCGCCCCGAGCTCGCCTGCGACCTCGCCTTCCTCGGCAACCGCCTGCCCGACCGCGAGGCCCGGGTCGAGGAGTTCTTCTTCCGTGCAGCCGAAGCGCTGCCGAACAGCGTCTTTATTCTGGGCGGCAACGGCTGGGAGGACCGCGTCGCCGACCTCGGCAACGTCCGCTATCTCGGCCACGTCCCCCCCGGCGACCACAACGCGCTCAACCGCAGCGCCCTCGCCGTCCTCAACGTCAGCCGCGAGAGCATGGCGGCGAACGGCTGGTCGCCGGCGACGCGGGTCTTCGAGGCGGCAGGCGCCGGCGCCTGCCTCATCACCGACGAGTGGCAGGGCCTCGAGGACTTCCTCGCGCCCGGCACCGAGGTGCTGGTCGCCCGCGACGGCGCCGAGGTCGCCGAGCTCCTCGCCGGCCTCGACCCCGACCGCGCCCGCGCGATCGGCGCGGCCGCCCTGGAGCGCGTCCTCGCAGAGCACACCTACGACCGCCGCGCCGAGCAGGTCGAGGCGATCCTCGAGGGGGTGCCGGCGCGATGAAGATCGTCTTCCTCGGCCTCTCGATCACCTCCTCCTGGGGCAACGGCCACGCGACCAACTACCGGGCCCTGGTCCGCGAGCTGAGTGCCCGCGGCCATGACGTCCTCTTCCTCGAGCGCGACATGCCCTGGTACGCGGCGCACCGCGACCCGCCCGAGCCGCCCTGGGGCCGCACCGCCCTCTATTCCTCCCTGGAGGAGCTGGAGGAGCACGCGGCGGACGTCGCCGCCGCCGAGCTCGTCGTAGTCGGCTCCTACGTTCCGGAGGGCGTCGCCGCCGCCGAATGGGTTCTCGACCGCGCCGAGGGAGTCGTCGCCTTCTATGACATCGACACCCCGGTCACGCTCGCCAAGCTGCGCCAGGGCGACAGCGAGTACCTCTCCCCATCACTGGTCGGCCGCTTCCACCTCTACCTCTCCTTCACCGGCGGCCCGACCCTGCAGGTGCTCGAAGACGATTTCGGGGCGCACCGCGCCGTCGCCTTCCACTGCCTCGTCGATCCCGAGGCCTACCGGCCGCTGCAGGAGACGCCCTACTGGGACCTCGGCTACCTCGGCACCTACAGCGACGACCGCCAGCCGGCGCTGGAGCGGCTGCTGATCGAGCCGGCGCAGCGGTTGCCCGACTGCGAATTCGCCGTCGCCGGGCCCCAGTACCCCGAGCAGATCGAGTGGCCCGGGAACGTCGAGCGGATCGAGCACGTCCCCCCCGAAAACCATCCCGGCTTCTACGCCTCCCAGCGCTTCACCCTCAACGTCACCCGGGCGCAGATGCGCGAGGCCGGCTGGTCGCCGAGCGTGCGCCTGTTCGAGGCCGCCGCCTGCGCGACCCCGGTGATCTCCGACCGCTGGGACGGCCTCGACCAGATCTTCGTCCCCGGCGAGGAGATCCTCGTCGCCGACTCGCCCGACGACGTCGTCCACCACCTGACAGAGACCGGCGAGGACAAGCGGCTCGCCCTCGGCGAGCGGGCGCGCGCACGGGTCCTCGCCGAGCACACCGCCGAGCGCCGCTGCGAACAGCTCGAGGCCGAGGTCGCGGGGGTGGCGGCATGACGCTGCAGGCGCAGGGCACGATCGCCGAGCTCGGGCCCTGGTTCCACAACCTGCACCTGCCAGACGGCCGCGAAACCGCGCCCGACCACCCGCTCGGCGACTTCCCCGCCTTCAAGTGGCAGCAGATCGAGAGCTGCCTGCCCGCTGACCTGAGCGGCGCCCGCGCCCTCGACATCGGCTGCAACGCCGGCTTCTACTCCTTCCAGCTCGCCACCCGCGGCGCCGAGGTGCTGGCGCTCGACCTCGACGAGCACTATCTGCGGCAGGGACGCTGGGCGGCGCAGCTCCTCGACCCGGAGGGGCGGGTCGAGTTCCGCCAGGGCTCGGTCTACGACCTCCTCGAGGTCGAAGGGACCTTCGAGGTCGTCCTCTTCATGGGCGTCCTCTACCACCTCCGCTATCCCCTCCTCGCCCTCGACGTCGTCGCCGAGAAGGTCGGCGCCACGCTCGTCCTGCAGACCCTGACGATGCCCGGCGAGGAGTCGCCCGGGACGCCGGAAGACATCGAGATCGGCGAGCGCAAGCGGCTGCTCGAGCCCGAGTGGCCGCGCGCCGCCTTCATCGAGCACAAGCTCGCCGGCGACCCGACCAACTGGTGGGCCGCCGACCAGGCCTGCGTCGAGGCGATGGCCCGCTCCGCCGGCCTTCGCATCGTCGACCATCCCGCCCACGAGGTCTGGATCTGCGAGCGCGACGAGGAGAGCGACCACGCCCGCACCCTCCGCACCGCCGAGCTACGCGCGGCGACGCGCATGTCGACTTAGTTACCTCCCAGGTAACTAAGTCGATACCGGCTTCCTTCGAGCTGTATATCCTCCCGAACTCTTCGAGTACTCGAAGAGGTACAGACGAATCTAAAGACGGGACGGGGAGATGCGTAGAGCGGTGGGGGCGGTTGGCATGGTTGCGATTTTCGTACTGGGGATCTCCTCCTCGGCGTCGGCGTTCGAAGGTGGCGGTGACAGCCCCAGCGCAGCGCCGACGATCGAAGTCGGCCATAGCTACACGGGCCAGCTCAACAACCACCGCGACGAAGCCAACTACGGCGGCATGGCCGAGGTGGCGTTCTGGCGGCTGCCTCCCGTGTCCACCCGCGACGTGGTGACCGTCGACTGGCACAGCGTCCCGTTCACCCACTACCTGGGGGAATATCCGCTCTGCATGACCCTCGTCCAAGGGATCGACGACTACAGCTGGGGAAGCGTTTTCGAAAAGCGCGACTCCTGCGATAACGACGGGCCCTACTACGAACTCTCGGGCAGCGGCACCGCGCATACGGAAATCACCGTCCAGGAAACCACCACCAACTCCAGCTACCTCGAGTTCTTCGTCTACGCCAACCGGATCGACCAGAACGATTACGAATCCTTCCCCTACGACTTCACTCTGGGCCCGATCCTCCACTACCTCGACGCAGCCCTGAAACCGGTCGAAAGAGTGAGCGCCACCGGCGTCATCCGCGCGGCCGCGAATCTCTCGAACGGGCAGCCGGCCCCCGACGGGCTTCCCTTCAACCTCACTGTCACCTGGGACAACGGCGGAATCGCCACCTACAGCGCGACCACCAGCGGTGGAGTGGCCACGTTCCAGCTCGCCCTCCCCGAAACCGCCTTCGGCAAGACCGCCACCTTCGTCGCCTCCCACTCTGCCGACGGCACGTACCAGAGCGCGGAAACCCCAAAGCTGACGGTGAAGGTCGCGAAACCGAAGACGCCGCCTCCCTCGGCCTGCGAACTCGCGGAAACCCGAGCGCTCGTCCTCAAGCGACAGTTCAAGCGCCTCAGACACAACGCTCGTCGGGCGTTCGGCCCGCGGAAGCGCCGCCTCAACCGCCGCGCGAACCGCGTCAAGCGCCGGTTGGGCGCCGCGCGCCGCGAAGTCGCAGCGCTCTGCGTCTAGGGCTGGTCAGCCTCTACCCGTCGGAAAGCCAACGGAAGTACACCCCGTAGCGCAGACCGCCGGTGCGGTTGACGCCGCCTGAGTGCGGCAGGTCCGGCGACATCATGATCGCGTCGCCGGGCTCGGCCTCGACCGGCGCCGGGCCCTCGGCCGTCTTCACCAACAGGCCGCCGTTGTCGGCGCGCCAGGGGCTCAGCGGCACCCCGACGATCCGCAGGTAGGTGCTCTCGCCCGCCCACAGCGGCTCCTGGTCGAGGTGGAAGCTGATCTCCGGCTCCGGACCGACGTGGGGGAACTGGAGGAGGATCTGCGGCTCGCAGGGGCGACCCTGCCGCCAGTCCTCCGGCAGCGTCTCGGTCAGGGCGAGGATCTCCTCGCGTTCTCTCAGGTGCGGGAACCAGTGCATCCCCCACAGCCACTGGCTCAACTCCTCGGCCGAGGCGCCGCGCTGCAGGAGGTCGAGGTGCAGGAGCCGTAGCGCATCCTCGATCCGCTCGGGCGGAACGACGCCGCGGGCGAGCTCGAAGGAGCCCTGTACCGGCTGGGGTGCCACGAACCCATCCTATTTGCCCTCGTTTGACTGCGATTTCGTCCGCAGCCGAGCCTTCCTACAATTGACCTGTGAGCGAGAAGGGCGGAGAGAAGATCACGGGAGCACTGAGATCGCACATGGAGCGCTCCGAAGATCCGGTGCTGGACGTCATCGTCGAGTTGACCCCCGACCCGATCGAGGCGAACTCCGCTCCAGAGATGCAGAAGCAGTTCGAGAAGGCGGTGCAACCGGTCAGCGCCGCGATCGACCGCTACGGCGGCGAGGTGGTGGACTCAGCCTGGCTTAACCGAACCGTTCACGCCAGGGTCCCCGCCCCCAGGCTGGAAGAGCTCAGCCGCCTGCAGGAGGTCGCGACCGTCGACGTCCCGCACCAGATCACCCGCGACTGATTTAGAGAGAAGCCGGTTCTACCAGGCCCGCGCCCTGACTGTTCGCGTCGAGGTTCGCGAGCGGTTTACAGGTTGCGATCACGCGATCTCGGATCTCATCGGGAGCCAGGCGCGGCTCGCGCTCGATCAGGAGAGCGATCATCCCGGTCACGTGAGGAGCGGCGAAACTCGTCCCGACCTCGTCGTGCATCACGCCGGTTCCGCCGCCGAGCTGGATGCCGTCGAACTCAGCGCCGAATTCGCCGCCGGGCGCGACGACGTGCGGGCGTGGGCGGCCGTTGGCGGTAGGACCGCGGCTGCTGTAGTCGGGCATCGTTTTCCCATCGGCACCGGTGGCGCCGACGACCAGCACTCCTTCCGCGTCCGCGGGCGTGGTCAGCGTGCCTGGTCCCGGGCCCGCGTTCCCGGCACTCTTAACCACGACCATCCCGAGCCTCCAAGCGGTGTCGCAGGCCCTCGCCTCCCTGCCCGTGCCGTCCCCGGCAGGGCCGCTGCCCCAGGAGCAGTTCGCCACCCGCACCCCGTCCTCGAGCGCGTGCTGGAGCGCCAGCGCCCCCTCGAAGTCGGTACTGCCAAGCGCACTCTGCGTGGCCAGGACCTTGTAGTTGTAGATCTGCGCTCCCGGCGCCATGCCTTCGAAGCCCGGGCTGGCGGCACCGATCAGGCCGGCGACGGCCGTCCCGTGCCCGTCGGGCGTCCCGAACGGCTCGCGGGTGTAGTTACGGCGGTGCACGATCCTGCCGTCGAGGGCGGGATGGTCCAGCTGGACCTCTGAATCGATTACGGCGATCAGCACCCCTTTGCCGGAAAGGCCGGTGCTCTGCCGCAGAGTCGCGGCGCTCCTGATGGTGACGTCAGCGCTGTCCCGCACGATCTGCCGCGCCACGTCGATCCTCTCCACCGCACGGTGCTCAGCGATGTCGCCGAGGACCGAGACGTGCGTATCGGCTCGGATCGTGCCGTTGAGCCAGCAGGCCTGGACCGGGGCGGCTGCGATGCCGACGCGGGGAAACCGCTCTTCGGACCCTTCCGCCAGCGTTGCGGAGCCGCGCTCGACGGCATCGCGCACGGTCCCGGCCTCCCGGTAAAAGCGATCCCTTTCCGCCTGGATGGCCGCTTGGCGTCCGGCACTGGCAAGCGCGTGCTCGATCGTTCTCACTTGCCTTTCACCCAGGCCTTCGAGGGCGGCGGTTACGCCTTCGAGTGCCTCGGCGCCGAAGCCCGCGGGCCCCGGCTCTGCGGACTCATCCGCACTCGCGCCCGTCCTGACCTCGATCACAGCCTCCTGGCGCTCGATCAGCGGAGGCGCAGCCAGAGCCTCGGCACCCACCGCCGATCCTCCGGGCGGCGAAAGTTCGGCGGCGAACCTCCTGCAGAACTCATCGGTCGCCTTCTCGGCCAAGGCTCTACCGAGAGTGTTGCGCGTGGTCTCGCGAGCCTGCGCCGTCCACGCCTCAGGGCTCATCCCAAAGTCCGGACCAAAGCGGACGTCGAACCGCCGCCGTTGTCAGTCGCGTCCTTCGCCTGCTTGGCCTCGATGAAGCCGGCCAGCCCGACCAACGCCGTGCCGAGCAGGACGAGTAACACCCCGAGCCGAAGTCGCTGGTCGAATTTATCGAGCAGCGAGTTGAGTTCTTTGAGGATTTCGGCCCAGGTATTGGCATCCTCTTTGATGACCTGATTCGCTCCCGGAACAGTCGGCTTCGGCGCAGTGAACAGTGCGATCAAGCCGGCGACGATCAGTACCACGCCGAGGATGAGAATTACCCACGTCATCGACACCCACCCTCCACCATGCCAAGAGTGCTGTCAAGTAGTTAACTATATTTATCTATAATTACCTGACGTACTCGCAGTGGGCGGCGCCGTCGTCGCCGTTGCCGCCGATGCAGCGGTCCTCGCCGCCCCGCCCGTCGAGCCGGTCGGAGCCGCCGCGGCCGAGCAGGGTGTCGTCGCGGCGGGAGCCGAGGAGGACGTCGGGGCCGGTCGAGCCCTCGATCTTCTCGGTGCTGCGGGAGATGCGGCCGGCGGCGCAACCGGGGGTGTCCGGATCGAGGACGGGGCCGCCGATCGTCGCCACGACCACGGTGCCTTCGTTGCGCACCCGGGCGAAGGAGGCGCTGTCGTTGCTCCCCTGGCCGCCGTTGAAGAAGTCTCCGTCACAGGGTTGGCCGCCGATCATCAGGTCGTTGCCGCCGCCGCCGAGCATCGTCGCCGACCCGCTCGCGCGCTGCGGGTGGAGGATGTTGACGCCGAAGAGGGCGTCGTCCCCGCCCGCGCCTTCGAGCCGGTCGGGCTCGGCGTCGTCGCCCCCGTACAGCGTGTCGCCGCCCGGCCCGCCGCGCAGCCAGTCGCTTCCGTCGCCGCCGTCGGCGACGACGACGACCCCCGGCGGCAGCGAGTGGTCGAAGGCGACCACGTCGTTGCCGGCGCCGAGCGAGACGCTGATCGAGCTCACCCTCCCCCCCTCAATCCGCACCGTGCTGCCGGCTTCGGGAGAGATGACGTAGCGGGACTGCCAGTAGCCGACTTCGGCGGCGTCGGCGCCTTCGCCGCCGGTGATCGCGAGGCTCGAGCCGGGCGCCCCCCGACCCAGCTGCACCTCGACCCCGAAACCGCCGGGATCGGTCGTGGGCGCCGTCAGCACGTCCTCGACCCGGACCAGGCGCTCCTGTTCGGCACCGCTGACCGTCCCGCTCGCCAGGTCGACCGTGACCGGCCCGCCGGCGCTCATGTAGGAGGCGATGTCGTGGCCGCCGGGGCCGCCGTCGACACGGTCGTGGCCGACCCCGCCGACCAGCACGTCGTGGTTGCCGCGGCCGCCGTCGACCTCGTCGTCGCCGAGGCTGCCGTTGACGATGTCGCGAGCCCCCGGCCCGCCCAGCACCGCGTCGTTGCCGGCGTCGCCGAAGACGCGGTCGCGGGCGGCGCCGCCGTCGACTTCGTCGGAGCCGCGGCCGCCGTGGACGAGGTCGGCGTCCTTCTTACCGTCGATCGTGTCCTTGCCGCGGCCGCCGTAGATCCGGTCGCGGCCGTAGCCGCCGCAGATCGTGTCGTTGCCGCCGCCGCCGTGGATCGTGTTCGGGCCTCCCCCGCCGGTGATCACGTCCGGGCCGCGGGTGCCGTGGATCGAGCGGTCGTTGGAAGCAATCGTCGCTTTGCGCCCGCCACAAAGCGGCCGCACCGCCTCGAGGGCGGCGGCGAAGACCAGGCCAAGCAGGCAGATCGCCGTCAAGCCGACCGCGAGTCGCTTCCCTGCTCCACTCACGAGTTTCCCTTCCCTTGAGTTCGTCCTTTCTCCTACCCCGACATCGCGCCCCCACACCGAGGTTCACGATCTGGCACAGCGGGGGATGTTTCAGCCAAGGGATGACCGTCCTCACCCGCAACAACGTCGTCGAGCAGGGGGCTCGTGGGGGCCAGCCGCTGCTCTTCGCCCACGGCTTCGGCTGCGACCAGAACATGTGGCGCTACGTCTGGCCCCGCTTCGCCGACGACCACCGGGTCATCCTCTTCGACCACGTCGGCGCCGGCGGCTCGGACCTCTCCGCCTACGATCCCGGCCGCTACTCCTCGCTGCGCGGCTACGCCGAGGACATCCTCGAGATCTGCCGTGAGCTCGACCTCCGCGACGCCGTCCTGGTCGGCCACTCGGTCAGCGCGATGATCGGCGTCCTTGCCGCCGCCGCCGAGCCCGACCGCTTCGCCAGCCTCGTCCTCGTCGGCCCCTCCCCCCGCTACATCGACGACGAGGACGGCTACGTCGGCGGCTTCACCCGCGAGGACATCGAGGGCCTGCTCGACTCGATGGACAGCAACTACCTCGGCTGGTCGAGTCAGATGGCGCCGGTGATCATGGGCAACGAAGAGCGGCCCGAGCTCGGCGAGGAGCTGACCAACAGCTTCTGCCGCACCGACCCCGAGATCGCCCGCAGCTTCGCCCGCGTCACCTTCCTCTCCGACAACCGCGCCGACCTCGCCAAGGTCGAGGTGCCGACGCTGGTCCTGCAGTGCTCCGACGACGCGATCGCGCCGGAGGCGGTCGGCCGCTACGTCGCCGAGCAGATGCCCGGCGGGCGCTTCGCGATGCTGGACGCGGTCGGCCACTGCCCGAACCTGAGCGCCCCCGAGCAGACCGCCGACGCGATCGCGGAGTTCCTGCGCGGGTGAGCACCGAAGAGCAGCTGCTCGAGGAGAGCGCGGAGGACCTCTTCGAGAACGCCCCCTGCGGCTACCTGTCGACCGCCCTCGACGGGACGGTCCTCAAGGTCAACCGCACGTTCGAGAGCTGGACCGGGTTCGAGCGCGAGGAGCTGATCGGCCAGCGGCGCTTCCAGAGCCTGCTCGCGCCCGGCGGGCGGATCTACCACGAGACCCACTACGCGCCGCTGCTGCGGATGCAGGGCCAGGTGCGGGAGATCGCGCTGGAGATCGTCCGCGCCGACGGCTCGCGGCTGCCGGTCCTCGTCAACTCGACCCTGGTCAAGGGGTCCGACGGGGAGCCGAGGCTGATCCGCACCACGGTCTTCGACGCCAGCGACCGCCGCCGCTACGAGGAGGAGCTGCTGCGGGCGCAGCGCCAGGAGCGCGAGATCGCCGAGCAGTTCCAGCGCAGCATGCTCGCCGGCGAGCTGCCGGTCTCCGCCGAGGTCGAGGTCGCGGCCAGCTACCGGCCGGCCGACAACGCCCTCGAGGTCGGCGGCGACTGGTATGACGCCTTCTGGCTCAGCAGGCACCGGATCGGTCTCGTCGTCGGCGACGTCGTCGGCCGCGGGATCGAGGCGGCGGCGACGATGGGGCAGCTGCGCAGCGCCACCCGCGCCCTTGCCTCCACCGGCCAGCCCCCACCCCGCCTGCTCGAAGCGCTCGACGCCTACGCCGTCCGCCACCGGGTCGGGTTCCTGACCACGGTCGTCTACATGGAGCTCGACCTCGATTCGCACGAGCTGCGCTTCTCCTGCGCCGGCCACCTGCCGCCGGTCCTGGCGCCTGCCTCGGAGGCCGCCCACCTCGCCTGGAAGGGCCGATCGCTGCCGCTCGGCCTCGGCGGCAGGGACGAAGAAGCGCGGCCGGAAGCCCGCTGCCGCCTCGACCCCGGCAGCGTCATCCTCCTCTATACCGACGGCCTGGTCGAGCGCCGCCGCCACTCGCTCGACGCGGGGCTGGAGCGGCTGGTCGCCGAGGTGGAGTCGAACCGCGGCGAGCCGCCGGAGCGGCTGACCTCGAACCTGCTCCACGCCTTCGCGACGAGCGAGCGCCAGGACGACGCTTGCGCGATGGCACTCTCGCTGCGAGGGTGAGCGGGATGCACGACTACGTGATCGTCGGCGCCGGATCGGCCGGCTGCGTGCTCGCCAACCGGCTCAGCGAGGACCCCTCGGTGCGGGTCCTGCTGATCGAGGCCGGCAAGCGCGACCGCCATCTCAACATCAAGATCCCCGCCGCCTTCGCCAAGCAGTTCAAGACCAAGCTCGACTGGGACCTGGCGACCGAGCCCGAGCCCTTCTGCGACAACCGCTCGATCTATATCCCGCGCGGCAAAGGGCTCGGCGGCTCGAGCTCGATGAACGCGATGCTCTACGTGCGCGGCAACCCGCTCGACTACGACGGCTGGGCGGAGGCGGGCGCGAGCGGCTGGAGCTGGAGCGAGGTCCTCCCCTACTTCCTCCGCGCCGAGGACAACCAGCGCGGCAACTCCGAGTACCACGCGACCGGCGGGCCGCTGCGGGTCGAGGACGAGCGCTCGCCGCGCCGGCTCACCGGCCGCTTCCTCGCCGCCTGCGCCGAGCACGGCATCCCCCGGATCAACGACTACAACGGCCCCGAGCAGGACGGCGCGGCGCTGGCCCAGGTGACCCAGCGGGGCGGCAAACGCTGGAGCGCCGCCGACGCCTACCTGCGGCCGGCGCTCGAGCGGCCGAACCTGGAGGTGGTGACGGGGGCGGTCGTCTCCGGGGTCGAGATCGAGGGCGGCGCCGCCACCGGCGTCCGCTACTCGCGCCGCCGCGGCGGCGCCCAGCTTGCCCGGGGCGGGCGCGAGGTGATCTTGAGCGCCGGCGCGATCGGCTCGCCGCAGCTTCTGATGCTCTCCGGCGTCGGCCCCGCCGAGCAGCTGCACGAGCACGGGGTGCAGGTGCGCCACGAGCTGCCGGGGGTCGGCGAGAACCTGCAGGACCACCCCTACGTCACCTGCAGCTGGGACATCCCGGGTGGCGGCTCCCTCGCCGACGGCGAGAGCCCGAAGGCGCTGCTCGAGTACCTCCTGCGGCGCACCGGCCCGCTGACCTCGACCGTCGCCGAGGCCTTCGCCTTCGTCCGCAGCCGCCCCGGCCTTCCCTCGCCGGACCTCCAGTTCCACTTCGCCCCCGCCTACTTCGCCGACAACGGCTTCGAGGAACACGACGGCCACGCGATCAGCACCGGCCCGGTCCTGGTCAAACCGAAGGCGCGCGGCTGGGTGCGGCTGCGCTCGGCCGACCCGGTGGCGAAGCCGCGCATCCTCACCAACTCGCTGTCCGAGCAAGAGGACGTCGCCGCCCTTGTCGCCGGTGTTCGCCTGGCCCGGGAGATCGCCGCCGAGGGGCCGCTCGCCGAGGTCGTCGGCCGCGAGCTCTTCCCCGGCCCCGAGGTCGACACCGACGACGCGATCGCCGCCGACGCCCGCCGCCGCTGCGAGCTCCTCTACCACCCGGTCGGCACCTGCCGGATGGGCGGCGGAGAGGACGCCGTCGTCGACCCCGAGCTGCAAGTGCGCGGCCTCGAGCGCCTGCGCGTCGTCGACGCCTCGGTGATGCCGCTGATCGTCTCCGGCAACACCAACGCCCCGACGATCATGATCGCCGAGAAAGCCGCGGATCTGATCCTGCGAGGATCAGCTCATGGACAAGGAGCGAGCGCAGCACCTGGCTGAGGAGTGGTACGCGGCGTGGAACGACCACGACCTCGACCGCATCCTCTCCCACTACAGCGACGACGTCGTCTTCGTCTCCCCGTTCGCGGTCGAGATCGCCGGCCGCGCCGACGGGAGGCTCGAGGGCAAGGAGGCGCTCCGTGCCTACTTCGGCGCCGCGCTGGAGCGCTTCCCCGACCTGAAGTTCGAACCGATCGCGCTGATGGTCGGCATCGACAGCGTCGTCCTCCACTACCGCTCGGTCCAGGACCTGCTCGCGGCTGAGCTGATGCGCGTGGGCGGCGACGGGCTCGTCAGCGAAGCGATCGCCCACTACGGGTGAGGCGGAGAGACGCGGGAATCGCAGCCCGTACCTCCGTTCCTCCATCGGCGGCAGAGTCGATCTCCAGCGAACCTCCAAAGAGCTCGACCCGCTCGCGGATCCGCTTCAGGCCGAACCCGCCGCGCGCCACCGTCGGGTCGAACCCCCCGCCGTCGTCGCGGACCGCGATCTGCACGCCGGATCCGTCATCGACGACCCTGATCGCCACGCAGGAGGGGTGGGCGTGCCGGATCGCGTTGCCAAGCGCCTCTTGGACGATCCTGTAGACAGCCGTCTTCAGCTCCTCGTCGTACCCGGCTTCGACCCGCCCCTGCCCGAACCCGAGCTCGATCCAGGTCTGGACTTCCAGCGCCGGCGATTCGACCTGATCGGCGAGCGCTTCGATCGCCGCGCCGACCCCCAACTCGTCGAGAATCGGGGGGCGGAGCTCCGAGATCAGCGAACGCAGCCTCCCGGTCTCGGTCCCCCCGCCGGCGATCGCCTGCAGCTCCCGTGCCCACCTGGCCCGCTCGGACTCGCTCGCCGCCAGCTGATCGCGACGGCCGGCGAGGTCGAATGTCCTCGCGCTCGCGACGGCTGCGGCGGCGCCGGCGGCGAAGATCTCGAGCGTCTCCTCGTCCTCGGTCGAGAACTCGGATCCCAGGGCGACGATCGCGCCGTAGGAGCGCCCCCGCAGGGACAGCGGAACCACCAATCGCGCCTCCGCCTCGAGACCGGGCATGGCGCCGACGCTGCGGCCGATCAGGCCCTTGGGGATCCCCCCCGCCGCGGCCGCCACCACCATCTCGCTTCCCTCTCTGACCTCGACGAGGATCGCCCGCGCCGCCACCAGGGCTCTCCCGCGCCTTGCGACGAGATCGAGAATGGCCTCCAGGGCGGCCCCGGCCGCCAGCATCCGCGCCAGGGCCAGGCTCGCGTCGAGAGCGACCGCGTCGCGCGGTGTCCCGACCTGACGATCGTCGGTTCGGCTGTTGCTGGACGACACGCTTGCTGCTCCCGGCGCGAGGACGGGATGAGCCGCGGAAGGCCTGGCCAGCCCCTCGGGATGCTCATCGCTTAGGCCGGTCCCGCCGCTGACCCGGGAGGGGAACGCCAGGACCGCTCTCCAAGTTACTGCAATCTTCTCCAGTTATTGAATCCAGCGTTTTCTCGTCTCCCGGCCCGGGCAGTGGTCGGGAGATGCGCGGTTTCAAAACCTCAACTCGGGAAACAGGACTGCCCGCTAGCATGACCCGAGACTCTGACGTACCCCATGCGGGGCCTTGCGGCGGGGTTGGCCGATGGTCGATGGGCGCGATTGGGCTTTCGAGGTCCGGCTCGGCTCGTCGGGACCGCTCGTAGCGAGCGCAGACCTGAAACCCCTGTCTATGTCCGATTCACAGCCGCTGCGCGGCGGCGAGCTGAACGCCGCGGTCACGCGCGAGGTCATCCGCATCCAGAGCGAGAGCCACGGTCGCGGGCCGAAGAAGGCGTTCTCGTTCCACAACGGCAACGTTCTCGTCACGATCCTCGAAGAGGTGCTGAGCCCAGCGGAGCGCAAGCTCGCGGGGAATGGCCAGGTCGAGGCGGTCCTGAAGATCAGGCGCCTCTACCAGAGCACTGTGGCCGCGGAGATGAAGGAGAGGATCGAAGCCGTGACCGGGCGGCGCGTCACCGCCCTGATGAGCGACAACCACGTCGAGCCCGACATGGCCGTGGAGGTCTTCATCCTCGATCGGCCGTTGACGTAAACCCAGCGCAGCACCGGCGGGCACCCCCGACCCTCGCTATTTCTTGCGGTTCGCCATCCGCTCGAGCTGCTTGCCGAGCGCCCGCTCGACCTCGTCGGAGAGGGTCATCCGGTGCAGCGCCGCGAGGGCCTGCAGCGAGAGCGGGCGCAGGCGGTCGAGGGCCTCGCGCACCTCGGGCCAGCGCTCCGCCGGGTAGCCGTCGGCTTCGAACGGCTTCCAGATGTCCTCGAGGAAGAGGCGGACGAACTCGTGGGAGATCTGCTTGCAGCGGCCGCGGACCTTGTCGACGACGATCAGCGCGTGCTCGGCGGAGACGCCGGTGGCGACCAGTCCCTCGGCGGCGTCGAGCAGCGACGGGTACGGCGCCTCGTAGCGGTCTTCCTCGACCGCGACCAGCGCCCCCACGCCGACCGCCCGCTTCAGCGCCTCGTCGAGGCCGTCGCCGAAGCGCTCGGCCAGCTCCTCGCGGGTGAAGGTGCGCGGCTGCTCGGCGTCGAAGCCGTCGAGCTCGCGGCGGAAGGAGAGGAACTCCTCGGCGGCACCGACGTTCTGGTTCAGCAGCCGCTCGATTCCCTTCAGGTTGAAGCCGTCGGCCTGCAGCTCCTGGATCATCCGCAGCCGCGCGAGGTGCTCGGGGCCGTAGTAGCCGACCCGGTCGCGGACCTCGGGCGCGGGCAGCAAGCCGCGCGCCCGGTGGGAGCGGATATTGCGGACCGTCATCCCGGTCTCGGCGGCCAGCCCTTCGATCGTCAGGTCGTTCTCCTGCGGGTTCTCTTGCTGGTTTTGGGCGGCGGGCACGGCGAAGAAGCTACCACTGTGTGACGTTTCGCTCTTTGACGTGACGCCATTTGATGTTACCTTGATCAGGTCATGCCGAAGCTCGCCATTCGTCCTCGCCTCCGCCCTCGTCTGGGCTTCCTCGAGGCCGCCGCGACGCCGCACGGTCTCGACTCCTATCTCGAACAGGTCGATCCGCTGCTGGTCACCGGCGAGTGCCGCGCCGAGGTCGTCGCCGTCGAGCGCGGGACGGAGGAGAGCGTCACCCTGACGCTGCGCCCCAACCGCGCCTGGCGCGGCTTCCGCGCCGGCCAGTTCGTCAACGTCGCGGTCGAAATCGACGGCGTCCGCCACCAACGCTGCTACTCCCCCGCCTGCGCGGAGGGACAAGCCGGGACGATCGAGATCACCACGAAGCGCCACCCCGAGGGCCTCGTCTCCAACTTCCTCGTCGACCGCGCCGCGCCGGGGTTGGTCGTCGGGCTCTCCGCTGGCGAAGGGGACTTCCACTTGCCGGAGCCGCGCCCCGAGTCCGTCCTGTTGATCGGCGGCGGCAGCGGGATCACGCCGCTGATGGCGATCCTCCGCACGCTGCTCGGCGAGGGATACGACCGGCCGATCGCTTTCCTCTATTACGCCCCGAGCGCCGACCGCTGCATCTACCGCAACGAGCTCGAGCGCCTCGCCGCCAAGCACCCCAACTTCCAGCTCCACCGCTCCTACACCCGCGCCCCCGGCGCCGGCGAGCTCGACGGGCACTTCAGCCCCACGCACCTTCCCCAGTACGACCTCGACTTCACCGAGGCCGAGACCTTCGCCTGTGGCCCGCCCGCCCTGCTCGACGCAGTCCGCGGCACCTGGGCGAACGGACTCGAGCACCGGCTCCACGTCGAGAGCTTCATCCCGCCCAGCTTCGTCCCCGTCGGCGAGCCCGGCGAGGGACAGATCCGCTTCGTCGACTCCGGCGTCGAGGTCATCAACAGCGGCGAGTCCCTGCTCGCCCAGGCCGAGGGCGCCGGCCTCAGTCCCGAATACGGCTGCCGAATGGGCATCTGCCACACCTGCACCTGCCGCAAGCGCGCCGGCACCCACAAGAACCTCCTCACCGGCGAGGTCTCCTCCGCGCCCGACGAGGAGATCCAGCTCTGCGTCTCCGCCGCCCTCGGCGACCTCACCGTCGAGCTTTGAAACTTTTCGAAAGGAACTAGATGACTACTGCGCTTCCCACCGCCCCGCCGCCGCCCTCGCTCACCGCCGTCGACGGCCTCACCACCAACCCCTATGGCCTCACCCCGGAGCAGTTCGAGCAGCTCGGCACCGAGCTGGACGCGATCCGCGGCCGCGTCCTCGCCGACCGCGGCCAGCGCGACGCCGACTACATCCGCGGCGTCATCCGCGCCCAGCGCGGCCTCGAGGTCGCCGGCCGCGGCTTGCTCTGGGCCGGCGTCGTCCCGCCCTTTTGGCTCGCCGGCACCGCCGCCCTCTCGCTCTCCAAGATCCTCGACAACATGGAGATCGGCCACAACGTCATGCACGGCCAGTACGAGTGGATGAACGACCCGAAGCTCTCGGGCAAGCAGTTCGAGTGGGACACCGCCTGCCCCGCCGACCAGTGGCGCCACTCCCACAACTACATGCACCACACCCACACCAACATCGTCGGCAAGGACCGCGACATCGGCTACGGGGTCCTGCGCATGTCCGAGGAGCAGCCGTGGAAGCCCTACTATCTCGGCAACCCGCTCTGGGCGGCGCTGCTGGCCACCTTCTTCGAGTACGGGGTCGCCCTGCACGACCTCGAAGTCGAGCGGATCGCCGAAGGCGAGATCACTCTCGCCGACAAGCGCGAGCTGCTGAAGGGCATCGGGACCAAGGTTCGCGGCCAGGCGCTGAAGGACTACGTCCTCTTCCCCGCCCTCTCCGGCCCGCTCTTCGTCTTCCCGCTCGCCGGCAACGCGACCGCCAACATCGTCCGCAACCTCTGGTCGTTCACGATCATCTTCTGCGGCCACTTCCCCGAAGGCACGCACGAGTTCAGCGAGGAGGAGACGGCGAACGAGACCCGCGGCCAGTGGTACCACCGCCAGCTGCTCGGCTCGGCCAACCTCAGCGGCGGCCGGCTCTTCCACATCCTCTCCGGCAACCTCAGCTTCCAGATCGAGCACCACCTCTTCCCCGACCTGCCGGCCAACCGCTACGGCGAGATCTCGGTCGAAGTTCGGGAGATCTGCGAACGCTACGGCCTCCCCTACAACGTCGGCCCGCTGCACCGCCAGTTCGGCAGCGTCGTCAAGAAGATCGGCCGGCTGGCGCTGCCGGACTCGACCGCTTTCTCACCCGGTGGACTCGCACGCGGGATCGGCGCCGGCCTCGGCGGCACCGTCAAGCGGGGCCTCAGCCTCGTGAAGCGAGCTCCGCTGCCGGGTCTGGGTACGCGAACGAGCTGAGGCCGAGCCAGTCGGGCAGGCTGCGGACGAGATGGTCGGGGCCGGTCACCTTCAGCCGCCGCGCCTGCATCGCCGCGCCGAGCTCCAGCTGACCGAGCCAGACCTGGGCCATCGCCTGCGCCTCGGCGTCGACGTTGAGGTCGACGGATAGGCCAGGATCGGTGAGGCAAAGGTCGGCGTCGCCTTGCTGGGCCACCATCCACCAGGCGCGCTTTCCCTCTTCGGCGTCGCGGAAGCGGAAGAAGGTCACGACCCGCTCCTCCGGCAGCCGATCGAGGCGGAGGCTGCGCTGCATGTCCCACATCAGCAGCGCCGGGTCGGCCTCCTCGGCGCTGACCTCGCGCTTCAGCCAGTCGCGACTCCAGGTCCCGATGCCGACGACCAGCGGCCCCAGCGCTTCGCCGGCGGGCGTCAGCTCGTAGGCGTTGCCGCGTTCGCCCGTCAGCGGCGTGCGGGTGATCAGGCCGGAGCGCTCGAGCTCGCGCAGCCGCTTGCTCAGCAGCGAGGAGGACATCCGCGGGACGCCGCGCTGCAGCTCGTTGAAACGGGTGCTGCCCATCAGCAGCTCGCGCAGCACCAGCAGGGTCCAGCGCTCCGTCAGGACCTCGGCCGCTTGGGCGACAGGGCAGAACTGTCCATAGCTCTCCGGCATCCCTCGGCCCAGTCTAGGCGCCCAACTGCAGATTTAGAAGTTGATCGCCCCCGCCGGCGGACGTAGAAAGAACTCACACACCCACGAGAAGGAGATGTGAGCAGTGACTCCCAGCACCGAAACCCCGAATCCCGACACCGAGCTGAAGAAGAAGCACCGCGCGATGTGGGCGTCGGGCGACTACCCCTCGATGGTCGAGACCTTCCTGCTGCCGCTCGGCCCCCGCCTCGTCGAGGCCTGCGGGATCGGCCCCGGTCAGCGCGTCCTCGACGTCGCCTCGGGCACCGGCAACGCCGCGATCCCGGCCGCCAAGACCGGCGCCGACGTCGTCGCCAGCGACCTCACCCCGGAGCTGTTCGAGGCCGGGCGAGCCCGCGCCGAAGCCGAAGGCGCCGAGCTGGAGTGGGCCGAGGCCGACGCCGAGAACCTGCCCTTCGAGGACGCGAGCTTCGACGTCGTCATGTCCTCGATCGGCGTCATGTTCGCCCCCCACCACCAGGCCGCCGCCGACGAGATGGTCCGGGTCTGCAAGCCCGGCGGCACGATCGGTCTGCTGAGCTGGACCCCCGAGGGGATGATCGGCGCCCTCTTCCGCACCATGGGCCCGTTCATGCCGGCGCCCCCGCCCGGAGCGGCGCCGCCGCCGCTGTGGGGCAGCGAGGAGCACCTGGCCGAGCTGTTCGGCGACCGGGTCGAGTTCGGGACGCTGGAGCGCGAGATGCTCGAGATCACCGCCTTCGAGCGCCCGAACGACTACGGCGAACACTTCAAGGGCCGCTACGGGCCGACGATCGCGGCCCGCGCGAACGCGGTCAAAGAGGGTCGCGAAGAGGAGTTCGACCAGGCGGTCCGCGACTTCTGCGAGGAGTGGAACCGCGGCAGCGCCGAGGACGCCCGCTTCGAAAAGGAGTATCTGGTCGCGGTCGGGAAGAAGAGCGCATGAGCGACCGGCGCGCGAGCTACGACGCCGTCGTCGTCGGCGCCCGCTGCGCCGGCACGCCGCTGGCGGCGCGGTTGGCGGAGCAGGGCTGGTCGGTCCTGCTCGTCGACCGCGAGCCGCCGCCGGCCGACACCCTCTCGACCCACATGATGTTCCCGAACACGATGGCGCGGCTGCGGGAGCTCGGGGCGCTGCAGCGGATCGAAGCCGAGCACCGGCTGAACCCGGTGCAGTACGCGGTGCGCATCCTCGGCTCCGAAACGGTCGGCGGGTTCACCCCGATCGACGGCTTCGACCGCTCTTACGCGATCACCCGGCCGGTGCTCGACAAGGCGCTGCTGGAGGTCGCCGTCGCGGCGGGGGCGGAGACGCGCTTCGGCGAGCGGGTCACCGGCCTGCTCGGCGCCGGCAGCGAGGAGGACCCGGTCCGCGGCGTCGTCCTCAAGGAGGGCGAGGAGATCGAGGCGCGCTGGGTGCTCGGCGCCGACGGCCGCGCCTCGACCGTCGCCAGCCTGCTCGGGCTGGAGAAGGAGCGTCCGCTGGCAGGCGAGATGGCCTTCATGTTCGGCTACTGGCGCGGCCTCCCCGAGCGGGATCGCTTCTTCATCGACGTGATCGAGGAGGGATCGCTCGCCTGGATGCCGTGCGAGGACGACCTATCGATCCTCGTCCTCGGCCTCGCGCCGGAGCTGACCCGCGGCACCCAGGAGCAGCGCGAGCGCCAGTTCCGCGCCAGCGCCGCCAGCTTCGCCGAGTGGCTCGACCCCAGCTGGCTCGACAGCCGCGAGCAGGTCGGCCCGGTCCACCTGGCGCCGGAGACGATGCTGCGCGGCTTCTTCCGCCAGCCCACCGGCCCGGGCTGGGCGCTGGTCGGCGACGCCTCGCACTTCAAGAACCCCTCGACTGCCCAGGGCATCTCCGACGCGATCGAGCAGTCGCTCCACGTCGCCAGCAAGCTCCTGGCGGGCGACAGTCTCGACGGCTATGAGGCCTGGCGCGACGAGCGCGCCCGCGAGCACTACGAGTGGTCCTTCGACTTCGCCCGCTTCCCCAACCCCGAGGTCTCCGGCCCGGTCTTCCGCGGCGTCGCCGCCGACCCCGAGGCCGGCCAGAACCTCCGCGACGCCCTCAGCCGCCAGCAGCGACCGCGCAGCGACGTCTTCACCGACGAGCGTCTCGGCCGCTGGTTCCAGCCCGTGTCGAGTTAGTGGCCACATAGGCCACTAAAGCGACACGCCGCCTACGGCTCGATCCGCTCGCCCGCTGCGATCCGCTCGAAGCCGACCCAGCAGAACTCGAGGACGCGGTCGACGAGGTCGCGGCGGGGGACCTCGCGGTGCTCGTACCACCAGACCGCGAGGCCGTTCTGCGCCATCTTCAGCATCTCGGCGAACATCTCCAGGTCGCGGTCGATGTTGGCGCCCTCGAGCAGCGCGGGCGGCGCGCTTGCCCGCAGGAAGAGGGCGATCCCGGCGGTCGCCTGCTGGTGGATGCGGCGGTAGGTCGAGAGGATCGCCGGGTCGGTCGGGGGATCGCGGAAGAGCATCCGCCAGGCGTAGGGATGCTCCTCGACGAAGGTGAAGAAGGCGTCGACGCCGACGCGGATCCGCTCCGCCATCTCGTCGAACTCGCCGGCGACGGCGGCGCCGACGAAGGCCAGGAGCTCCTCGGTCTGGGCTTCGAGCAGGGTGATCTGCAGCTCCGCCTTCGAGCCGAAGTGGTCGTAGATCACCGCCGGGGTGATCCCGGCCGCCCGCGCGATCTCGACCATCGAAGCCTCCTGGTAGCCGCGCTCGGCGAAGACCTCCATTCCGGCGCGAAGGATGTGCTCGCGCCGCTCCTCGGCGCTGAGGCGACGGCGCGGTTTGCTCGGTGCGGCCACCCGCAGGTTTTACCAAATGGGTATTCGGTTATATTGACCTTGCAACCAAACGACCATTTGGTAGGAGGAACGCCATGCCCATGATCGATCTCACCTATCGCGAAGGAGCATTGGAGCCCGAGGCGCGGGTCGCCGCGGTGGAGCGGCTGACCGCAGCCCTGCTCCGCCACGAGGGAGCCAGCGACAACGAGCAGACCCGGGGGATGTCCTGGACCGTCGTCCACGAGCTGCCACCGGGCGCGCTCAACGTCGGCGGCACCCCGGCGGAGGAGCCCGTCTACCGGGTCCTGGTCACGGTGCCGGAAGGGACCCTGCTGCAGGGGCCCGGGCCGGTCGGCGCCAGCTCGCGCCGCAACCTCGTGCGAGAAGTGGCGGAGATCCTGCTCGAGGCCGAGGGCGGCGAGTACAGCGACGTCGAGGCCGGCCGCGTCTATTGCATCGTCCGCGAAGTCGGCGACGGCTACTGGGGCGGCATGGGGACCACCTTCCGGATGGAGGACATCGTCGCCACGGCTACGCCGGAGGCCCCGCAGACCCCCGTCTCCGAGCAGGCCCGCGCCGCGATCGCCGGCCTCACCGCCCGCCGCGGCGCGGTCGCTTAGCGATGTCGGTCGTTCGCTCGATCGAGATCGCCCGGCCGCCCGAGGAGGTCTTCGCCTTCCTCGCCGACGCCCGCAACGACCCCCGCTGGTGCGCCAGCGTCATCGCCTGCGAGCAGCAGGCGGGCGACGGGCCGGGGCCCGGCGCCCGCTACCTCGCGCGCCACAAACCGACCCCCTTCCACCGCGTCATGCCGCGCTCGATCGAGGTGGTCGAGTACGACGCGCCGCGCCTTCTGCGCTGGCGCCAGGAGGACGACAACGGCGTCTTCCACATCGCCTACGAGGTGGAGTCGGCGAGAGAGGGCTCCCGCTTCACCCAGCGCGACCGGATCGAGTGGAAGGTCCCCGGGCCGGTCGGCCGCCTCGCCGAGCGGCTCTTTGTGCGCCGCCACATCGGCGAGCAGATGGAGGAGGTAAAGCGCCTCCTGGAGGAGCGATGAGCCGGGCCGCCGGACCTCGGCCGTCCTGGGGAGGCCGCGCCTTCGGCAGGGTCACCCACGCGATCGCGCCGCTCGCCCGCTTCCGCGCCGGGCGGGCGGCGCAGCTCGGCTTCACCGCCGCCCACACCGCCCTCGTCAAGCGCTTCGGCCTGGCGCGGAGGATCGGCGACGTGCCGATCCTCCTGCTGACCACGAAGGGCAGGCGCAGCGGGCAGGAACGCACGGTGCCGGTGATGTACGTGCCGGGCGGGGAGCCGATCCTGGTCGCCTCAGACGGCGGCAGCCCCTCCCACCCCGCCTGGTACCTGAACTTGCAGGCGGAACCGCGCGCCGAGATCGAGATCGAAGGACGGGGGCAGGAAGTCCTCGCGCGGACGGTCGAAGGCGAGGAGCGCGAGCCGCTCTGGCGCCGGGCCGTGGCGCTCTATCCGGCCTACGCCGACTACCAGCGCCGCACCGACCGTCAGCTGCCGGTGGTCGTGCTCAGCCGATCGGGCCGCGCGCAGTAGCTTTCGCCTGGCATGAGCCAGGACGAGCACCGGGAGGAGAGCCCGTCGGAGGAGACGCGGGCGAAGCGCCTCGCAGCTGCCGCTCGCCGGCTCAACCGCCAGCCGAAGCTGCTGCGGGCGGCGCGGCAGACGCGCGAGCGGATGCTCGGGGACGAGGCGCTCGTCGATCACCTCTCGACCGCCCGCGGCCGTCCCTCCGACCTCGCCGCGCGGCAGTTGGTCGAGTTGCGGGGAGAGGAGCACGGCATCCTCGGCGAGCTCGGGCTGACGGCGCTGCAGGCCTGGCAGCGGCTGGCCGAGTCGCAGGACCGCGGCCGCGGCAAGGTCGACGTCGCGATCCTCTTCACCGACCTCGTCGGCTTCTCCAGCTGGGCGCTGGAGGCAGGCGACGAGCCGGCGCTGCGGCTGCTGCGGGAGGTCGCGGCGGCGATCGAGCCGCCGGTGAGCGAGCGCCGCGGCGAGGTGGTGAAGCGCCTCGGCGACGGCCTGATGGCGGCGTTCTGGGACGCGCAGAGCGCCACCGAGGCCGCCTTCGCCGCCCGTGAGCGGATCGCCGCGGTCGAGGTCGCCGGCTTCCGCCCCCAGCTGCGCACCGGCATCCACCTCGGCCGTCCGCGCAAGGTCGGCGGCGACTACCTCGGCGTCGACGTCAACGTCGCCGCCCGCCTCTGCGACGCCGCCAAGCCCGGCGAGGTCCTCGTCTCCGACCGCGTCCTCCTGCAGCTCGACCCGACCATGATCGCCGCCAAGAACCGCCGCTTCCGCGCCAAGGGCGCGCCGAAGGAGCTCGCCGTCTACGCCGTCAAGCCGGCCGCCGCCTGAGCCGGTCGACCACCTCAACCAGCTCCAGGTGGCTGTCGATGACGAAGTCGGCCTCGACGCCAGGTTCGGCGTCGTCGTGCATGCCGCGATAGCGGGCGGTCTTCATGCCGAGAACAGCGGCACCGGCGACGTCGGTGCGGCGCAGGTCGCCGACGTGCATCGCCTCCTCGGGACGAGCCCGCAGAGCAGCCAACGCCGCTTCGAATGCCGGCGGCGCCGGCTTGTAGTGGCCGGTTTCATCCGAGAACGACCAGCCGTCGAAGTGCCTCAGCAGCCCTTCGCGGTCGAGCAGCTCGCGCAGCAACTCGCCGCCGCTGAAGCCGACATCGCAGACGATCCCGACCCGCACGCTCCGCTCGTTCAACGCTGCGAGCGCATCGCCGATCCCCGGCCCCAGCTCCAGATCCACTCGCCGGCCCGCGTCGAGGAACGCCTCGGCGACCATCTGCCCGGCCGCGTCCTCCACCCCCAGCGCCCGCACCAGCATCTCTGCCCCCTGCCGCGGGTGCAGGTGCACGCCTTCCCCCCACGACCGCTCCCACCTCTGCCCCACCTCCTCGAGCGCCGCCGCCAGCAGCTTCGGCTCGACCTCGGTTCCGCATCCGTTGCAGGCCGACGTAATCGCCAACCGCCGGGCCTCCGTCATGGCCCCAGAAGGCACGCGCGCGATCGTGTTCCAGAAGTCGAAGGTAACCGCCTCGATCACGCAGTCGATTCTGCCGCGTTAGCCGCCCCGCAGGTAGGCAGCGCGGCGTTTGAGTTCGATCCGTTCCTCCCTTGCCATCAGGTACCAGCGCGGCACCTTCAAGCCTTTCGCCACGGCCTTCAGCGTGTTGTATTTCGGGTTACGGCGTCCCGACTCGAGGTGCGAGATAGCGGTCCAGTGAAGTTCCGCGACCTCCGCCACTTGCTCCTGAGTCAACCCAGCCTCCTCGCGAATCTCCTTGATCGCTCGCCCGAGATCGGGATGAGGTCGCTCTGTAGTTGACATCAACCGGAGCCAAGCCGGTCAAGATCTATATCTCCATAGCGCCAACTGCAACTTGCTACGCACGCTAAGGCGGAATAACCCATTTTCCGAGTTCCTTCGTTTCCGGAAAACCTCCTGATCAGGACCGAAAGGCACAGGGGGTATCAGATTTATCTGATAAGTTCCTTCCGATGACTCGCCTCAGCGCCACCCAGGTAGCTCGCGAATTCTCGGCTGTCGTCAACCGCGTCGACGCCGGCGAGGAGATCGAGGTCGTGCGGAACGGCGCCCCGGTCGTCGAGATGCGCCCTGCGAGCTCCAGCCGCTTGATCTCTGCATCTCGCTGGGACGAGCTGATGCGATCGATCCCCTCTCCCGACGAGGAGTTCGCACGGGATGTTGAGGCCGCTCGAGAAGAAGTTGGACCTCCCCGCGACGCATGGCCCTCCTGATCGACACCTCGGTCTTGATCGACGCCGAGCGGCGCGATCGCTCGCTCAGCTCGAACCTCGGAGAGGAGGATCGCGCGATCAGCGTGATCACCGCGAGTGAGCTCTTACACGGTGTGCATCGCGCCAGGGACGGGAAGGCCCGCACGCGCCGCGCCGCCTTCGTCGAGGGTCTCCTCTCGGCCGTCGAGGCGCTGCCGATCACGATGGCGGTGGCTCGAATCCATGCGGAAGTTTGGAGCGCGCTCAGAGACGACGGCGATCTAATCGGGGCTCATGATCTCTGGATCGCTGCCACCGCGCTCAGTCAGGGAATGGCTGTCGCCACCGCCAACGTGCGCGACTTCGAACGTGTCCCCGGGCTGAACGTAGTCGCGGTCTGAGCCGGGGTGTAACCCTCACTCACCTGGGTAATCCGCGCCCATGAGCGACTACTCGATCATCAAAGCGGACGAAGTCGAGGACGCCTACGCCGACAGCGACGTGCCGGGCGAGTTCCGCTCGCTGACGAAGGGCCTCGGCGCTGAGCAGCTGGCGCTGACGCTGATCAGGATCCCGCCCCACTCCGACTTTGAGCAGGGGACTGGGCACCGGCACAGCGAGATCGAGGAGGTCTACCTGGTCACCCGCGGCACGCTGACGATGCGCTTCGGCGACGAGATCGAGACGGTCGGGCCGGGGACCGCCGTGCGGGTGGCGCCGCAGACGCTGCGCTCGCACCGCAACGAAGGCGACGAGCCGGTCGAGATGTGGGCGATCTCCCGCCAGAGCGAGAGCGACGGCGGCGAGAAGGTCGACGACTTCTGGGACGCCTCACCGGAAGCTTCCCAGCACAGCTGACGCAGGTGTTCAGGGATCGGGCGCGCTGGCGAAGATCTCTTCGAGCGTAAAGATCTGCGAGCACGGCACGCCCAGGCCCTTTGCCAGCCGCTGCAGCGTCTCGTGCGTCGGGTTGCTCTTGCCTTTCTCCAGGCGCGAGATCTCAGTGGCGTCGATCCCGCTGGATCCGGCCAGCTCGCGCTGACTGAGGTTCTTCGTTTCCCGCAGGAACCGGACGGCCTTGCCGAGGCAGTGGCGAGGGGTTTTCGCAGCGGAGCTCACCGTTCCGCCTATCGAATTGAGTTTCGACCCAGATTGAAATAGAGCAGAACTCAAGTCGGCGAGCCGCGGCCGCGCAGCGCTGCTCCTTCGGCAGAACCATGCTGCGTCATGTATGCAATTTGCGAACGCCGACGCGATGGCTTCGGTTCTCCGCCGGCGCGAAAATGCCGCTCTCACCGCACCCGAGCCTGAGCTACATCCCAACCGCCGACGACGAGCTGGCCGCACGACTGGTCAGTTGAGCACAGGGTGGTGTGCCCAACTGACCAGGCGGCGGTGCTCTATGAACAGGAGCATGACTAGGTGACAGCGGCTTCTCGCAGGCCATACCGCAGACATATGCTGTGAGCCCCGTGGATTTAGGAAATCGGAAACCGCCGCGCATCAACTGGATGCTTTTCTGGACCGCCTTGGGAGCCGTGGCCACGGTAGGGGCCTTTCTTCTGGCGCTAGGCCTCTTCCCGTCTTCAGATTCAGGTTCCGGACCTTCGGGGAAACAGAGCGCCGCAGGTACGGATGGAGGCAAACCTGGCGCTGCATCGACTAACGGTGAAAACGATCCTGAAGCCACCTCACCCGGGCGTGGGAAGCAGCTATGGGATGGAGAAGTCTCGCTCGTGGTGAACGAGAACTACGCTTTGGACGGCTTCCCGATCGAACCTTTCGAAGGGTATTGCGATGGCTGCATAATGGTCAACAGCTTCGCTCCCGAACTGTCGCTCGAAGTCGAAAATGGCGTTCGCAACTGGGCCCCACCGGCGCCGCCCTCTTTCGAAGATTGTGCTGCGATATTGGAATCCGGACCGGCCCCTTCGGTCCTCCTCGTCAGCTCTCCTAACAACGAAGGGATGGCCGTGGGGGACTGGGCCTGCGCCTACAGCAAATCCCACGAGGTGCTACGCGTTCGCTACGAGGGTGAAAGCGAAGACGGCGTGAACTTCCGGTTCATGGTCACGGGCTGGAGTAAGCCCTCATAGATCGCGTCTAGGTCCCAGGACCTCGTTGATGGCGGCGCCTGTGGTGCCCGTGCCGGTGCTTGTGCCGGTGCTTCTTCGCCTTCCCGCAGACGATCCGCGCTTTGCCCTTCTTCTTCTTGATGCTCTTGTGGCTGCCCTTCTTCTTGTGGCCCCTGCGAACCTTCTTCTTCTTGAAGACCTTGTGGCACTTCAGGTGTTTCGCCGGGGGCGGCGTGGTCGTGGACCCGGGCGGCGGCGGAGAGGCCGGGAGGTTGGCGAGCGCCTGGTAGTCGCGGCAGGGCTCGCCCCGCAGGCCCGGGCAGGGCGGCAGGCCGGTCGGCACGTCGCCGACCTCGGGCACGACGGGAAGCAGCAGGCTGGACGGCGTGCTGCCGCCGTAGGCGATCGCGACCTGGGTGGTCCCTTCGGGCTCGGTGCGGTCGAAGGCCCAGATCGGCTGGGTCCCGTTCGGGGCGGCGATCGTCACCCGGATCTGCGAGCCGGCGCGGTAGGGGTGGCCCTCGTAATAAAGCGGGATCGTCACCGGGACGAACTGGTCGGCCGGCATCGGTTCGGCGTCGGATTCGCGCAGGCTCAGGACCGGCTCGAGCGGGTTGCTCTTGGCGGCGTCCAGCTTGCGCTCGTTCGCCCGCACCCAGCCGTTCTGGACGAAGGTCTCCTTGCCGTCGGGCCTGACCTCGCTGATCGTCGCCTGCAGGTCGACGTTCGGGGTCGCGGAGCGGACCCAGACTTCGACCGCGCCGGCGCCGACCACGGTCGTATCGGCGCCCAGCGGCGCGGTCAGGTAGGAGACGGCGCTCCCGGCCGGGTTCTGTTCCCAGTGGTAAGCGGGGGTCTGCGTCCAGAGGCCGCCGTCGCCGCTGCCGGTGCTGCCGCTGAAGTCGGTCTTCGGCAGCGCGTTCGGGTTCCAGGTGAATTCGTCGGCCCCTGAGGCCGGCGCGGAATCGCTGAGGCCGCCTCCCGGCGCCAGGTACCAGCGCGCCGCCTCGGTCCCGGGAATCGGGAACGCGTCGAAGGACCGCTCGAAGCCGGGATAGGGCTTGCCGGGTGAGGATTCGCCGAGCGGGGTTTTGCCGGCGCCGTTGTCGAAGAGGATCCGGATCGACTTCTGGGCTTCGAAGGCGGCCAGCGCTTCGCCATAGGTCAGTTTCTGCTGGATCGGGTCCGGCGGCAGCGTCACCCCTTCGATCCCCATCGCTTCTTTGAAGATCACCGGCGCCGCGGCCTGGACGGCGGCCGCGGTGGTGATCGGCGCCCGTTCGGCGACGTAGAGCTGGAGGAAGTCGAACCAACGGTTGAACGTCTCCGGGTCGAGCGAGTCGATGTGGGTGCCGTTGGTGAAGGTGAACCACTTTTTACTCGTCCCGGTCATGTGCTCGGCCAGGGTCGGGCAGTGGCCGCCGGTCTGCTCGTCGGTCCACTGGCAGGCCATGAAGGTCGGGACGTCGATCTTGTCGACGAAGGTGACGGGCGAGAGCGGGTCGGCGACCTCGGGCTTGTAGTGGCTGTTTTCTTCGATCTTCTGCAGCAGGTTGGCGGCCTCGGGGTGCAGCGCCTGGTTGGCTTTGCAGACCGCATCGCCTTCTTCGACCCGTTTGTTGGCCCATGCCTGGCCATGGCCGGGCGCCGCCGCTTCGGCGTTCTGGACCCGCTCTTTCGCCCATTCGAGGGCGAAGCCGGTGTTGAGGATGCCGCCGGGATAGAGCGTCGTCTGGGTGTTGTCGATCACCGAGAGCGGTGAGATCGCCGCCAGGCTCGGCGGCTTGGTCGCGGCGGTGAAGAGCTGGGAGATGCCGCCGTAGGAGATGCCCATCATCCCGACCTTGTTGTGCAGGACCCAGGGCTGGTGGGCGACCGCCTCGACGACGTCGTAGCCGTCGAGGTTCTGCAGCGGCTCGAAGAAGTCGTAGGCGCCGCCCGAGCAGCCGGTGCCGCGCATGTTGACGTCGACGACGGTGAAGCCCATCAGGTTGGCGATGATCGCGATCCCGTTTTCGGGCCCGTCGGGGTTGGCGTAGCCGTAGCCCGAGTACTCGATCAGGGTCGGCGTCGGCCCGCTCGGAAGGGGCGGCAGCTCGACCCCGGGGAGGGCGCCGCTGACGTCAGACGGCGGGTGGACGTCGATCGCCAGCTTGGTCCCGTCGCGGGTGGTCAGGTAGCCGTAGCCGTCTTCGGGGATCGACTGGCTGTAGAGGGCGGTGCTGGGCGGCGCCGATTGATCGGTGAGGACCTGCAGCGGCGCCGATTCTTCGCCGCCGGAGACGACCTTGTAGCCGGAGCCCGGGGCGACGTCGCGAAAGAGGGTGCCGCCGAGGGGGTTGGCGTTCCGCGTCGCGACCGTCTGCCCGCCGCCGTCGAGGAGCGTCACCTGAGCGCCGGGTGCGAGGCCGGTCGCGTAGACCTGTTCGACGCTGCCGTGGGCGCCGAAGGCCGGGTCGGCGAACGCGCTCGGCGCGGCGAAGAGGGAGGCGAGGAGGCAACAGACCAAAACCGGCCACAGGGGCCGGCTCGGTCGGCATCGACTGGATCCTCCCTTACCTAAGATTGGGTGCTAGTACCACGCCGCACAGACTTCGAAACATCCTCCGCGACTCAGCCGGCGAGCTGGTCGAGAACGTAGCCCAGCACCTCGCGCCGCCGCTTGCGCGACAGCCCTTTCGCGTAAGTCCCTTCGACGGCGGCGCGGAAGGCCTCGACGGCGAGCGGCAGCTCCTTCTCGGCGACCCCCTCGGCGCGGAGGGCGTTGAAGAGCATGCGGGCAAGCAGGTCTTCCAGCTCGGCGAGGAACTCGGCGGCGACCTCGGTGCGCTGGGCGCGCTCGCGCAGCGCCGGCCGCAGCCGCGAAAGCGGTTCGAGCTGGTCGGTGAACCAGAGGATCCGCTGCCGGTGGCCAACGTCCCCGCGCGGCTTGCGGGCGGCGAGCTGCTCGAGCATCCGCCGCAGGACCGCGACGAAGAGGTGGTCCTTCGAGGGGAAGTACCAGTAGATCGCGTTCTGCGCCAGCCCCAGCTCCCGCGCCAGCGCCGCGACCGACAGGCCCTCGTAGCCGTCCTCGCGCAGGCGCCTTTCGGCCGGCTCGAGGATCTCCCCCTCCTTCGCCTTGCGATCGAGGTCCGTGCGGGTCTTCGCCATGTCTCTTGATACCATCCCAACAGGCTGTTGAGAGGCTCTCAAGGAGGAGGAACATGGATTCGTTCACGATCGCCGGCAAGCGGGTGCTGCTGACCGGGGCTTCAAGCGGGATCGGCCGCGAGCTGGCAAAGCAGCTGGCGGCGAAGGGCGCGCGGCTGGCGGTTGCGGCTCGACGCCGGCCGCAGCTGGAATCGCTGGCGGAGGAGATCGCCGCCGCCGGACAGCCGGCACCGGCGGTGATCGAGGCCGACCTCTCGGAGCCCGGCGCCGCCGCCGAGCTCGCCCGCGCTTCGCTGACCGCCCTCCACCAGGTCGACGTGCTGGTCAACAACGCGGGGGGCGGGGTCGGCGGCCGGATCGCCGCCGTCGGCGACCGCGAGGAGGCGCGGGAGGCGTTCGAGGTCAACTACTGGAGCCCCCTGGCGCTGATCCAGGCGCTGGCGCCGCCGATGCAGACCCGCGGCGACGGCGCGATCGTCAACGTCACCTCGATGGGCCAGGTCAGCACCTGGCCCGGCTTCGGCGCCTACGCGGCAACCAAGGCCGCCCTCTCCCTCGCGACCGAGACGCTGGCGATGGAGATGGAGGGGACGGGCGTGCGGGTGATGGAGGTGCTGCCGGGACCGGTTGACACCGCCGTGCAGGGCGAGACGCGCCTGGCGCCGGGGATCGAGCGCATGCTCTCGCGCACGCCCCTCGGCGACGCCGCGACGATGGCGAGCAGGATCGTCACCGGCCTCGAGGGGGGAAGCCGCCGCGTCATCTACCCCCGCCGCGCCACGATCGGCTACTTCCTCCCCGCCCTGGCACGCTGGGACGCCCGCCGCCTGGCGAAGCAGGCCCGCGAAGAGGTGGAGGGATGGGAGGCGCTCGAAGGCCTGGTCGTCCGCACCGGTTCGCAGGGCGACGAGATCAGCCGCCTCGCGCGCGCCAACTGGGAGGAGAGCCGCGGGCGCGGCTAGCGGCGGAAGCGCCGGCGAGGGCGCTCTTCCTGCAGCTCGCGGCGGTGCAGCGCGTCGCCCATCAGCCAGAACATCGGCGGCCAGAGGCCGACGAAGAGCGCCCGCCGTTCGGCGTTGCCGCGTTCGTCCTCGCCGATCGTCTTCGCCCGGATCCAGAGCACGATGCAGAGGCCGATCGAGCCGATCGAGAGTAAGTAGAGGTGAAGGCTGCGGGGGCGGAGCGGCGGCGGCAGGAACGAGAACATCGATTCAGTGTGACGGATGGGCACGGGCGCTCCGCGTTCCCGCTCCCCCGGCTCGGGTAGGAACTGTGAGTGAGCACCAACCTCCCCGCCCGCCGGCACTGGTCGCCGGTTCTGCGCTGGCCCCACGGGATGGCGCTCGCCGCCTGGCGCTACATGTGGAGCACGACGCCGGTCCACCGCTGGGTGATGACCGGATCCTGGGCCGAGGACGCGCCGCCGCCCTTGCCGCTGGGCTTCGACCATCCCGAGCTGCAGAGCTGGGAGGACGGCGCCGGGCCGCTCCTGCACCGCATCTACCGCACCCGCATCGCCGCATCGCCGATCGGCGCGCGGGAGCTGATCGCCGAGTTGCGCGAGGACATCGACAAGGTCGCCCCGACCGAGTTCGCGACCTTCCAGAAGGCCGACGGCGAGGGGCCGATGCGCGAGGGCGACGAGTACGTGGTGCGGATGCCGGGACCGTGGGACGGGCCGGTCGTCGTCGCCGAGCTGACCGAGACCTCGATCCGCCTGGCCACCCTGGAGGGGCACCTGGAGGCGGGCCAGATCGAGTACCGCGCCCACGAGGACCACCGCGGCGTCGCCTTCGAAATCGAGTCCTGGGCGCGCAGCGGCGACCGCCTCAGCGACCTCCTCTACACCCACGTGCAGATCTCTCGCGAGGTCCAGCTCCACATGTGGGCCTCGGTCCTGCGCAACGTCGTCGACCTCGCCGGCGGCAAGATGCACGGCGGCATCGTCATCACCACGCGGCGCGTCGACCCGGAGAAGATCCCCCGGCTCGACGAGGAGCCGAGCGGCCTCAGCGCCAGCGACCGGCGCGCGCTGGCCAAGCTCGCCCGCCGCTCCCCCACCGTCGAGCCCGGCGTCCTCGACAGCCCCGACCCCTCCCGCTGGCGGGTCGACGAAACGATCGAAGAGCTGCCGCACGAGCAGCCGGGCGACCCCGAGCCCGGAGGCAGCTGGGAGGTGGCGAAGCGGATGATGGACGACTACCAGCTCGCCGACCCGCGGATCGCGGAGGGCATCTTCGACCCCGCCTCTCCCCTCTCCGGCCGCGACATCCTGCTGAAGATCCACTACGGCCCGCTGCGCTTCAAGGTCGGCGTCCGCATCGGCGAGGCCCGCGAGGAGACCGTCGAGCTCGACGGCCGCCCCCTGCTCCGCTACGGCTGGTCCTACCGCACCCTCCAGGGGCACTTCGAGGAAGGCCAGATGCGATACGAGCTGCGCAAGTGGCTCGACACGGGCGACGTCGAGTTCCGGGTCCACGGCGCCTCCCGCGCCGCCCGCAGCGGCCCCCTCATCCCCCGCCTCGGCTTCCGCCTCGTCGGCCGCACCCAGCAGCTCCGCTTCTACCGCCAGGTCTGCCGCCGCGCCAAGCGGCTCACCGAGGCCCAGCTGGAGACCGAACGGGCGCGGGCATCACGGCGGCAAGTCGTCGCCTAGGCAAAACAGGCAGGATGGGCCGATGCCGCAGCCGCGCCGCACCGGAAAACCGAAGGAACGCCAGGACTACGGCTGGGTGATCTCCTTCGGCTGCAAAACGACCGGCACCCTGCGCCGGCTCAAAGTCGACACCGATCCCTCCACCGACACCAGCCCGATCGAGGTCCCCTGTCCCTGCGGCGAAACCCACCGCGTCACCGTCTCCCCCTACCGGCGGCGGCGGGCGGCCGACGAGCCGTTCGACCTCGAGGTCAAATCGCTCGACGAGCTGCGTTAGCGCTTCGTCTTCTTCGTCTTCTTGAAGACGAGGTGGAGCGTTTTCTTGAAGGTTTCGCTCGCCAGCCCGGTGCTCTTGATCGTGACGGTGGCCTTGATGTCCATCTTGCCCTGCTTTTCCAGCAGCGCCCAGCCCGCCTTGTTGAGGTGGAGATAGAGCATCTTCGTCTGGCCTTGGGTCAGGTG
>Ga0307306_10000017_pt1 | contig 36448 bp, 37 predicted proteins | sample ER_DNA_193_FD_194507 | JGI IMG/M metagenome (GOLD analysis project Ga0307306, IMG submission 194507) | Bulk soil microbial communities from the East River watershed near Crested Butte, Colorado, United States - ER_DNA_193 | ecosystem: Environmental > Terrestrial > Soil > Floodplain | place...
GCCCACCGCGGCTACGAGCTGCTCGAAGACGACCCGGCGCAGATCGCCGAGCAGGCGGCGGCGAAGGCGCTGACCTTGCTCGACGCGGTCCCGGCCCCGTCCGGCTCGATGCCGGTCGTCGTCGGCGGCGGCTTCGGCGGCGTCCTCTTCCACGAGATGACCGGCCACGGCCTCGAGGCCGACCACATCCAGAAGGGCGCCAGCGTTTACCTCGACAAGCTCGGCGACCGGGTCGCCGAGCCGCTGCTGAACGCCTACGACGACGGCCGCCTGCCGGGCGAGTGGGGGAGCGACGCGATCGACGACGAGGGCCAGCCGACGCAGAAAACCCTGGTGATCGAGGACGGACGCGTCACCTCCTACCTCTACGACCACCTCACCGCCGAGCGGGCCGGCACCGCCTCGACCGGCAATGGCCGCCGCGAGAGCTTCCGCCACCTGCCGATCCCGCGGATGACCAACACCTACATCGCCCCCGGAGAGGCGACGCCCGAGCAGATGATCGCCGAGGTGCCGCTGGGCTTCTACGCCGTCTCCTTCGGCGGCGGTCAGGTCGACCCGGCCACCGGCGACTTCGTCTTCGGCGTCAGCGAGGGCTACCTGATCGAGGGAGGGAGGGTGACGAAGCCGTGCCGCGGCGCCACCCTGATCGGCAACTGCCTCGACGCGCTGGCGGCGATAGACGCGGTCGGCGACGACTTCTTCATGAAGACGGGGATGTGCGGCAAGGGCGGCCAGAAAGTCCCGGTCGGCACCGGCCAGGGCCACGTCCGCCTCCGCGCCCTGACGGTAGGCGGGACCGAGCGCTGATGGCAGCGGGCGTGATGTCAGCGGGAGCGTCTGATGTCTGAGCTCTCCGCCGTCGCCCAGCGCGCCGTCGAGGCGGCGACCGACGCCGGAGCGACCGACGCCGAGGCGTACGTATCGCGTGAGAGCGGCCGCGAGGTCCGCGTCCACGGCGGCGAGGTCGAGAGCCTGACGGCGGCGGTCCAGACCGGCGTCGGGATCCGCGCCTGGAGCGGCCGCCGGGTCGGCTACGCCTACGGCACCGATCTCTCGGAGACGGGGGTGGCGGAGATCGCCGCCCGCGCCGCCGAAGCGGCCGAAGTGGCCGACGAGGACGAGTTCGCGGCGCCGCCGCAGCCGGCAGAGATCGAGGCGGTGCCAGGCCTCAGCGACCCCTCCGTCGCCGAATGGGAGGCTTCGCGGCTGGCCGAGCTGGCGCTGACCGTCGAGCGCACCGCCCTGGATTCGGACCCGCGGCTGGTCGGGGTCGAGCAGGCGGTTTACGCGGATGCCGCCGAGCAGGTGGCGATCGCCTCCTCGGCCGGCGTCGCCGGCGAGCACGAGACCTCCACCTGTTACGCCTACCTGCAGGCGCTGGCCGAGGGCGAGGGGGCGCGCGAGACCGGCCTCGGCTTCGCTCTCGCCCGCGGTCCGCGCGGCCTCGACCCGGAGGCGATCGGCGCCGAGGGGGCGCGGCGGGCGCTGGAGATGATCGGCGCCGGCAAGCCCGAATCCCGCTCCTGCCCGGTTGTCCTCGACGCCACCGTCGCCGCCAGCTTCGTCGGCCTGGTCGGCGGCGGCCTCGGCGCCAAAGCGGTCCAGCGCGGCCGCTCGCCGCTGGCCGGACGCCTCGGCGAGGAGGTGGCGAGCGCTGCCTTCGCCCTCCACGACGACGGCCGCGAGCCCAGCGGCCCGGCCTCGGCCCCCTTCGACGGCGAGGGCGTGCCGCGCCGGCGCACGGCCCTGATCGAGGGCGGCCGCCTGCGCTCCTATCTCTACGACACCTACACCGCCAACCGCGAGGGCGGCGCCTCGACCGGCTCGGCGGCGCGCGGGAGCTACCGCTCGCTGCCGACCGTCTCGACCTCGAACCTGATCGTCGCCCCCGGCTCCCACTCCTTCGAGCAGCTGCTGGCGGAGGCGGGGGAGGGGGTCTTCGTCAACGACGTCGCCGGCCTGCACTCCGGCGTCAACCCCGTCACCGGCGTCTTCTCGGTCGGCGCCTCGGGCCGGATGATCCGCGGCGGGCAGCTCGCCGAGCCGGTCCGCGAGTTCACGATCGCCGGCGAGTTGGTGGCCATGCTGGGCGCCGTGAGCGCCGCCGGAGCCGAGCCTCGCTGGGTCCCTTTCGGGGGCTCCGTCAGCACGCCGCCGCTGCTGATCGCCGAGATGGCAATCAGCGGTTCGTGACATTTGGCTCCAGAGCGTAAGTTCTTACGCCGAAGGCGCTGTTAGATTGCCCCCGTCTTCAAACCCCCGAGGAGGATCTAAGACGTGACCAAGGCTGAGTTTCTGGACCAACTTGCTAGCGATGAGCGGCTCGGCAGCAAAAAAGCCGCCAGCGACGCTGTCGATGCTGTTCTCGAGGCCATTACCGGCGCTCTGAGCTCTGGTGAGGAGGTTGCGTTCACCGGCTTCGGCAAATTCCACGTCGCCGAGCGCGGCCCCCGCCAGGGCGTCAACCCCCGGACCGGCGAAAGGATCACGATCCCGGGCGGCAAGGTGCCCCGGTTCTCCGCCGGTTCGGCTCTGAAGACGCAGGTCAAAGGCAGCTGACGCGCCCTGACTAGCTTCGCCGATCGGCTCGCGGCGCTCGTTGAAGAGCGCCGCAGCCAGATCTGCCTCGGCCTCGACCCCGACCCGGCCAAGCTGGCCGGGGAGGGGGTGGCCGCAGGCGATCCGGGGTCGCCAGCCGCTGAGCTGGCAGCCGCCGCGGTCGCCGAGCACTGCCGCTCGCTGATCGAGCAAGCGGGCCCCGCCTGTGTGGCGGTAAAGCCGCAGCTCGCCTGTTTCGAGCGCCTCGGCGCCCCCGGCTGGGCGGCGCTGGAAGCAGCTTGTGCCGCCGCCCGCGATGCAGGGCTGCTGGTCATCGCCGATGGCAAGCGCGGCGACGTGCCCGTCACCGCCGCCGCCTACGGCCAGGCGCTGGTCGGGGAGACGCCGACCCCCTGGGGCCCGGTCTCCGGCCTTGGCGCCGACGCCTTCACCGCCAACCCGCTGCTCGGCCGCGATGCGCTCGAGCCGCTGCTCAACGCCGCCGCGGAGGCGGGCGCGGGGGTCTTCGCCCTGGTCCGCACCAGCAACCCCGGCGCCGCCGACCTCCAGGATCTGCCGGCGCCCGAGGCGCCGCTGCACGAGCGCCTCGCGGCGATCGTCGACGAGCTCTCCGGCCGCCTGCTCGGCGAGTCCGGCCTCAGCGGCATGGGCGCCGTGGTCGGCGCCACCGAGCCCCGCCACTTCGCCCGCATGCGCGAGCTGATGCCGCGCTCGATCTTCCTCATCCCCGGCGTCGGCGCCCAGGGCGGCCGTCCCGAGCTGCTGGGGGCCGCGTTCGCCGCCGGCCGTGCCGCCGGGCTTGTCGCCGCCTCCCGCGGAATCGCCGCCGATCCCGACCCTGCCGCCGCCGCCGAGCGCCTGCGCGCCGCTGTTTGGGAGATATCGACCGCCTGACGGGGGCCGGCCCGAATACGATCAGGCCGCTTCAGCCACTTCCCCCAAACGAAGACCCGGTTCAGCCTCCATGGAAAGACGCACCAGTTCCACCGCCCGCATCGCCGCCGCCCTCGCCCTGATCGCGGCGGTGATCCTCGTCGTGGTCGTTGCCTCGACGGCGATGAACGGCAGCGATTCGAACGACCAACATCACAAGCAGCATCAAGGCCAGAAGGAAAAGAAGAAGCACCGGACCAAGGCGAAGACCTACACGGTGGAAACCGGCGACACGCTGACCGCGATCTCCCACAAGACCGGCGTGCCCGTCGCCGAGATCCTGGCGCTGAACCCCGAAGTCGATCCCCAGATCCTGATCGCCGGCCAGACGCTGAAGCTCAAGTGAGTAGTCGGCCGGGCGGCGCCGCGCTCCTGCTGGCGCTGCTCGGGTGTCTGCTGCTGCCCGCGCTCGCCGGTGCCGCCCCCGCGCTGGCGGCGGACCACCCGCCGCAGCTGCAGTCCCGCTCCTGGGGTGTGATCGACGCCCGCAGCGGCGACGTCCTCGCCTCCCACTCGCTGAACGAGTCGCTGCCGATCGCCAGCACGACCAAGCTGATGACCGCCTACGTGGCGATGAAGGAGATGCCGCTCGACAAGATCGTCCGCGCCCAGCCCTACGACGCCGAATACGGCGAGTCGCTGATGGGCCTGCGAACGGGCCAGCGGATCAGCGTCCGCGACCTCCTCTACGGCCTGATCCTGCGCAGCGGCAACGATGCCGCCCACACCCTGGCGATCTCCGCCGCAGGCTCCGAAGCGCGCTTCGTCGCCCAGATGAACCGCTACGCCGCCGCTCTCGGGCTCTCCCACACCCACTACGCCAACCCGGTCGGCCTGGACCAGAAGGGCAACTACTCCTCCGCCGGCGACCTGATGACCCTCACCCAGCACCTATTGCGGGAGCCCGCCTTCGCCGAGATCGCCGACTCCCGCAGCGCCGTCCTGCGCAGCCTCCACCCGCGGCGGCGGATCGAGTCGATCAACGAACTGCTGCAGATGGCGCCCTGGGTGACCGGGGTGAAGACCGGCCACACCTTCGGGGCGCTCTACGTCGAGGTCGGCTCCGGGCAAAAGCACGGCATCAGCCTGATCTCGGCCGTGGTCGGGGCCTGGACCGACGAAGAACGCTTCGACGGCAACCTGGCGCTGCTCGAATGGGGCTTCGGCCAGTACCGGCACGCGCTGCCGATCCGGCGCGGGCAGGACCTGGCCGACCCGGAGATCCGCTACACCGGCGGCGAGCTGCCGCTGCGGGCCCAGCAGAATCTGGCGGTCGGGATCCGGCCCGGCCAGCACGTCCAGGTCCGGGTCGACGCCCCCGACGAGGTCGAGGGCCCCCTCTTGAAGGAAGTGAAGCTCGGCGAGGCGACCGTCTACGTCGACGGCCGCAAGGTGGGCAGCGTCGCCCTGCGCAACGGTCGCGTCGTCCCGAAGGCCAGCTCCTTCGACCGCGCCCGCGCCTTCTTCGCAGACAACTGGATCCCTATCGCGGCGGCACTGTTCGTGATACTCATGATCGCGTTGATCCTGCGGTACCAGTCATTCCGCAGGAAGGAAGCGAGGAGAGAAGTCTGGTGATCGCCAAGTGATCCTTACCGTGACCCTGAACGCGGCGATCGACCGCACCGTCGCCGTGCCCAACTTCCGCCTCGGCCACCGCCACCGCGCCGTCGAGAGCCGCACCGTGGCCGGCGGCAAGGGCATCAACGTCGCCCGCGCGCTCAACCTGCTCGGCCGCCCGGTGATCGCCACCGGCTTCGTCGGCGGGCCGACCGGGCGCCGCGTCCTCGAACAGCTGCACGAGGAATCGGTGCTGACCGACTTCATCCGGATCGCCGCCGAGACGCGGATCAACCTCGCCGTCATCGACCCGACCTCGGGCGAGCAGACCGAGATCAACGAGCGCGGTCCGGCCGTGAGCGCGGAGGAGGTGCAGCGCCTGTTCGACCGCATCGCCTATCTGGCCGGCGGCACCAAGCTCTGCATCCTCGCCGGCTCGGTGCCGCCGGGAGCGGGCGACGACCTCTACGCGCGCCTGATTCAGGACCTCAGCCGCCGGGGCGTGCCGGTGGTGCTCGACGCAGAGGGGGAGGCGATGCTGGAGGGGGTGCGCGCCGGCGCCTCGATGGTGACCCCGAACGAGCGCGAGGCCGAGGAGCTGGTCGGGCAGGAGTTCGCCGACCAGGGCGACCTCGCGCAAGGACTCCGCGAGCTGGTCCGGTTGGGGGCGCGCGAGGCGGCGATCACCCGCCCGGACGGCTGCGTCGCCGCGGTCGGCGAAGGAAATTCACGCAGGTTGCTGGAGGTTCACACCGAGCCGCTGGAGCCGGTCTCGACGGTTGGATCGGGCGACGCCTTCCTCGCCGGTTACGCCGCCGCCCGCTACGAGGGGCGCTCGCCGGAGGAGTGCCTGGCCTACGGAGTCGCTTGTGGAGCCGAGTCGACGCAGCACTTCGGCGCCGGCACCGTCGACCGCAACCAGGTCGAGAGGCTGCTGGGGGAGGTCTCCGTGCACGACTTGGAGGTCCCCGCCGAAGTGTAGGCTGGCTGTTTCAACGCCACGCCCTGGAGGACTAACTTGGAAATCGAAATCGGCCGCGGTAAGAAGGGTCGCCGCGCCTACGGATTCGACGATATCGCGATCGTTCCTTCCCGTCGGACGCGCGATCCTGACGACATCGACATCAGCTGGACCCTCGGTCCCTACCGCTTCGAGCTGCCCCTGGTCGCTTCGGCGATGGACGGGGTGGTGAGCCCGGAGACCGCGGTCCTCACCAATGAGCTGGGTGGCCTCGGGGTGCTCAACCTCGAGGGGATCTGGTCCCGCTTCGAGGACGCGGAGGAGAGGCTGGAGGCGATCGCCGCCGCTCCCAAGCACGAAGCGACGCGGCTGATGCAGCAGATCTACACCGAGCCGGTGAAGGCCGAGCTGATCGCCAAGCGGATCGAGGAAATCAAGGCCCGCGGAGCGGTCGTCTGCGGCTCGCTGACGCCGCAGAAAGTGCGCGAGTACTACGAGGTCGCCGTCGAGGCGGGCCTCGACATCCTCGTCATCCAGGGCACGGTGATCTCGGCCGAACACGTCTCGACCACGGTCGAGCCGCTGAACCTGAAGGAGTTCATCGCCGAGGTGCCGGTGCCGACGGTGGTCGGCGGCTGCGCCTCCTACTCGACCGGCCTGCACCTGATGCGGACCGGGGCGGTTGGCGTCCTCGTCGGGGTCGGTCCCGGCGCCGCCTGCACCACCCGCGGCGTCCTCGGGATCGGCGTCCCGCAGGCGACGGCGATCGCCGACGTCGCGGCCGCCCGCGCCCAGCACATGCTCGAGACCGGGGAGTACGTCAACGTGATCGCCGACGGCGGCATGCGGACCGGCGGCGACGTCTCGAAGGCGATCGCCTGCGGTGCCGACTCGGTGATGATCGGCTCGCCGCTCGCCCGCGCCAAAGAGGCCCCCGGCCGCGGCTTCCACTGGGGAATGGCGACCTTCCATCCCTCCTTGCCGCGCGGCACCCGCGTCTCGACCAAGCAGGACGGGACCTTGGAGGAGATCCTCATGGGCCCGGCCAAGGAGAACGACGGCACCTTCAACCTGATGGGGGCGCTGAAAACCTCGATGGCCACCTGCGGCTACGAGGACATCCGCTCCTTCCAGCGGGCCGAGGTGATGGTTGCTCCGGCGCTGATGAGCGAGGGCAAGAAGCTGCAGAACGAGCAGCACGTGGGGATGGGCTCGAACGGCCGGGCCGCCGTCTCCACGGGAGTCGCCGTCTCGGATGACTGAGCAGGTAGCCGCCAGGATCGGCAACGAACCGATCGTCGAGCCTGGCGGCGAGCTGCCCGTAGAGGACACGCGCGCGGTCGAGGAGGTTCTCGTCCTCGACTTCGGCGGCCAGTACTCGCAGTTGATCGCCCGTCGGATCCGGGAATGCGGGGTCTTCGCCGAGCTGCTGCCGGCGAACACCGCGATCGAGAAGATCCGGGAGCGGCAGCCGAAGGCATTGGTGCTTTCGGGCGGGCCGGCCTCCGTGTACGAGCCGGAAGCGCCGAGTTTCCCGACGCAGCTACTCGACCTCGAGGTTCCGACGTTGGGGATTTGTTACGGGATGCAGGCGATGGCGCTGGCGCTCGGCGGCCGCGTCGAGTCTGCGGAGACGGGGGAGTTCGGGCGCACCGACCTCGTCCTCCGCGACGGCGGCGGCAAGCTGCTCGGCGGCCTGCCGGAGGAGCAGAGCTGCTGGATGAGCCACCGGGACGCGGTCTTCGAGGCGCCCGAGGGCTTCACCGCGCTCGCCTCCAGCCCGAGCTCGCCGGTCGCCGCCTACGAGCTGCCCGACCGCGGCCTCTACGGGATCCAGTTCCACCCCGAGGTCGTCCACACCCCCTACGGGACCGAGATCCTCACCCGCTTCCTCCGTGACGTCGCCGGCTGCAAGGAGCAGTGGTCGCCGCAGTCGGTGATCGCCGAGCAGGTCGAGAAAATTCGGGCGCAGGTGGGGGAGGGGAAGGTGATCTGCGGCCTCTCCGGCGGCGTCGATTCCTCGGTTGCCGCCCTGCTCGTCCACAAGGCGATTGGCGACCAGCTCACCTGTGTCTTCGTCGACCACGGGCTGATGCGTCTGAACGAGGCTCAGCAGGTGGTCGAGGCCTTCAGCCAGTTCGGGATCCCATTGGTCCACGTTGATGCCGAAGACCGCTTCCTCGCGAAGCTGGCCGGCCAGGACGACCCGGAGACGAAGCGGAAGATCATCGGCACCGAGTTCATCCGCGTCTTCGAGGAGGAGGCGGCGAAGCTCGAGGACGTCAGCTACCTGGTCCAGGGCACGCTCTACTCCGACGTGATCGAGTCCGGCGGCTCCGACCACGCGGCGACGATCAAGTCCCATCACAACGTCGGCGGCCTCCCCGACGACCTCGAGTTCGAGCTGGTCGAGCCGCTGCGGATGCTGTTCAAGGACGAGGTGCGGGCGGTCGGCGCCGAGCTCGGTCTGCCCGAGCGGATGGTCTGGCGCCAGCCCTTCCCGGGCCCCGGCTTGGGGATCCGGATCGTCGGCGGCGAGGTGACGAAGGAGCGGCTCGACATCCTCCGCGCCGCCGACGCGATCCTGCAGGAGGAGATCCGCGCGGCGGAGCTTTACCGCCAGCTCTGGCAGTCCTTCTGCGTGCTGCCGGTGGTGCGCTCGGTCGGCGTCCAGGGGGACGGCCGCACCTACGCCTACCCGATCGTGATCCGCGCCGTGACCTCTGACGACGCGATGACCGCAGATTGGGCCCGGCTCCCATACGACCTGCTGGAGCGGGTCTCCAACCGGATCATCAACGAGATCCGCGACGTCAACCGCGTCGCTCTCGACATCTCTTCGAAGCCGCCGGCGACGATCGAGTGGGAGTAGGGGCCGGCTGGGCCGCGACGTCCTCTGCCTCCGACTGTCCCGCTTTGAGGTTCGCCAACGCCACGACAGCGGAGATCCTGCGGGAGTTGGGGCTCGGCTCGGTCGCGCGGCGCCTGCTCGCTTCCTGGGCCGCGAGCACGCGCGTCCTCGCTTCGCGCAGGATCGAGCTGACCTCTCGGCAGGCCTGTTCATCGAGGCGGAGCGGCATCCAGCTGAACGTGGTGTCCTCGCGGGCCTTGTAGAAATGCTCGGTGGCGCCGCGCCGCTGGGCCGTTTCGACGAGCTCGAGGCAGCCGCACCGATCGAGCACGCGCGTGTGGTAGGCGATGTGGGTGAGCCCTGTCTCGAAGTCGCTGGCAAGCATGTTCGGGCTCGCGATTCTCTCGGAGAGGGCCTCCAGAATCTGGATCCGAACCGGGTGGGCCAATGCCATGACGAGCCGTTGGTCGATTGCTTCTTCGCGCTCCTGCATGGCTGGCTCCTTCCGTAGGGATACGACTCTGTTCGTCGCTTGCCCTTAGGTATAGATCATTTGATTGATCTAATCCAGAACATTTAATTTCGCTACAAGATTCGTTTCGCTGAGAGCGGGCTCAGAGGCCGGCGAGCCGGGTCACCGCGAAGATGAAGACGAACCCGAGGGCGGTGAGGGCCACCCGTAAGGGGGACCCTTGGGCATGGGCCTCCGGCAGCAGGTCACAGGCGCCGATGTAGAGGAAGATCCCGCAGTACACGCAAAGGGCGTAGCCGAGGTCCTGGTCGGAGATCGAGACCTGAGAGCCGACGATCGCCCCGAGGAGCGGCGCCAGGGCATCGATCGCCAGCCACCGGACCGCCGCTTTGCGGTTGCCCGAGCGGCGCAGGACGTAGCTGACCGTGTTGAGGCCATCGGCGAAGTCGTGGCTGATCACCGCGAGGAAGACGAGCAGCCCCGTCGCCGAGTCGACGCCGAAGGCGAAGCCGATGCCGAGGCCGTCGAGGAAGCTGTGGGCGGAGAGGCCGGCGGCGCCGAGCGCCCCGACCCGTTCTCCGCTCAACGTCTCCACCGCCTCGTCGCGGTCGTGCAGAACCAGGAGGCGGGCGGCGAGGAAGAAGCCGAGGAACCCGGCCGCGACTAGTCCGGTAGCCAGGTTCGTGTCGTCGACCGCGTCGAGCCCCTCGGGGAGGACGTCGAGCAGGGCGACGGCGATGACGACGCCGCCGGTCAGCGCCAGCAGGGTGGGGAGGCGGTCGGAGAAGCGGAGGCCGATCCGGCCGCCGATCAGGGTGGCGATGACGGTCAGTCCCGCCAGCGGGATCGCGACCGCGGGCATCTCAGTTGTTCCGCTCGCTGCAGCGCGGGCAGACGCCGCGCAGGAGGACGTCGTGAGCGGTGATCTCGAACTCGGCCCGCTCGCCGACCCCCTCGATCGCCCGCTCCAGCGCCGGATCGGCGAACGGGACCAGGCGCCCACAACGGACGCAGACCATGTGGTGGTGATGGCCGCCGGGGTCGTTGCGCTCGAAGGCGACGACCTCGCCGCCGACGTCGACCCGGTGCACCAGCTCGAGCTGCTCGAGCTGCTCCAAGGTCCGATATACGCTCGCCCGCCCGACGCTGGGCAGCCGCCGATCGATCTCCAGTGCCGTGATCGCGCAGCTCTCCCCGCCCAGCAGCTCGATCACCTTCTGCCGCGCCGCCCCGGCCCGGAACCCAGCCTCGTTCAGTCGCATCTTCGCTCGCTCCGGCCAACTCACGCCGAACACCCTACATGAAAATGAGACCCGTTCTTATCTAGTCCAAGGCCGGGATTCGAGCTCCCTACGAGTACGCGTCCCACTTCTGCAGATACGGCAGCGGGTCGAACGGCGACCCGCCCTCATACCAGCCGGGCGCGCCCCAAATCTCGAAGTGGAGGTGGCAGCCCTGGGCGTCGCCGGTGTCGCCGACGATCCCGATCGGCTGGCCGGTGCGCACGGTTTCGCCCTCCTGCAGGGGCGAGGGTTCGGCCAGGTGCACGTACATGAAGTCGTCGGCGGTGCCGCGGCCGTCGATCACGAGGTAGTTGCCCGCCGCGTCGTCCCAGGTCGACATCTGGACGGTGCCGCCGCGGGCGGCGACGAGGGGGAGGCCGCAGGCAGCCATCACGTCTTGGCCCTGGTGGGTGTGGCCGGAGCGGGCGGCGCCGAAGCGGCCCGCGCTCATCCCGTAGTCGTGGGCGCCGAGGATCGGAAAGGCGTAGCCGTAGAAGGCGAAGCCGAGGCTGAGGGTGGTGGAGGCGGTCGCCTTGCGCGCGGCCGGAACGTCGGTCGCCGCCTGGGGGCTGATCCGGAAGCTGTAGCGGCCGTTGCGGGCTGGTCGGCCTTCGTTCGTGGTCCCGTCCCAGCGGATCTTGCCCGCCACGTTCGGCGCCACGTTTTCCCGGTAGAAGGTCTTGACGACTTCGCCAACGGCGTCGACGACGTCGATCCGGAGGTCGTTTTCAGGCTGGCTGCTGCCGATCGTGAAGGTCAGCTTGGGATAGCGGTAGCCGAAGTAGAAGGTCTTGCGCGGGGTCGTTTCGGCGGCGATCAGCGAGAGGGCGCCGGCGCTCGGGGCGCTGGCCGGCGCTCCCGAGGGGCTGCCTTTCGCCGTCGGCGCCGCCCCTGGCGTGCCGGCGCCGCCGGTCGTCGCGGCGGCAGCCACGGCGTCGAACGCCAGCAGGCTGGCGACCACGATGACGACGATCGCTATTCCGATATTCCCGGCCGCTGCCGACCGGGCGCACCCAGTGCTGCTCAAACCGCTAGCCCTCTCTTTCCGTCGCCTGCGGAGTTAGCTGACGGGCTCGCGCTGAAAGAGTCGCGCTACAGACGGTTTTCGTCCGATTCGCCCCGGGGACCTGCAAGGTCCCTTCGGTTCCTCCGCTCCCGCACAGTGGCCTGCACGGGATTCGGCTATTAGCTCGGGCGGCAATATACAGCGCGAGATGGCTATCATCACCCGGCCGCGTCGGTGAATCCGCGCGGTTTTTGCGCGATGAAGACCTTTGTAGCCACTCCCGCCAACCGCCAGCGCAACTGGTACGTCGTCGATGCCGAGGGCAAGACCCTCGGTCGTCTCGCTACCCAGATCGCCGACACCCTGCGCGGCAAGCGCAAGCCGGAGTACACGCCGCACATCGACACCGGCGACTTCGTCGTCGTCGTCAACGCGGAGAAAATCCGCGTCACCGGCGACAAGCTGGCGCAGAAGACCTACTACCGCCACAGCGGCTACCCCGGCGGGATCAAGTCGCGGACGCTGGGCGAGATGCTCGAGCGCAAGCCCGAGGAAGTGATCCGCAAGGCTGTCAAGGGGATGCTGCCGCGCAACCGGCTCGCCCGCCAGCAGCTGACCAAGCTGAAGGTGTACGCCGGGCCCGACCACCCGCACGCGGCCCAGCAGCCGAAAACGATGGAGACCGACTGAACTTGATGGACGAGCAGAACACGCCGGAGGAGCAGAACACTCCCGAGCAGGACGAGACCACGCCGGACCAGGCGCCCGAGGCCGCGGCCGAGGAGCAGCCGGTCAGCGAGGACCCGGTGGCCGAGGAGGTCACCTCTCCCGACCCTGACCAGGAGGTCGAGGTCACCGAGGAGACGGAGGAGGCTCCGCCCGAGCCCGAGCCCGAGGCGCCCGCTGAGGAGCCCGCGCCCCCCGCTGAGAAGCCCGCGGCCAAAGAGGAGAAAAAAGACGTCATCCCCGGCGCCGACCTCGAGCCGATCCTGGTCGAGCCGGACAAACCCGAGCTGAGCGCGGAGGAGAAAGCGCGCCTCGAAGCCGAGGAAGAAGAGAAAGCCCGCCGCGAAGCCGAGCTCGCCGCCGCCGAGGAGGCCGACGCCCCCGCTGCCGATCGCGCCCCGGCGAAAATGGAGAAAGGCGCCCGCTTCCTCGCCACCGGCAAACGCAAGAGCGCGATCGCCCGCGTCACCGTGCTTCCCGGCAACGGCAAGATCACGATCAACAAGCGCGACCTCGAGGAGTTCTTCCCGCGGCCGCTGCACCAGACGATGGCCAAGCAGCCGCTGGTCGTCTCCGGCTACGAGGGCAACGTCGATGTCCGCGTCCGCGTCCACGGCGGCGGCATCAGCGGCCAGGCCGGGGCGGTCCGCCACGGCATAGCCCGCGCCCTGACCGAGATCGACTCCGAGCTGCGCGGCGACCTCAAGCGCCGCGGCTTCCTCACCCGCGACGCCCGCGTCAAGGAGCGCCGCAAGGCCGGCCTGAAGAAGGCCCGTAAGCGCCCGCAGTTCAGCAAGCGCTGATTTGGACGGGGTGAAGACCGCGCGCAAGCTCTTCGGAACCGATGGGGTCCGGGGGGCGGCCGGCACCTTCCTCACCGCCGAGCTGGCCACGGCCCTCGGCCGCGCCACCACCGCGACCCTCGAGGCGGAGCGCCCGCAGGTTCTGATCGTCCGCGACACCCGCGAGTCCGGGCCGATGCTGGAGGCCGCCCTGGCCGCCGGGATCGCCGCCGCGGGCGGCGACGCGCTGCTCGCCGGCGTCCTCCCGACCCCCGCCGCGGCGATCCTCGTCAAGCGCCTCGGCCTCGACCTCGCAGCGGTCGTCTCCGCCTCCCACAACCCCTTCGGCGACAACGGGATCAAGTTCTTCGACGGCCGCGGCGTCAAGCTCGCCGACGAGGTCGAGGCCGAGATCGAGGCGAAGGTCGAGGCGGCCCCGGCCGCCGAGCATCCCGGCCGGGTGCGCGAGCTGAACGGCGGCCTCGAGGACTACCTGCGGGAGCTGCAGTCGGCCTTCGGGCTCGACCTCTCCGGCCGCCGCGTCGTCCTCGACTGCGCCAACGGCGCCACCTTCGAGGCGGCGCCGGCGATCTTCCAGCGCCTCGGCGCCGAGGTCGAGACGCTCGGGGTCGAGCCCGACGGCCGCAACATCAACGCCGGCTGCGGCTCCACTCACATCGAGGCCCTGGCCGAGCGCGTCGCCACCTCCGATGCGGAAATCGGCTTCGCCTTCGACGGCGACGGCGACCGCGTCCTCGCCGTCGACGGCTCCGGCCGCGTTCACGACGGCGACGAGCTGATCGCCCTGGCGGCCCGCGGGATGGCGGCTCGCGGCGAGCTCGAAGGCGGCGTCGTCGTCACCGTGATGAGCAACTACGGCTTCCACCAGGCGATGGAGGCGGAGAAGATCGAGGTCGCCGTCACCCAGGTCGGCGACCGCTACGTGATCGACGAGATGCTGCGGCGCGGCTGGAAGCTCGGCGGCGAGCAGTCGGGCCACATCATCTGCAGCGACTTCGTCACCACCGGCGATGGCATCGCCGCGGCGCTGATGACGATGCGCGAGCTGGGCGGCGCCCCGCTCGCCGGAGCGGCGCCGATGAGCAAGCTGCCGCAGGTGCTGGTCAACGTCGAGGTCGCCGACCGCGAGGCGATCCAAGGCGCCACGGCGGTCTGGGAGGCGGTCGAGCAGGAGGAAACCGCTCTCGACGGCCGCGGCCGCGTCCTCCTGCGTCCCTCGGGCACCGAGCCGCTGGTGCGGGTGATGGCCGAGGCGCCTACCCAGGACGAGGCCGAGGCCGTCTGCGAGCGGCTGGTCAGCGTCGTGCGGCGCGAGCTCGCCTGAGCAGTCTGGCCCCGGCTTCCAGCTAGCCTTACCCGTCTCTTGTGCGGCATCGTCGGATACGTGGGCGCCAGGCCCTGCGAGGAGCTGCTGCTCTCGGGTCTGGAAAAGCTCGAATACCGAGGCTATGACTCGGCCGGTCTCTCCGTGCTCGCCGACGGCGAGGTCGAGAGCGTCCACGCGGTCGGCAACCTCGGCAATCTGAGGGCCGCAGTCGAGAAGCGGGCACAGAACGGCGCCGGGCCGCTGCCGCCGGCCGAGACCGGGATCGCCCACACCCGCTGGGCCACCCACGGCCGCGTCACCGAGGCCAACGCCCACCCGCACGACGACAGCTCCGGCCGCGTCCACATCGTCCTCAACGGGATCGTCGAGAACCACAGCGAGCTGCGCCGGCGGCTGCAGGAGCAGGGGCAGGTCTTCAGCTCCGAAACCGACGCCGAGGTCGTCGCCCACCTGATCGCCTCCCACTACGACGGCGACCTCGCCGCCGCGGTGCGCGGCGCCTACGCCGAGCTGCGGGGCCACTACGCCTTCGTCGCGATGAGCGCCGACGAGCCGCAGCGCCTGGTCGGAGCCCGCAAGGAGTGTCCGCTGGTCGCCGGCGTCGGCGAGGGGGAGACCTTCCTTGCCTCGGCGATCCCCGCCTTCCTCGCCGACACCCGCATCGCGATGCCGATCGAAAACGGCGAGATCGTCGAAATCGAAGCCGGCGAGGTGCGGATCACCGACACCGAGGGGAACCCGATCGAGCGCGGCACCGAAGAGGTGACCTGGGACGCCGACGCCGCCGAGAAGGCCGGTTACGAGACCTTCATGCTGAAGGAGATCCACGAACAGGCCGACGCCGTCGCCGAGACGATCACCGACCGCCTGCCTGGCACCGACGGGGTCGACCTCTCCGACGTCGAGCTCTCCGACGAGCTGCTGCGCGACGTCGGCCGGATCGTCATAGTCGCCTGCGGGACCAGCTACCACGCCGGTCTCGTCGGCCGCTACGCGATCGAGGAGTGGGCGCGGGTGCCGGTGGAGATGGACGTCGCCTCCGAGTACCGCTATCGCAACCCGGTGGTCGGACCGCGGGACCTGGTGATCGGGATCACCCAGTCCGGCGAGACCGCCGACACCCTGGCGGCGATGCGGTTGGCGCGCGAGGCCGGCGCGACCGTGCTGGCGCTGACCAACATCATGGGCAGCCAGGCGACCCGCGACGCCGACGCCGTCCTCTACACCCGGGCCGGCCTCGAGATCGGCGTCGCCGCGACCAAGACCTTCGTCGCCCAGGTCGCCGCGATGTACCTGCTGGGGCTGCGACTGGCCGAGCTGCGCGGGACCTTGCCGCCCGAGCGGCTGGCCGAGCTGGTGGCGGAGATGAAGGCGCTGCCCTCGAAGATGGAGGAGACGCTCGCCGGGACCGAAGGGACGGTGCGGGCGATCGCCGACCGGCACGGCAAGGAGGAATTCTTCCTCTACCTCGGCCGCCACATCGGCCTGCCCATCTGCCTCGAGGGGGCGCTAAAGCTGAAGGAGATCAGCTATATCCCGACCGACGCCTACGCCGCCGGCGAGATGAAGCACGGGCCGATCGCTCTGCTCGACGAGTCGACGCCGGTGGTCTGCATCGCCACCGCCAGCCCGGTCCTCGACAAGGTCCTCTCCAATGTCGAGGAGGTGCGGGCCCGCGGGGCGCAGACGATTGCGGTCGCCACCGCGGGCGACCAGCGGGTCGCCGAGGTGGCCGACGAGACCGTCGAGGTGGCCGCTTCGGACTGGATCCTGCAGCCGATCCTCGCCGTCCTGCCGCTGCAGCTGCTGGCCTACGACATCGCCCGCAGCCGTGGGCTCAACGTCGACCAACCCCGAAATTTGGCCAAGACGGTCACGGTCGAGTGAAGTTGTCCAAAGGGCGCGCTAGAGTGCCCGCCCTCGTGAAGCTCCGTCTCGTCCTGATCTCCGTTCTCGCGGCCCTGGCCGCACTCGTCGCCGGCTGTGGCGGCAGCGATGACAGCAGCGGCGGCAGCAGCGAGGCGGCCACGTTGGCGCCGCCGACCGCACCGGTCTTCATCGACTTCGCCATCCGCCCGGAAGGGGCGACGAAGACGAACATCGAGGAACTGGCGAAGAAGCTCGCGGGCGTCGACGACCTCGGCGGCCTGATCGTCGAAGAACTCGAGAACTCGGCCTCCGAGGACGGCGAAGAGTTCGACTTCGAAAAGGAAGTCGAGCCCTGGCTCGGGGAACGCGCCGGCCTCTTCCTGCAGGAATACGAAGAAGAAGACTTCGAAGGCTACGGCGCCGCGATCCAGGTCGAAGACGAAGACGAAGCGCGTGAGTTCGTCGACAAGCAGATCGAATCCTCCGACGAAGCGGTCGAGGACGGCTCTTACGAAGACGTCGACTTCAAGGTCCAGGAAGACGAAACCGCGATCGGCGTCTTCGACGGCTTCGTCGTCTTTGCCGAAAACGAAGCGATCTTCAAATCGATGGTCGACGCTTCGAAGGGCGACAACCTCGCCGGCGAAAAGAGCTTCACCGACGCGATCGGCAACGTTTCCGACGAAAGCGCCGCCGACGTCTTCGTCGACATCGGCGGCCTGATCGAAGAAGCCGGCAACGAAATCGACTCCGACACGCAGGCCTTCCTCGACAGCGCCGGCATCGAACCGCGCGAAGCCACCGCCGTCGCCAGTCTCGTGCCCGGCTCCGACAACGTCGAGATCGACTTCAGCAGCAACCTCAGCGGCGACAACCCGCCCTCGGGCGACGCGTCCGAGCTGCTCGGCTCACTCCCGGGCACCGCCGTTGGCGCCTTCGCCGCCGACGAATTCGGCCAGCGCTTCAACGAAGGCATCGACAAGATCGACGAGCAGGGCATCCCCGGGGAGGTACCGCCGAACCAGCTGAAGAAGTCGCTGAAGCAGGCGGGCGTCGACCTCGAAGCGATCGCCGGCTCGATCGGCGACGTTGGCGTCTACGTCACCGGCAACAGCGAAAAGACCCTTGCCGGAGCGCTGGTGATGGAAGCCGAAGACGAGACGCAGGCGACCAACACCGTTTCCAACATCGGTCTCTTCCTGCGCAAAGCCGGCGTCCCCGGCGTGACCAAGCTCAGCGAAGGCGCGACCGGGTTCTCGATCCGCAGCCCGGAACTGGGGCGCCAGCCGGCCGTCGTCGCCGCCAAGGGCGATCGCATCGTGATCGGCTACGGCCTCGCCTCGGCGCTCTCCGCCTTCGAGGAATCGGGCAAGACCCTCAGCGACAACGCCGCCTTCCAGGAAGCCGAAAGCGCCCTCGGCGGCACCCCGATCACCGCCTTCGTCGAAGGCGCCTCAGCGCTCAACCTCGCCTCGGCGATGGTTCCGGCGGGCGAAGCAGAATTCGAAGAAGCCGAGCAGTACCTGAAGAAGGTCGACTACCTCGCGATCGGCTCCGAAGCATCCGGCGACCTCGCCACCGCCAAGCTGATCCTCGGCGTCAAGTAGCGCCGACCAAGCGCTGCTGGCGGAGGGGATCGGCACCCCTCCTCCGGAATTGACCTCCCCTCCGCTTCGCTGCGGGGAGAAGATGCTGCGCGGCTCCGCCGCGCCCCAGCTCAGATTGCATATCGCCGAACATTCCTGCGGAGGGGCGCCGATCCCCTCCATGATGGGTCTCGGCAGACGGGGGCTTCATCAGCTGGCGCGAGTCCGTGAAAACCCGCCTCATAGACGAGTTTTCACGGACTCGGAAACTCGGGTCGGTGATCGTTCTTGGCCCACTGCCTACTTCGGGGTAGAGACTTCTGTGTAGCCGCGGATGCACGATCCGAACTAGCAAAGGAGTGACATGGTCCTCTTAATCTCCTACGACCTCAATGGTCATGAGCGTCCCAATGCATACCGTGCCGTTGCTCGGGCCATCGAAGGGGCGAGTGAAGATTTTCGCAGGCCGCTGTACTCACAGTGGTTGGTCGTTACGAAAGCCAGTCCCACCGCTTGGCGTGAATACCTCACGCAGTACATGGACGCGGATGACCACCTGTTCATCTGTGAAGTGGTACGCGGTAGGGATGGATGGCTGCCAGGGGAAGTGTGGGACTGGCTCACCGCTAATGGCGCGGCCTATTACTAGGCGTTCTGCGGCGACGAAAGTGGCATAGGGTGACTTGAATGGAGGTTTGGCTGAAGCCCCTGTTCGACGCGGAGGGAATGCGCGCTGTCGATCGTTGGGCGATTGAGGAGCGGGGGGTTCCTTCGCTGGAGCTGATGGAGGCTGCTGGGCGGGCGGTGGCTGAGACTGTGGCTGAGTTGGCGCCGGAGGGGCCGGTACGAGTTGTTTGCGGGAAGGGGAACAACGGGGGGGATGGGTTCGTGGCGGCGCGCTTGCTGCGGGAGATGGGGTTCGAGGTGGAGGCTCTTTTGCTCTGGCCGGGGGAGGAGCTGCGGGGGGACGCGGCTGTGAACTTCGAGCGGTTTGGTGGGGAGCTGGTGGAGGGGGATGTGGGTCCGCGGTTGGCGGGGTCCGGCGCGGTTGTCGATGCGATCTTCGGTACCGGATTCGAAGGGGCGCCGCGGGAGCCGGCGGCTGGTGCGATTGCGGCGATAAACGGGTGCGGGGCGCCGGTGGTTGCTTGCGACATCGCCTCGGGCGTTGACGCTTCCAGCGGCGAGGTGGCGGGGGAGGCTGTCGAGGCGGATGTGACCGTCACTTTCCATGCGGCCAAGCTCGGCCAGCGGATCGCGCCTGGGAAGTGGCACGCCGGTGAGCTGCGAGTGGAGCCGATCGGGATCCCGGCCGGGGCGCCGGGGGAGGCGGTCGGCGGCGAGATCGATCCGGTCGTTCTCGATCTTCTGCCGCGTCGCGGCTCCCAGTCGACCAAGTTCAGCTCCGGGCAGGTCGGGGTCGCCGGCGGCTCACGGGGCCTCACCGGGGCGGTGCGGATGACTTCGCTGGCGGCGATCCGGGCAGGGGCCGGCTACGCGACCGTGGCGGTGCCGGCCGACCTCAACCTGGTCTTCGAGATCGCCCAGCCGGAGGTGATGTCGGTCGCCTGTCCCGGCGGCGACGGCTGCCTGGTCCTGGCCTCCGAGAAGGCGGTGCTGCGGGCGTTCGAACGCGCGGCGGCGGGGGTGCTGGGACCCGGCCTCGGGCGCGATCCCGGCTCCTTCGAGCTGGCACGCGACCTGGTCGGCAAGATCGAGGCGCCGCTGGTGATCGACGCCGACGGGCTCAATGCCTTCGCCGGGCGCCTCGGCGAGCTCGCCGGCCGCCCGGCGCCGACGGTGCTGACGCCGCACGCCGGCGAGCTCGGGCGCCTGCTCGAGCGCGGGTCCGCCGAGATCGACGCCCACCGCCTCGCCGCCGCCAAGGAGGCCGCCCGGGCCGCCGGGGCGATCCTCCTGCTCAAGGGCGACGACACGATCGTCACCGACGGCGAGCGGGTCGCGGTCAACGCGCTCTCCGCGCCCGCTCTCGCCACCGCCGGCAGCGGCGACGTCCTCTCCGGGATGACGGCGGCGATGCTCGCCCGCGGCCTCGAGCCGTTCGCCGCCGCCTGTGCGGCGGTGATCGCCCACGCCCAAGCTGGCCGCGAGGCGGCGCGTCGGGTCGGGATGGCCGAGTCGGTGATCGCCAGCGACGTGATCGAGGCGATTCCCGCGGCGCTGCGCCCCGACGGGTCGGTCGAATAACCTCGCGACGATGAAGAACGCCGGCGAAATCATGGACCGCGACGTGCCCACCCTGAGCCCGGGGGACGACGCCCGCAAGGCGATTGACCTGCTGGCGAAGACCGACCTCGGCGCGATCCCCGTGGTCGACGAGGAGCGCAAGGTCGTCGGCATCGTCAGCGAGTCGGACCTGATCCTCAGCGAAGAGGAGTCCGACCTCCACCTGCCGCACTACCTCAACATCATGGGCGGGATCGTCTTCGTCGGCTCGATGAAGGGCTTCGAGGAGCGGCTGGAGAAAGCCTTCGCGACGCAGGTCTCCGAGCTGATGACGGCGGACCCGATCGTCGCCCACGACTACGAGGCGGCCGAGCGGGTGGCGAAGAAAATCGCCGACAACCATCACAACCACCTGCCGGTGGTGGACGGCGACGGGCATCTGGCCGGCATGGTCACCAGGGCCGACGCCCTCGCCGCTCTGGTCGCCGACCCGGGCTAGCCATGGAGCGGGCGACCGCCCGGATCGATCACGAGGCCGTCCGCGCCAACTGCGCGCGGCTGAAGGCGGAGCTGGGCGAGGCCGAGCTCTGCGCGGTGGTCAAGGCCGACGGCTACGGCCACGGCGCCGACGTCTGCGCCAGCGCCGCCCTTGACGGCGGCGCGACCAGGCTCGCGGTCGCTACCGCCGGCGAGGCCGAGCAGATCGGCCGCCGCTTCCAGCACGTGCCGCTGCTGACGATGGGGGCGCTGACGGCGGAGGAGGTCGACGCGGTGATCTCGGCGGGCTCGGAATTGGCCGTTTGGCGCGAGGATTCCCGGCGCCTGATCGCCGAACGGGCCCGCGCCCACGGGCACCGCGCCCGGGTCCACGTCAAGTACGACACCGGCATGGGCCGGCTCGGCAACCGCGACGCGCAAGAGGTGATGGAGCTCGTCCGGGCCTGCGCTGCCGACCCCGACCTGGAGCTGGCCGGCGTCTGGACCCACTTCGCCACCGCCGACGAACCCGACGCCGACGACGGCTTCTTCGGCGAGCAGCTCACCCGCTTCGAGGAGCTGGCCGCGGCGGTCAAGGCCGACCACCCGGAGGTCCTCGTCCACGCCGCCAACAGCGCCGCCGTTCTCCGCGACCGCCGCTCCCACTTCGAGATGGCCCGCTGCGGCGTCGCGATCTACGGGCTCGACCCGTTCCAGCGGGACCCGGCCGAGCAGGGCCTGCGGCCCGCGCTGACCCTGCGCTCCCACGTCGCCGACGTCAAGCGCTTCCCGGCCGGCGCCAGCGCCGGCTACGGGCGCAAGTGGAAGGCCCCCGCCGATACCTGGGTCGGAGTGGTCCCGCTCGGTTACGGCGACGGCCTCCGCCGCGCCCTCAGCAACAACGCCGAGGTTCTCGTCGGTGGCCGCCGCTATCCCCTCGTCGGCACCGTCTCGATGGACAACGTCACGATCGACCTCGGCCCGGAGACGGAAGTGAGCCCCGGCGACGAGGCGGTGCTGATCGGGCGCCAGGGGGAGGAGCAGATCCTCGCCGAGGAGATCGCGGCGCGGCTGGGGACGATCAACTACGAGGTGACCTGCGCGATCTCACCGCGGGTGCCGCGCCGGCGGGCCTAGCCGGGTAGACGTACCGCCGTGGAAGAGCACCACCGAAACCACGTCCACCGGCTGCGCCGCAGCCCCTTCGTCGAGTCCGTGCGGCGAGCGCTGGCTGGGGCCGAGGGCGTCTGGATCGTCGGCGGCGCCGTTCGCGACGCCGCCCTCGGCGAGGAGGTCCGCGACCTCGACCTCGCCGTCGCCGGCGATCCCAAGCCGGCTGCCCGGGCGATCGCCGCCGAGCTCGGCGACCACGCCTTCGAGCTCTCGGCCGAGTTCCGGACCTGGCGCGTCGTCTCGCATGAGCACGGCTGGCAGGTCGATCTCACCGCTCTCCGGGGCGAGAGCATCGAGGCCGATCTCCATGAGCGCGACTTCACGATCGGGGCCGTTGCCGTGCCGCTGGGCGAGGGAGAGGCGATCGACCCCTACTCGGGCCTCCACGACCTCGATGCCCGGATCCTGCGGGCGGTCAGCGACCGCAGCTTCGCCGAGGACCCGCTGCGGCTGCTGCGGGCGCCGCGGCTCGCCGCCCAGCTCGACCTCGAGATCGAGCCGCAGACGGCGCACCTGGCCCGCGAGCTCGCCCGCCGGGCCGCCGAGCCCGCCGGCGAGCGCCAGCTCGCCGAGCTGCGGCAGCTGATGGGCGGACCCGACCCGCTGCGCGGCCTGCGCCTGCTCGGCGAGCTGGAGCTGACGCCGGTGGTGCTGCCGGAGGTGGCGGCGCTGCGCGGGGTCGAGCAGGGACCCAACCACCACCTCGACGTTCACGACCACACGATCGCCGTGCTCGAACACACCCTCGAGGTCGAGGGGGACTTGGGCCGCTTCGCCGGCGAGCGCGCCGCCGAGGTCGAGGCGCTGCTCGAAGAGCCGCTCGCCGACGAGCTCAGCCGCCGCACCGCCCTACGCTTCGGCGCCCTCTTCCACGACATCGCCAAGCCGCAAACCAAGGCCGAACGCGACGGCTTCGTCGGCTTCCGCGGCCACGACCAGGTCGGCGCCGAGGTGATCGCCGGCATCTCCCGGCGGCTGCGGACCAGCCGCAAGCTCAGCCAGCACCTGCAGGCGCTGGCCCTGCACCACCTGCGGCTCGGCTTCCTGATCCCGGAGATGCCGCTGCCGGCGCGCCGCGTCCACGCCTACCTGCGCGCCACCGAACCGGTCGCCGTCGACGTCACCCTGCTCACCGTCGCCGACCGCCTTTCCGCTCGCGGCAAGGGGCCGATCGCCAGCCCGGAGATGGTCGCCGCCCACCTGCAGCTGGCGCGCGAGACGATCGCCGCCGCTCTCGACTGGCGCCGCGAAGGGCCGCCGCCGCCGCTCCTGCGCGGCGACGAGCTGGCCGCCGAGTTGGGGATCGAACCCGGCCCGGAGCTGGGCTCGGCCCTGGACGAGCTGGAGGCCGCGCAATATGCAGGGGAAATAACTGACCGCAAGGGTGCGCTCGAACACCTGCGCCGTTAGGTACGCTCCCCGCCGCATGGCTAAAGAGGAAAAGATCGAAATGGAGGGGGAGATCACCGAAGCTCTCCCCAACACGATGTTCCGGGTCAAACTGGACAACGGGCACGACGTGCTCGGCCACATCTCGGGCAAGATGCGTCGCCACTACATCCGCATCCTCCCCGGCGACCGCGTGAAGATCGAGCTTTCGCCCTACGACTTGGATCGCGGGCGAATCACCTACCGCTACAAATAGTCGCTCGCCCGCGGGTCGGCTAGCTCCGCGATCAACGCCGACCAGGCGAAGTCTTTCGCCCCCATGCCGGTGCCGTCGCGGGGGTCGTAGTACTCGCGCAGGCCTTCGCGGGCGACCGCGCCGATGACCCCGTCGGCGAGCTGCTGCGCCTCCTGCTCGTAGCCGAGGCGGCGGAGGCCGAGCCAGACCATCCAGGCGGAGTTGATCCAGGTCGGGCCGCGCCAGTAGCGGCGGATCGGGCCGCGGCCGCCGCCGGGTTCGTAGCCGCGCTCGTTGGCGGCGACCGATGGGGGCGCCACGGCAACCCAGTACTCGTCCTTGCCCAGCAGGTGCTCCTCGACCAGCCGCCGCCCGATCGCCTCCGGCAGGTCGGGCAGCGCCAGCGGCGCCAGCGAGGACCAGGTGTTGACGGCGATCCGGCCGCCCGGCCGCGCCTCGTCGAAGAAGAGCCCGCGCCGCTCGTCCCAGAGCCGCTCGACCAGCGCCGGCGTCGCCGACGGCCGCCCCAGCGCCTGCAGCGAGAGCGACCAGAGCGTGTTGACGAGGACCTCGCAGAGGACCGGCTCGCCGGCCTCGCGCAGCCGCCGCGCATCCCATCCGTAGCGGCGGTTGCGGTGGACGAGCAGGGGGAAGCCGATCCGCCCGTTCGCCCGCCAGCCCCAAACCGGTTCGAACTTCGGCGAGGCGTCGAGGCCGGACTCGTCGGGCTGGACGATCCACAGCAGCCCGTCGCCCTCGAGGTCGCGGTTCGCTTCCAGCCAGTCCACCTGCCTGCCGATCCTCGGCTCCTCGCGGGGATCGCCGACGGCGATCCGCCAGGCCCAGGCGAGCAGCGGCGGCTGGATCGTCGCGGTCTGGAAGGAGCGGCGCGAGGGGACGTTGTAGAAGAGCACGCGCGGCCCGGAGACGTGGCTGCGCCAGAAGATCGTGTGGCCGACGAAGCCGTCGGGGCGCTGGGCGGCCAGCAGGCTCTCGAGCTCGGCCCGCGCTCGCCGCGGCTCGAACCGCCGCCAGGCGATCGCCGCGAAGCACGAGTCCCAGTACCACTGCCAGGGATAGCGCCCCGGGCTCGGCTCGGTGTATTCGAAGCCGGTTCCGTTGCGCTCGCCGACGACCCAGTTCTGCCGCAGGACCCGCTCGGTCTCGGCAATCGCCTGTCGCGCCTGCTCAGACATTGGTGCGGCGCATCTCGCGCAGCGCCAGCGCGCCCAGCACCACCAGCAGGCCGGCGACGGCCAGCAGCCCCGGCCACGTATCTCCCCAGGTGACGCTGCCGACGAACCCCTGGCGCGCCGCCTCGACCACGTGGGTGACCGGGTTGACTTCGGCGACCTTCTTCAGCCACGGCTGCAGCAGCTCCAGCGGGGCGTAGGCCGGCGTCAGCAGGACCAGCGCCATCATCCCCGCCTGCATCAGCGGCGCCGCCGACTGGCTCTTGTAGTGGAGCGCCAGCATCGAGCCCCAGCAGGCGGCGACGGCGGCCATCGCCGCGACCATCAGGTAGCAGACGATCAGCCCGTCGAGGCCGGGCCACTGGACGCCGATGACGAAGCCGATCGCGAGGACGAAGGTGGCCGGGACGAAGGCGCGGGCGCTGGCGGCGAGGACGTTGCCGCCGAGCAGGACCCAGCGCGGGGCGGGGGAGACGAGCAGCCGGTCGACCCAACCCTGCTCGTAGTCGCGGGCGAGGTTGACCCCGGCGGCGGCGCCGGTGAAGCCCGCCCCCTGCAGCATGCTGATCGGGACGATGAAGCTCTCGTACGAGCCGCTGTCGAAGCCGGGCAGGTGGATCAGCGAGCCGAAGACGCCGTTGAGGCCGAGGAAGAAGATCGTCGGCGCCAGCACGCCCGGGATCGCCGCCCCCGGCACCCGCAGCAGCTCGTTCTTCGCCCGCGCCACCAGCGCCGCGAGCGTGGCCAGGTTGGTGCGCCAGGCGGCGGGGGCGGGTGCTCTGGTGACCGACGCCGCCTCCATCAGCCCGTCCGCAGCCGGTGTCGCAGGGCGCTGGCGCTGAGGCCCAGCCCGAGCAGGATGATGCCGGCGATCGCGGCGACCGCCTCCAGCGTCTGGGTCGCGTCGATCCCGGAGATGATCGGCTCCCGCACCCCTTCGACGATGAAGCTGAACGGGTTGTATTCGGCGATCGTCTTCGCCGGCTCGACCATCAGCTCCTGCGGGAAGAAGGCCGAGGAGAGGAAGAGGACGACGAGGACCAGCGGGAAGAGCCCCTGGACGACGCTGGCGCTGCCGGTCCGCAGCGCGATCGCGGCGCCGATCCCGCCGACGGCGATCGCCGAGGCGGTGATCAGGGCGATCGCCAGCAGGGCGCCGGGGATGCCGCCCTCGATGTGGGCGCCGAAGATCAGCCCGATCGCCAGGAACCAGAGTGAGGCGAGGAGGCCCAGCGCCGCCGTCCCGGCGAGGCGGCCAAGGACGATCGCGAAGCGGGGGATGGGGGAGGCGAAGAGGCGGTCGGTGAAGCCCATCTCGATGTCGACGGCGAAGGCGATGCCGCCGCTGTTGCCGGCCAGCATCATCGACTGCATCATCGAGCCGGCGAGCATGAACTGGAGGAAGCTCTGGACCGGCGGGAACCCGGGCAGGGCGATCCCGGCGCCGGCGCCGCCGGTCTGGATCGCCAGCAGCAGGGTGGGGAAGACGACGATCGGCGACATCAGCTGCGGCCGCCGGAAGGTCTGGCGGATCGAGCGCGCGCCCAGCGCCCGCACCACCCGCGCGCCCGTCGCCAGTTCGCTCACGCCGGCGCCGGCTCCTCGCCGGCCGGCTCGTCCTCGCCTTCGAGGTGGTGCCCGGTCTTCTCCACGAAGACGTCGTCGAGGGTCGGTCGCACCAGCTCCAGGGACTCGACCGCGATCCCGGCCTCGTCGAGCGCCCGCACCACCCGCGGGATGTCGGCGGCGCCCTGCTCGACCTCGAGCAGAACCCTGCCTTCGCCCTTTCGCGGCCGCAGCTTCCCGAGCTCGGCGACGGTCCGTTCGGCCTCCGGCACCGCTCCCTCGGCGACCGCCAGCTCGATGTGGGGGTTGCCTACCTCGCCCTTCAGCTCCTCCGGCGTCCCCTCGGCGACGATCAGGCCGCGGTCGATGATCCCGACGTTGTCGGCCAGCTGGTCGGCCTCCTCGAGGTACTGGGTGGTGAGGAAGACGGTGGTGCCGTCGTCGTTCAGCGCCTGCACCTCCTCCCAGATCGTCTTGCGGCTGACCGGATCGAGGCCGGTCGTCGGCTCGTCGAGGAAGAGGACCCGCGGTTCGTGGACGAGCGCGGCGGCGAGGTCGAGCCGGCGCTTCATCCCGCCCGAGTAGCCGCCGACGCGGCGGTCGGCGGCGTAGGAGAGGCCGACCCGGTCCAGCAGCTCGTCGGCCCGCTTGCGCCCCGCCGCGGTAGGCAGCCCCTGCAGGGTCGCCTGCAGGCGGATCAGCTCGCGGCCGGTCATCAGCGGGTCGAGCGCCGCTTCCTGCAGCGCCACCCCGATCGTCGCCCGCACCTGCCGCGCCTCGCCGGCGACGTCGAAGCCGGCGACCTCGGCGCGGCCGCCGGTCGGCAGCAGCAGCGTCGTCAGCATCCGCACGGTGGTCGTCTTGCCGGCGCCGTTGGGGCCGAGGAAGCCGTAGATCTCGCCCTCCTCGACCCGGAGGTCGATCCCCTGCACGGCGAGGACCTCGCCGAAGCTGCGCTCGAGACCCTCGACGACGATCGCCGGCATCGCTAAGCCCCCGACTTCGCGGCAGCCGGCGGCGCCGCCTCGACCCAGCGGCGCCCGTTCGCGCCCTCCAGCGCCTCGGCCGCGTCGAGCAGCAGCTCGTCCCGGCCCCAGGCCGCCTGCAACTGCAGTCCCACCGGCAATCCTTCGCAGGAGCCGACTGGGACGCTGATCGCGGGGATGCCGGTGAGGTTGGCGAGGGCGCCGCCGCGGACGTTCGCGGCATCGGCGGTGAGCGTTCCCGACGGCAGCTCGACCAGCGGCGCCTCCAGCGGCGGCGCCACCGCGGGGACCGTCGGCCAGGCGATCACGTCAACTTCGGCGAAGACTCCGGCGAGCCGCTGCCGCGCCAGCGTCCGCACCTGATGCGCCTTCACCGTTGCCGCTGCCGGCAGCATCAGCCGGTACTTGAGCAGGCCGCGGCCGAGCGGGCTCAGCTCCGGATCCAAGCTGTTGAGGCGCTCCGGCGTAACGCTGCCGAGGCTCTCGCTGTTGGCGATCAGGACGGTTGCCAGCGTCGCCGCTGCCAGTTCCGGCAGCTCGATCTTCCGCACGTCACCATCGGTTGCTGCACGCAGGTCCTCGATTGCCTTCTCACAAGCCTCGCGGACAGGCAGGGCCACGTCTTCGGAGACCTCGTTCTCGATCACCCCGATACGCAAGCCGCTGACCTCGCCGGCGCGCAGCTCCTCGCCGTAGAGGACCGAACCGAGCAGGCGGCAGTCGCCGGCGTCGGCGCAGAGGGGTCCGGAGACGATCGTGGTCGAGACGCCGGCCATGTGGTGCCCCTCCATCGCCGAGCGGCCGAAGGTCGGCTTCAGGCCGGTGAGGCCGCAGTAGGTGGCGGGGTAGCGGATCGAGCCGACCCCGTCGGCGCCGACCGCCCCGGCGACCAGGCGGGCGGCGACTGCGGCCGCCGGCCCGCTCGAGGACCCGCCCGGGCAGCGCTCCGGGTTCCAGGGGTTGCGCGCCGGCCCGTAGACGGAGACGTTGCCGGTGCTGCCGGAGCCGAGCTCGTGCATGTTGCCGACGCCGACCACCACCGCTCCGGCGTCGCGCAGGGCGCGGTAGGGACCCGATTCGCCGGGGGCGGTCTGCGCCAGCATGTCGGCGGCGCCGAAGCGCTGGGCGCGCCAGGGCAGCGGCCACTCGTCCTTGACCACCACCGGCACGCCGTGGAGCGGGCCGGCGGGCGCGGCGGCGAGCATCTCCCGCGAATGCTCCGGGAAGGTCTCGACGACCGCGTTGATCGCCGGGTTGCGGTCCTCGATCCGGGCCAGCGCCGCCTCCAGCAGCTCGGCGGCGTCGATTTCGCCGGCGGCGATCGCCGCCGCCTGCTCGCGCAGCGACAGGTCGAGCGGCTCGCTCATCGGCGCGGCGGCGCCTGCGAGAGGTCGGGCGCCGGCTCCGGCGCAACGCCGCCGGTGTCGAGGGAGAGCAGCTCGAGGATCGGCGGCCAGAACACCTCGTGGGCCGCCCGCATCACCGCCAGCTCGATCTCGTCGGCCTCGACCCCGAAGGCCGCGAGCGCCGCCGGGATGAAGTCGTCTGCGGTGCCTGAGGCCTCCATCTAGAGCGGGAACCCTATCTGGGGCAGTTGGCCGGGATCGTGCAACGGCCGCCGGGGCGCCGCATCCGGCCGGGCCGGGCGGCAAGATTGGCGCCGCAACTGGGTCCAGCCCCTCGTGTTGCCACAACGATGCGATTCACCGAGACGAAAGCCACCACCCGCCGCGGCTTGACCGCGCTGCTTGCGGCCGCCTGCCTCTTCGCCGCCCTCGTCGCCGTCGCTGCGCCGGGGGACGCGGACTCGGCACCGCTGCGGGTGGTCGTCCTCGGTCAGACCTCGGAAACGCCGCCGGCTTCCTGCCCGGGCAAAATCGTCAACAACGTCGAGATCACGCCCTGCCGGGTGGAGGGCCACGTCACCGGCTTCCAGTCGATCGCCGACGGCGTGCCGCGTCCCTTCGAGGCCCCCTTCGAAGGCAAGATCGTCGCCTGGTCGATCACCCTCGCCAAGCCCTCGAGCAAAGAAACGAAAACGACCACCGACGAGGTGAGCTTCTTCGACGAATTCCTCGGCACCCCGGCCGAGGCCCGGATCGGCATCCTGCGCCCGGTCGAAGACAGCAAGCCGCCGAAATACACGCTCGTGCGGCAGAGTCCGATCGAGGTCCTCAACCCCTACTTCGGCAGCACCCCGGTCTTCGCCCTCGACCACCCGCTCACCGTCCTCAAGGGCCAGGTCGTGGCGCTGACGATCCCGACCTGGGCGCCGATGTTCGCCCTCAACCTCTCGCCGGAAAACAGCTGGCGCGGCAGTCGCCTGCCCGAACACTGCATCTCCAAGGAAGACATCCAGGGCGGCCACCCCCAGCAAGGCGTCGGCAAGATCAAGACCTACGGCTGCTACTACAGCGAAGCGCGCCTGCTCTACACGGCGACGCTGGTTAAAAAGCCATAAGCCGGCCCTGAGGCCGGCTGACCAAGCAGTTCAAGGACGCAGGGAGGGAAGTGTGCTCCGCACACGACCGACTGAGGACGCCGAAATGCGCCGGTCAGATGGCCTCAGAGGGCTGCTTGCCTGAGCCCGCAGTACGGGCAGTCGCTGACGTCTAAGCCGATCAGCTGGTCGCAGCGGCGGCAGGCGCGGAGGTTCTCGGGGCTGCGCGGCAGGGACGAGACCGAGGGGGCGAGCGGCAGGACCATGCCGACCGGCTCCATCTCCTCGCCGGTCTCGCGATCGACGTAGACCGAGCCGGGCTCGGTGTGGGCGATCGCCTCTCGGCCCGAGGCCGCGGCACGCATCCGGTAGAGCTGCTTCTCGTTCATCGCCGGGAAGACTAATAGCTTGGGCGGCTCCGATGCGTGTGCTCATCTTTCACGGCTACATGCTGCGCGGCACCGGCAGCAACATCTACAACGTCAACCTGGCGCGGGCGCTGGCCCGGCTCGGGCACGAGGTGCACCTGCTCTGCCAGGACCGCGAGGTGCGGATCGAGGGGGTGCAGATCCACAACCCCGACATCGGCGGGCTCCTGCCGGTCTACGTCAAGGACCCCTACGAGGGCTTCGAGGTGAAGACCTTCCCCGAGCTGAGCGAGGCCGAGCTCGACCGCTACCTGGAGGCCAACGTCGCCGCGGTGCGGGAGGTGGCCGAGGCTGCCGGTGGCGTCGACCTCGCCCTTGCCAACCACCTGGTGATGGGGCCGGCGATCCTCGCCCGGGCCGGGGTGGCGCCGTTCGCGGTGAAGATCCACGGCTCGGCGCTCGAGTACACGGTGAAACCGCACCCGCGTTTCCTGCCCTACGCGCGGGAGGGGCTGAAAGCGGCCAGCGGCGTCCTCACCGGCTCCGGGCACACGGCCGAGTCCCTCTGGGCGGCGCTCGCCGACGTCCCCGGCCTGCGCGAGAAGACGCGGCTCGGCCCACCTGGCGTCGACGTCGAGGAGTTCCGGCCGCAGGGCGAACGCGAGCCGCTCGTCGCCTTCGTCGGCAAGCTGATCGTCTCCAAGGGGGTCGACCTTCTGCTCGCCGCCTGGCCGCTGGTGCGGGCCGCCCATCCTGGAGTTCGGCTGGAGGTGGCCGGCTTCGGCGCCTACGAGGAGGCCCTGCGGCGGCTGCTGGCGGCGCTCGACCGAGGCGACCTCGAGGAGGCCCGGGAGATCGCCAGCCGCGGCTGGGCGCTGGAGGGCGGGGAGGAGCGGCCGCTGCCGATCCTCAGCGCCTTCCTCGCCGATCCCCCGGCCGGCTACGCGGAGATGGCGCGCGCCGCCGCCGGCTCGGTCGAGCTCGTCGGCCGCCTCGAGCACCACGAGGTCGCCGCCTTCCTCCCCCGCGCCGAGGCGATGGTCATGCCCAGCACCTTCCCCGAGGCCTTCGGGATGGTCGCGGTCGAGGCTGCCGCCTGCGGCACCCTGCCCGTCTCGGCCGGCCACTCCGGGATGCTCGAGGTCTCGCGGCAGCTGCGCGAGGCGCTCCCCGACCCCGCTGCCGGGCTCGTCTCCTTCCCGGTCGAGGAGGGGGCCGTGGAGGCGATCGCGGAGCGCCTCGGCAGCTGGCTCGCCCTTTCGGAAAATCATCGCGACTCGGCCCGCCAGGCCCTGGTCGAGACGGTTCGCCGGCTCTGGAGCTGGGAGGGAGTGGCCCGCGGCGTACTCGCCGCCGCGGCTGGGGAACTCGGCGATCTACCGCGCCCCAGAAACTAGTGGCAACCGTCACCTGAGGACCGCAAAGCCTCCCGCCGCCGCTTCAATAGAATGCCCGCCGCCCCAATGTACGGCCGCCTGCCCATAGTCAAGATGCTGCTGGCGACGATCGCCATGACGGTCGTCATCTCAGCCGTCATGGTCTCGATCAACTGGAATGGCCAGGAGGCCTCCACCGCCGCGCCCAAGATCGACGATCTCCTCAACGTGATGATCGTCCTCTCTTCCTTCGTCTTCTCGCTGGTGATGGTGATGCTCTTCTACGCCCTCTACAAATTCCGGGCGAAGCCGGGCGACGAGTCCGACGGCGAGCCGATTCACGGCAACACCCGCCTCGAGATCGCCTGGACCCTGATCCCGACGATCATCGTCCTCTTCGGCGCCGGCTACAGCTGGAAGGTCCTCGCGGACATCGAAAACAAGAAGTCCGACCACGTCACCGTCGACGTCTTCTCCCAGCAGTACGCCTGGAGCTTCGCCTACCCGGGCAAAGGCTACGTCTGGAAAGAAGGCGAATTCCACGTCCCGGTGAACCGCCAGATCCAGTTCAAAATGCACGCCCAGGACGTGATCCACTCCTTCTGGGTGCCGGAGTGGCGGATCAAGAAAGACAACGTCCCCGGGATCACCACGACCGCGCTGGTCACGCCCGACAAGGAAGGGACCTACCAGCTGATCTGCACCGAGCTCTGCGGCTTCGGCCACGCGACGATGCGGGCCAAAGTCGTCGTCGAGTCGGAGGCGAAATGGGAAAAGTGGGTCGACGGCTTGAAGCAGAAAACCCCGGCCCCGCTGATGGAGTCGGTCAAGCAGGATTCGCAGGTAAATCCGGCCGGCTTGGACGCCGGAGGCGCATAGGCATAATGGGGGAAAGCTGATGGTTGCTGCGATCAAGAGACCCGGTTGGACGCGCGCAATCCTGGGCGCGATTGCCTTTGGGGCCTTCGGATTCGGCCTCGTGGTGGCGCTGCGGGCGATCTCGGGGCTGCCGATCTACCAGACCGAACAGACCGGCTACCCGCACGTGATCGTGCCGGCGATCCTGGCGCCGCTGGGCTTCCTCGCCGGCCTCGGCTGCTTCGACTACTGGCTGCGCTGGGCGGTCGGCGCGCCGACGATCCCCGACGACCATTCCCAGCACGGGGCGAAAACCTGGAAGGACTACTTCCGCTTCAACACCGACCACAAGGTGATCGGCGTCCAGTACGTCTGCACCACCTTCGTCTTCTTCTTCATCGGCGGCCTGATGGCGATGCTGATCCGGGCCGAGCTTGCCCAGCCGGGCACCCAGATCGTCGACGCCGCCACCTACAACAGCCTCTTCTCCACCCACGCGGTGCTGATGATCTTCGTCTTCGTGATCCCGGTCTTCGCCGGGCTCGCGAACTACGTCCTGCCGCTGATGATCGGCGCCCCGGACATGGCCTTCCCGCGCCTCAACGCGCTCTCCTTCTGGATGCTGCCGCTGGCCGGGCTGCTCTTCATCGGCAGCTTCCTCTGCCCGGGCGGCGCCTTCGACGCCGGCTGGACCGGGTACGCGCCGCTCTCGACGGGGGCGCCGCTGGGCCAGTCGTTCTTCAACCTCGGTGTCCAGTTCGCCGGTGCGTCGTCGATCGCCACGGCGCTGAACTTCCTGGTCACGATCATCACCATGCGGGCGCCGGGGATGACCTTCTGGCGGATGCCGCTGCTGGTCTGGGCCAACCTCTCGACCTCGCTGCTGGTCGTCGCCGCGACCCCGTTCATCGCCGGTGTCCAGTTCATGGTCCTCTTCGACCGCGCCCTTCACACCAACTTCTTCGACTTCGCGGCCGGCGGCGACGTCGTCAGCTACCAGCACATCTTCTGGTTCTACTCCCACCCGGCGGTGTACATCATGATCCTGCCCGGGTTCGGGATCATCTCCGAGGTCATCTCGACCCATGCCCGCAAGCCGATCTTCGGCTACCGGCTGATGGCCCTGGCGCTGATCGGGATCGTCGTCCTCAGCTACTCGGTCTGGGCCCACCACATGTTCGTCGCCGGGATGTTCTCCTGGCTGCGGGTGCCGATGATGATCACCACGCTGCTGATCGCGGTGCCGACCGGGATCAAGATCTTCTCCTGGCTGGGAACCCTCTATTTCGGCAAGATCCACACCTATTCGACGGCGATGCTGTTCGCGCTCGCCTTCATCGTCACCTTCACGATCGGCGGCATCAGCGGCGTGATGCTCGGAATGGTGCCGATCGACATCCACGTCTCCGACACCTACTTCATCGTCGCCCACATCCATTTCGTCCTCTTCGGCGGCTCGGTCTTCACGATCTTCGCCGGCGTCTACCACTGGTTCCCGAAGATGACGGGGCGGATGTACGACGAGCGGCTGGGACGCGTCCACTTCTGGGGCACCCTGGTCGGCACCTGGGGCACCTTCGTCCCGATGCACTGGGTGGGGATGGACGGGATGCCACGCCGCGTCGCCGACTACGCCGAACAGTTCGGCGAGTGGAACCTGCTGATCAGCGTCTTCGCCTTCATCCTTGGCGCCGTCCAGCTCGTCTTCCTCTACAACATGGTTACCAGCTGGCGCTACGGCCCTCGCGCCGAGGCGAACCCCTGGCGCGCCAACTCGATCGAGTGGCAGGTCTCCTCGCCGCCGCCGATCTTCAACTTCGACGAGATCCCGCGCGTCGTCGGCGGTCCCTACGAGTTCGGGATCCCCGGCGCCAAACACGCGATCATGACCAGCGATGGCGCTGAGGTTCCCGCCGCCGAGCCCAGCGTGGTGGGTACCGGCTCATGAGTGTCGAGCAGGCTGACGAGCGCAAGCCGCTGCTGGTCTTCCTCAACGAGGTCGCCGGCGGCCGCAAGCTGCTGCAGGCGGTGCGCGAGCGCCAGGACCAGGTCTCGGGCGTGGTCGTTGCCGCCCCCCAGAACCAGCCCTCGGTCGGGCAGCTGATCGATACCGCTGAAGTCCGCGAGGCGGCCCGCGCCCGCGTCGAGGTGACGATGGCGGTGCTGAGCGAGTTCGGGATCGAATCGATCGGCGAGGTGCTGGACCCGGAGCCCTCGCTGGCGCTCGACGACGCCGTCCGCGCCCATCGCCCCGGCGAGGTCCTCTTCTCCAGCCTTCCCGGCACCCGCTTCGGCTTCCTGCGGCGCGACCTCGTCGAGTGGGTCCGCGACCGCTGCGAACCGGAGGTGAAGCTGACCCACATCCCGGTTCGGATCGAAGAGGACGCGATCCGCTGGGATCTCAACCACACCCTGGTAGTCGCGACGAAGACCGTGGCCGCGCCGGATCTGGTGGCGCGGCTGAAGGATCGCGCCAGCATCAGGCCGCACCGCTTCACGATCATCTGCCCGCGGGCGGAGGACGTCAGCGAGGCTCAGGTGGCCCGCGACCTCGCCTCGACCCTGGCCGAGCTCTACCGCAACGAGATCGACGCCACCGGCCAGCCGATGAGCCCGGACCCCTTCCTCGCGGTGAAGAACGGGATCGAGCACTACCGGATCGACGACATCCTGATCTCGACCTTCGCCGGCGAGCGCTCGCAGTGGCTGGAGGACAACCTGATCGGCCGCGTCCGCGACATCACCGACAAGTCCGTCGAGCACATCGAGGTCGGCAGGCCGGCGACCGCCGTCGTCGCCGCCGTCGCCGAAGGGGAGGCAAGCTGATGGAGAGCGCATCGGTAGCGGTCGGGCAGGCTCACGCCGACCACCATCACGGCCCGCCGGAGGCCAACCAGAGCTCGCGGATCGACCGCCAGACGCTCGGCATCCTCCTCTTCATCGTCTCCGAGGTGATGCTCTTCGGCGCCTTCTTCGCCTCCTACTTCTTCCTCCGGGTCGTCGTCGACCCGCAGAGCTGGCCACCGGAACCGTTCACGCTGCCCAAGGAAGTCGCCGGGATGAACACGGCGATCCTCGTCTCCTCGAGCTTCACCGTCCACTACGCCCTCGAGTCGATCCGCCGCGGCAACCGCACCGGTCTCAAGCTCGGCCTCGTCGCCACCTGGCTGCTCGGCGCAACCTTCCTCTTCATCCAGATCAACGAGTACGTGCACCTGGGCTTCAGCGCCCGCGACCTCTCGTTCGGCTCGATCTTCTACAGCCTCACCGGCCTTCACGGAGCGCACGTCTTCGTCGGCCTGATGCTGCTCTCGTTCGCGACGATCCGCGCCTTCCGCGGCCACTTCGGCCCCGACGCGGAGGACCACCTGGGCGTCGAGGTGCCAGGGATCTACTGGCACTTCGTGGACATCATGTGGATCATCGTCTACGTAACGGTGTACATCCTCTGAGCGGCTGCGCTTAAGAGCGGATCTCGATGAAGTTCAACGAGGCCGCGGTCTTCAAATGGGTCGTGATCCTCGGGCTTGCGGGGGCGTTGATCGTTGCCGTGACGTTGCTGACGCGGCCGCTGGTAGGGGCGCTGTTGTTGCTGGCCGTCGCGATCGCCGGGTGCGTCTACGGCTACCGCTGGTCTAAGCGGAGGTGGCGCGACCTCGGCGCCGATAAGTGAGCTCCAGCGCCGCCAGCGTCAAGGCGATAGGCACGGTGGCCGGGAGCTCGTCGACGGTGAAGAAGAGGAGGTCGAAGGTGAGGCCGACGGCGGCGGCCAGGGCCGCGCCGCGGAGCTGCAGGCGGCGGTCGTAGGCGAGGAGGGCGCCGAGGGTGGCGGCGATGAAGAGGTCGCCGAAGCCCATCAGCGCCGAGCCGAAGTTGGCCAGCTGGAGGCGGGGGAGGTCGGCGGCCGGCGCGGCGCTGTTGAGGACGGCGTTGGGGCCCTGGAGGAGGTTCGTGCCGACGAGATAGGCATCGACGGCGGCCATTACGTAGATGCCCAGCTTCAACCAGCGGGAGGGGACGACGCAGGCGGTCAGCCAGCCGAGGCTGACGCAGGCGAGGGCGGAGAGCGCCAGGGCGGCCGTCTGGCCGCTGAGGGAGCCCTTGGCCGCCCAGGCGACCACGAAGAGCGGGAGGACGAGCAGGGCCAGCTGCCAGCGGGCTCCGCGCACGAGCCAGGCGAGGGCGGCGGCGGCAAGGGGCGGCACCGCGACCAGCGCCAGGTAGGTGAGGAAGCGGGCGCTGGCGGAGTCGAGAGCTACGC
>Ga0307306_10000019_pt1 | contig 32083 bp, 28 predicted proteins | sample ER_DNA_193_FD_194507 | JGI IMG/M metagenome (GOLD analysis project Ga0307306, IMG submission 194507) | Bulk soil microbial communities from the East River watershed near Crested Butte, Colorado, United States - ER_DNA_193 | ecosystem: Environmental > Terrestrial > Soil > Floodplain | place...
CTGCTCACGAACGTGTTATTGACCGCGCACTGCCCGATTGTCTTCGCGCCGGCCATGCACACCGAGATGTGGCTGCACGCGGCCACGCAAGCCAATGTGACCACGCTGCGCAGTCGCGGAGCCGTCGTCGTACGGCCCGATGTGGGACGGTTGGCTGGACCTGATGCCGGCGTTGGACGGCTACCTGATCCTGCCGAGCTGTTTGCCGTTGCCGTCTCCGTGCTCGAGGACCCCGGCACCGCGGTCCGCGCGGCGAGCCAGGACATGGCAGATCTCAAGGTCGTGGTCAGCGCTGGCGGCACCCGCGAGCGACTGGACCCGGTCCGCTTTCTCGGTAACTCCTCGTCGGGCCTGATGGGATGGGCACTTGCCCGAGCCGCTGTGCTACGCGGTGCTGAGGTGCGGCTGGTCGCGGCCAATGTAGGGCTGCCCGCTCCGCCCGGCGCGGAGGTCGAAGCGGTGGGCTCCACAGCAGACCTGGCCCAGGCCATGGCCGTAGCCGCCAAGGATGCCGATATTGCCGTAATGGCGGCAGCGCCAGCCGACTTCACGCCCGCTACGCCCAGTCAGACCAAGATCAAGAAAATGGCGGATGGCGGTCTGGAGCTGACGCTGGTCCAGACCATCGACGTACTCGCCAGCCTTGTTCAGGCCAGAACAGACTCACGCCAGGTCCTGGTCGGCTTCGCCGCGGAAACCCCAAGCGAGGGACAGACGTTGCTGGATCTGGGCCGAGCCAAGCTTGCGCGCAAGGGCTGCGACCTGCTGGTTCTCAACGAGGTCGGCCCGAATCTTGTCTTCGGTCAGCCGGACAGTCAGATAACAATTCTGAGTGCTGACGGTGCGATCGGACCGACCAGCGGAAGCAAAGACACACTTGCGCATCAAATTTGGGATGAAGCACTAGCGCTACGGTCGCGCCGGTAGGTTTCCGGGACATGGCTGGCAGACTTTTCACCTCTGAGTCGGTGACCGAGGGACACCCCGACAAGATCGCCGACCAGATCAGCGACTCGGTACTCGACGAACTGCTGCGGCAAGATCCGAACAGCCGGGTAGCTGTGGAATGTTTGGTGACTACGGGGCTGGTCGTCGTGGCCGGCGAGGTCACCACGGAGTCGTACGTGGAGATCCCCCGGGTAGTCCGGGAACGCATCATCGGCATCGGCTACGACTCCTCGACCAAAGGCTTCGACGGTGGCTCTTGCGGCGTGGAGATTGCCATTGGCCAGCAGTCGCCCGACATCGCTCAGGGCGTTGACGTGGCCTTTGAAAGCCGAACCGGCGAGTCAACGGATCTGCTTGATCTGCAAGGAGCTGGCGACCAAGGTCTGATGTTCGGTTACGCCTGCAGCGAAACGCCGTCGCTGATGCCGCTGCCGATCGATGTGGCCCACAGACTTGCCGAGCAGTTGGCCACGGTGCGCAAAGACGGCACCATGCCGTATCTGCGGCCGGACGGCAAAACCCAGGTGACTGTCGAATACGACGGTGATCGGCCAATTCGAATCGACACCGTCGTGCTGTCGAGCCAGCATGCTGCCGACATCGATCTGGACGCATTGCTCGCTCCCGATGTTCGTAAGCACGTCGTCGACCCGGTGCTGGAGCGCTACGACATCGACATCAGCGATTATCGGTTGCTGGTCAATCCGACCGGGCGATTCGAGATTGGCGGACCGATGGGGGACGCCGGTCTCACCGGCCGCAAGATCATCGTCGACAGCTACGGCGGCATGGCGCGTCACGGCGGCGGAGCGTTCTCCGGTAAGGACCCGTCGAAGGTCGACCGATCGGGCGCCTACGCGATGCGTTGGGTAGCCAAGAACGTGGTGGCGGCGGGGCTCGCCGGCCGCTGCGAGGTGCAGGTCGCGTACGCGATCGGCAAGGCTCACCCGGTGGGCTTCTACGTGGAGACCTTTGGCACCGAACTCGTACCGGTCGAGCAGATTCAGCAGGCCGTGCTGGACGTATTTGATCTACGCCCAGCGGCGATCATCCGCGACCTCGATCTGAAGCGGCCGGTGTATGCCCAGGTGGCGGCGTACGGACACTTTGGCCGTGAGTTGCCTGGGATGAGCTGGGAAAGCGTCGATCGGGCTGGAGCACTGGCCACGGCCGTCCGAGGCTGATCCGCGACCAATCAGTCGCTCGCGGCCGGCTGACCAAGGCGAGGCGACCGAACCAGCTTGGACCCAATAAGTGTCGGGGAGCTCTGCCTATCATCTGGTGTGCCCGAACCGAGCCAGCCTGAGCTTCCTGTTGCCAGGGTGGTTGTCGACATTCCCCTCAGTCACCTCGACCGGCCCTTTGATTATGCGGTGACGGCCGAACAGGATGCTGACGCGGTGCCGGGTTCCCGAGTGCGGGTACGGTTTGCTGGCCGGCTCCGGGATGGGTTCATCCTGGAACGAGTAGCCACCGCTGATCATGAAGGAGTCTTGACCCCGCTCCACAAGATCGTTTCCAGCGAGCCAGTGCTCACTAGCGAGATCGCCGGGTTGATCAGGAAGGTCGCTGATCATTACGCGGGAACGTTCGCCGATGTGATGCGCCTGGCGGTCCCGCCGCGACATGCCGCGACAGAGCGTGCCGAACGGGGAAGGACGGACCGCGCCTTGCCCCATGATCATCCAGCGGGCGCCTTGCTGGACTATCCCGCCGGCGCAGGGTTCCTGGCTGCGCTCCGTGACAAGCGCAGTCCTCGCGCGCTGTGGCAAGTAACGCCTAGCACGAACCCTGGCGGGGACTGGGCACTCGGGCTGGCCACCGCTGCACGTGCGTGCGCGGACAGCGAACGGGGCGCGGTGATCATCGTGCCTGACCAGTCTGATCTTGATCGGCTCAGTGAAGCCTGTCGGGACATTCTTGGTGCGACTGGTTTCGCCGTGTTGATTGCTGAAGCTGGCCCAGCGGCTCGCTACCGAGCCTTCTTGTCAGCGTTGCGCGGCGAGGTGCAGGTGGTAATCGGAAATCGTGCGGCCGCGTACGCGCCGGTTCATGATCTTGGTCTTGTCGCGCTCTGGGACGATGGCGACGACCTGCTCGCCGAGCAGCGTGCTCCCTATCCCCATGCGCGGGAGGTGCTGGCGCTGCGCGCCGCCGACGCGCACGCTGGCGTGCTGTTCGCGGGCTACGCCCGAACCGCTGAGCTGCAGAGCTGGCTCGTTCGCGGTTGGCTCCGTGAGATCGCCGCGGATCGCGCGACCGTACGGCATGCGGCACCGCGAGTGAAGGTCGCCGCGGACAGCAACTATGCGCTGCTGCGGGATCCGGCAGCACGCGCAGCTCGTCTGCCGCACGAAGTGTTCGACATGATGCGAGCGACTTTGCCGCAGGGACCGGTGCTGGTTCAGGTTCCGCGAGCCGGCTACCTCGTGGCTCTGGTCTGCCAAGAGTGCCGCGAGCCGATGCGATGTGGCTTCTGTGGCGGCCCCACTAGAGTGCGGGCCGGAGAATCCGCCGAGATGGCTGCTGTCAGTGCTAGCTGCGCGTGGTGCGGCCGGCCGCAGGTCGACTGGGAATGCCCGATCTGCGGCTCACGGCGAGTGCGCGCGCCTGTCGTTGGCGCTGAGAGAACAGCAGAGGAACTGGGCAAGGCTTTTCCGCAGACACCAGTCCGGCAGTCGATCGGGGGGAGGCGGATTGCCACGGTGGCGGACACCTCGGCCATTGTGGTGGCTACGCCGGGCGCTGAGCCGTCGGCCCTGGCTGGTTACGCAGGCGCTGTTCTGATGGATACGCCGTTGCTGTTGCTGCGCCAGGATTTGCGCGCGGCTGAGGAGGCGTTACGCCGATGGCTCAATGTGATCGCACTCGTCAGAAGCGGTGCAGACGGCGGTTCGGTCATCGCCGTCGGGGAGAGTGCCGGGCGCGCGCTGCAAGCGATGGTCCGGGTAGACCCAGGTGGGTTCGCCGCCCGGGAGCTCGAGGACAGAACCGCCGCTCATTTTCCACCTGCAGTCACGCTGATCACGATTGAGGGGCCTCCGGAGGCGCTGGCGGAGTTCGTCGCGCTGGTTCAGCCGCCGATACACACCGAGATACTCGGTCCGGTGGAGCATGACATACATCGAGGGCCGCCAGATGACACGCGAGGACCTGTTCAGCGCGTCACGATGCGCGCTCCGCTCAGTGACGGCGCAAAGTTGGCGCGTGCCACAAAAGAGGCTGTTGCGATTATGAGCGCGCGGAAGAGCAGCGGCTCCCTCCGCATTCGCGTCAATCCGGTCGACCTGAGCTGACTGATGGCCCGGCCAGTGGTCACCCCTTAGTCGTCCTCGAGGGCTGAGTCGGCCAACCGCACTTCCTCCCGGTCGAGCCGTCCCTGGATCCGGCGGAGCACGATGTCATCGATCCGGCGCTGATCCCGCAGCTTGATCACCGCATTGTCACAGTCACGATGAGGCCGACGGCGATCCCACCGAGGTAGGACAGCAGCACGTCGCCGCTGATTCTCCACCAGCTGGGTTGCACGGTGCCGATTGCAACGCCGACGGCCGCGGCGTACAGCACCAGGGCGGTGCCGTCGTTGATCAAGCTCTCGGCGCGCATCGTGGTGAGGTTCCTCCGTGGCAGGCGCCGGGCCACGGCCGCAACGGCGGTCGCGTCGGTGGGCGCAACGACGGTGCCGAGCAGGGCAACCATCGGCCACGACAGGCCCAGGGCATGGGCGACGACGGCCACCACGACAGCCGTCGCGATCACCAGAAATACGGCGAGCAGCGTGATCACCCGCAGGTTGGCGCGGATTTCCCGTTGCGAGGTGGTCAGCGACTCCCAGTACAAGATCGCCGGAAGGAACACCAGCAGCACGGTCTCCGGCGGCAGCTCGACATGATCGACTCCGGGAATGAAACCGACGGCAACCCCGGCCAGCAGCCAGACCAACGGAGCCGGCAGATGAATGCGCGGGGCCAATGCGCCGCCGGCCACTTGCAGCACACCAACCAGGAGGATGACCTCGGGTCCGTTCATGGGCCAAGTCTTTCTCTCAGCGAAGTGGTCAGGAACAACAAGATTTCAGCAGAATCAGAGTTGTCTGCGACCGGTTTCAGCCAGCTCCATTGCTTGCCAAATGTCCGTCAATTAGCATGATCAACATTGAGGCGCTGCGTCGGGGCGTTGGTGGCGTTTTCCAGCTGCGACGACCCAGGAGTGCACTGTGCTCACCTCAGCGCCGGGACTACTCGATGTCAGTACTGAGCCTCACCTGCAAGGGGCCTTCGCGCCGGTCGTGGACGAGGTCGATGTCTCCGACCTCAGCGTTGAGGGAGAGCTGCCGGCTGAGATCGACGGGGACTACATCCGCAACGGTCCCAACCCACGGTTCACCCCGCTGGGCGCCTACATCTATCCCCTCGACGGCGACGGAATGCTGCACCGGGTGCGAATCCGCGACCGCCGGGCGAGCTACAGCAACCGGTTCGTCCGGACGCCAGCCCTCGTCGCCGAGGAAGCCGCAGGGCGAGCGCTCTGGCCAGGCATTGCCGGTCTGAACTACAGCCCTGATGCCGATGAGGTCGGCGCCGATCTCGCCGGCACGATGAAGGACTTGCCCGGCATCAACGTGATCCGGCACGCGGGTCGGCTACTCGCGTTGGGAGAGAGCTGCAATCCGTTTCTCATGTCACCGCAGCTGGCGACCCTGGGACGCGAGACTTTCGGCGGCACGCTGCCGGCAGGCATCACCGCCCATCCCAAGGTCGATCCGGTCACCGGCGAAATGGTGGTGTTCTGCTACGGGCTCGAGCCACCCTTCTTGACGTGGGCGGTGCTCGGCCGTGACGGATCGACGGTACGCGGAGTCACACCGGTCGAAGGTGTCCGCCGGCCCAGCATGATCCACGACATGGCGCTGACGCCGAGCTACGTGGTGCTCGTTGTCGGCCCATTCTTTTTCGATATTGCCGCGGCTATGCGAGGTGGCTCACCGCTTGCTTGGGAACCCGACCAGGGCACCGGCATTGCGCTGATCCCGCGGGATGGTGGCCGGGTGAGCTGGCTGGAGACGGACGCCTTCTGGATGTGGCATACCGCGAACGCTCATGACGTCACCAACGCTTCCGGCACGACAGGAGTGGTGTTGGATTACGTGCGCTGGTCGATGCCCGGGGGGTTAGTGCCTGGCGGAACGGCTAGCGGCTCGCTGGCACGCATTCATCTTGAGCCGGCAACCGGCGCCGTACGGCACGAGACCTTGGTCGACCGGAACATGGAATTTCCCCGCGTCGACGATCGAGCAATCACCCGCTCCCATCCGGTTATCGCAACCGCGCTCAAGACTGGTCCGCGTCAGCTCATCAGCGGTGATGCCGACACGCTTGGTTGGTACGACACAACGACCGGCTTCTTCAGCCTCTGGTATGCCGGCGATCTCTCGGTTGGCGAGCCGACCTACATTCCCGAGCCAGGAGTAGCCGACCAGCACCGTGGATGGTGGACCACCATCGCGACCGACCGCACCGACCTCACCAGTCGGTTGTTGATCATCCCAGCGGCCGACCCAGCTTCCGGACCACTCGCCACGGTTCGGCTGCCTCAGCGGGTTCCGGCCGGTTTGCACGGCGCCTGGCTGCCAACGGAGGAGTAGCCCATGAACCCGCTCAGTTTGATCCTCGGCTTTCTCCCGCTCATCGCCTTCAATGTCCTGGCTGGCCGAGTCGCCAATAACGGGATCGCGTGGGGAGCTCTTGTCGCCTTAGCCGTTGCCCTGATCAACATGGCCATCACGCGGCCGCGGTGGCCGCCCAAGATCATCAACTTGATCTCGGCAGGCCTGTTCCTCGTGCTGACCCTGATCGGGTTCTTCGGCAACCGCAGCATTGACGGTTGGCTCTTCGACTGGGCGAGCGGTCTAATCACCCTTACGCTCGGTCTGCTGCTCCTCGTGACCATGCCGATCATGCCGTTTACCGAGCAGTACGCCCGGGAGAGCGTGTCGCGCGAGTACTGGGGGACACCAACATTCAAAAAGGTCAACCGGGTGCTCAGCCTGGCGTGGGGGTTTGCAATCGTAGCCATCGGCTTGTCCAGCATCGCGGTCGCGGTACTCGACGAGCGTGCCAACTCGACGTCCGATACCAGCCTGCTGGATCTCATCCTCAATTGGGTCGTGCCCATCGGCATCCTGGTGTTCATGGTGCGGCTCACCGCGAAATACCCCGATCGGGTACGCAAGGCTGCCGCAGCATCGCATGAGGCCCTGGCTGAATCGGCGGGGCCGGCCGAATCGGCTGGACCGTCAAGCGCTTCTGCAAGCACCTAACGCGAAACAGGCCAGCGCTGCGTCGGTGGCATTTCACTATCGTGACGGCCGTCAGAAAAATGATACGGTCGAGCCAGCGACTGAAGGAGCCGAGATGAGCGTGCGCGAAGGTTTCCGTCCTATCGAGGAGGGAGTACATACCGATTTCCGGGAGTCGATGAGCTACTCCGACTACCTTGACCTCGATCAGCTGCTGGCCGCGCAACACCTGAGGAGCGATCCGCCGCATCACGACGAGCTGCTCTTCATCGTGCAGCACCAGACCACGGAGTTGTGGCTCAAACTCATCCTGCACGAGCTGCGCGGGGTACGTGCCTACCTCGATGCGGACCACGTGCACCATGCCCTGAAGTGCCTGGCGCGCGTCAAGCACATCCAGCGCACACTCACCGAGCAGTGGTCGGTACTGGCCACCCTCACACCAAGCGAGTACGCGGAGTTTCGCGGCACGCTCGGCAGCGCATCGGGCTTTCAGTCGGCGCAATACCGCGCCGTCGAGTTCATCCTGGGCAACAAGAACGAGCAGATGCTCGAGGTGTTCGTCTCCGATCAGGCCGCGTACGCCATGCTGGCGGAGCTGCTGGAGCAGCCATCGGTCTACGACGCCTTCTTGAGCTTTCTGGCCCGCCGGGGGCTGGAGGTTCCAGACGACGTGCTGCAGCGCGACGTACGGCGGCCCTGGGTGCTGCAGCCGGCGTTGATCCCGGTATTCCAGTCCATCTACGATGCCGTCGACCGGGCGTTCGACCTTTACGAAGCGTGCGAATCCCTAATCGATGTTGAGGACAACTTCCAGTTCTGGCGATTTCGTCACCTGCGGACTGTGCAGCGCACCATCGGCTTCAAGACTGGCACCGGCGGCTCATCTGGCGTGCGCTTCTTGCAGAAGGCATTGGACTTGACCTTCTTTCCCGAGCTCTATGCGGTGCGAACCGAGATCGGCAGATGAGCGCACGGTTTGCCGTTGACGATCTCTGGATCGGTCAACGCTTTGGACCAACGGTCCTCGAAGACGCAGCCGGTCGGCTGCGGCCGGTGGAATTCGGGCTTGCCGCTGTCCAACGGTCTCGGGTACCGAGACTTCCGGGGGCGGTCATGCCTGGCATCGCCGACCGGCATGTCCATCTTGGTCTGGTGGCTGCCGCCGCGGTCGCCGACACCGCAGTCGTTGAGGTTCACGACCTCGGGTGGATACCGCAGGTAGCCCGTAGCTGGAAGGTCAAGTCACCGACTGGCGGCGTCGTCAAGATCGCTGGGGCGTTCCTGACCGCCGTTGGGGGCTACCCGATCAACCGCGCGTGGGCGCCGCCAGGATCGGTGCGAGAACTGGCAGGACCTGAAGACGGCGTTCGCGCGGTCGAGGAAGCGGCTCAGCATGGGCACGATGTCATCAAACTGGTGTTGCACAGCGGTGGGCCGCTGCTCGATGACGCGACACTCATTGCCGTGGTACGCGCCGCACACCAACATCGGTTGCCTGTTGGCGTCCATGCCGAGGGTGAAGGTCAAGCTCGCCGCGCCTTCGAAGCCGGTGCCGACATCCTGGTTCACGTGCCGTGGACCGAGTCATTGCCTGATGATCTGATCGCTGCGATGGCGCGCTCCATGACGTGGACGTCGACGTTTGCGATTCACCCCGACGCGGGGCGGGAGAAGGCACTCGGCAATGCTCGTCGGTTCATCCGGGCTGGCGGGCGGCTGCATTACGGCACCGACATGGGGAACGGCGCAGCGCCGGTTGGGCCTCGAATGGAGGAGATCAGGGCTTTGGGTGAGGCTGGCCTCGCCGGTGACGCTGTTCGGGAAGCCATCACCACCAATCAAGGACGCGACGGCCTGCCGATCTCGTGCGCTGTGCATGCACTGCTTCCGCTGCCGAACGACGCGGCCGAGGTGGTGGTCTGGATGAATCAGGCCCGCCGGCTGGTGGGCATCATCGAGGAAGGAGCCATGGCATGACCGATGACCTCGCCGACCGGGCTGCGGCGCTCGACGCAGCGGACCAGCTCGCCGGCTTCCGCAGTGAGTTCATCGGCTCAGACGATCCGGCAATCTGCGCCTACCTCGACGGCAACTCTTTAGGTCGTCCACTTCGGGCCACTGGTGACCGGATCAGCAACTTTGTTGAACAGATCTGGGGAAAACGGCTCATCCGCGCCTGGGACGAGGGCTGGATGGATGATCCGATACGCATCGGTGATCAGATCGGTCGCATCGCATTGGGCGCGCTGCCCGGCCAGACAGTCGTCGGTGACTCGACGAGCGTGATGCTCTACAAGTGGATTCGGGCCGCACTGGCGAGCCAACCTGGGCGAGACGAGATCATCGCCGACATCGGCAACTTTCCCACAGATCGTTTTGTTGTGGAGGGGATTGCTACCGAGCTGGGGATGCAGGTCCGGTGGCTCAAGGCGGAGCGGAGCGGCGGCGTCACCGCCGATCAGGTGAGTGAGGTGGTGGGTTCACGCACCGCGCTGCTGCTGCTCAGCGACGTGGCCTATCGATCCGGATACCTGGCCGACGTACCCGCGATCACCGCGCTGGCTCATGATCATGGTGCGCTGGTGCTCTGGGATGTCTGTCACTCGGCGGGCGTGATCCCGCAGCAGCTCGATGACTGGCGGGTCGACCTGGCAGTCGGCTGCACGTACAAGTACCTCAATGGCGGGCCCGGCTCACCGGCCTTCGGGTATGTGCACGCCGATCTCCACGAGCGTCTCCGGCAGCCCATCCAAGGCTGGATGGGTTCGTCGAGCCCTTTTGAGATGGCGGAGCGCTACACGCCGTCCGATGGCATCCGTCGTTTTCTCAGTGGAACTCCGTCGATCATCGGGATGCTTGCCATCCAAGACATGCTGGCGCTCATTGAACGAGCCGGAATTGCGGCGATTCGAGCCAAGTCCGTTGCGCTGACCGAGTTCGCGATTCAGATCTCCGACCGGATACTCGACCCGCTCGGTGTCCATATCGGCTCGCCTCGGGACCCGGCGCGGCGGGGAAGTCACATCACGCTGGAGCATCCTGAGTTTCGCGTGGCGACAGCTCGGCTCTGGGAGCGGGGGGTGATTCCGGACTTCCGTCCACCCGACGGACTGCGGATCGGGCTCTCGCCGCTGAGCACCAGCTTCGCCGAGGTGTACCTGGGTCTGCTGGCCGTCCGGGAGGTGCTGTGGTGGCAACCGGCCAGTTAGTTGAGTCTTCCTCGGCGCAGATCGAGAGCTTCCCTGATGATGCGGACTCTCGCTCCGGGAGCGCCACCTCGCTGCTTCGGACGATCATCGGCTGCTATCTGCGTCGGTGCGGTGGCTGGATCTCCGTCGCGGCCTTGACCGAGCTGATGGCGACGGTGGGGGTCAGCCAGACGCGGACCCGGACAGCCGTACTTCGGGTGCGTAGCAAGGGCCTGCTCGATCCCGAGGTGCAGGATGGCAGTGCCGGTTACGCGCTGGGGCCAACCGCCATTGCGGCCCTGGAGCGGGGCGACCGACGCATCTACACAGCGCGCCAGATGAACCCCTCGGATCGCTGGTGCCTGATTTCCTATTCGATTCCGGAGAGCCAGCGCCAGCTGCGGCATCAGCTACGCCGTCGGCTGGCAGGAATCGGCTGCGGCACTGTCTCGGCCGCGCTCTGGATTTGTCCGGAATATCTCACAGCAGAGGTGGAGGAGATCCTTGCCGATCTCGGCGTACGCACCTCGGCCGCCATCTTCCTGGCCGATGAGACCCGGGTGCCCGGTGGCCTCGAGCGCGCCGTCCAGGAATGGTGGGACCTGCCCGCCATTGCTGCTCGGCATCAGAGTTTCCTGTCCGCGTACGGATCTCTGGCGGCTGCCGACCTCAGTCCCCGGGAAGCGTTTGCGACCTGGATCGGATGCGTAGACGCCTGGCGGGTCATCCCGTACGTCGACCCCGGCTTGCCTGCGGCGTGGCTTCCTGCCGACTGGCCGGGCAACCTGACCGTCCGTCTCTTCGCCGATCTTCGGGAGCAGCTCGAACAGCTCAGCGGCCGGTATGTACGCCAAATGACGCGACGATCTTGATGCGCCCTGAGCTCGTCGAAGGGCCCGCGTCGACGAGCCCAGCGCGCATATTCATGTGCGCCCTAGACTCCTCCGGTGCGAATTGTCTTCGGCGGCACTCCGGATGTCGCGATCCCATCCCTGGACGCGCTAGTCAAGTCCCGCCATGAGATCCTCGCCGTGGTCACCCGGCCGGACGCACCCAGTGGTCGGGGCAAGAAGCTCGCCGCGAGTCCTGTCGCGTTGCGGGCCAGCGAGCTGGGCATTGAGCTTTTGAAGCCGCAGCGGCCGCGCGACGAAGAGTTCGTCGAGCGACTGACGGAGCTAGCCCCAGATTGCTGTCCCGTCGTCGCGTACGGGGCGTTGCTTCCGCAGCGCGTACTGGACATTCCGCGTCATGGTTGGGTCAACCTGCACTTCTCGGTGCTGCCGGCCTGGCGAGGGGCAGCGCCTGTGCAGCGCGCCATCCTGGCGGGTGATCAGAGCACCGGCGCGACCACCTTCCAGATCGTGCTAGCGCTCGATGCCGGGCCGATCTTCGCTTCGGTGACCGAGCCGATCCGCCCGGAGGATACGGCTGGCGACCTGTTGCACCGCCTCTCACTCAGCGGTGCCCAACTGCTCGTCGAGACTGTCGATGGGATCGAGGACGGCACGCTTACGCCGTCCCCACAGCCGGAGGCTGATGCTCAGGTGAGCTACGCGTCCAAGATCACCGTGCAGGATGCCGAGATCGATTGGAGCCAACCGGCCGATGTCATCGATCGGCTGATTCGCGGCTGTTATCCGGCGCCGGGGGCCTGGACCACCTTCCATGGCGATCGGTTCAAGATCAACTCAGCGCGGCTGTCCGGCCTCGTTCTCTCGCCCGGCGCACTGGAGATCACGAAGCGGTCCGTGCACGTCGGCACCGGGACTCAAGCTCTGGAACTTGGTGAGGTGCAAGCCCAAGGCAAGAAGCCGATGGCTGCCGCCGACTGGGCGCGCGGCGTTGCCTTCGACGCCGAGCCGAAGCTCGGTGGCCTCCTGATTGAGCTCGAGTGAGCAGTCCCAACACTGCGCGCGGTCAGAGACGGCGTCGTCCGGATCGGGCCCGACGGGCTGCCTTTGACGCGCTACGGGCCGTGAACGGCGACGGGGCCTACGCCAACCTCGCGATGTCCGCGCTGCTTCGGGAGCGTCGTCTGACCGGTCGCGATGCAGCGTTCGCCACCGAGCTGCTCGCTGGGACCTGTCGCTGGCAGGGCAGCTACGACACGATCATCGTTGCAGCGGCCGGCCGGCCGCTCAAGGAGTTTCAACCCGCCGTCGTGGACCTGCTGCGACTCGGCGCGCATCAGATCCTCGCTATGCGGGTTCCCACGCCCGCCGCGGTCGCCGCAGGCGTTGATCTGGCCGCTGCCACGGTCGGAGAAAGGGTCACCAGGCTCGTCAACGCTGTGCTACGCCGCATCGCCGAACGGAGCCTGGACGAGTGGCTGGACCAGCTCTCGGAAGGGCTCGATGATCATGATCGGCTGGCGTTGCGGACCGCACATCCGAGGTGGATCGTTGACGCGTACGCCGAACTGCTGGATCCGTCGGAGCTCGAGCGGGCGCTGGCCGCCAACAATCACAGTCCAGCCATCAGCCTGGCTGTGCGTCCAGGTCTGGCCGAGGTGGACGACCTGGTACGCGCGGGGGCGGAGCCCAGCGGCTACTCCCCCTTTGCCGCGCGCTGGCGAGGCGATCCTGCCGAGCTTGCGCTTGTCCGGGACGGCCGAGTTGGGGTGCAGGACGAGGGCTCCCAGTTGGTGACCTGGGCGCTGACCAGGGTGGACGCTGCGCCGGGTTGGTGGCTGGACCTCTGCGCCGGTCCCGGCGGCAAGTCCGCGCTGCTGGCAGGTCTGACACGTCTGGATGGCAGCAAACTGCTGGCAGCGGACGTGGCGCCGCACCGGGCACTGCTGGTCGCTGCTGCACTACGGGCCTATCGCGGCGACGGATCGGTGCCGACAGTTGTGGTCGCCGACGGTCCGCGGCCTGGGTGGCGCTCCAACTCGTTTACCCGGGTGCTGGCCGATGTGCCGTGTACGGGGCTAGGTGCACTCCGGCGCCGGCCGGAGTCACGCTGGCGACGCGGACCTGCTGACGTTGAGCAACTGCATCCGCTGCAACTGGCATTACTGGCCTCTGCCATTGACAGCGCCGCTCCCGGCGGCATCGTCGGCTACGTCACCTGCTCGCCACATCGCCGGGAGACCACTGACGTCCTGAGTGAAACGCTCGCTGTACGTAGCGACGTCGAGGTGATTCCGGCCGCACAGCTGTTGCCCGAGGTGCCCGACGCCGCATTAGGCCCGTATCTGCAGCTCTGGCCGCATCGACACGGCACGGACGCGATGTTCGCGGGCTATCTCCGCAAAACCCGCTCCCATTAGAGTCGGCATCGTGGCCCCGAGAATCATGCCGAGCATCCTGTCGGCCGACTTCGCGAACCTGCAGACGGCGATCGAGAGTGTGCCGAGCTCGGACGCGATACACGTTGATGTGATGGACAACCACTTCGTCCCGAATCTGACGCTCGGGCTTCCTGTGGTCGAGTCGATCCGCAAGATCACTGACAAGATCTTGGACATCCACCTGATGATCGAGCAGCCCGACCGCTGGGCGCCGGGGTACGCGGAAGCTGGAGCGGAATCGGTCACCTTTCACGTGGAGGCCGCTGCGGCACCGGTGCGGCTAGCTCGTGAGCTACGCAAACTTGGGGCCCGGGCCGCCATGGCGCTCAAACCGGCCACGCCGATCGAGCCGTACGAAGACCTGCTGCCGGAGCTCGACATGGTGTTGATCATGACCGTTGAGCCGGGCTTCGGCGGTCAGAGCTTCCTCGACATGTGCCTTCCCAAGATCACCCGAACGCGAGCGATGCTCGACAAGCTTGGTGGCGATATCTGGCTGCAGATCGACGGCGGCGTCTCGGCCAAGACGATCGAACGCTGCGCAGCGGCGGGCGTCGACTCTTTCGTCGCCGGATCATCAGTTTTCGGCGCCGAAGATCCCGACGCCGCGGTGGCCAAGCTGCGCGAACTGGCGACGGCTGCGGCCTAGCCCTGGCGACGGCGTAGGTAGCGCTCAAATTCAGCGGCGATAGCATCTCCACTGGCTTCGGGCAGCTCGGTGGCATCCTGCATCTGCTCGAGCGATGCGACGTACTCGGCGACCTCGGAGTCTTCAGCAGCCAGCTCGTCAACGCCACGCTCCCACGCCCTGGCAAGCTCGGTCAGCTCACCAAGATCAAGAGAGGTGTCGAGTACTCGCTCCAGCTGGGAGAGCAGCGCCAATGTGGCCTTCGGGCACGGCGGGTGCGAGACGTAGTGCGGGATAGCCGACCACAGTGTGAGAACGTCCACGCCACCGCGGCTCAGGACGTCGCCGAGTACGCCGATGATGCCGGTCGGACCCTCATAGCTGGATGGCGCGAGGCCGAGCTGCTTCATCAGCTCCCGGTTCTGGGTCGAGACCGATACCGGGATCGGGCGGGTGTGTGGCGTGTCGGCAAGCAGGGCACCGAGCAGATGCACCCGGGTCACGTTCGCCGAGCTCAGCGCCGATGCGATCAAGGTGCTGAACTGTCGCCACCGCAGATTCGGCTCCAGGCCTTGGACCAAGATCAAGTCGCGACCGTCCGGTAGCTCGGCGATCTTCAATTCTGTGGTAGGCCAGGTGATCTCGCGCTCATCGTCCTCGCTGAGCTCCACGCGGGGGCGGTTGACCTGGAAGTCATAGAACTCATCAGGGTCCAGTGCGTAGACCGATTCGGCCTGGTATGTCTCGGCAAGATGTTCGACGGCTCCGGTCGCCGCGTTTCCCGCGTCGTTCCAGCCCCCGAAAGCCATCACCACCACCGGGTCGACCAGATCGCGCAGGTCTCGACCGGCCGAGCTGGGGGAGTCGGGCATGTGCTTCACTGTAGCCGTCGCGGCGCAACCGAACTTGCGCTCCACATGGTGGTAGTTCGGCACGAAGTCGGCTTGGGGCGATTATTCTCGCGAGGTGCCCGATGGCCTGAGTGCCGCCTCCTCCCCAGACCTCCGTACCACACTCTCGCAGCGTGTGGTGATCGCGGACGGCGCCATGGGAACGATGCTGCAGGGTTATGACCTGACGCTGCAGGACTTCGATCAGCTCGAGGGCTGCAACGAGATCCTGAATGTCACCCGTCCAGATATCGTCCGGGCGATTCACGACGCGTACTTCAACGTCGGCGTCGATGCGGTCGAGACCAACTCCTTCGGCACCAATCTCTCCGCGCTGGGGGAGTACGGCATTGCAGACCGCATCTCCGAGCTGGCTGAGGCCGCAGCGCGGATTGCCCGAGAGTCCGCTGACGCGTACAGCACACCGGAGCGGCCACGCTGGGTGCTCGGCAGCGTCGGCCCGGGCACCAAACTGCCAACGCTCGGCCATGTCTCCTACGCCCAACTGCGCGACGCCTATCAGCAGCAGGTCGAAGGCCTCCTCGCCGGCGGCGTCGATGCCGTGCTCATCGAGACCTCACAAGATCTGCTACAAACCAAGGCCGCCACGCTGGGTGCCAAACGGGCGCTGGCGTACGCCGGGCGCGATCTTCCGGTGATCGTGCACGTGACGGTCGAGACCACAGGCACCATGCTGCTCGGGTCCGAGATCGGTGCAGCGCTCACCTCACTCGAGCCGCTCGGCATCGACATGATCGGGCTGAACTGTGCGACCGGTCCATCGGAGATGAGCGAGCATCTACGGCATCTCTCCCGGTACGCGACGGTCGGGGTGAGCTGCATGCCGAATGCTGGTCTGCCGCAATTGACTGCCAAAGGGGCGGTTTATCCGCTGCAGCCGGTCGAGCTGGCTGACGCGCTCGAGCAGTTCGTCGGCGAGTTCGGACTCGGGTTGGTGGGCGGTTGTTGTGGCACCGGACCAGAGCACCTCCAGCAGGTGGTCAAACGCCTCGAAGGCCGACAGGCGGCGGAGCGCTCGGCTAGCCACGTAGCGGCTGCTGCTTCTTTGTACGCCGAGGTGCCGTTCCGACAGGACATCAGCTACCTCTCCATCGGCGAGCGGACCAACGCCAACGGGTCAAAGGCGTTCCGCGACGCCTTGCTGGCCGAGCGCTGGGATGACTGCGTCGATATCGCGCGGTCCCAGATCCGGGACGGCGCCCACATGCTTGATCTCAATGTCGACTACGTCGGCCGAGACGGCGTCGCCGACATGCGGAATGTTGCCTTCCGGCTGGCGACCGCATCGACCCTGCCCGTTGTGCTGGACTCCACGGAGCCGGCGGTGCTGCGAGCAGGCCTGGAATGTCTCGGTGGCCGTGCAGTGATCAACTCCGCCAATTACGAGGACGGCGACGGGCCCGAGTCTCGATTCAGTCGGGTCATGAGCCTGGTCGCAGAGCACGGCGCGGCGGTGATCGTGCTCACCATTGACGAGGAAGGCCAGGCGCGGACAGCGGAGTGGAAGGTGCGCGTCGCCCAGCGGGCGATCACCGACATCACACAGAACTTCGGACTGCGCCAGAGCGACATCATTCTCGACTGCCTGACCTTTCCGATTGCCACCGGCCAAGAGGAAACCCGCCGGGACGGCATCGAGACGATCGAGGCCATTCGCGAAGTGAAGCGGCTCTTCCCCGATGTCCAGACGACGTTGGGCCTGTCCAATGTCTCCTTCGGTCTGAACCCCGCGGCTCGCGTAGTGCTCAATTCGGTGTTTCTCAATGAATGCATCGACGCCGGCCTGGACTCCGCGATCGTGCATGCCGCCAAGATCATCCCGATGGCCCGGATCCCCGACGAGCAACGGGAAGTGGCGCTCGACATGGTCTACGACCGGCGACGGCCGGCTACCGACACCGAGCCTGCTTACGACCCGCTGCAACGCTTCCTGGAGCTCTTCGAAGGTGTCACAACAGCCGACGCCAGAGCTGAGCGTGCTGCGGAGCTCCTCACGCTCCCCGTCGGGGAACGACTGCAGCGCCGCATCATCGACGGGGAAGGCAAAGGGCTCTCAGACGACCTTGACGTAGCGCTGGCCGCGGGTACGCCGGCGATGGAGATCATCAACACCGACCTGCTGGCCGGCATGCGGGTAGTCGGCGAGCTCTTCGGATCGGGCCAGATGCAGCTGCCGTTTGTGCTGCAGTCGGCTGAGGTGATGAAGACCGCGGTTGCCTACCTGGAGCCACATCTGGAGAAGACCGACGCCCGCGGCAAGGGCACCATCGTGCTCGCCACAGTCAAGGGTGACGTGCACGACATCGGCAAGAACCTGGTCGACATCATCTTGACCAACAACGGATACACCGTGGTGAATCTGGGCATCAAGCAGCCGATCGGTGCGATCATCGACGCCGCCGAGGAGCACCACGCTGACGTCATCGGTATGTCAGGTCTGCTGGTCAAGTCGACCGTCGTGATGAAGGAGAACCTGGAGGAGCTCAACCGCCGGGGGATTGCCACCGCATACCCGGTGTTTCTCGGCGGGGCGGCGCTCACCCGCGCATACGTCGAACAAGATCTTCGCGAGGTCTTTGCCGGCGAGGTCCGCTACGCCCGGGATGCGTTCGAAGGATTGCGACTGATGGACGCGCTGATGGCGGTGAAACGAGGCGAGGAGGGAGCAGCGCTGCCAGCGCCGCGCGAACGCCGGGTCAAGGCCCGCGGGTCAACCCTCGTCGAGGATCGAGTGGAGACTGAGCTGCCACGCCGCTCCGATGTCGCGGTCGATATCGACGTCCCCACTCCGCCGTTCTGGGGAGACCGGATCGTCAAGGGCATCTCGCTAGCCGATGTCGCGGGCTATCTCGACGAGCGGGCCACCTTCATGGGCCAGTGGGGATTACGAGGATCCAGGAACGGACCGTCGTACGAGGAATTGGTCGAAACTGAGGGCCGGCCGCGGCTGCGACTGTGGCTGGACCGCATCCAGACTGACGCGATCGCGGAGTTCGCCGTCATCTATGGGTATTGGCCGTGCTACAGCGAGGGCGACGATCTCGTCGTCCTCCGTCCCGGAGCCGATGTCATAGACCCGGGAGCGGAGCTGCACCGCTACACCTTCCCGCGGCAGACGCGGGGACGGTACCTGTGCTTGGCGGACTTCTTCCGCGATCGCGATCTGGCGGCACTCAAGGGACCTGATGTCGTGGCGTTCCACCTTGTCACGATGGGATCGCAGGTCGCGAAGGTGACCGCCAGTCTGTTCGAACACAACGCGTACCGGGACTATCTGGAGTTGCACGGGCTCAGCGTGCAGCTGACCGAGGCGCTGGCCGAGCTGTGGCACGCCAGAATCCGCGCGGATTTCGGCTTTGCCCGCGACGATGGTCCGATGGCGGAGATGATCCGGGACCAGGCCTACCGCGGCTCGCGATACTCCTTCGGCTATCCCGCCTGTCCGGAGCTGGACGATCGCCGCAAACTCGTGGCTTTGCTGCGTCCCGAGCGAATCGGCGTGGAGCTGTCCGAAGAGCTCCAGCTGCATCCTGAGCAGTCCACTGACGCGATGATCGTGCACCATCCCGAGGCGAAGTACTTCAACGCCCGGTAGATCAGTCGACAACCGGTAGATTTGCGCGTCTGGCTGCGGCTGGAAGAATGGCCGCGCCATGAGCGACACCACAACCTCCACACTGGCCGCAGCGCTGTGGGACTTCGACGGCACGCTGGCCGACACGGAGCCGCTGTGGATTGCCGCCGAGTACGACCTGATCGACAAGCTCGGCGGCACCTGGTCCGAAGAACATGCCGAGCAGCTGGTGGGTAACTCGCTGTTGGACTCGGGCTCCTACATCCTCAACACCATCGGCCGAGTTGATCTGAGCCCGGCATGGGTCGTTGACCAGCTGCTCACAGCTGTCGTCGACCATGTCAAGAGCAATCCCCTTGTCTGGCGTCCTGGAGCGATCGAGCTGCTCAAGTCATTTTCCGAGGCAGGCGTCCCGTGCGCCTTGGTATCGGCGTCGTATCGGGTGCTGTTGGACGCAGCGCTCAGTCAGCTTCCTGAGGGCACCTTCCAGGTGACAGTCGCCGGCGATGAGGTAGGCCGTGGCAAGCCGCATCCGGAGCCGTACGAGAAGGCGTGCACGGCCCTCGGGGTATCGCCACGCCACTGCGTGGTTCTCGAGGATTCCGAGACGGGCTGCCGCTCCGGCAACGCGGCAGGGGCGCTCGTCGTTGCCATACCCCACCGAGTAGAAATTCCGCGGGCTCCGCGGCGACTCCATGTGCGCTCTCTAGCTGAATTGGACATGGCCACCCTGGCGCGGCTGCTGGAGCAGTTTGATGGCGACTAACCCCCTGACCCGCCGCATACTGATGGCCGTCGCTCTTCTCTTGCTTCTCACCGGGTGCCGAACCCCAGGTGAGGCGCCCGTGCCCACTCCGACTGCAAGCTCGACCCCACGACCGTTCACGGTGATGTCGACCGATCAGATCCGAGTCACCGACCCGGCGGCGATCACCGACGCCGCTTCAACGGTGCTCGCGCTGAACGTGTTCCAGCGGCTGATGACAGCCGATCCGGGCGGCTCGGTACTCAAGCCCGACGCGGCTCGGGACTGCCTGTTCACCTCGGCAACCATCTACAGCTGCACCCTCAACGACGATCTGGCGTTTCACAATGGCCATCCGCTGACGTCCAGCGACGTGAAGTTCAGCATCGAGCGCGCTGCTCGTCTCAAGGTCCCGGGCTCCTCAGCCGCCGCGCTCTCGTCGTTCCGCAAAATCCAGACGCCGGACACCAAGACCGTACGGTTCGTGTTGAGCAGGCCGGATACCCAGTTCGGATGGGCACTCGCTTCTCCTGCGGCATCGATCGTTGATGAGGAGGTCTATGACGCGGACCGGGTGCAAGATCCGACCGATCCGATCGTGGGCTCCGGCCCGTTCCTGGTGACCAAGTACACCGGAAATCAGCTTCAGCTCAGCAGGTACGACGCGTACGTGGGCCGTAACCCGGCGCGCCTCCCCGCGCTGGTTTACCGCAGCGTCGCCGACTCCCCGACGATCGAGGATGCCATGAGTCGAGGCGCGGTCGATGTCGTCTGGAGAGGTCTCGACACGGCAGCCGTCACACGGTTCAGCCAACAGATACGGCAGAATCCCGATCGCCAGACCCTCAACGGCTTTACCGAAACTGTGCTAGGCGGCGCCCGGGTGCTACAGCTCGAATGGTCGCCGAACTCGCGGATGCGGGCGGACAAGGATCTGCGGCAAGCCATCGCGGTGGCCCTGCAAGGGGACCGCACCTCCGATTCCCTCGTTCCGACCGGCGTCGATGGACATGCGGCCGCATTCCCGCTCGGCGGAAAGGCCAAGCCGAAGGTGACCTGGAAGAGCCGCATCAACCTCACGCTGGGCTACGACTCGACCATGCCCAACGGCCAAGACCTCGCCGCACAGATCCGCTCGCGGCTGGAGAACACTGGTGGGCTCAGCGTCCAGCTCCGGCCAGGCGATCTGAACGCCGATCTGAATTTGGTTGACAGGAAGGCGTGGACGTCAACGGCGCTCGCCTGGCTGCAGCCCTATCTGGACGCGCCGCTGCCGGCCGTTGATTCGACGGTCAGCAGCATCGAGAACGAATTTCGCGCGACCACTGACCGTGCTACCGCAGACCGGTTGCTGGCCCTGCTGCAGAAGCAGGCGGCCAACGATCTGATCATGCTGCCGATCAGCCAGTCCGACGAGCCTCTCTACCTACGCCGAGGTGTGGAGATGTCTGGCGGCTCGTTCGGCCCTGGCTGGCAGCTGGGATTCTTCGGTATCAGCAATGCCTGATCACCTCGAGCTCTCCGGCGTTCGGCGTGGCCCGTTCGAGGTGGGGGAGCGGATCACCCTCACGGATCCGAAAGGACGTCAACATTCGATCGTGCTGGCCGTTGGGGGCCTGTTCCATACCACCAAGGGTTCGATCAGCCACGACGACCTCATCGCGCAGCCCGAAGGCATGGTGGTCAACACCACGGGCGGCATGCTGTTCTTGGCTATGAGGCCGCTGTTACACGAATTCACCGTCGGCATGCCGCGCGGCGCCGCCGTGGTTTACCCCAAGGACGCGGCCCAGATCTTGATGAGTGCCGACATCTTTCCCGGCGCCCGGGTCCTCGAGGCGGGCGCCGGTTCAGGTGCATTGACCTGCAGCTTGCTTCGCAGCATCGGTCCGACTGGCAGCTTGACCTCCTACGAGCGGCGCGAGGACTTTGCCAACTTCGCCCGCCGGAATGTGGCGAACTTCTTCGCCGCGACGCCCACCAACTGGGATCTCCGGATCGGCGATCTGGTTGGCTCGCTGACCGATGAGCCTGTCGATCGGGTCGTGCTGGACATGCTCGCGCCGTGGGAATGCGTGGCCGCGCTGGCCGAGGTGATCGTGCCGGGTGGGGTGTTCTGCTCGTATGTGACAACGACGACCCAGCTTGCGCAGACTGTGGAGACGCTGCGGGTCCATGGCGGCTTTACCGAGCCAGAGGCGACGGAATCGCTAGTCCGGGCCTGGCACGTAGCGGGACTTGCCGTACGGCCCCGGCATGACATGGTGGGCCACACGGGATTCGTGATCACTGCACGGCGCATGGCGCCAGGCTTCACAGCACCGTTACGCAAACGTCGCCCAGCGCCCGGCGCGTACGGGGATGATTACAAGGGACCGCACAACCTGCCCGGGTAGTGTCTTGACAGGAGGTGTGTCATGGCCGGATCTATTCGTGATCGCGGGGCGTATGAGGACCGCGAATCCTTGATAGCTCAAATTGGCGCGCTCAAAGACGAGCTCGATAGGCTCCGGGACCGGGTCACTTCCCATCCCCATGACATCGCCATGCTGGAGCGTCGGCTGGCTGATGCTCGTTCTGATGCGAGAACTGCCGCTGCCAACAATGAGCGTCTCGCGGCGACGCTGCGTGAAGCGCGTGATCAGATCGTGTCCTTGAAGAGCGAGGTCGACCGGCTCGCCCAGCCCCCGGCGACCTTCGCAGTTTTTCTCTCCGGGCATGAGGACAATACCGCGGACATCTACACGTCCGGCCGTAAAATGCGGGTCAGCGTGAGTCCCGATGTTGATCTTGAAGCATTGACCCCCGGCAAGGAGGTCATGATCAACGAGGCAATGAACGTCGTGAAGGTCCTCGAGTTCGATGAGGTCGGCGAAGTCGTACTGCTCAAGGAGATGCTCGAGGACGGTGACCGTGCGCTGGTCATCGGCCACGGTGATGAGGAAAGCGTCGTCCGCCTTGCCTATCGTCTTCATGATCAACATCTGCGTTCCGGAGATTCGTTGTTGATCGATCGTCGGGTGCATTTCGCGTACGAGCGGATTCCGAAGCTGGACGTCGAAGAGCTGGTGCTGGAAGAGGTGCCTGATATCGACTACTCCCTGATCGGCGGCCTGGGCAACCAGATCGAGGCCATCCGCGACGCTGTCGAGCTGCCGTTCCTGCACAAGGAGCTTTTCGACGAGCATGAGCTGAAGGCCCCTAAGGGCATCTTGCTTTATGGACCTCCGGGCTGTGGCAAGACATTGATCGCCAAGGCGGTCGCCAACTCACTGGCGAAGAAGGTCACCGAGCGGACCGGCGAGGAAGGGCGCAGCTTTTTCCTTAATATCAAGGGTCCTGAGCTATTGAACAAGTACGTCGGCGAGACGGAGCGGCACATCCGGCTGGTGTTCCAGCGGGCTCGCGACAAGGCAACAGATGGCATGCCGGTGATTGTCTTCTTCGACGAGATGGACTCGCTGTTCCGGACTCGCGGCTCCGGTGTCTCCTCCGACGTGGAGAACACCATCGTGCCGCAGCTGCTCAGCGAGATCGACGGCGTGGAAGGCCTCGATAACGTGATCATCATCGGCGCCTCCAACCGTGAGGACATGATCGATCCGGCTATCTTGCGACCTGGCCGCCTTGATGTGAAGATCAAGATCGAGCGGCCCGACGCAGAAGCGGCACGTGAGATCTTCAGCAAGTACCTCACTCCCACCCTGCCGCTGCATCCGGAAGATCTTGCTGAATTCGATCATGACAAGCATTCATGTGTGCAGGCCATGATCGACCGCACGGTTAGCCGGATGTATGAGGAGTCGGAGGAGAACCAGTTCCTGGAAGTCACCTACGCCGGTGGCGACAAAGAGGTTCTCTACTTCAAGGACTTCAACTCCGGGGCGATGATCCAAAACATCGTGGACCGGGCCAAGAAGATGGCGATCAAGGATTTCCTAGACACTGCCGTACGCGGTTTGCGGATCGGGCATCTGTTGCAGGCGTGCCTGGATGAGTTCGCGGAAAACGAGGATTTACCCAACACCACCAATCCGGATGACTGGGCGAAGATCTCAGGCAAGAAAGGTGAGCGGATCGTCTTCATCCGGACGCTGATCTCCTCCAAGCAGGGCACTCAGCCGGGCCGGTCCATCGACACCGTCTCGAACACTGGCCAGTACCTCTAAGGCCAGCACCTCTAAGTCAATCGGTAACGGTCGATCGGTCACGCCCACTGACGCGTTTCCCCCGCACAAGGGCGCGTATCTAAGGGATTTCGGCCCTAACGTCTCTCATTCGCGGCTTGGTGCGGAGAAACGGAAGTGGCGGGTCGGTCAGACTCGGCTGGTGCCGCCTTCTTGCCCATGCCACTGCGGGTGCTGTTCGCCCGGGTGTGCTGGATGAGCTGAAGCCCGGCCCGCCAGCCGATCAGGAAAACGGCGAGGAAGATGCTGGCGACGACGATGAAGGACAGCTGTACGCCGGCGCCTGTTAGCACCCTCAAGGCCATCCCACCGATGACGGTTCCCAGCCACACGGCGACCCCGGATCTTGGGGCGTACGGGCGGCGCCAGGTGCGCCCGATCACGGTGCCGAGAAGGCACCCGGCGAGGAATGGCCACGCCGTATGTGCGACGCCGAGAAGGTCGTTTGCCTCCTGGTGACTACTGCGTCCGATGATCGCGAAAATCAGGATGCAGATTACGTCGACAGCGATCGCTGGCAGGATCTGCATGACCCTCACATTACGCTGAGGCCATGGCTTCTACAGCCAATCGCGAGGAGTCGGCGGCGGCCGGCTCTGAGCTGACGGCGCGGTTGAACGCTCGTGTCATGGGAATCGAGACCGAGTACGGCATCAGCGCGCTGGCGCCTGGTTCAGCAGCACTGCCCGGTGGTTTCAGCAACGCCTTCATCGAAGAGGATCTGCACCCGATGCAGCTCTCCAACCACGTTGTGAAGGCGTACGGGGCGTCGGCAGCAGGTCAACCTGCCGGTTGGGACTACGAGACGGAGACGCCGCTGCGGGACATCCGGGGTTACGAGATTTCCCGGGCCTCCGCCCACCCGGATCAGCTGACCGACACCGATCTCGGTATGGCGAACGTGATCTTGACCAATGGCGCGCGACTTTACGTCGACCACGCCCACCCGGAGTATTCCAGTCCAGAAGTCACCAACGCGCTGGACGCCGTGCGCTACGACAAGGCCGGAGAGTCCGTGATGGCGCTCGCGGCCCAGCGCGCCACGCAATCCTTGGGCCGCTCTGTCCGGCTCTACAAGAACAACACCGACGGAAAGGGCGCCTCGTACGGCACGCACGAGAACTACCTGCTGCAGCGCAGCACGCCCTTCGACCGCATCGTCACCCAGTTCAGCGCATTTCTGGTCTCCCGGCAGGTGATCATCGGGGCCGGTCGGATTGGCCTCGGTCAATCCAGCCAGACTCCCGGTTTCCAGATCAGTCAGCGGGCCGACTTCTTCGAGGCAGAGGTCGGACTGGAAACCACTCTGAACAGGCCGATCATCAACACTCGCGACGAGCCGCACGCCGACGCGAGCAAATACCGCAGGCTGCACGTGATCACTGGAGACGCCAACCTCTCCGAGATCTCGACCTATCTCAAACTGGGCACCGCCTCCTGGGTGCTGCGCGTCATCGAGGCTGGCGAGCTGGGTAGCGATGTCCGACTGGACGGGCCCGTGGCGGCTATGCGGACGGTCAGCCATGACGTGTCGGTTCGTGAGCCGCTCTATCTGAGCGAGGGGCCCAGCATGACGGCGCTGGACCTTCAGGAGGTGTACCTGGACGCCTGCCGCAATCACTACGAGCGGGTGGCTGAAGATCTCACCGAGACGGCGCGGATCGAGGCAAAAGACATCTTCACTCGCTGGCAGGACTGTTTGGATGCGCTTCGCAGCGACATCTTCAGCCTTGCCGATCAGCTCGACTGGGTAGCCAAGCTCAAGCTCATGGAGTCTTATCGGGATCGCGACGGACTCAGCTGGTCTGCTCCCAAGCTGGCGCTGATCGACCTGCAGTACGCCGACGTCGATCCGCGCCGCAGCCTCTACCGCGCACTGCTGGCCAACGGCAAGATGCGCCGGCTCATCAACGATGACGAGATCGAGCGCGCCCGTAACGCTCCACCGGAGGACACTCGGGCATACTTCCGTGGCCGGGTGATGCAGAAGTTCGGCTCCGCGGTGGTTGCCGCTTCCTGGGATTCGGTGATCTTCGACGTACCCGAACGACCGGCGCTGCAGCGGCTGCCGCTGTTGGACCCGCTGCGAGGTACTCGAGAGCAGGTCGGCCAGCTGATCGATGAATGCAGTTCCGTCACCGAGCTGTTCGCGGCGCTTGGCCGGTAGCGCGGCAGCCCCTCACGTCCCGCCCGAAACCTACGTGAACGTAGGTTTCGTACGGTCTGCACACGTTGCAACCCGTGCAGACCGCCGACAACTATGCAGAGCTCGATGAGTCGGCGCTGCGCCGACGCTAACCACGGCGGCTAAGAATGTCGTGGTGTTGTGGGTGACGTTGGTTAGGCTGGTCGACAGTACAGACGGGAGCAGCTATGGCTGAGTCAGAGCAGAGCCAACGCAAGGCGCGGCGAGCCGATGATCGTGAGGTCGAGGAGCTGGCGCCTGCTGATACCGCGCACAAGGCGGAGTTGGACTCCGAGGTGGACTCGCTGTTGGACGAGATAGATGACGTTCTAGAGGTGAACGCTGAGGAGTTCGTGCGCTCATTCGTTCAGAAGGGCGGCCAGTGAACGACAGGCGACATGAAAGTTGAGCTGACCTCTGAGTTTTTTCGTATCGGGTCTTCTTCATTTACCGACTTCGTCTCACGTGTGGCTCCGGATGTATTGCCGTCCTCGCGTCCAGCCCTCGCCGGAGTAGGTGATCTCACACCGCATGGCACCACGATCGTGGCCGCAACCTTTCCCGGCGGCGTCGTCGTGGCCGGTGATCGGCGGGCAACGATGGGCAATATCATCGCGCAGCGCGACATCGAGAAGGTGTTCGCGGCGGATGAGTTTTCGATCATTGGCATTGCCGGTGCGGCCGGGCTTGCAGTCGAGCTGGTGGGTTTGTTCCAGGTTGAGTTGGAGCACTACGAAAAGATCGAGGGCGCCCCGCTCTCCCTGGTCGGCAAGGCAAACCGGCTAGCGACGATGATTCGCCTGAACCTTGGCCTTGCCATGCAGGGCCTCGTGGTCGTGCCCTTGTTCGCTGGCTGGGATGAGGCGACCGGTGAAGGCCGGATCTTTTCCTACGACGCAACCGGAGGCCGCTACGAGGAGCATGCGTACTTCTCGGTTGGGTCCGGATCCGTGTTCGCCAGGGGATCGCTCAAGAAGCTCTATCGAGGAGATTTCAACGCTAGCGAAGCGGCCATGGCGGTGATTCAGGCGCTCTATGACGCTGCCGATGACGACTCAGCAACGGGCGGACCGGACATGGCCCGGAAGATCTTTCCGGTGGTTTTGGCTGCGACCGAGGACGGCGTGCGGCGTTTCAGCGATGAGCAGACTGCCGAACTGATCGACCAACTCATCGCAAGCCGGGCTCAGCGGCCCGACGGACCAGGAGCTCCACTTGCTTAGTCCCCTGCGCCAGGAATTTGGTTCGCACTTATGAGCATGCCGTTCTACGTTGCCCCGGAGCAGCAGATGAAGGATCGGGCGGACTACGCCCGAAAGGGCATCGCTCGGGGTAGGTCGGTTGTCGTGCTCTACTATGCCGACGGCATCTTGTTCGTTGCCGAGAACCGGTCCCAGGCGTTGCACAAGGTCAGCGAGATCTACGATCGCGTCGCCTTCGCTGCCGTCGGTCGATATAACGAGTTCGAGAATCTGCGTCAGGCCGGTATTCGTTACGCCGATGTGCGCGGCTACACCTACGACCGGACTGACGTGACGGTCCGCGGGTTGGCCAACATGTACGCCCAAGTGCTGGGCACGATCTTCTCCTCCGGCAGTGACAAGCCCTTCGAGGTGGAGATTGTCGTGGCTGAGTTGGGGGCCACACCGCTACAAGATCAGATTTACCGACTGACCTATGACGGTTCAGTTGCCGATGAGGCGAACTTTGCGGTGATGGGCGGTTCAGCCGATGTCATCGCTGAGGTCGTTAGCACCGGATTCCGTCCCGGACTTGGTCTCAACGATGCGGCGCGGCTGGCGGTACGTGCGCTCAGCTCCGATGGCGGCCAGAACGCCGCGCCGCGGGAGCTCGGTGTGGAGGCATTGGAGGTCGCCGTGCTGGACCGGACCAGGGGAATGCCCCGCAAGTTCCGGCGCATCAAGGGTGATCGACTTGCCGCGCTGCTCGCCAACGGACCCGAGCCAGCCGACGGTGCCGTCGACAATGCGCATGGCTGAACAGAGCCCCGTCAGCCGAGTTGTGATCATCGGGGCTGGCCTGATCGGGGCGTCGATCGGGTGTGCGCTCTCGACGGCGGGCTACGCCGTACACCTTCGTGATCACAAGATCAGCCACGCCCGGGTCGCAGCGGGCCTGGGCGCCGGCACGATCGATCCGCCGGTGTCTGCAGACGTCGACCTGGTCGTCGTCGCGGTGCCGCCTGGTGCCATCGCCGATCTGGTTGTGCACAGCCTTCAGCACTATCCGAACGCGACCGTCACCGATGTCGGTTCGGTGAAGGCTGGGGTCCTCGACACGTTGTGGCAGCGTGATGTCGAGCTCAGTCGCTACGTGGGATCACACCCAATGGCCGGCTCGCATCACTCCGGTCCGGTGACTGCCCATCCGGGACTGTTCGTCGACCGGACCTGGGTCGTCACACCACACCGGCGTTCGGCGCCCGAATCCGTGGCACAGGTGCAAGCAGTCGTCCAAGCATGCGGCGCACGTGAGGTGATCATGGACGTTGATGATCATGATGCGGCGGTGGCGCGGGTTTCACACCTGCCGCACCTCATGTCGGTACTGGTCGCAGCACATGTGACCCGGGTCTCCGAACCTGACCTGCTGCTCGCTGGTCAAGGCCTGCGCGATGTCACTCGCATTGCCGGTAGCGACCCGTTGCTCTGGGAGCAGATCGTTGGGGCGAACTCGAACGCTGTACTCGAGGAGCTCCGCAGTATCCAAGATCAGCTCGGATTATTGATCAAGGCGGTGGAGGCCGCACCGGCTACCGACGAGCTACGCACGCAGCTGGAGCGCGGCGTCGCCGGCACCCAGAAGATCGGTGGCAAGCATGGGGCGGCAGCCGTGCGGTACAGCGAAGTCGTCGTCGCTATTCCTGACTCGCCAGGAGCGCTCGCGCGACTTTTTGCCGACGTCGGCGCTGCGGGGGTGAACGTGGAAGACATCTCCATCGAGCACGACCCGGTCCGCGAAATTGGCTATCTCGCTCTGTCGGTGACACCGGACGACGCGGATGCGCTGGTCGAGACGATGTTGTCGCGTGGCTGGGCAGTCTCCTAGCAAGCGGCCGGTACGCTGAAGCGCGTGTCTGAGGTAGCGATGACCCACCAGGTCCAGACGTCGACCAAGACCAGTTCAACCACTGGAGCGAATCGGCCACTCGTCATCGCTATCGACGGGCCCAGCGGCTCAGGCAAATCAAGTACGGCTCGTGGAGTTGCCGACCGGCTTGGTTTGGCCTTTCTCGACACCGGTGCCATGTATCGCGCTGTGACGTGGCTGGCCCTGCAGGAAGGCGTTGACCTCGACGACCGAGCGGCCGTCGCAGAGCTGTTAGCCCACGCCTCAATGGATGTGGACACAGATCCTCGTACGCCGGCGATCTCTATCAATGGAGTCGATGTCACCGAAGCGATCCGGGCTCCCGAGGTGTCGGCTGCTGTGAGCGCCATTGCCACCAACCTGGACGTACGCGCAGATCTGGTCGGCCGCCAGAAGAAGTTGGTCGCCGAGGCGGGCGGGGGAATCGTTGCCGAGGGCAGGGACATCACCACGGTCGTGGCGCCCGACGCTGACGTACGCATATTGCTGGTTGCTGATCCTGCGGCGCGAGTAGCGCGACGGCATGCCGAGCTCGCGGAGCATCAGATCGACGTGGATGACGTTCATGATCAGGTGATCCGCCGTGACCGCGACGATTCATCGGTCGCGGAGTTTGAGTCGGCGGCTCCCGGGGTGCACGTTGTCGACTCGACATCCCTCAGCCTGGAAAAAGTGATCGAGACGATCTGCGCATTCGTTCCGATCCGGGCGCTTGGAGACAGGCGTGATCGAAGGGGTTAGCCCCGATCTCCCGTACACGGATCGATTGCCGGCCCCGAAGGTATGGGGACTGCGGCTTGGCAGGCCTCTCGTGCGATTGGGCCTGCGCCTTTCCTGGCGAGTCACGGTGCATGGTGCCCAACACGTTCCGCGGTCGGGGGCGGTGATCCTGGCAGCGAACCACATTGGGATCTTGGACGGGCCGGCTCTTTTGGCTCTGACTCGGCGCCTGACTTTCGCCCTGGTGAAGCGGGAGGCCTTCACCGGGGCGGTAGGTCGGTTTCTCGCCTATATCGGTCAGATTTCCCTCAACCGCCGCGAGGTAGACCCGCAAGCCATCCGGCGGGCGATTCAGGTGCTGCGGGCCGGCAAGGTGCTGGCGGTCTTCCCCGAAGGGCTCCGCAGTGGCGGCGAAGTCGCCTGGGCCCGGCGCGGTGCTGCCTATCTGGCCATGGTGTCGGGTGCGCCTATTGTCCCGGTGGCCATTCTCGGCACTCGTGAACCTGGTCAAAGCAAGAACCAGTTGCCCCGGCTGCGGGGATCGATTCATCTGGTCTACGGAGAGCCTTTCGTCATCCCGCAAACTCCGTGGCCGCGCCGTAAAGCAGCAGTTGCAGAGTGGACCGCACTCGTACGGGAGCGCTTGGCCGATCACATGGTCGCTGCGCAGGCGCTGACCGGGCTACCCTTGCCGGGGCCACCGAAGGCCCAAATCCGTCGTCTGCACCCATCAAGTCCCTAACCTCAGCCCACTCGAGAACTCGGAGCGAAGCGACATGAGTGACATCGCAGCTACCGAGGAGTCGCAGGTGCTCCCAGTCGTCGCGGTGGTTGGTCGGCCGAATGTCGGTAAGTCGACGCTGGTTAATCGCATGATCGGTCGCCGGGAAGCCGTGGTTCAGGACGTGCCCGGTGTGACCCGAGATCGCGTCTCCTACGACGCCACCTGGAATGGGCGTCAGTTCGTGCTGGTGGATACCGGCGGCTGGGCTCCTGATGCCAAGGGCATGGCTGCCCGGGTCACCGAGCAAGCCGAGCTGGCGGTCGCGGCAGCCGATGCGGTGGTCTTCGTCGTCGACGCGCGGGTCGGGACGCAGGACATCGACGAGGCCGTCGTGAAAGTGCTGCGTCGCAGCGGAAAGCCTGTGCTGTTGGCGGCCAACAAGGTTGATGATCAGCGAACCGAGGCAGAGGCTGCGGCCCTCTGGCAGCTTGGTCTTGGTGAGCCGATGACGGTGTCTGCCTTGCACGGCAGGGGGAGTGGTGACCTGCTGGATGCGATCCTCGCGGCGATCCCGCAGGCGCCTCGGATGGTGTCGGAGGGTGAGCGCGGTCCGCGCCGGGTGGCAATCGTTGGAAAGCCGAACGTCGGTAAGTCCAGCCTGCTCAACAAAGTGGCTGGGCAGCAGCGGGTGGTCGTCGATGAGGTCGCGGGAACCACTGTGGACCCCGTCGACGAGCTCGTCGAGGTCGACGGCGAGATCTACCGGTTCATCGATACGGCGGGGATCCGCCGCCGGGTCAAAGAGGCCTCCGGACACGAGTACTACGCCAGCCTGCGTACCCACGGCGCGATCGAGCGTGCGGAGGTATGCATCGCGGTCGTGGATGCCAGCGAGCCTGTCACCGAACAAGATCTTCGTATCCTGACGTCGGTGGAGGACGCCGGCCGCGCGCTAGTGATCGCGTTCAACAAATGGGACCTGACCGACGACGAGAGACGCCGTTATCTGCGCCGCGAGATCGAACGTGATCTTGGACATTTCGAGTGGGCGTCCAAGATCAACATTTCGGCGTTGACCGGGCGCCATGTCGATCATCTTGGCACCGCGATCAAGGAAGCCCTGGCTGGATGGGAGCTGCGGGTTTCGACCGGAAGGCTGAATGCATTCCTCGGTCGCATCGTAGCGGCGCACCCGCATCCGGTGCGTGGCGGCAAGCAGCCCCGGATCCTGTTTGGGACCCAGGCTCATGCCGGCCCACCGACCTTCGTGCTGTTCACTACGGGGGAACTCGAGCCTGGTTACGTGCGCTTCTTGAGGCGTCGGTTGCGGGAGGAATTCGGCTTTCAAGGAACGCCGGTGCATGTCGAGGTACGCGTCCGGGAGAAGCGAAAGCGGAAATGACCAGCGACGAGGTGCAGGTGAGTGATCAGCAGGCGCTGGTGATCGAGCTGATGCAGGCCCTCGAGTCCGGCGTACATGGGAATGCGTTGCGCCGCTTCTTTCACGATGAGGCGGAACAGACTGAGTATCCGAGTCTGGTCGACCCTCGGGTGGGCAATCGAGGTCTG
>Ga0307306_10000021_pt1 | contig 30903 bp, 33 predicted proteins | sample ER_DNA_193_FD_194507 | JGI IMG/M metagenome (GOLD analysis project Ga0307306, IMG submission 194507) | Bulk soil microbial communities from the East River watershed near Crested Butte, Colorado, United States - ER_DNA_193 | ecosystem: Environmental > Terrestrial > Soil > Floodplain | place...
GCCTCCAAGCTGAATCGAGAATTCGTCGCCGACATGGCCGCCACTTCGACGCGGCGCTTCGGCAAGGTGTCGGTTTCGACCAGCGTCCACGCTCCCGAAGGAGAAGAACTGCCCGGAGCCGCGGCCGAGCTCGAGATCAGCGGCGCCGGTGTCCGTCCTCACGGGGCCACGCTCAGCGCACCCGCCCCCTTCTCCGGCAGCGCGACCTATCGCAAGCGACCGAAGACCGCCCCGTCTTGGCTCGGCTCGCTGGCTGTCGAAATGCCGGGCGAAGGAACGCTGCCCCTCGCCGGACCCGAATTCAATGCCATCGCCTGCGCCTATGCCTCGAACAGGCTGCAGCGAGCCTGCGAACGCACGGTTGCCCCGCCGCATACCGCTTGAGAGCCCCAAGGGGAGACCGTGGCTCGCATCTCTTTTTCAAGGCCCCACGCCCGATGTCGATCGACTGAGTGATGGGTCCACCCGGTCCCGGACAACATTGCTAAAGAAAAGGCGATAAGTGCCGATTCGACATAGAGTGGAAATCCGCGATGGAAAGATCCGAGCTGGGCAAGGAGGCGGCTTGTTCCTGCTGCGTGCGGGTCTCGTCGTCGTCGTAGTCCCTGCTCTCCTCTTCCTGAGCTACGCCGCTTTCGCTCTTCAAGGCGATCGGGAGGACTTCCCGTCTAAGCCGCTAGAGACGTGGCCGATCGGAGTGTCAGCGCTCTTCCTCGCGGCGGCCCTTTCATGGCTCGCCGCCCGACCATCGCGAGGATCACAGCCGCTCGTCGTCGGCATAGCGCTGCTGCTCTTCTTCCTTGCCTGGGCCATCTTCCTGTTGTAGGGCCGATTAGCTGGAACGATTGGAGATCGCGGCTCCAGATTGTCTCCTGCGGGCTACTGATTCTCGTGGGCTTCGCTTCGGTTTCCGAGACCCTGCAGAAGATCCTGACTGCGGTGGCCGTGGTGGGAATGCTGGTCTTTCTGGCCACCGACTCCCCCGCGTCCCGCAGGGAGTCCGCTCGCTTCATGGTCCTCTTGGTGGCTTCGGTGCTCTTGGCTCTCCTGCTCTCTGTAAACCCAGTGTGGGCGGCTTTCGCAGCTTTGGTTGGAAGCGTCCTGTGGGAACTCGCCTTCTCCTCTTCGGGACCTATCCGCCGCAATCTTCGCGGTAGGGATCGCGGGGTTCCTTGGCGCGGCCGTAGGAATCTGGGCCTCCATTCTCTGGGGAGCGGTGCTGCTCGGAGTCTTGCTTCTCTACCTGCGAAGGCGCTCTCGCGAACCCCGTCCTCACTACCTGCCCGCTAAGCCGGCCAAGGTCCAAGGCGAGGACAAAAGCGCGTCGGATTACGTCTCCGAGGGTCGGCGCTGAGCCTCTACCTCGATACCAGTGCCTCGATCGAGCTCTTGGTCGACGAGCCTGGAGCCGAGGAGACCCGCAGCGCCTACATGGAGGCAGACGGTATCCGTACCACGGCGATTGCTCACGTCAAGGCGACTGCTGCACTGGCTCGAATGCGATTGGTCAGCGTTGCTTCGCCAATCTCTCGCGCCGGGACGGGCGCAGCCGGACCCCGTTGACGAACGAAAGCGCGGCGACAAGGCCCAAGAACCAGCTCACCTTGTCACTTGAGAGAGCGCTCGCGACCACGTTTTCATCGCTTGAGACCGGCACTCCGTTGACTCGCGCGTCGGCTTCCCCGATGACATGAATCTTCGCTTCACGCCCGTCTACCCGAACCGGGATGACCATGTGATGCCCAACTACTCCGGTCCCCTTGATGTTGCGAAACTCGAGCGGCGTTCCAGCTGAGATCGAACTGCTTTCGGTGCCAATGGTCAAGTCGGCGGTAGCTTCTGAGAACCGTAGTTCGGAGATCGCTCCGAACACGTTGATCCCGGTAAGCGGGGGAGTCGGCGGGTACTCGAATTCTTTGGCTGCCCTGTTATAGCTCGCTTCGCCCGGTCCGTTGCCGATCCGTCGCAGCAACACCCCAGTTTCGTTGGTCGGTATGAAGGGCAGGTTCTTGATCCACACTTTCGGATCACGATCAGCGGCCTTGAACTTAGGAATCAGCTGTTTCGCGCTCTTTTCGACTCGCGGAGCCGAGATCGTCACCGTCCCGCCTCCGGCATCTTCCGAAACGCCAGGAGGGCTTTGACGGCGGGCGGGGCGGATGGTCAGCCGGGAGGCGAACATAGGGTCCAGCGTCTGAACCACAATCTCAGCAGTCCACCCTCGCGGCGGCGCGGGCGGCGATCCTATCCGCCATTCCTCGGATTCAAACGTGAACTTTTGACCTGGCGCTCCCACCGGGACAGTTTTCGAATATGCGGTCGGCGTATATGGATACTTCACGCCTTTGATTGGCGCCCACATCGTCACCGTCGGACCGAGAACATCTAGGATAGGCAGGGCGTTCTCGGGGAAGTATTCGGCTTCGGAGGCGTCGAGGTTGAACCCAGTGCTGACTTTCAGAGTCCTTCCAGCGGACGTCCCGTCGGCAGAATAGGCAAGTGAAACCTCCCGATCTTCAGGGGGACTGAGGGCCGCTACAGGCTCAGCCGCGCTCGATTTCAGATGCAACGGCCCGCTCGTGATGACGCTCAGCCAGTCGGTGACCATTTGTTCGTTACTGAAGACTGCAAAGTCGCCGCTCGGCAGCCTGAACGGATCGGTACCGAGATCGCGGTTGCGTACCGCGATGATCCCCACTCTGAGGTTGATGCCGAGCTGCGTGGGCAAGGTCCCGATGGTCTGGGTTCCACTGCTCGAGAGATCGAATTGAGTCGCTGCCTCTGGTTCTTCCGTATGTCTGCTGATCGTCAGCTGCTGAGCTGGCAAGACGATCCCTCGCCATCCCCCGGGAACGTGAGAATGCGTGCAGCCACACGCTGGGCTCGTAGCATCCGCTGGCGCTCCCGCGAGTAGCAAGGAGACATCCCCGCTCCTATGTACTTCGGCGCTGATCGGCACGGAGGCAGGGGTCTTCGTAAAGATCACCGAGACAGCGAACAGGATCCCGGCAACAACAGCCGCCGCGATCCATGCGTACAAGGACCTCCCAGACGAACCAGTTCCCCGCCGCATTCCGGAAACATATCTTTTAGGAACGGCGGTGGTCGCGTCGAGACTCACCGAGGTCTAGCGATTTGAGGGCGAACCACAAATCAAGATGTACGCCCCCGGGGTACCAGAGAAATGCACTCAGCGGAACCGAACCCGCGACCTTTTGACTCGAAAGGAGGAGGGTCCTCCGCGTTGGGAGCGAGACTGAGGCATCGGATGCGACCCGAAATGCGACTTGAATTCGCGGTCGATGAGCCGATCCTCGCCGACACCTTTGATCTACCGCCCGCTCCGCATGGGGCTGCGGGGAGGTGGATCACCCATCGGCTGCGGAGGCGGACAGGTCAGATATGTGATGTGCCCGCAGCGCTTTCCGATTGCGGGTACTCACCCTCCAACGCTTCGCGTCAGAAGCCGCGGTGTGATTTCGACTCCCGCTTCTCGCCCATAGGGACAGTCCCGAACAAGTAAGGTCGGGGCATGCCGAGGGTTGAGCGGGATCCTGAACGCGGCCGAGCCGCTGCAGCGAAGTTGAAGGCGCTCGGCGTCAAGGGAATCCTCATCAAGGCAGCCGAGCAGGGGTACATCACGCAGCTCGCATGCAAGATGCCGGAGTGCTTCTGCCCCGAGGAGCTTGGAGGCGCGTGCTACTTCGACCCGGTAAGCGACGAATTGAGCGACTGGATGCCCACCCACGAGCACTCCCCTCTCTCCAAGAGAGAGGGTGGCCACCGAGAGGTGGACAACGCCATCCTTGCGCACCGCCTCTGCAATCGCATCGACTACTCCATAAGTGTTGGCCGTCCGTATGCGAGGGATCTCGAGAGGGTCAGGAAAGCCCGGGAGGAAGCGATCCGCCGCAACGGCGAAAGTTAGTTCCCGACATTTCTGACGCCTTGATCAAGCCGTTCTCCACTGGATTGAAAGGAGGAGGGGTCCGCGTTGGCAGCGGGATCGGGGCGGGATGTGACCCGAATGCGACCGGGACCCAGCGGCCCGGCCTCCAGGTGCTACTCAGGGAAAATACCGGGGAGGCCCCGCTTCTTCGGCTCGAATCTCCGCCAGTTCCTCAAGGACCACCTCACACCGATCCTGCGGCATTCCGCTCTCCACCAGTACATCCTCATAGCCGCTGGTCAGTTGCACCGCTTGGTTATCCAACCTGCCCGGCGACCAAATCGGGGGCACGGCGATCGCCTTGTAATCCGAGCCTTCGCGGCGAACGCAACCGAAACGCGCTGCCCAAGTCGAAGCGACTTCCAGCAGGCGGTCGAACGACATCCCTTCATAGTCGGATCCGCGAATGCTCGACGCACGCTGTCTGGTTCGCTCCATGTCGCCGGCGTACTCGGAACGGGAACCATGGATCAGGATGTAGCGCTGGCTGAACCGGAGGCTAGAGAGCTGGTCGGGGACCAAGTAGTCGTCGAGGAAGGCGCTTTGGTTGTGTGGTTTGTTGAACCACGTTCTCCAAGAGCTGATCTGCTCAAGCGCCTGCGTCAGCTCAGCGCTCTGAACCGGCTTTTTCTCTTTCTGCCACCGCTTGGCCGGCGTCTCGATCTCGATGAACACCGCACTCAACTCGGCGCTGTCGGCGGCGAGCCAGCAAAAGTCGGGAACCTTGCCGTTGATACCGGTTAATCGCGGCTGCGAGATAAGCGCCGCCGGCCAGGGATCGTGGCCCGAGTTGCCGCCGGCCCCGCGCCCCCCGGGCACAAAGGCGGGATGGCGCTCGAGCCAGTCTTGAAAAACCCTCTCTTCTCCGCGCGACTCCCCCGCGAGAAGCTCGGCGAGTTCGTCGCGACTCTCGCGAAGCCACCGGGCAACGTCGTCATCGTTCCCCTCGCGGTTGTTAGCTTCGTCTCCATCACCTAATCCGACCATGAGCGATTTCAACCTAGACCAGTTCAGCGACGACTGGCAAGCATTACTGGCCTCAGCGACTGTCGATCGCAATCCCGAGTGGAGGTTCGGGATGATCGGGATCTGGCAAGAGGAGGACGGCTGGCACTATCGCTCCGACGAGAAGTGCGAGGTACGTCTTCCAGCAGCCTCTCCGCCTTTGAAACGGCTGCGCGACAGCTTCCAAGACATGGCGGGCGCGGATGAGCACGAGGTGGAGCGGGTCATCGTCTTTACCCTGGGCCGGGTCATGCTGGGGGCCGAGCCCGCCGACGGGGCTGATGTCAAGCAGGTGATCGCGGAGACCTTGAGCTGGGGGGTTGCGGCGCTCGCCCTCGGAGGGGTTCGCAGTTCAGAGAGCGACTCTCGGGGGGCGGCCTCGCCCTTAGCGCTTGGCGAGCACGCCATTGCGGGGCACCTTGACCCTTCCATCGACCCTGCGGCTGCGAACCTTGCGCGCCGCCATGGCCTGGCCGGATTCCGCTTCAGCGGCGATTCCTGGTGGACGGAGGACTATCTAGGGGCCAAGGAAGACCCTGGCGCCGGCCAAGAGCAACTTGAACAGATCGTCGAGGCGGAGTCTTGGCCCTGGCTCTCGCTCGTCGTGGCGGTCCCAGCCAGCGGGGCCGCAAGCGAGATTGGCGCAATCGCCACCGGCCAGGCTCTCCTTGGAGCCTTGGTCCTGCTAGACCAAGCGCCGGGAACCGGGTGGGGTCAACCAGTGCCTTGGATAGCCGGCGGGCTCAGTCCTGCCGGTGAGCCACGATGGCCGGGAGACCAGAGTTGCGACTGGACGTTTCCGATCCAGCCTCAGCACGTCGACGCAACGACCAGACGCCTCGATAACGCTGAGAACGACATAGGCGACGCGCCGGCACGGCTCATCGACCTCGCCGCCCACGTGCGCGGCCCCGCCGGAGAACTGCTGAAGGCAGTTGTGGATTCCTCCGTGTTCGATGGCAGAGACGACGCACCCCGAAATGGCCACCTTGCCGACGCTTGTCGCCTGGCCTGGCTCGCTGCGGCCAGCGAAACGGCGAGCACTTGCTGGTCCTTGGCGCGCTCAGCCAGCGAGTTTCTCGCCCCAGATGACGGAGCCCTTCTCGCCCTCGCCCAGGAGGGAGCGGAGTGGCGCTGCCGGCAAGAAGCCGACTGGCCTGAGCGCAACGGCTACGGCCCCGACCCGAATCCGGACAGGTGGATTGCAGGACTGTCCGAGACGACGGACGGGCTGGCCGGAGGTCTGGCGGTTCCGTCCTGGGGAATCGAGGCAGCCAGACAGTCGAGTCGCGCCCTTGGACTAGCGCAGGCTCTTCTTTTCGGACACGCGGCAAGAATGCAGAGTGTCGGTTCCACGCATGGGGATTGACCTGGCCCAGATGATCGAACTGCCGGGTCCGTCAAAGACGATCTACCTCGTGAGGAAGGGGGTCCTCGACGAGCGATCGTTGGCTGCCTTCCGCCTAGGGCAATGCCACGGACTCGCCCTCGCGATCGCCTTTCACACGGAATGGCCGCTCGTCGCGGTGCATTCGGGAGACGGGACCTGCAACCACATATGCGCTCGGCGCCCGGATGGTCAGCTTGTCGACGTCACTGGTGCCCATAGCGAACAGGAATTTGAAGACTCCTCTCCGGGCTGCTCGCTCACACCCATAGACGAGGGGGGCATCAAGCAACTCGTCGATGAGGAGGGTTGGGCTCCCCCTGCGATCAGACTGGCTGACGAGTTCGTAGAGCCGGTTCTAGCCCGCGCCGAGAGACCGCCTGAGCTCCCGGCCTCCAAAGGGCTGACTTTCCGTGACAGCCGTGAAAATGACCTGGTCCGGGTTCGGTTCGTGTGGGATGGCTTCGCCTGGATGCCCGTTTACATTCAACATCCGACCGCAGGTGGGGAGCAGTGGACGCGATACGGGGAGCTGCGGCTTCCCATCGACCCCGTTCGGGATGCGTACGTGATCGACTTCAACCCGGACGAGTTCGAGCGGATCGTCGACGCTTGGCTGAACACGCAGTTCGACCTCCGCCAGGCGCTTCAGAGGTTGAGGCGTGAAGATCCGTATCGACGAGTGCGGCGACATTCCGCAGTCGGTGAAGACGCCGTCGGAGCGCCGATTCGCCACTAGGCTGAAGATCCGGCCAGCACGGGGCAACGCGCAGCACAGAGCGGGAACACCGAGGAATGCGCCCGACCGGATTCGAACCGGCGACCTTCGGCTTGAAAGACCGACGCTCTTTGGGCCCCCGAAAGGACCCGTTGACCACTGAGCTACGGGCGCGCTTCTGGAAGGTTACCCGCGCAGCGGGGTTTGAGCGTCGCCGCTGGGACTAGGGTCTGGGCATGGATCTTGGACTGGAGGGGCGGGTTGCTCTGGTTATGGGCGCTAGCAGGGGGATTGGGCGCGGGGTGGCCGGTGCTCTGGCTCGGGAGGGGGCTCGGGTTGCTCTTGCCAGTCGCTCCCGGGAGCGGCTCGAGGAGGCTGCGACGGACATCTCGGGGGCTCAGACGTTCGTCGCTGACGCGACTGATCTGGATCGGCTCGCTCGGTTGCCGCTCGAGGTCGCGGAAGGTCTGGGGTCGGTGGACATCCTCGTGACCAATACCGGCGGGCCGCCTCCCGGCGGCGCGCTCGACCATGGCTTCGAGGAATGGGAGCAGGCCTACCGCTCGCTCGTCCTCGCACCGCGGATCCTCGCCGGCGCCGTCGTCCCCGGCATGCGGGGCGAAGGCTGGGGGCGGATCGTCAACGTCGGCTCGACGACGACGATCGAGGTCAACCCCGCCCTCAACCTCTCCAACTCCCACCGCATGGCCACGGTCGGCTTCTTCAAGACGCTCGCGCGCGAGGTCGCCGGCGACGGCATCACCGTCAACACGGTCGCCACCGGCCGCTTCGCCACCGACCGGATGGCCGAGCTCGGCGGCTCCATGGAGCAGGTCGAAGCGGCCGCCCGGGAGGAAGTGCCCGCCGGCCGGCTCGGCACCGTCGAGGAGTACGGCGACCTCGTCGCCTTCCTCTGCTCCGAGCGCGCCGCCTACATCACCGGCGCCGTCGTCCCGATCGACGGCGGCCTGCTGCGTTCCTACTAGCTCGACGGGTTCGATTTCGTCCCGCCGGCTTCCGCCGTGCGCTACTGTTAACCAAATGGTTAACGATCCATTCCGCGCCCTCTCCCACCCGATCCGCCGCGAGATCGTCGAACGGCTCAGCGCCGGCCCGGCGAGCGTCGGCGAAGTAACCCGCGGCTTTGACGTCTCCAAGCCGGCCATCTCCAAGCACCTGAAGATCCTGGAGGAGACCGGCGTCGTCAGCCGCGTGATCGAGGGCCGGACGCACCGCCTCTCGCTCAAGCCGAAGTCACTCGAGGGGGCGGCCGAGTGGATGGAGCGCCAGCGCGCCGTCTGGACCCGGATGTTCGACGTCGTCGACGAGTACCTCAAAGAGAAGGAGCAGAGATGAAGATGCCGCCGGTCGTATCGCCGCAGGAATGGGACGCCGCCCGCGAGGAGCTGCTGGTCAAGGAGAAGGAGCTCGTCCGCGCCCGCGACGCGCTCGCCGCCGAACGCCGCCGGATGCCGCGGACTGAGGTCGAGAAGGACTACCGCTTCGAGGGTCCGGACGGGCCGGTGGGCCTGCTCGACCTCTTCGAGGGCCGCCGCCAGCTGATCCTCTACCGCTTCTTCTTCGAGCCCGACGTCGACGGCTGGCCCGAGGCCGGCTGCCGCGGCTGCTCGATGATGGCCGACCAGGTCGCCCACCTCGCCCACCTCAACTCGCGCGACACCACCTTCGCCAACGTCTCGCGCGCGCCGCAGGCCGAGATCGCGCGCCTGAAGGAGAAGATGGGCTGGGAGATGCCCTGGTACACGATCACCGACGGCTTCGACGCCGACTTCGGGGTCGACGAATGGCACGGGACCAACGCCTTCTACCGCGACGACGAGGACCGGGTCTTCCGCACCTACTTCGTCGACAAGCGCGGCGACGAGGCGCTCGGCACCGCCTGGGCCTACCTCGACATCACCGCGCTCGGCCGCCAGGAGATCTGGGAGGACTCGCCAGAGGGCTATCCGCAGACCCAGGCCTACGTCTGGTGGAACCGCCACGACGAATACGACAACGCCACCGTCTTCGAGAAGGCCCTCTCCGACGAGTCCGCCTCGCAGCGCGGGGACCGCAGCACGTGATCCCCCTCGCGCACGTCGCCGGGATGCCGCTGGAGGAGCTGCTGCCGATCGTCGCCGGCCCCGGCACCGGCCTGCTGGCGGTGCGAGCATGGATGGCGATGAGCCTGCGGCGGCGCGGAGGGGACGAGCGATGAAGGCCGGGACGCTGCAGATCGAGCGCACCTTCCACGCCCCCGCCGAGGCGGTCTTCGAGGCCTGGACCAGCGAGGAGGTGCTGCGGCGCTGGTTCCACGCCGCGCCCGACTGGGAGACCCCAGAGGCCCAGGTCGACCTCCGCCCCGGCGGCGCCGTCCGCGTCGTCATGCGCGACCCCGCCAAGGACAGGAACATCGGCGGCGGTGGCCACTACACCGAGATCGAGCCGCCGACCCGGCTGGCGTTCACCTGGACCTGGGACGAGGAGGAGACCGAGACGCTGATCGAGCTCGAGTTCGAGGAGGCGGAAGGCGTCACCACCGTGCGCATGACCCACAGCGGCCTGCCCGGCGCCGAAGCGATCAGCCGCCACGAAGACGGCTGGAGCAGCTGCCTAGACAACCTCAAGGTTGTCCTGACGTCGTAGGACCAAGCATGGCCGCACCGGCGGCGGAGGGGCAGTGCTCTGCACGACCCGGAGCCGACGGTGCGGCCAGGCGCCGTGTCCTATGACGTCAGGGCCCGCATCGCCGGGTAGATGATCACGTCCCGCAGGGTCTTCGCCCCGGTCATGATCATCAGCAGCCGGTCGATGCCTAGCCCGCAGCCGCTCGCCGGAGGCATCCCGTATTCGAGCGCCCGCACGAACTCTTCGTCGTTCGGGTGCGGGTCGGGCTCGGCGCCGGTCTCCTGGCGCTGGCGCTGTTTGACGAAGCGCTCGCGCTGCTCGATCGGGTCGTTGAGGTCGGTGCCGCCGCCGACGATCTCCATCCCGGCGACGATCCCGTCGAAGGCCTCGCAGACGCGGTCGCTCTCTGGGTGGACCTTGACCAGCGGCCAGATGTCGATCGGCAGGTCGATGATGTAGGTCGGCTGGATGAGCTTCGGCTCGACGAACTTGCCCTGCAGGGTGTCGACGACGCCGGCCCAGTCGTCGTCGGGACCGACCGCGTCGCCGGCCGCCTCGGCGAGTTCGTCCCGGCTCGCCTCGTAGATGTCGAGCCCGATCTCGCGCTGCAGCTCGTCGCGCAGTGTCACCCGCGGCCAGGGCGCGGCGAAGTCGATCTCGACGCCGTCGCGCATCACCTTCGTCGTCCCCATCACCTCTTGGACCACCGTGGACACCAGCCCCTCGATGAACTCCATGACGCCGTTGTAGTCGGCGCCGCCGACGAACATCTCCAGCATCGTGAACTCGGGGTTGTGCTGGGGCGACATCCCCTCGTTGCGGAAGAACTTGCCGAACTCGTAGACGTCCTCGAAGCCGCCGACGATCGCCCGCTTCAGGTAGAGCTCGGTCGCGGTGCGCAGGAAGAGGTCGCGGTCGAGCGCGTTGTGGTGGGTGGTGAACGGCCGCGCCGCGGCGCCGCCGGTCAGCACCTGCAGGACCGGCGTTTCCAGCTCGACCCAGCCGCGGTCGTTCATGTAGTTGCGGATCCCCAGCGTCAGCCGGTTTCGCTTCTTGAAGATCTCGCGCGAGTCCTCGTTCGCCATCAGGTCGAGTTCGCGCTGGCGGTAGCGGGTGTCGGGATCGGAGATGCCGTGGAAGAGGTCGGGCGGGTCCTTCAAGGCCTTCGCCAGCAGCGTGCACTCGCGCACCCCGATCGCCAGCTGGCCGCGCTTGGTCACATGCAGCGGCCCCTCGATCCCGACCAGGTCGCCGACGTCGAGGTCCTCGACCCGCGCGAACGCCTCCTCGCCGAGCAAGTCCTTGCGCGCGTAGGCCTGGATCGTGCCGGTGATGTCGCGGACGTCGAGGAAGGCGGTCTTGCCGTGCCCGCGCTTGCCGGTGATCCGGCCCATCACCCGGTAGGTGAACTGCTCGTGCTCGCCCTCCCCCAGCTCGGCGGGGTCGTGCTCGCGCTCGATCTCGTCGACGTGCGTCCGCCCCGGGAAGGCGTGCGGATAGGGGTCGATCCCTTCCGCCCGCAGGCGCTCGAGCTTGGCGCGGCGCTGCTCCTCGGTTGATACGGCGACCGAGCGGTCGCCGGACTCAGGGCCGGTAGCCAACGGTGACCCGGTCGTCCCCTTCATAGTCCTGCAGGGTAGTCGCGTCGCGCAGCAGTTCGCGCATCGCGGGGCCGTGGTGGGTGTCGTGCTCCATCGCCATCTTCCAGCCCGAGGGGGTGCTGTCGATGACGCTGCGGATCACTCCGAGCCCGTCCGGGCCGCAATCGCCGGTCACCGCGATCCGCGGCTCCTTCTGGATCTCCGGCGTGCGGTCGTAGATCGTCTCGTCGGTGACGTACGGCATGTTGGCGATCACCAGGTCGACGTCTTCGGCTTCGACCTGCTCGGGCAGGCCGCGGGCGACGCTGACCTCGAGGTCGAGCCCTAGGCGCTCGGCGTTCTCACGCGCGGCTTCCACCGCTTCGGGCGAGAGGTCCGAGGCGGTGACCCGCAGGTCGGGGCGCTCGGAGAGCAGGGCGAGGGAGATCGCGCCGGAGCCGGTGCCGACCTCGTGGACGCGGGCGCCCTCGGGCAGCTGGGTCCCGACCTCGACCAGGAGCTCGGTCTCGCGGCGCGGCCAGAGCACGCGCTCGTCGACGTAGATCTCGAGGTTGCGGAAGGGGGCGCGGCCGAGGATGTAGGCCATCGGCTCGCGCTCGACCCGGCGCTGGACGTTGCGCTCGATCTTCTCGGCCGCCTCCTCGCCGACCTCGCCGGCGCTCTCGACCGAGAGCTGGGAAGGCTCGACCCCGAGCGCGTCGGCGACCAGGACTTCGGCGTCGGTGCGCGCGTCGTCGACGCCGGCGGCGCCGATCCGCTCGGCCGCGTCGTCGAGAATCGCTCCTACCGTGCGGGCCGAAGGGCCCTCGCTCTTTACGTCAATTGCCGCCATAGATCCCGCATCCTCCCCCAAAAGACCGCTCCAAAGATTTTGCGCAAGATAGCACTGATCGGGTGGAGCCAGAGGCGCTAGGCAGAGGCTCCAACCGCTTCGTTCGCCGCCGGCCGGCCGATGCCTCCGTGGCGGCGGACGACGATAGCGATCCAGATCGCTCCGGCCGCGATCATCGCCAGGCTCTCCAGCTGCGGCGCCGTCAGGCCGAGCGCATCGGTGGTGTTGCGGCGCAGGAACTCGACCAGGAACCGCTCCGCCCCCGCGTAGAGCAGGTAGATCGCGAACAGGACCCCCGCCCGCACCCGGTCGCGCAGCTGCCAGAGCACCCAGGCGCCGAGGCCCATCGCCAGCGTCTCGTAGATCGGGGTCGGGTGGACGGTCTGCTCGGTCGGCACGGTCCCGTCCGGGTAGGCCATCGCCCAGGGGCCGTCCCAGGCCTTGCCGTAGTCGCCGTCGCCGGATAGCTGGCAGCCGCAGCGGCCGATCGCGTAGCCGAGCGCCAGCGCCGGCGCCGCCAGGTCGAGCAGGGCGAGGCCGAGGAAGTCGCGGTACCGGGCCCAGAGGCAGACGGCGATGACGCCGCCGATCAAGCCGCCGTACCAGACCAGCCCCGAGCCGGAGAAGAGGTTGCCGAGGAGGTCGTCCTTGACGTCGCCGTAGTTCTGGACGATGAAGTAGATCCGCGAACCGGCCACGCCGCCGACCAGCGCCGCGAAGCCCATCTCGTACGCCCAGTCGGGCGGCTTGCCGATCTCCCCGAAGCGCTTCCACAGCAGCGCTCCGGCGCCGAGGAAGGCGAGGGCGAACATCAGCCCGAAGGTCTGCAGCGTCACCGGGCCGATGTTGATCTCGGGGTACATGGGGGCCGCTACTCGGTGAGCAGCATCTCCAGCAGCGCCTTCTGCGCGTGCAGCCGGTTCTCGGCCTGGTCCCAGACGGCGGAGCGCTTGCCGTATAGGACTTCGGCGCTGATCTCCTGCCCGGGGTGCGCCGGCAGGCAGTGGAGGACGATCGCCCGCTCCTTGGCGGCGGCGAGGAGGTCGGCGTCGAGTTGGTAGGGACCGAGGTCGGCGAGGCGGCGGCGCTCCTCCTCCTCGTCTCCCATGCTGACCCAGACGTCCGTATATAGAGCGTCGGCTTCGGCGGCGGCGGCGCGCGGGTCGTCGGTCAGCTTCGCGCCGGCGACCTCCTCGAGTTGGTAGCCGGCCGGCGCCGCGACAACGACTTCGAGGTCGGCGAGCTCGCCGAGGATCGCCAGCGAGCGGGCGACGTTGTTGCCGTCGCCGACGTAGGCGAGGCGGAGGCCGGCGAGGTCGCCGAAGCGCTCGCGCAGGGTCAGCAGATCGGCGATCGCCTGGCAGGGGTGGTGCAGCGGCGTGAGGCCGTTGACGACCGGCACCTCGGCGGCCTCGGCGAGCCCTTCGACGATCTCATGGGAGCCGGAGCGGATCACGATCGCGTCGACGTAGCGGGAGAGGACGCGGGCGGTGTCGCCCAGCGTCTCGCCGCGCGCCAGCTGCAGTTCGTCCCCGCGCAGCATCACCCCGTGGCCGCCGAGCTCGGCGACGCCGACGTCGAAGGAGATCCGCGTCCGCGTCGAGGGCCGTTCGAAGACCAGGGCGACGCTGCGCCCCCGCAGCGAGTCGGCGCCGACGCCCTCGCGCCGCCCCGCTTTCAGCTCGGCCGCGCGATCGAGCAGCTTGCCGAGCTCGAACGCCCCGAGCTCTTCACCAGTGAGAAAGTCCCTCTTCAAGCTGGCGATCTTACGAACTGCATCAAGTTTCCGACCCAGCAGAGAAGAAATCTGATGCAGTTCGGCCTCATGGAATTCACCGTCCTCGTCTGGAACCTCTTCCACGGGCGCGACTTTCCGCCCGACCCGGGGCTGCGCACCTGGCGCTCGCGGCTGCTGCGCTTCGAGGAGCGCAACGACACCCACGTCCAGGTCAACCGCGACCTCACTGCCGAGTTCGCGCAGCTGCTCTGCGGCGCCACCTGGGACGTGGCGCTGCTGCAGGAGTGCCCGCCGCGCTTCGCCGAGCCGCTGGCCCGCGCCTGCGGCGCCGAGTGGCAGCGGGCGCTGACCTCGCGCAACGCGCTCGGGCCGCTGCGCGGTCTGCTGGCGCGGCAGAACCCGGACCTGATGGCCTCCGGCGAGGGCGGCTCGAACCTGATCCTGGTCCGGGTGCCGGGCAAGCTCGGCGGGATCGCCGAGCGGCGCGAGATCGCGATCCACGAAGGCGAGCCCGAGCGCCGCTCGCTGGCCTTCGCCGCCACCGCCTCGGGCGTCTGCATCGCCGACCTGCACGCGACCAACGACAAGCCGAAGCTGGCGGTCGAGGACATGCTGCGGGCGGCGCGGGCGGCAACCGAGTGGGCCGGCGGCCGCCCGCTCGTCTTCGGCGGTGACTTCAACCTGCGGCCGGCGAAGAACCCGCGGATCTTCGAGCGCCTGCAGGAGGAGTTCGGCTTCGAGGGACCCGTCACCGCGCCCGACGCGATCGACCACGTCCTCTGCCGCGGCCTCGAGGTGCTCGACGCGCCGACGAAGTGGCCGCCGGAGAAACGCGAGCTGCCGCTCGAGGGACAAGCGCTGCGGCTCTCAGATCACGCCCCGGTGCAGGCACGCTTCGGGCTCGCCGAGTCACACCTCCTGCGGAATTGAGATAGTCGGGACCCACCAGCGGGACAACCGACTACGGAGGCAAACCTAGATGGCGGAGAAAAAAGCGGCCGGCAAATCGAACAGCAGCAAATCGAAAGCCAAAGCCGGCGCAAAATCGAAATCGTCGAAAGCGGCCAAATCGACGAAATCGAAAGCCAAAAGCAGCGGTAAAAAAGCAGCTTCCCGAACCAAAAGAACTGCCAAAAAAGCCGCGCGTAAAACGACTTCGAAAGCGGGCTCGAAAAAAGGCGGCAGCAGAAGTAAATCGAGCTCGAGCCGCAAAGCCTCCAGCCAAGCGACGAGCGGCCTCGACAAGAGCGTCGCGCAGTTCCGCGAGAGCCTCGAGCAGAGCGTGACCCTGAGCCGCGACCGCATCCAGGACGTCGTCGACGACGCCGTCAAACGCGGCCGCATGACCCGCAGCGACGCCGAGAAACTGCTCAGCGAACTGGTGAAAAAAGGCAAACAGCAGCGCGACGCGCTGATCAAAGAGCTCGAACGCCTCGCCAAACAAGCGCGCAACGCGCTGCCATAAGTGGAGGGGGCCGTCGACAACAAGGCGGCGGCCCGTGCTCCGCGCCGCGGCGAGGAGCTGGAGCTCGAGATCGACTCCCTCGCGTTCGGCGGGCGGGGAGTCGCTCGGGCTGACGGCTTCGTCGTCTTCGTCGCCGGCGCCCTGCCGGGCGACCGCGTCCGCGCCGAGATCACGAAAGGCAAGAAGCGCTTCGCCGAGGCGCGGGCGGTCGAGCTGCTGAGCGCCGGCGCCGACCGCCTGCCCGACACCTGCGTCCACGGCGGCGAGCCCTGCCCGGGGGCGCCATGGCAGGGTCTGCCTTACGAGCAGCAGCTGCACTACAAGCAGGAGCAGGTCGCCGAAGCGCTGGGGCGGATCGGCGGCTTGGAGGGCTTCGAGCTGGAGGAGATCGTGCCGGCGCTGGAGCAGTGGCGCTACCGCAACAAGCTCGAGTACTCGTTCGGCGAAAGCCATGAGGACGACGAGCCGAGCAAGCTGACGCTCGGCTTCCACGCCCGCGGCCGTTGGGACGTCACCGTCGACGCCGACGACTGCCACCTCGCCAGCGAGGCCGGCAACGAGGCGCGGAACGCGGTCCGCGAATGGGCGCGGCTCGAGGCGGTGCCGGCCTGGGACCGGCGCGAGCTTCGCGGCGTCCTCCGCAACCTCGCGGTCCGCGAGGGCCGGCGCACCGGCCAGATCCAGACCCGGCTGGTGACGACGAAGGCGCGCTTCCCGCGACCACCCGTGGACCTGCACACGATGGTCGAGGACGACGCCGGCAGCACCGACGGCCCGACCGGCGTGCTCGGCGAGGAGCGGCTGCGCGAGGAGCTCTGCGGCCTGAAGCTGGAGATCTCCCACGGCGCCTTCTTCCAGACCAACACCGAGATGGCCGAGCGCCTCTACGCGGTCGCCGCCGAGTACGCGGGCCTGAGCGGCCGCGAGCGGGTTTTCGATCTCTTCTGCGGGATCGGCACGATCGGACTGACGATGGCTTCGCAGGCGGGCGAGGTCTGGGGGCTGGAGATCGTCCCCGAGGCGATCGAAGACGCCGAGCGCAACGCCCGCGCCAACAAGATCGAGAACGCCCACTTCATCGCCGGCAACGCCCGCACGGGGGTGCGGCCGCTGGTCGAGAAGGCGGGCAAGCCCGACGTCGTCGTCGTCGACCCGCCCCGCGCCGGCCTCTCGCAGAAGATCGTCCGCCGGGTGCTCGAGTGCGAAGCGCAGAAGATCGTCTACGTCTCCTGCAACCCGACCACGCTCGCCCCCAACGCCACCCAGCTGGCGGAGGCCGGCTATAGGTTGGCGCGCTTGAGGCCGGTAGACATGTTCCCCCAGACCCCGCACATCGAGTGCGTGGCGCTTTTCGAGAAGACGGGTAAGACCTCCTGACATGGGGCGCGCGTTCGGAGTAGCGGCAGGACTGAACCCCGAGGTGGCGCGGCCGCTGGCGGCGCGCTGTGCCGAGCTCGGCTACGAGTCGGTCTGGTCGAACGACCACCCGGGCGCGAAAGGCCTCGGCACGCTGGCGGAGTTCGCCGCCGCCGCGCCCGAAGTCGAGCTCGGCGTCGCCGTGATCGCCCTCGATCGCACCCCGCCCGAGCAGATCGCCGCCGACGTCGAGGAGTTCGGCATCGACCCGGCGAAGCTCTGGCTCGGCGTCGGCGCCGGCTTCACCAAGAAGCCGCTGACGAAGATGCGCGAGGCGCTGCCGGAGCTGCGCGAGCTGCTCCCCGGGGTGAAACTCGTCCTCGCCGCAATGGGCCCGAAGATGTGCGAACTCGCCGGCAGCGACTACGACGGCGTCTTCTTCAACTGGATGACTCCGGACTTCGCCGCCGGCGCCCGCGAGAAGGTCGAGGCCGGCGCCAGCGGGGCCGGCCGCGAGACCCCCCGCGTCTTCGGCTACGTCCGCACCGCCGTCGGCCCCGACGCCGCCGAGCGCCTGGCCAAGGAGGAGTCCTTCTACCGCGACCTCCACAAGGGCTACCGCGACCACTTCGACCGCCTCGGCGAGCCCGAGGGCACCGTCGGCGTCGCCGCCCCAAACGCCACCGCCGCCCAGGACGCCCTCAGCGCCTACGAAGGCCCGCTCGACACGATCGTCGTCCGCGGCCTCGCCAGCGCCAAGGTCGAGCCGATGACGGCTCTCGCCGAGTCCGCCGCCCCCGCCGCCTGAACCGCAGCAAGGGGTAGGTGAGTTAGTGCCCCTATAGGGGGTACAGGTCACCAATCGTCCCCACCCCGGAAGGAACCATGGACTTCAAGAAGCTCGCAAACAAAGCCAAAGAGACGATCGACAAGCGAGGCGGCGTCGACAGCCTCAAAGCCGACGCCGAGGAGCTGAAAAAAGTCGCACAGGGCAAAGGCAGCCTCAGCGACAAAGCGAAAGCCGCCGCCAAAGCGATCAAAGACCCCGGCGAGCGTGGCCAGGACAAAGCCGCATCTCAGGGCGGCGAGAAGAAGCAGGCCCAACCGATGGGTGAACAGCACCCCGCCCAGCACGCTGGCAACCCCGAGGACACGCCGCGCAAAGGCGGCCCCCCGCACAGCTGAGCGGGGGCCGTCCCCGCTTAGACGCGGAGGACGATCTTGCCGCCGCCGTGGTGATCCTCGGCGGCGCGGTGGGCCTGGGCGACCTGCTCGAGCTCGAAGACCCGGTCGACGTGGACCTGCAGCTTCCCCGCCTCGATCAGGGCGTCGAGGCCGGCTAGGCCGACCGGGTCGGGCTCGACCAGGAACCCGGTCGCGCGCCGGCTCGACTCCGCAGCGCGCTGCGTCAGCCCCTCGGGCACCCCGCTCGGGACCGAGACCAGCAGCCCGCCCGGCCGCAGCACCGCGAGCGAGCCCACGCCCTGCTGCCCGGTGAAGTCGATCACCGCGTCGAGGTCGCCGACCAGCTCCTCGAAGCGCTGCTCGCGGTAGTCGATGACGACGTCGGCGCCGAGGCCCTCCAGCCACGCGGTCTGCTCGGCGCGGGCGGTGCCGATCACGTTGGCGCCGCGGGCCTTGGCGATCTGCACCGCCAGGTGGCCGACCCCGCCGGCGGCACCGTGGATCAGGAGGTCGTCGCCCGCCTGCAGGCGGATCGTGTCGACGACGATCTGCCAGGCGGTCAGCCCAGCCAGCGGCAGCGCCGCCGCCTCCTCGTGCGAGAGCACGTGCGGCTTAGTCGCGAAGTGGCGCGAGGGCGCCGTCACGAACTCGGCGTAGGCGCCGGCTTCGCGCGGGAACCAGGGCATGCCGAAGACCTCCTCGCCGACCGCGAAGCGGGTGACGCCGCCGCCGACCTCCACCACCTCGCCGGAGACGTCCCAGCCGAGGCAGAGCGGCGGCTCGCCGAGGACGCCGCCCATGCCTTTGCCGGCCCGCGTCTTGAAATCGACCGGGTTGACCCCGGCGGCGCGGACCCGGACCTTGACCTCGGTCGGGATCGGCGAGGGCTCCGGCACCTGCTCCACTGCCAGGACCTCCGGAGGGCCAAACTCCCGCAGGATCGCCGCGCGCATCAGCCGATCATAGGCGGGGGTGGGCTGGGCTCAGTAAGGCGGCAGGTCGTCGTACCAGACGCCCAGCGTCTTGAAGGCGCGCCAGAAGCGGGCCTTGGCGCCCTCTTCGTCCAGGGAAGCGTCGATGTCGGGGACGTAGAGGGCGTCGATCGTCGGGGTGAAGGCTTGAATCGTCCCCTCGTCGGCCTCGATCTCCCGCGCCAGCGGAACGCCGAGGCCGTTGAGGATGCGCAGGGCGGGTTCTCCCATCACGACGACGATCTTCGGCTGCACGATCGCCAGCTCCTCGACCAGCCGCCCGACGCACTCGCCCGCCGCCAGGTCGGGCTCGGGGATCGGGCATTTGACGCAGAGGGTGCCGTAGACGACGAGCGGGTCGATCCCCAGCCGCTTGAAGCTTTTCATCAGCGCGTTGCCGGAGCGGCCGTAGAAGGCCACCCCCTCCTCGATCTCCGAGGCCAGCGGCGCCTGCTTGAGCATGAAGATGTCCGCCTGCGGGTGGCCGGAGCCGAGCACCGGCATCAGCTTGCCGCGAGGGCAGTGCTGGCACTCCTGGATCTCGCGGCTGACCTGGTTGAGCTCGCGGATCGCCCGCTCCAGGTACTTCTCTCTGATCTCGTCGTCGATCGAGCGCATCGGGGCGTTCTTTGACGAGGCGGGCGCGGCTCCTTTGCGCGCCTGCCCATGCATCAGGACTTGCTCGCCCGGCGTCCTTCGCCGCGCCGCCGCGGCCGCCCGCCGCGAACCGGCTTCGCATCGGGCACCCGCCGTTTCGGCGCCTTCGGCCGTCCCGTCGTCTGCAGGAACTTCAGCGTCTGCACGTAGACGAGATTCTTGTGCTTGCGGGTGATGTCGGCGTCCCGCATCGCCTCGAGGAACTCGGCCGGGCCGTCGAAGTCGTGGATCCGCTGGCGCACGCTGCCGAGCCCCTGGGCGACGTGGCTGTCGGAGCCGGCGCCGGAGACGATCCGGTACTTGGCCGCGAACCGCACCGCCTCCTCGTTGAACGAGGTCAGCGCCACCCGGGGGTTGAAGACCTCGAGGATGTCGATCTCCTCGACGATGTCGAGCAGGTGCTCGTAGTCGGGCACCGAGTGGAAGCGGTCGAACGGATGCGGCACGTAGACGAGGCCGCCCTGGCGGCGGATCTCGGCAATCGTCTCCGCCATCGTCAGGCCCTTGGGAATCTTCTCCTCGAGGAAGAGGCCGATCACCTCGCCCTGCTCGGCGGTCTTCACCTCCTCGGCGACGATCACCTTGATGTCGCCGAGCTCTTCGGCCAGCTTGCGCGCCTCGAGGGCGCCCGAGACCTCGTTGTGGTCGGTGATCGCGATGGCGCCGAGGTTGCGGTCGCGGGCGGTGTGGATGAGGACATCGACCGGCGTGTTGCAGTCGCCGGAGTGGTCGGTGTGCATGTGCAGGTCGACCTCGATCAGCGGCCGCTTCGAGATCCGCTCGCGCACCTCCGGGTTGCCGTCCGGCGGGTGGCGGCGCTCGAGCAGGCGCCGGTAGATCGCCTCCAGCTCGGCGGCGATCGCCGCCCAGTCCGGCTCGTCGCCGTCCGCTCTCCCCTCCCCCAGCAGCTCGTAGCTGGCCGGGAAGAAGCGCTGCAGCAGCTCCGCCGTCTGCGGCCGGGTCACCGTCCGCGCGTCGATCCGGCCGAAGAAGATCTCGACCAGCGGCCGCGCCACCTGGGTCGCCAGCACCCGCTCGCGCGGGTCGTGGAAGGTGGCGACGTTGAGCGAGTAGGAGTGCCGCAGCGCCGCCGAGGGGGCGCTCGGGGCGAACGGGTCATGGACGTGGACGATGTCGGGTCGCTGCGCTTTCAGCAACCGTTTGACCGGATCCCCGGTCTTCACCCGCAGCACCTCGTGCCCGCGCCGCTCCAGCTCCTCGGAGACGGCCGTGGCGAACCGCGCCGCCGGGTTCGCCCCGGATCGGCGTACCGGGAAGACCTGGGCGATCGAGAGTGGGCCGGCGGTCACAGGGAGCAGGATAAGAGCCCGCCCGAGGGCGGGCTCTCTCTGAGACCTAAGCCTGCGTGGCCGGCGTCTCCGCCGGCTGGCCCGGCAACGACTTGCCGCGCTCGTTCTCGCCGATGAACTGCTCCGTCTGTTCGCGGGCCTCGTCGTCGGGGCGCTGCGTGTGCGGGCTCTTCATCAGGTAGCTGGAGGGGCCGTCGAGCTGGCCGGCGACGCCGTTGTTGAGCGCCAGCTTGATCAGCCGCACCGCGTCGATGACGACGCCGGCGGAGTTCGGCGAGTCCCAGACCTCGAGCTTCAGCTCGGCGGTCAGCGGCACGTCGCCGAAGGCTTTGCCCTCGAGCCGGATGTGCGCCCACTTGCGGTCGGTCAGCCACGGCACGTAATCGGAGGGGCCGACGTGGACGTTCTCGGGCGGCAGCTCGTGCCCCATGATCGAGGTGACGGCGTTGGTCTTCGAGATCTTCTTCGAGTCCAGCCGCTCGCGCTCGAGCATGTTGTAGAAGTCCATGTTGCCGCCGACGTTGAGCTGCGAGGTCCGCTCCAGCCGCACGCCGCGGTCGTGGAAGAGGCGGGCCAGCGAGCGGTGGACGATCGTCGCCCCGACCTGGCTCTTGATGTCGTCGCCGATGATCGGCAGCCCGGCCTCCTGGAAGCGCTTGTCCCAGTAGTCCTCGCGGGCGATGAAGACCGGCAGGCAGTTGACGAAGCCGACGCCGGCGGTCAGCGCCTGCTCGACGTACCACTTGGTCGCCTCCTCGGAGCCGACCGGCAGGTAACAGACGAGAACGTCGGCTTCGGTCTCTTTGAGGATGCCGACGACGTCAGCGGTTTCGCCCGGCGCCTTGGTGATCTTCTCTTTCAGGTACTTGCCGAGGCCATCGTGGGTCATGCCCCGGTGGACCTCTACGCCCAGGTTGGGGACGTCGGCGAACTTGATCGTGTCGTTCTGCCCCGACCAGATCGCCTCCGAAAGATCTTTGCCGACCTTCTCCTGGTCGATGTCGAAGGCGGCGACGAATTCGACGTCGCGCACGTGGTAGCCGCCGAGTTCGACGTGCATCAGCCCCGGCACTTCGTCGGCCGGGTCGGCGTCCTTGTAGTACTGGACACCCTGGATGAAGCTGTTGGCGCAGTTGCCGACGCCGACGATCGCTACGCGGACCTTCTCCTCGGTCCGGCCGACGCCGTTCGTGTGGCCGTTGCCGTTAGCTCCGTTGCTCTCACTCATGGAAATCGAAGTCCTCCTGGATTGCGCTGGGTGGCTTCAGACACCTGGCGGCTTCGCTGGTTACACGTCCCCCGCTCCGCCACCGTCGTCCTTGACGCCGGAGACCTCGCCGGATAGCTCGTTCCTCACATGCCATACCCGCTGGAAGGTAGTGAAAATCGTTAGTCCCGCGATGGCGTAGACCGCCGGGGCCAGCAGTTCGAAATCGCCCAGACCGGCGCCCTTGGCGAACAGCAGGCCGATCGAAAGTATCACCACGCGGACGGGCCGCGTGGCCAGTCCGACCTTGCATTCGACTCCAAGCGCCTCGGCCCGGGCGCGGGTGTAGGAGACCATCAGCGAGAAGAGCACGGCGGCAACGCACATCGCCGCCGCGAAGTCGTCCCCCCTGGCGGCGAAGTAGCCGGCGACAGCCGTGAGGACGATCCCCTCCTCGATCCGGTCGAGCGTCGAGTCGAGAAAGGCCCCGAAGAGGCTGCCCTTGCCCGACATCCGCGAGTAGCGGCCGTCGAGCGTGTCCATCACCGAGCCAAGGATGAAGGCGATGCCGGCGAGGAAGAAGAGGCGCTGGGTGACCAGGGCGGCCGCGATCAGGTTGCCGAGCAGTCCCATCAGCGAGATCGCGTTCGGGGTCAGCCGGCTCTCGATCAGCCGATCGCGGGCGTAGGTCCGCAGCTCCTGCCCGTTGCGGGCGCTGCCACGACTGCTGCTGCGCCTGGGCGGCGCCGAAGGTCCCATCGGGGCTCAGGCTATTACGCCTCGACCTCGCACGGCGCCGGGGCGCGCCAGCCCCAGGCCTCCGGGCGGGCGCGGGCGAGGGCGCCGCGGGCGATCGCGAAGGAAGAGAGGGCGACCAGCCAGCCGAGCACCGCGTCGACCCAGTAGTGGTTGCCGGTGACGATCACCACCCAGGTGATCAGGACCGGCCAGAACGCCCACCAGGCTTTCGACCACCAGCGGCGGCAGACCATCACGCCGGTGGCGCCGATCATCATCGCGAAGGCGCAGTGCATGCTCGGCACCGCCGCGTAGGGGTTGATGAAGACCTTGGCCAGGGTCGAGTCGTGGTTGACGTCGGAGAAGCGGGTGATCGTGTCGATGAAGCCGTCCTGGGGGAACATCCGCGGCGGCGCCGTCGGGTAGCCGACGTAGCCGATCAGCGCCAGGCACATCGAGACGACGAACATGTTGCGGACGAAGTAGTAGGACTGGTTGCGGAAGAGGTAGAGCCAGACCAGGAAGCCGAGCGCGATCGAGAACTGGGCGTTGAGGTAGAGCTGGTTGGCGAGGTCGATGACCCAGTGCGTGGGGAGAAAGAAGTTCTGCACGCTGGGCTCGAAGAGGGTGCCGGTGCTGCGCTCGATGTCGATCACCTGGGCGCCGTGGGCGAGCGCGTCGGCGCGACTGTGGTCGGCAAGGCCGCGACCGAGCTGGTAGATCGCGTCGATCCCGACGAGGATGCCGATCTGCCGGCCGGCGTCCCCCCAGCCCTTGGGCAGCTTGGCTCCTATGGCGGCAAACGCGCGAGACACGAGAACACACAATTGTAGGGTCCGCTCCGATGGCTTGGAGACGACCTCAAAGGCGGCGGGTCTTGGCGATTCGCGACCGGCTGCGGGAGATGTACGGGGTGCCCCCGGAGGAACCGCACGGGGACCCGGTCGGCGAGCTGGTCAAGACCGTGCTCTCCCAGCACACCAACGACCGCAACCGCGACGTCGCCTACGCGGCGCTGCGGGAGCGCTTCCCCGGCTGGGAGGAAGTCCGCGACGCGCCTACGCCTGAGCTCGAGGAGGCGATCCGGCCCGGCGGCCTGGCAAAGCAGAAGGCGCCGCGGATCCAGGCGATCCTCGAGCGCCTCGGCGACCCGCCCGACCTCGGCTGGACCGAGACCGCGCCGCGCGAGGAGTCGCTGGAGTTCCTGCTCGACTTGCCCGGGGTCGGCCGCAAAACCGCCGCCTGCGTCCTCATCTTCACCTGGGGGATCCCGGAGATCCCGGTCGACGTCCACGTCCACCGGGTCGGCGGCCGCCTCGGCCTCTTCCCGGCCAAGGCCTCCTTCGAGAAGGCCCACGACGAGATGCTGGCGATCGTGCCGCCCGAGGACGCCCACGAGTTCCACGTCAACCTGATCCGGCACGGGCGCGCGGTCTGCCGGCCGAAACCGCGCTGCGGCGAGTGCGCCCTGCGGCGGATGTGCCCCTGGTACCGGGAGAACCGCGCGGGGACGGGCGCCTGATGATCGGCTCCACGGCGAGGTGCGACTGGGGGCGAGCCCGGCCGAGCAGATCAAGGACGCAGGGTGCAGCCTTTGCTGGTTGCAAAGGCAAACCCGAGGACGCAGAGATGCGAAGTGTGCCGGGCTCGTCATCCAGGCGTGCCTCGTTGTGGAGCCGATCATCTAGTATGCGCGCCGCTAAATGAGCAAGCGCACCTTCATCTGGTTCGGGGTCCTGGTCCTCGTCCTCGCAGTCGTCATCCCCTTCGCGATCTTCCGCTCGAAGGGCGATGGCGAGAGCGGCGGTGAGAAGGTATCCGCCGGCCTCGAGGACGGGCAGTCGCTGTTCCAGACCAACTGCGGCACCTGCCACTCGCTGTCCTCGGCCGGCACCGACGGCAACTACGGCCCCGACCTCGACGAACTGCTGGCGCCCACCGGCCCGCCGGAAGGCGACCCGGAAACGATCAAGAGCACCGTCAAAGCAACCGAAGGCCGCGTTCTCAACGCCGTCGAAAACGGCGTCAACAGCTCCACGCCGGGCCGCATGCCCGGCGGCATCCTCAACGAAGCTCAGGCCAAAGAAGTGGCCGAGTTCGTCGCCAACACCGCCGGGCAGGGCTAAGCGGTCAGCCTCCGAACCGCAGGGCGCTGAAGAGCCCGGCGTGGTCGGAGTCCCAGAAGCCGTTGACCGGCTGCAGGCCCGTCACCTCCGAGCGCTCCAGGGTGATCCCGGGGTCGTTGGTCATCACGTGGTCGACCTGGTGGTCGAAGTCGGAGACGCTGCCCCCGGCGCCGACCGCCAATAGGGGCGACTCGAGGCAGCAGGAAAGCGGGGCGTTGGTGCTGCGCTCGACGAAGCCAGCCGCCAGCAGCGCCTGGGAGGCGAGCTGATCGGCGCCGGTGACCGTGTCGTCGTCGGAGTTGAGGTCACCGACCAAGACGACCGGCAGACTGCTCGTCGCCGGCCCGCCCGGTGCCACTAGCTCCTGGGCCTGCGCGGCCCGGATCAGCGGGTGGAACGCCTCCAGGTGGGTGTTGACGAAGTGGAACGGCCCGCTGCCGCGGACGCGGGCATCGGTCGCGGTCCAGCCGCGTTTGACCGCCACCGGCTGGCCACCGACTTCCAGTTCGAGCAGCGTTTTGAAATTGCCGCCTTCGGCGTTCCAGGTGTGGACGCCGGCACCGGTCCGGGCGAGGATGACGTCGCGCATCAGCAATTTGCCGAGCACCTCGGCATCGGCCAGTTCGCCGCCCGGGCCGTCGTTCTCGACCCCGTTGACGTCGGCCGGCGTTTCGGTCCCGAACTCGTTCTGGACGACGACTGCTTCGTAGCGGTCAGGCCCACGGTTGAGCTGGTTGAGCAGCAGTTCGAGGTAGTCGATCGTCAGCGCTTTGCCGGCCGGGGTGATCGGCGTGGTCTGCCAGAGCGAGACCTCCTGCAGACCGACCAGGTCGGGCTTCGTACTCAGGATCTCGTCCGCGAGGCCCTTGGCCCGGGTCGGGAAGTCGTTGGCGATGACGTCGCGGAGGACCGCCCCGCTCGCGCTCACCACCTGTTCGGTGTTTTCGGCGGCGATCACCGGCCCGAGATCGGCCCCGAGGTAGAGGTTGCGGGTCATCACCGAGACGACCTTGCCTTTGCCGTTGTCGCTGTGGTCGTGCTTCTTGGCGGCGGCCAGGCCCGGCAGCAGCGCCAGGATCAAGGCCGCGGCGATTACCGGCATCAGCAGCCGGCGGATCAGTGCGGAGCTCAAAGTCTTTCCTCCTCGTCAGTGGTCCCGTTCCCCTGGGGACCGATGGTCGAGGCGCCTCCTGCTTCGACTATAGGCAGTTCTTGGCAATCGAAACATGATCTGCCATACTGCCACTTAGATTTTTAGAGCTTCATCAATAGAACCCCAGATACTCACGGAGGAAAGCTGAAAGTGGCAAAGACGATCGGAATCGACCTCGGCACGACCAACTCGTGCGTGGCGGTAATGGAGGGCGGCGAGCCCACCGTTCTGGAGAACGCCGAGGGCGGGCGCACGACCCCGTCGGTCGTCGCGTTCACCGAGAGCGGCGAGCGCCTCGTCGGCACCGTCGCCAAACGCCAGGCGGTGATGAACCCGGAGAACACGATCTTCTCGATCAAGCGCTTCATGGGGCGCAAGGAGTCCGAAGTCAAAGAGGAGGAGACGATCGTCCCGTACAAGGTCGAGGCCGGCCCCAACGGCGACGTCCGCGTCGACGCCCGCGGCAAGCAGTACAGCCCGCCGGAGATCAGCGCGATGATCCTGCAGAAGCTGAAAGCGGACGCCGAAATGAAGCTCGGCGAAACCGTCGACAGCGCCGTCATCACCGTCCCCGCCTACTTCAACGACGACCAGCGCCAGGCGACCAAGGACGCCGGCAAAATTGCCGGGCTCGAGGTCAAGCGGATCATCAACGAGCCGACCGCGGCCTCGCTCGCCTACGGCCTCGACAAAGAGGAGGCCGACCACTCGATCCTCGTCTTCGACCTCGGCGGCGGCACCTTCGACGTCTCGGTGCTGGAAATCGGCGACGGCGTCTTCGAGGTGAAAGCGACCGCCGGCGACAACCACCTCGGCGGCGACAACTGGGACAAAGCGATCGTCGAGTGGCTGGTGGCGGAGTTCAAACGCGACCAGGGCGTCGATCTCTCCCAGGACAAAAACTCGCTGCAGCGCCTCTACGAGGCGGCGGAGAAGGCGAAGATCGAGCTCTCCTCGACCCAGGAGACGCAGATCAACCTGCCGTTCATCACCGCCGTCGAGGGGCAGCCGAAGCACCTCGACCTGAAGCTGAGCCGCTCGAAGCTGAACGAGCTGACCGGCGAGCTGCTCGACCGCGTCGTCGGGCCGGTCAAGCAGGCGCTGAAAGACGCCGACACCGAGGTCGACCACGTCGTCCTCGTCGGCGGCATGACGCGGATGCCTGCGGTCCGCGAGAAGGTCAAAGAGCTGACCGGCAAGGAGCCGCACCAGGGAGTCAACCCGGATGAGGTCGTGGCGGTCGGGGCGGCGATCCAGGCGGGCGTGCTCGCCGGCGACGTCAAGGATGTGCTGCTGCTCGACGTCACCCCGCTGACCCTGGGGATCGAGACCAAAGGCGGCGTGATGACGCGGCTGATCGAGCGCAACACGACGATCCCGACGAAGAAGTCGGAGGTCTTCTCGACCGCCGAGGACAACCAGCCGAGCGTCGAGATCCACGTGCTCCAGGGCGAGCGCGAGATGGCCAGCGGCAACAAGAGCCTGGGCAAATTCCAGCTCACCGGCATCCCGCCGGCGCCACGCGGCATGCCGCAGATCGAAGTCGCCTTCGACATCGACGCCAACGGGATCATCAACGTCACCGCAACCGACAAAGGCACCGGCAAAGAGCAGAAGATCGAGATCAAATCCGGCTCCGGGCTCTCCGACGAGGAAATCCAGAGCATGGTCTCCGATGCCGAGAGCCACGCCGAGGAGGACCGCAACCAGCGCGAGCTGGCCGAGGCCCGCAACCTCGCCGAGAACTCGGCCTACCAGGCCGAGAAAGCGATCGACGAGGCCGGCGACAAAGTCGACGACTCGACCAAGGAGGACGTGCGCAACGCCGTCAAGGAGGTGCGCGAGTCGCTCGAGTCGGGCTCGAAAGAGGAGCTCGACTCGAAGGTCGAGGCATTGACCACGGCGATGACCAAAGCGTCAGAGCAGATCTACGCGGCGGCTTCGGCCGAGGCGGCCTCGGAGGGGGCTACCGAGAACGGTGCTTCCTCTGATGAGGAGGAGGTCGTCGACGCTGAGGTGGTTGACGAGGAGGGCAAATGAGCGAGGCTCCTCAGGACGACCTTCGGAACGAGGGCGCTCGGCCCGCGGGTCCTGCCGCCGCAGGGGACCCACCACCTCCTGCAACTGCGCAGGAGGTGGTCCCCCCTACGACGTCACCCACGGGAGAGGCGTCTGAGGATGGGGCTCAGGCGGTTGAGGCTGACTTCGAGAAGCTGCTGGCGGACGCCGAGCAGCAGAAGGAGGAGTACCTCGAACTGGCTCGCAGGACGAAGGCTGATTTCGAGAACTTTCGGAAGCGGGCTGCTGCTCAGGTGCAGGAAGCTCAGATCCGGGGGAAGATCGAGGTTGCTCGGGAAGTGATCGACGCGGTCGACAATCTCGAGCGGGCGCTCGAGGCTGCGGATGGCGCGGGCGAGAGCCTGCGATCCGGGGTCGAGATGGTGCTTGGCGGACTTCGCGAGACGTTGAAGCGGAACGGCGTCGAGGCGGTGGACCCGAAGGGGGACAAGTTCGATCCGACCAAGCACGAGGCTCTTTCCACTCAGCCGGTGGAGGGGACCGAGAGCGGGGTTGTCGTCGAGGTCCTGCAGAAGGGCTATGCGCTGGGCGACCAGTTGGTGCGGCCGGCGCGCGTTGTGGTGAGCGCTTAGGAGGAACGTGGCTGACGAGCTCTACAAGACGCTGGGCGTCTCGAAGAAGGCGACCGACGAGGAGATCAAGAAGGCGTACCGGAAGCTCGCCCGGAAATACCACCCTGACCGCAACCCGGGCGACAAGGAGGCCGAGGAGAAATTCAAGGAGATCTCCGCCGCCCACGACGTCCTCGGCGATCCCGAGAAGCGCAAGGAGTACGACGAGGGCGGGGCCTTCGCGGGCTTCGGCGGCTTCCCGGGCGGCGGCAACCCGTTCGGCGGTGCCGGAGCCGGGCAGGCGGGGGGGTTCGGCGGGTTCGACTTCGGCGACATCCTCGGCGGCATGTTCAACCGTGGTGGGGGCCGGCCCGGGCAGGCCCAGCAGGTGCGCGGGCGCGACCTCGAAACGGAGGTGCCGCTGAGCTTCGACCAAGCGATCAACGGCGCTCAGATCAGCGTCACCGTCCCCAAGGCGGCTCGATGTGCCACTTGCCACGGCGGCGGCGCCAAACCGGGTACCTCCCCCACCACCTGCCCGCGCTGCGAAGGGCGCGGGGTCGAGAGCCAGGGGCAGGGCCTCTTCTCGATCAGCCAGCCCTGCTCGCAGTGCGGCGGCTCGGGCCAGATCATCGAGGACCCCTGCCCGACCTGCGGCGGCTCCGGCCTCACCCAGCAGAACAAGCGCTACAAGGTCAACGTCCCCGCCGGAGTCAAGGACGGCAGCCGCATCCGGCTCGCCGGCAAGGGCGAGGACGGGCCTCGCGGCGGCCCGCCCGGCGACCTCTACGTGACCACCCGCGTCGCCTCCTCCCCCGTCTTCAAGCGACTCGACGACGGCAACCTCGAGGTGGCGGTGCCGATCACGGTGCCGGAGGCACTGCGCGGCGGCACGATCGAGGTGCCGACGCTGAACGGGACGAAGAAGATCAAGGTCGCGCCGGGGACCAAGCACGGCAGCGTCCAGCGCCTGCGCGGCGAGGGGCCGCCGAAGAAGGGCGGCAGCCACGGCGACATCCGCTACCGGCTCGAGATCGCGATGCCGACCGAGCTGAGCGAGGAGCAGCGCGAGGCCGTCGACAAGCTCGCCGAGACCCTGAACGGCGGCGACCCCCGGGCCGAGCTGCTGCGAAAGGCGGCGCGCTGATGGCCGCCTACCGGCGCCGGGTGAAGGCGACCTTCGACCAGGACCAGGGCGTGTTCATGATCTCGGTCGCGGCTGAGTTGGCGGAGATGCACCCGCAGACCCTGCGCACTTATGAGCAGCGCGGGCTGATCGAGCCGAAGCGTTCGCCGAAGAACACCCGCCTCTACTCCCAGCGCGACGTCGAGCGGCTGCGGCGGATCCAGGAGATGACCGCCGAAGGGCTGAACCTCGCCGGGGTGGAAATGGTGCTGGCGCTGGAAAACCAGGTGCAGCGGCTGCGGGCCGAAAACGAGCGGCTGCGCAAACAAGTGGAGGAGAAGAGCTGATGCAGGCGGACAGGTTCACGGTGAAATCGCAGGAAGCGGTGGCGGCGGCGCAGGAGCTGGCGCGCACGCGCCACAACCCCGAGATCGCCTCCGCCCACCTGCTGCTCGCCCTGCTCGATCAGGCCGAGTCGATGGCGGTCGCGGTGCTGCAGCGGGTCGGCTCCGATCCGGCGGCGGTGCGGGCGCAGGCCACCGACGCGGTCGCGAAATTGCCGACCGTCAGCGGCGGCGAAGAGCCGCGGATGTCCTCGAACCTGGCCCGCGTCGTCCGCGACGCCGAGGGGGCGATGGCGAAGTTCGGCGACAGCTACATCACCGTCGGCCACCTGCTGCTGGCGCTGGCCGAGGACGGCTCCGGCGTCTCCGACCTGCTGCCCGACCGCGACGAGCTCGAGCGCGCGGTGAAAGCGGTCCAGGGACCGGCGAAAGTCAACTCGCCGAACGCCGAGGACAACGCGCAGGCGCTGGAGAAATACGGCCGCGACCTCACCGCCGAGGCCGAGAGCGGCAAGCTCGACCCGGTGATCGGGCGCGACGAGGAGATCCGCCGCGTGATCCAGGTCCTCTCCCGCCGGACCAAGAACAACCCGGTGCTGATTGGCGACCCCGGCGTCGGCAAGACGGCGATCGTCGAGGGGCTGGCGCAACGGATCGTCAAGGGCGACGTGCCCGAGAGCCTGCGCGACCGGCGGGTGATCGCCCTCGACATCGGCTCCCTGCTCGCCGGCTCCAAATACAGGGGCGAGTTCGAGGAGCGGCTGAAAGCGGTGCTGA
>Ga0307306_10000022_pt1 | contig 30804 bp, 30 predicted proteins | sample ER_DNA_193_FD_194507 | JGI IMG/M metagenome (GOLD analysis project Ga0307306, IMG submission 194507) | Bulk soil microbial communities from the East River watershed near Crested Butte, Colorado, United States - ER_DNA_193 | ecosystem: Environmental > Terrestrial > Soil > Floodplain | place...
GGCTTGTCGTTGACATTGCCCTCGTTGAACCCTTCTTCGCGGTCGTGCGGGAAGGGGGCGCCGTCGAAGAGGGTGTAGTGCCGCGGCGCCGGCTCCGGCCCGGCCGGGCGGCGGAAGTCGCCGTGCGGTGCCGTGTAGTCGAGCTGCAGGTAGAAGGGCTGTTCCGGTGAGGTCCCGTTCAGCTCTTCCCAGGCGATCCGGGTGAGCACGTCGGTCTCGTAAAGGCAGGCTTTGTCTTCGATCGTCGTCGTCGGGCAGCCGAAGTAGTCGCGTTCGCCGTATTCCCGCGTGTCCCAGCTGCCGGAGTCGCCGAAGGGCCCGTCGATCTTGCCGTTGTCGTTCAGCGAGTAGCCGTAGAAGTAGTGGTGGGTGTCGGCGTTCTCGACCGTGTGCCAGGCGCTCCAGCCGGGCGGGACGTCGGTGCCGTTGTCGTACGGTTCGTCGCCGTAGCCGTTCAAGAACTTGCCGATGTGGATCGTCCGGTAGCCGGCCCCCTGCAGCCAGGTGGCGATGTTGTGGGTGAAGGCGCCGCGGGACTTGAAGCCGGTGTAGCCGCCGTTCGGCTGGACGTTGCCGCGGACGTTGGTGTTGTGCGCGTAGCGGCCGGTCATCAGGCTGACCCGCGAGGGGCAGCAGAGCGGGTAGGAGACGTAGTAGCGGTTGAAGGTGATCCCTTTCCCGGCGATCATCGAGAGCGTGTTCGGCATCGCCGGCACGTCGATCCCGCCGGCGTTGAAGACCGTGTAGAGCTGGTCGAGCGTCTCGTCGTCGGTCTGGATGACGACGAAGCTCGGGTGTTCGGGCGGGAAGGCCGAGGCAGAGGCGGCGCCGGCCCTCTGCGCGTTGGCGAAGACCAGGCCGGCCAGGAGGGTCAGCAGGGCTGCCGCGGCGGCGAGTCGCGCGACCAGCGGCAGGCGCGACGGACTGGGGTGTGACGGAGAAATCTGCATGGAGGAAAAGCTCGGGGCGATCTACCCCGTAACCGGCGCCTCACGCCTGAGTTGCGGCGTGAACGCTAGAAGACGCTCAGGACGCGCCGAGCTTTTTAACGGCTTCGCGGAAGTTTTTTACCGTGGCGCTGGGGGCTTTGCGCCCTTCCAGTTTCTCGCCATGGCGGTTGACCCAGATCACCGGCACGTTCATTTTCAGCACCGGGGCGATGTCGGTCGTGTAGTCGCAGCCGATGTGCAGCCAGCCTTTCTTGCCGCCGATCCGCCGCGCCGTCTCTTTGAAGTGGACCGGATCGGGCTTGTAGCTGCGCACCTGCTGGGCGGTGACGACGAGGTCGAGTTCGGTCCGCAGGTGGCGGCGCGAGATCCCCAGCAGTTTGTCGTCGATGTTGGAGACGATCCCGATCTCGTATTTCTTGCCCAGCCGGTCCATCGCCGCGTTGGACTCGCGGAACGGCAGCCAGTAGGCGACGCTGTTGGGCAGGAACTGGGCCCGCGAGGGCTCGACTTCCCAGCCGATCTCGCCGGCGACTTTGACGATCGTCCGCCGCAGTACCTCGGCGTAGAGCTCGTAGGAGCCGGCCATGATTTCGGCCTGTACTTCCATGAACCGCTCGAGGAAGGGCCCCTCTTCGAAGCTGAAGCCGTCTTTGGTCGCCTCTTTCTTGCAGGCCTCGACGATGCCTTTCTCCCAGTCGATGAGGGTGCCGTAGCAGTCGGTGGTCACCCATTTGATGTTTTTGAGACTGGGAAGGGGCATGGCGGCGGCGCATTATGCCATTCGGTAGTCTGCGCCGCCGCGCCCCCCAGCGCCACCACTATCTATGGACCTCCTCGAGTACCAGGGCAAGCAGCTGTTCGCCAAGCACGGGATCCCCGTGCCGAGCGGCGAGGTCGCCGACACCGTCGACGAGGCCGTCGCCGCGGCGGAGCGGATCGGCTACCCCTGCGCGATCAAGGCCCAGGTGCTGATCGGCGGCCGCGGCAAGGCCGGCGGGATCAAGATCGCCAAGGGCGCCGAGGAGGCGCGCGCCCACGCCGACGCGATCCTCGGCATGGACATCGTCGGGCCGCACGGCGAGGGCCCCTTCCGCGTCGACCAGGTCTGGATCGAGGGCGGCTCGGACATCGCCGAGGAGTACTACGCCTCGGTCATCCTCGACCGCGGCGAGAAGAAGCTGCTGGCGATGGTCTCCGCCAAAGGCGGGATGGACATCGAGGCGGTCGCCGCCGAGGACCCCGAGGCGCTGGTCAAACGGCACATCGACCCGACCCGAGAGTTCACCGCCGCCGACGCCCGCACGATCGTCGCCGACGCCGGCCTCGCCGAGGACGCTCTCGACCAGGCCGCCGACGCACTGGTGAAGCTCGCCGAGGTGGCGCGCGAGGAGGACGCGAGCCTGATCGAGGTCAACCCGCTGATCGTCACCGCCGACCGCGACGTCATCGCCCTCGACGCGAAGGTGACGATCGACGGCAACGCCCTCTTCCGCCACCAGGACCTGGCCGAGATCGCCGACACCGTCGACGATCCGCAGGAGCAGATGGCGAAGGAAAAGGGACTGACCTACGTGAAACTGGACGGCAACGTCGGCATCCTCGCCAACGGCGCCGGCCTCTGCATGTCGACGCTCGACGTCGTCGCCCAGGCCGGCGGCGCGCCCGCCAACTTCCTCGACGCCGGCGGCGGTTCCAAAGCCGAGGCGATCGTCAACGCGCTCGAAGTCATCAAAAGCGACGGCAAGGTGAGCGCGATCCTCTTCAACATCTTCGGCGGCATCACCCGCTGCGACGAGATCGCCAACGGCATCGTCACCGCCTCCCAGCAGATCGACCTCGGGATGCCGCTGGTCGTCCGCCTCGACGGCACCAACTCCGAGGAGGGCCTGAAGATCCTCGCCGAGGCCGACCTGCCGAACCTGCACCAGGAGAAGACGATGCTGGACGCCGCCCGCCGCGTCGTCGAGCTCGCCGGGAGCGCCGCATGAGCATCATCGTCGACGAGGGCACGAAGCTCGCCGTCTCCGGCCTGACCGGCCGCGAGGGCTCCTTCCACGGGCTGCGCAACAAGGCCTACGGGACCGATCTGGTCGCCGGCGTCACCCCCGGCAAGGGCGGCCAGGACGTCGAGGGCACCCCCGTCTTCGACACGATCAAGGAGGCCGTTACCGAGGCCGGCGCCAACACCTCGATGATCTTCGTCCCCGCTCGCTTCGCCGCTGCGGCGATTGACGAGGCGATCGACTCCGGCGTCGAGACGGTGATCGCGATCACCGAGGGCATTCCCGTCCTCGACATGCTGAACACTTACTGGAAGGCGCAGGAGGCGGGCGTGCGGCTGATCGGCCCTAACTGCCCTGGCGTCCTCTCGCCCGGCAAGGCGAACGTCGGCATCATCCCGGCGCAGTTCTTCGACCCCGGCCCGATCGGCGTCGTCTCCAAGAGCGGCACCCTGACCTACCAGATCGGCAACGAGCTGAAACAGGCCGGGACCGGCAACTCCTCGATCGTCGGCATCGGCGGCGACCCGATCGTCGGCTCCGACTTCATCGACATCCTCGAGCTCTACGAGGCCGACCCCGACACCGAGCTGATCGTGATGGTCGGCGAGATCGGCGGCGACGCCGAGGAGCGGGCAGCCGAGTTCATCGCCGCCGAGGTCTCGAAGCCCGTCGTCGCCTACATCGCCGGTTTCACCGCGCCCCCCGGCAAGCAGATGGGCCACGCCGGCGCGATCATCTCCGGCTCCTCCGGGACCGCCCAGGCGAAGAAAGACGCGCTCGAAGCAAAGGGCGTGCGGGTCGGCGAAAGCCCGACCGAGACGGCGGCGATCGCCGCCGAGATGCTGCGCTCGCTCTAGCTCGGACGCCAGCGCCGCAGAGAGCGGACGACCGCTTCCATCCCCCGCCAGGATTCGTAGGTGACGAGGTTCCCTTGGCAGTGACCGCAAGGGGCCTCGCCAATCGCGATCACCACGCCCGGCAGGTAGACGTGGGCCGAGAAGTGATGCGGCGGGAAGCTGGGGCAGACGGCGTGGCCGGTGCGATAGGCGGCGTAGATCGTCGCGTGGCCATTCCGCAGTTGCACGGTGCGGGAGCGGGTGCAGCGCCAGCTCCACTGGCGCCGCCCCAGCGGCGTCTTGACGAAGTGCGCCCAGTTCTGCGGTGACCAGGAGTCCAGGTAGAGGGAGGGGGCGTATTCGACCTCCTGCTCGAAGCCGGGCGGGCCCCCGCCGAGGTAAGACCGCGGAAAGGCGCTGAGGAAGTAGGACGGGGGCAGGCCGTGTCCGGGTCGGAAGACTCGCCCGAGCCAGTAGACGGGTAGGCGCAGCGCCGGGTTCTCCAAGTAGGCGAGGACGTCGTCCGCTTCGGGGACGAGATAGGGGGTCGGTGCTTCAACACGCCGCTGCTGCTGCGCGGCGAGTGCAAAAGCCGCGGCTTCGTCCTCCGCGTAGCTCCAACCGCCCACGTAGAGCGCGGCAAGAACCCGACCGTCGCGCCAAAGCACGGTCACCCCCGGCATCGGTTCGCGTCTGTATCCAACGTGTTCCCGGCTGTGGAACACGCGCGTTTCCTCACCGAGCACCCGCGCGGCGGGAACCTCGGTCAGTTCTCTCGACTCGTTCAGGTATTCGATCAGTTCGCTCGCGACCGGCGGACTCGCCGCCGTACCCGCTGAGTTCGGCGTGGTGACGGTCGCGGTGGCGACGATCGGCGGATCCAGCCCTTCGCCCGGAGAACGGTAGAGGCGCGTGTAGCCAAGGTGGCAGCCGTAGGGATGAAACTGCTCGACGTATTCGGCAAGTGCTCGTTTGCCCGAGTTGGAGCGAGGGTTGACGGGCTCGCAATAGCTGCGCTGGTCGAAGACGAAGCCCTTTGGCAGTTCGTCGAGCCGCAGCAGCGCTTCAACGGCAAGCGGTTCGGCGGCGACGGCGGGGCCAGCGTTGATGACCATGAAGGCGAAAGCGCACGCGAACAACACACTGCGCCGGAACCAGGCCTCCACGCGGCCGAGTATATGACCGCTGGCTAGGGGCGCCAGGCAACCCGCCGTTGCTAGTGTCGCCCACGATGGCGGGCGACACGATCTCATTCGCGCGAGGCGCTCCGAGCGCCGACATCCTCCCCCACGAGCAGGTGCGGGAGGCGGCGCAGCGGGCGCTTGCCTCCGACTGGGAAACGGCGCTGTCCTACGGCGTCGGGATCGGCCATCCCGGCCTCTGCCAGTGGGTGGCGGAGCGGCACGGGCACCTCGATCCGGCGCAGGTGATGATCACCAACGGGTCGCTCGAGGCGGGGGCGATGCTCTTCCAGCACCTGCTGGGGCCGGGCGACCGGGTTGCCGTCGAGCAGCCGAGCTACGACCGCACCCTGCTCCTGCTGCAGCAGCTCGGCGTCGAGCTGGTGCCGATCTCGCTCGAGGCGGACGGGCTCGACGTCGGCGAGCTCGAGGCGGCGCTCGCGGCCGGGCCGCTGAAGTTCGCCCACGTCATCCCCAACGCCCACAACCCCGCCGGCTGCACGCTCTCGCTGGAGAAGCGCCGGCGCCTGGTCGAGCTCGCCGCCGAGCACGACTTCTGGATCTTCGAGGACGACCCCTACCGCGAGCTGCCTTTCGAGGGCGAGCCGCTGGAGACGATGCTCTCGCTCGACCAGGCAGGCAAGGTCATCCACGCGTCTTCCTTCTCGAAGACGGTCAGCCCCGGCGTCCGCGTCGGCTACCTCGCCGGCCCGGAGGGCGAGATCAAGAAGCTGGCGAAAAAAGCCAACGAGACCTACATCTCGCCGAACATGCTCGCCGAGTCGATCGTGCTCGAGCTCTGCCGCAGCGGCGAGCTCGACCGCAACATCGAGTTCGTCAAGGGCGAGCTGAAGGCGCGCTGCGACGCGCTGGTCTCGGCCCTGGAAGCGAGCATCCCCGAGGCCGAGTTCGTCGTCCCCGACGGCGGCTACTTCCTCTGGCTCGACCTCGCCGAGGGCACCGACAGCGTCGCCCTCCTCGCCGAGGCGAAGAACCACGGCGTCACCTTCGTCGCCGGCCCCGACTTCATGCTCGACGGCGGCGAGCGCAGCCTCCGCCTCTCCTTTGCGCCGGTTCCGGCCGACAAGGCCGCCGAGGGCGTCAAGCGGATCGCGGCGGCGCTCGGGCAACTCCGCGCCTAGTCGTGCGGCGCGGGCGTCGCCGCTGAGCGAAGGGCGCCTGCCGAAGCGATCACCACGAGCCCGATCGCGAAGATTTCCAGCGCCTCCAGGTCCTGCGAGAGGGCGAGGAAGCCGATCGCCGCCGCGACGGCCGGCTCGAGGCTCATCAGCACGCCGAAGACCGCACGGGGGAGGCGGCGCAGGGCCTCCATCTCGGCGGCGTAGGGGATCGCCGTGCTGAGGACGCCGACGGCGGCGCCGGCGAGGAGGGTCGAGGCGGCGAGGAGGTCGGTGCCGCCCTGGGCGATGCCGAGCGGTGCCACCATCGCCGCCGAGAGCACCGCCGCCATCGTCGCTCCACCCGCACCGGGGGCAAGCGCGCCGACCCGGTCGCTGAAGAGGATGTAGGCGCCCCAGAAGAACCCGGCGGACAAGGCCAGCACCACGCCAAGCCCGTCGATGTCGCCGCCGCTGCCGTCGGAGAGCAGGACGATGCCGATCGCCGCCAGCACCACCCAGATGACGTCGCGCGGCCGCCGCGAACCGAGGACCGCGACGCCGAGCGGGCCGACGAACTCGAGCGTGACCGTGATCCCCAGCGGCAGCCGGTCGAGGGCGGCGTAGAAGAAGAGGTTGACGGCGGCGACCGAGACGCTGAGCAGCCAGACGTCCCGGTGCGGCCACTCCCGCGTACGCAGCGGCGCCCCGCGCGTGAAGAGGAGCAGGGCGACCGCCCCGAAGCTCGCCCGCAGGAACACCGCTCCGGCCGGTCCGACCGAGTCGAAGAGCCCGGTCGCCAGCGCCGAGCCGCTCTGCACCGAGACGATCGACGCCAGCGTAAGCAGCGCCGCGCCGCGGGTTCCGGCCCCTGCAGTTCGAAACATCCGGGCATTCTGATCCACGCGCGACGCCTCCCCCGTAAGGCAAGGCAGGTAAACGACCAGGAGGCGACTACGCATGGCAGACATCAAGCAGCTGGCAGGACCCCAATCGAGGCGCAAGTTCCTCGCGGTCGGTGGCGGCTCCACCGCGCTCGCCGCTTTCCTCGCCGCCTGCGGCAGCGACAGCGACAGCAGCACCACCGGCACCACGGCGATGAAGCCGGCCGGCAAGGGCGAAACCGCCAAATTCGGCAAGGGCGACGTCGGCATCCTCAACTACGCGCTCACCCTCGAGTACCTCGAGACCGCCTTCTACGCGGATGTCGTCAAGAGCGGCCTCTTCAAGGGCGCCGACCTGGAGGCGATCCGCAAGTTCGGCTCCGAGGAGGCCGAACACGTGCAGGCGCTGACCCAAGCGGTGAAGAGCCTCGGCGGCAAGCCGGCGCCGGAACCGAAAGCCGAATTCCCGCTGGAAAGCGCCAAGTCGGTGCTGGAACTGGCGGCGACGGTCGAGAATCTCGGCGCCGCCGCCTACCTCGGACAGGCGGCGAACATCGAAAGCCCGGAAGTGCTGGCGAGCGCACTGGCGATCCACAGCGTCGAGGGCCGGCACGCCGCCGCCCTCAACACCCTGCTGGGCAAGACGGTCACCCCCGACGGCGCCTTCGCCAAGCCCGCCGACGTGAAGACCGTCCTCAAGTCCGTCGAACCCTTCATCGTCGGCTGATGCCGTCGCGAGAAAGAGGAGCAACCATGAGCGACAGAGCAACGAGCAACCAGCAGTTTGCAAATCCCGAACTCGCTGCGGTGCGGATCGACGACGACAGCGAAGACCTCAGCCGCAGCGAGGTGCTGCTGAAGGGAGCGTTGGCCGCGGGCGCCGTCTACGGCACCCTCGCGGTCGGCCCCTTCGTGCGGCGGGCGCTGGCGATGACCGGCAGCAGCGACGTCGACATCCTCAACTTCGCCCTCACCCTCGAGTTCCTGGAGGCGAAGTTCTACGAAGAAGCGAAGAGCCGGGCGAAGGCGAGCGGGGAACTGAAGAGCCTCGTCAACCTGCTGGCGAGCGATGAGAAGCAGCACGTCGAAGCGCTGACGGCGACGATCAAGCAGCTCGGCGGCAAGCCGGTGGCGGAGCCGAAATTCGACTTCCCCTACAGCGGCACCGGCGGCTTCCTGAAGCTGGCGCAGACGTTCGAGGACACCGGGGTCAGCGCCTACAACGGCGCCGCGCCGATGATCAAGTCGAAGGAAGTGCTGGCGGCGGCTGGCGGGATCGTCCAGGTCGAGGCGCGCCACGCGGCCGCGATCCGGCTGCAGAACAAGGAAGAACCGGCGCCCGCGGCGTTCGACACGCCGCTCGACGAAAAGCAGGTCCTGAAGGCCGTCGAACCCTTTCTCGCATAGCGGGTAACGGATGGCTGTGAGGCGAGAGAAGGCGGAGCGACTGGCCGACGAGGAGCTGATGCCCCTCGTCGGCCGCAAGGACGCGGAGGCGTTCGAGGTCCTCTACGACCGCCACGGCGGCGCCGCCTATTCGCTCGCCTACCGGATCGTCGGCGACCGCGCCGCCGCCGAGGAAGTGAGCCAGGAGGCCTTCATCTCCGTCTGGCGCAGCGGCGCCCGCTTCGACGCCGCTCGCGGCAGCGTCCGCTCCTGGCTGCTCAGCGTCGTCCGCAACCGGGCGATCGACTTCCTTCGCAGCAAGGCCGGCAAAGCGCCGAAGCTCGACTTCGACGACGAGGCGGTCTTGGAGCAGCGGCCGGCGACGGAGCGGACCGAGGAAGAGGCGCTGCGGCGCGAGACCGCGGGCGAGGTGCGCGGGGCGATCGGCAATCTCCCCGGCGAGCAGGCGAAGGTGATCGAGCTCGCCTACTTCGGCGGCTTCAGCCACTCGGAGATCGCCCAGATGCTGCAGCTGCCGATGGGCACGGTGAAGGGACGGATGCGGCTCGGGTTGGAGAAGATCCGGGGAGAGCTTGCGGAGGGACTGGCATGAACGGCAGCGATCACAATCAGTGGAGCGAGGACCTGGCGGCCTACATGCTGGGCGCGCTCACCCCTGACGAGGTGGCTGAGTTCGAGCGCCACCTCGAGGGATGCGAGCGCTGCCAGGGGGAGGTGCGCTGGTTCGAGCCGGCGCTGCAGTCGCTGCCGGAGTCGGTCGAGCGGCAGGAGCCGCCGCCGCGGCTGCGGGCGGCGCTGTTGGCCGAGGTGCGGGCGGACGCAAAGGCGCAGGCAGGCAGACGCCCCAGCCTGCTTCCGGACTGGCTACGAGAGCGCTTTGGAACCCGCGGGCTGCGGATGGCGACCGGCTTCGCCGTCGTCGCCTTGGCGGTCGCCGTGGTCGCCGGCTACCAGATCGCCAACGATGGCTCGGACGAAGGCGGCGGCGCCAGCACGTTGGTCACCCGGGAACACGGGATCGCCGTGAAGATGGTGCGCGATGGGGACGGCGGCACCCTGCACCTCGCCAACCTCCACCAGCTGCCGCCCGACAAGGTCCTGGAGGCGTGGGTGCGTCGCGAAGGAACCGTCGAAGCGGTGCCCGCGCTACTCGTCCCCGATCGCAAGGGACAGGCGGAGACGACGATCGCCGACATGAGCGGCGTCGACACCGTGATGGTCACCGAAGAGCCGCAAGGCGGCAGTGAGACGCCGACCGGCGATGCGATCGTGACGATGTCCGTACCGCAGTAGCGGCTACCGGCCGTAACGGTCCGAGCTCAAGACCAATTGCTCGGGGATCGCCGCGCGGGGCGGCGGTGCCGGGTCGGCGCGGACCGAGACGGTCTCGGCGACGCTGCGGCTGACCTCGTGGCTGCCGTCGGCGGAGGCGATGACGACGCGGTCGGAGTCTGAGGTCTCGACCTTGCCCTCGAGGCCGGGGTCGAGGCCGACGGCCTTTAGGTAGTGCAGCAGCTCCTCGGCCTCGTTCTCGAAGCGCAGGACGGTGACGTCGGCGCCGATCTCAACGTCGGCCAGCAGCGCCCCCTGCTCGCGGATCCCCTCGACGATCGGGTGGCCGTGCGGGCAGGTCGTCGCGTCGCCGATCGCCGCCCGCATCCGCTCCTCCAGCACCGGGCTCATCGCGTGCTCGATCCGCTCCGCCTCCTCGTGCACCTCGTCCCAGGGGATTCCGAGGACGTCGGTGAGGAAGCGCTCGATCATCCGGTGGCGGCGGACGATGTAGCTGGCATGGTCGCGGCCCGACTCGGTGAAGGCGAGCGATTTGTTCGGGTTGCGCTCGACGTAGCCGTCGTCGACGAGGCGGCCGATCATCTCGTGCACGGTCGGCGGCGAGAGCTGCATCGCCCGGGCGATGTTGGCTCCGGTCATCGGCAGCCCGGCCTCTTCCAGCCAGAACATGATCTCCAGGTACTCCTGCTCGGCAACGGTCGCGTGCGCGTCCATAAATCGATACTAGTGGAGCCTTAGCGGCGTTCCATCAGGCTGGATACGACCGCCTCGTAGAAGCCCTCGCCCATCTCGCCCTCGGTAACGGTGACGCTGTCCCATGCCGGGAGCGCGGCGCGCAGACCCGCGTCGTTTTGGGGCCCGTTGGCGACGACGAAGAAGCGGCCGACCGACGCCGCCACCTCCAGATCCTCGATCGAGTCGCCGACGGCGATGCAGTCGGCGGGGTCGTAGCCGCGGGCGCGGGCGTGGCCGGCGACCGCCGCCGCCTTGCTGACCTGCTTCGGGACCAGGTGGTAGGCGTGGGTGCGGCCCTCGACGGTCGGCATCGGGCGACCGATGGCGCCGTTGTCGAGCAGCCGCAGGTCGTCGTCGCCGCGCTCGTGCAGGAGCGCGTTCGCCTCCTCGACGTCGACCTTGCCGCGGAAGAGGTGGGAGAGGACGCGGCCGTGGTGCCAGGGCGCGTGGTACTCGAGCCGCCCCTCGAAGTGCTCGAACAGCAGCTTCGGGATCCCGCGCTCCTCGATCTGCTCGTAGATCGTGCCGTCCTCGTTCGGCGCCATCGCGCCGGTCATCAGCGTCGTCTCGCCCTCGATCGCAAAGGCGCAGCCGGCCTCGTAGATGTAGGAGGTCTGGCCCATCAGCCGCGCCGCCTCGTGCACCTGCGGCTCGCGGCGGCCGGACATGATCACGACCTCGGCGCCGACCCGGTGGCAGGCCTCGAGCGCCCGCGCCTGGGCGAGGCTGAAGCCGCCCTCGGCATCGCGGAAGAGCGAGCTGCCCCGCCCGAGCAGGGTCCCGTCGAGGTCGGTGTAGACGCAGGCGAGCGGCATCGGCGCGGTCGCTACCGTAGCGGGCGATGGCGTGGAAGCTGGCTGACCGGACCCTCGACCTCTCGCGCCCGATCGGCGCCGGGATCGTCAACGTCACCGTCGACTCGATGTTCGAGGGCGCCCGCAGCGGCACGCCGGAGCAGGCGGTCGCGGACGGGTTGGCGCTGGCCGAGGCGGGCTTCGAGATGCTCGACGTCGGCGCCGTGGCGGCCAAAGCGGGGCCACCGGTGTCAGCGGAGGACGAGGCCGCGGCCTTGGTTCCGGCGATTGAAGGGCTCGTCGGTCGCGATGTGCCGGTGTCCGCCGACACGTTCTCGGTCGAGGTGGCGCGGCGGGCGCTAGCGGCTGGGGCGACCGTCGTCAACGACATCTCCGGCGGGTCGGAGGAGATGTTCGGGCTGGTCGCCGAGAGCGGGGGCGGATACGTGCTGATGCACATCGAGGGACCGCCGCGGGTCGACCGGCCCTGGCGCGAGTACGACGACGTCGTCGACCACCTGAAGTCGTGGTTCGAGGGGAGGGTCGAGCTGGCCCGGGGCCTTGGGGTGGCGGAGGAGCAGATCGCGATCGACCCGGGACTCGACTTCGACCTCAGCCCCGAGCAGGACCTCGAGATCCTGCGCCGGCTCGGCGAGCTGCGCGCGCTCGGCCTGCCGCTCTATGTATCGCTTTCGCGCAAGGACTTCATCGGCGCGGTTCTGGCGGGCTCGTGGGAGGAGCGCCTGGCGCCGAGCGAGCGCGAGTGGGGCACGGTCGCCGCCGTCACCCTCGCGGTCCGCGAGGGCGCCGACGTGCTCCGCATCCACGACCGCTCGTCGCTGCAGGCGATGCGCGTAGCGGCCGAGATCTGCCGCCCGATCGGGAGCGTCGCCTGATGGCTCGCGGCGGGTCTCTTCTCGCCTCGGACTGGGCGATCGCGATCGATCCCGCCCGCCGGGACGGTCGGATCGTCGCCGAGTCCTCCGAAGAGGAGCGGCGGTCGCGGCCGGCGCCGCTGCCGGCGGAGCTGCACCCGGGCCTGCGGGACGCGCTCGGCCGCGTCGGCATCGACTCCCTCTACACGCACCAGCTGCGCGCCTTCGAGCTCGCCGAGGACTCGAACCTCGTGATCACCAGCGGCACCGCCTCGGGCAAGAGCCTCGCCTTCAACCTGCCGGTGCTGAACTCGATCGCGAACCGTCCCAAAGACCGAGCGCTCTACCTCTACCCGACCAAGGCGCTGGCCCAGGACCAGGCGCGGGCGCTCGCCCGGCTGCGCCCACCGGGACTGCGCGAGGCGATCTACGACGGCGACACCCCGCGCGAGGAGCGCCCGGCGATCCGCCGCCGCTCCAACCTCGTCCTCACCAACCCCGACATGCTTCACGTCGCCCTGCTGCCGAACCACAAGAGCTGGGGGGACTTCCTCGCCAACCTCGAGTGGGTCGTCGTCGACGAGGCCCACACCTACCGCGGCGTCTTCGGGTCCCACGTCGCCAACGTGCTGCGGCGGCTGCGGCGGCTGGCGCGCGCCTACGGGCGCGAGCCGCGCTTCCTGCTCGCCTCGGCGACGATCGCCAACCCGGAAGAGCTGGCCGAGCGGCTGGTCGGGACGCCCTTCGAGCTGGTCGACGACGACGGCGCGCCGCGCGCCGGCCGCGAGATCGCGATGTGGAACCCGCCGCTGATCGACGAGCGCAGCGGCACCCGGCGCTCGGCTCTCTCCGAGGCCGCCGACCTGCTCGCCGAGCTCGTCTCCCAGGACGTGCGGACGATCTGCTTCCTCAAAAGCCGGCGCGGGATCGAGCTGATCCAGCGCTTCGCCCGCGAAAACCTCGAGCGGCGGGGGAAGCCGGAGCTGGCGAAGCGGATCGCGCCCTACCGCGGCGGTTACACCCCGCAACAGCGACGCGAGATCGAGTCCCGCCTCAGCAACGGCGAGCTGCTCGCTGTCGTCGCCACCGACGCGCTCGAGCTGGGGATCGACGTCGGCGAGCTCGACGCGGCGATCTGCACCACCTTCCCCGGCACCGTCGCCAGCCTGCGGCAGATGTGGGGACGGGCCGGCCGCCGTCGCCGCGGTCTCGCCGTCTACGTCGCCGGCCAGGACGCCCTCGACCAGTTCTTCTGCCGCCACCCGGAGGAGTTCCTCGGTCGCCCGGTCGAGGCGGCGATCCTCGACCACGGCAACGACCAGATCGCCTCCCGGCACCTGATCGCCGCCGCCTATGAGCTGCCGCTCACCAACGAGGACGACGAGATCTTCGGCGAGGGCTGGCGCGAGCGGGCCGAACGGCTGGTCGCCGCCGGCGAGCTGCGCGCGGTCGGCGGCAAGCTGCTGCCGCGGCGGCCGGAGTTCGTCGCCAACAAGATCGCCCTGCGCTCGGCCTCGGCCGACTCGGTCGCGGTGATCGAGCGCGACGCGGGGGAGATGCTGGGCCTGGTCGAGGCCGAGCGCGCCTTCACCACGATCCACCCGGGAGCCGTCTACCTCCACCTCGGCCGCTCCTACGAGGTCGACCGCTTGGACATCGAGGAGCGGCGGGCGCTCGTCTCCAGCTTCGACGGCGACTGGTACACGAGGCCGAAAAAAGAGACCGAGATCTACATCGAGCGCGTCCACGAGCAGCGCGAGGTGGCGGGGGTGCAGCTCAACTTCGGCGAGGTCTCGGTCACCGAGCAGGTCATCGCCTTCCAGCGCGTCTCGATCTCCGACCAGGAACCGATCGACATCGTCGCCCTCGAGCTGCCCGAGCAGAACTTCGTCACCCAGGCGCTCTGGTACGTGCTGCCGGACCGCCTCAGCGGCAAGCTGCCGACCGAGGCGCTGCTCGGCTCCCTGCACGCGACCGAGCACAGCCAGATCGCCGTCCTGCCGCTGATCGCGATGTGCGACCGCTGGGACATCGGCGGCCTCTCGACCAACGTCCACTTTCAGACCGGCCGCTCGACGATCTTCATCTACGACGGCCACCCCGGCGGGGTCGGGATCACCAAGCGCGGCTACGACGAGTTCGAGCGCCTGCTCGGCGACGCCGAGCGGCTGATCGCCGAGTGCCCCTGCGAGTCCGGCTGCCCCTCCTGCGTGCAGAGCCCGAAGTGCGGCAACCTCAACGAACCGCTGCACAAGGCGGGGGCGCTGGAGCTGATGGGGCTGATGCGAGGGGAGCTGTGAGCCTCCGCCGCAAACGCCAGGTGGCGGTGATCGGCGGCAGCGGGATCGAGGAGGGCTCGGAGACCTGGCAGCTCGCCGAAGAAGTCGGGCGTGGCCTGGCGGAGGCCGGCGTCACCTTGGTCTGCGGCGGCGGGGGCGGGGTGATGGAGGCTGCCTCGCGCGCCGCGTCTGAGGCGGGCGGCGAGGTGATCGGGATCGTCCCCGGCACCTCCCCGGCCGACGCCAACGAGTACTGCAGCCACGTGGTCGCCGCCGGCATCGGCCACGCCCGCAACCTCGGCGTCGTCTCCTCCGGCGAAGCCGTCATCGCAATCGGCGGCGAGTGGGGGACGCTCTCGGAGATCGGCTTCGCCCGCGTCATCGGCCACGAGGTCGTCGCCCTGCGCAGCTGGGAGCTGAACGGCCGCGAACGGATGGCCGGCGGGCCGGGCGTGATCGCAGCCGAGACCGCCCAGCAGGCAGTCGCCGCGGCGCTGGCAGCTCTCTAGTTCGACCAGAGCTCGCGCAGGGCGAGGATCGCGAACGCGTGGGACCAGGCGAGCGGGGTGGTCGAGGTCGGGATGCCGGTGCGGTAGCCGACCCGCTCCGGGAGGGTCCCGGCGGGGGTGGCGGCGCGGCGGAGGTCTGCGAGGAGGCGCAGGGCGAGGCGACGGTCGGCGGCTCGCTGGGAGCTGCTGTCCTCACGGGCCAGCGCGGCAAGCGACCAGGCGGTCCAGGCGGTAGGCGCGGACCAGGGATCCCGGCCGCCGCCCCAGTCCTGGCCGGGCAGGATCCCGAATCGGTCGCCCTCGGTGGCGAGAACGTCCAGCGTCCGCTGAGCCAATGCGGTCAGCCCCGGCCGGCGGAACGGTCGCACCGCCCAGGCAGCGGCGGCATCGAATCCGGACTCGCGCTCGGTCCCGCGGGCGAGCCCGCCATCGCTCCCGAAGCGCAGCAGGATCGACCGGCCCCGTTCCCCCGAGGCGAGGGCGTTGGCGAGGTAGTTGCCGGGCTCCCCCTCCTGGTAGTCGGCTCGCCCGCGCCAGGGAACCGGATAGGCCGGGGAGAGGATCCGCGCCGCGTGCCGCGCCGAGCCGATCAGCCCGGCCGCTTTTGCCGCGGCGGCGACCCAGCCGATCGCATCCCCCTGGGCGGGGCGACCGGGCACCGGGCTGCCGTCGCCGTGAAAGCGTGCCGCCTGATCGAGCCCTAGGCCCAGCAGGAAGCCGGTGGTCCGTCTTGCTTCGCTCCTGTAGCCGGCAGCGGCGAAGGCGATCGCCGCAGTTGCCGCGTCGCGTGGCCAGACGTAGGCCCAGCCGTCGCGCGCGCCAGCGGCGACCGCGCCGCTGCGCCGGTCGGTCAGCGCACGGAGAATGAGAAGGGAGCGCTCGTACATCGCGACCGCCCAAGCCGGCGCTGCGGCCGCCAGAGGTTGGGCCCGCCGCAGCCAGCGGCGATCGCGGCGTTCGGCGGCCCGGATCGTCCCTCGCGCCGCCTCGCTGTCGCACTCCAACCGACGCTTTGCTTTCGGCTCGCGCGACCGCAGCTGGACTCGCGCGCCCGGACCCTTTTCGGTGAGGCAGGCAAGACGGGATCGGTCGGTGGCGTAGACGATCCGAACGCGCTCCTCCCCGAAGCGCGCTGTGGTGACAACAACGTTGCTCCCGCGGCGGTAACGCTGCTCAACCGAGTCCGCGGTCCACAGCGGACGGGCGGCCCCTCCGTCCACCGAGACCCAAGGGACGATCCCCGTCTCCGCCGGCACCGACCCCGCCGCCTGCCGCGCCGCCGGGTTGTCGATCAGCGCCCGCCCCGCCGGGCCTGGCACCCGCAGGTCGACCACGTCACCGTAGGAGTCGATCGCCGCCGTCAGCCCCCCGTCGCCGACAACCGCCGTCCCGAGGAACGGCGACGGCTCTCCCGGCACCCCCGGGGGCGTCCGCGGATCCGCCCCCGACCCGCCCGAGAGCAGCAACGCCCCCGCCGCCACCGCGGCGACCAGCGCCAGCACAACCCGAGCCCAGCCCATCGCCCCATGCAATCAGCCCCGGCCCCTCCGCTCCCGGTAGCCTTCCCTCCGCGCTCTGCGCTGCCAGGCGAGGTAGCTCAGTTGGTAGAGCACACGACTGAAAATCGTGGTGTCGCGGGTTCGAATCCCGCCCTCGCCATACGCGGAAAGCTAGACGGGAAGCGGGCTTGAGCCGCTTCCCGTCTCTCTGGGAATTGCGTTCGATCCAGTAGGGAGCGCGCTCGTCGCCAATTCGTCGCCAATTGAGCCCGCCTCGGGGCGCTCTGAGAGGCTTGCGAGCTGCTCATCGGCCCCGCGTATCAGCCGGTCGAAGTGCTCGCCGTGCTGGCGCTTCACCCGCTGCTGCAGCTGCGCGTAGACGTCCATGGTCATCTTCGAATCCGTGTGTCCGACCTGGCTCATCACCCACTCCAGGTCGAAGTTGTTGGCGACCAGGGCGACCGAGATGTAGGTGCGTCGCAGGGCGTGGGGAGACGTCTTCGGCAGCGGCGGGAAGCCGAGCCCTAGGAGGCGCTCGCTCGCCAGATCGGCGGCGGCGGCGACGATCGCGCGGACCCTCTGGCGGCTGATCCTGCCGCCGCGGGAGTTGGGCATCAGGTAGTCGCCCGGCTCGGTTGGCATCCCAGCGCGACGAAGTCGATCGAGGTGCTCGATCAGGACCTGCGTTAGCGCCGGCGTGGCTTCGACGACCCGCTCGCCGGCCTCGGTCTTCGCATCAACGATCGAATCTGCCCCCCTCGGCGGCGTGCAAGCGGACGTCGCCGATCTTCAGGTCGCAGAGCTCGCTGACCCGCAGCCCGCCACGGCCGAGGAGCTCGCAGATCGCCCGGCGGCCGATGTACCCCCGACCGACCTTCAGTCCTAGGCGGTGCAGGTGGTAGGTCACGTTGCCCTTTGAGATCGTCAGCTGCTCGGCGATCTGTCCGGGCCGCAGTCCGGTCGCGGCCAAGCGGGCGACCTTCTCGGCCGTCGACCCCGGCCTCAAATCCAGGGCGCGGCGATCAGGCACGGGCACGTCTTGGTCGCGGGCCGCGGCGAAGAGGGCGGCGAGCTCGTCCATCTCTAGAAAGGGCCGCTTCGGCTTCGGCACCCGGATCCTCATCCGGCGCGCGCGCTGGGTTGTCAGGGCGGAGGCGGTCCTCGACCGCCTCGTCGAGAACCGCGGCGAAGATCTGGATGATCTTCTTTATCGAGGCCGGCGAGAGCGGCACCAGCCGTCGGCCGTGACGGTCGCGCAGGTCCGCGCCCGCTGCGATCGCCTCGCGGTTCGCCCGCGAGGTCGCGATCAGGGGCGCCTTGAACGCGAGCGCGTCGTCGCGGTCGATCTCCTCGACCCGCTTGCCGGCGAAAAAGGAGCGTGAGAAGGCAAGCCGCCAGCGGTAGTCGCTCTCGCTGGTCGCGGCGAGGGGGCGGTCGCCGATCAGCCCCTCGATCTTCCCTTGGAGCCAGTTCCGCGCGTAATCGTCATAAGACGTTGCTCCGTCTCGCTCATCCGTCTCGCGGACTCGGGGAGGCACGGGGCGCTTCCAGACACCGGCGCGCACCCTGGCGATGACGTTTCCGAGCTCGGTTCGCGCCCCGGGCTCATCCCAGCGGCCCCCGCACCCACAGGTGCAGCCAGCGCGCTCGTGCAGGACCAGGGTGATGCGGTCTCCGCTGGCCGATACTCGCAGGTGAAAGGCTCGGGTTCCGTCGACGAGGAAACGGGTTTCGAAGGTTCCGGTTCCTTCTCTGGGCATTCGGGGCCCCCTTGGGGTTGGGATTCTCGGACCCCTGCCCATAAGGAGAATGGGCGCAGATTGGCACCGGCTTCCCGGTGTCTTGCTCACCCGCTTGACAGCGGGACGGGCTCCAAGCTGTGGCGGCGCCCTGAGGCGTTCTCGTCGGCCGGCTAGGCCTGCTCGTCTTCGAGGCTCCGCCCCCACGCCTCCAGCCGGTCCATCAGCGGTGGCTGAAGTTCGTTCTCGTGGAGGGTGGCTTTGAGGCCGAGGAGCTTGGAGTGGTCGATGATCCGAACTTGGACGCCGTCGGGCTTTCCGGCCGCGGTGTAGACGCGATACCCGAGCACGGTTCCCCTGCGAATACAAAGCTTCTCCTCGAGCGGGATCAGGATCGAGTGGGCGAGATTGTCGAGGTCCTTTCCCTCCAGCGATTCGCCTCGAACAGCGATGTCCAGGGCGACGAAGCCGCGAAAGGGCAGCCCGGCCCTGGTCTGTGCGAAGTTCTCAAGCGCCTTGTCGAGGACGGTCGCCCATTCGTCGCCGCTTCCCGGCTTCTGGCCGCGCAGAGGAAGGAGAAGCATCGCTCCGCTGCGGCCTCGCAGAAATCTATGCAGCTTCGGCAGTGGCAGGAAGCGATGGATCTGCTCCGTCACCGTGGGCAGAGCCCCCGGCCGGTCGATGTCAGCGAGGAACCCATCCCGGAGCGCCCGCTCCTCCATCTGACGCAACAACTCGACGTTGGCCGCTTGTGGGGATCGCTTGTGCTGCCAACGGAGTTCGTGCAGCTTCTTCCAGTCGGCCACGCCGAACTGCTGTCGCCATGGCGTGGGACCCCGTCGATAGAGGGTGCTGCGGTAGGCGCTGTCATAACGCGCGGTGTAATCCTCGATCGGCTCGACTTCGACGAATACCGCCGCGCCAACGTCCTCCTCGGCCCCGTCTGGGACCTCGCCGTCCTCGCTCATCAGCGGATGGCGGAGCGCGTCTTGAAAGACGACCAGATGCTCAACCTGTCGATCGTTTCGGTAAGCGATTCCCTCTAGCGCGTCCAAGTAGGCTTTCGCCACCGGCGGCAGTTGAGGAACCTGCCCTTTTCTTGGGGGATGGATGTGAAGGAACACCGACACCGGACCCTCGAGGCACTGGAACCCGAAGAGCGACGCATCCTCTTCTGCCGCCTTGCGAAATTCGTCTTCCAGCCGCCGTTTCGCCGAGCCCTTTGCCCCCTTGCGCAGCAGTCTCTCGCTCTCCTTGAAAAAGACGAAGCGCCGCTCTTCGAAACCATCTGCCATCAGCTCGCACCTTCGGCCCTCTCCTGAGCTCGGGCAAAGGTCCGCTCCTGGGAGCTCAGGTGTAGGAGGTGGCCGCTGGTGCTCGGGGCGAGCTCTTTGAGACCTTTGATGCGGCGGACTGGGACGAGCGGCCACCGGCTGATCGTTACTTGCCCGGGGATAGATATATAAGGGGCAAGGAGGAGCTCGGCCATACCCGGATTTTCCCGGTGGGACCGGCGTCTCTGTTTATGGCCCGCCGCAATCCTTTCTAGGGTCGCGTGATGGAGGTACACGGTCCCACTCAGTTCAACGACGGTTCGTTCACGCTGAGTCTGGCGATGAAAGCCGTGCACTGCCCGGGCTGCAAGGAGGCCCGCGAGCCGGGAGAGTGCGAGGTCTGCGGCGCCGGGGTTCCTGCCTCCGAGGAATCCACGGAGCTGGCCGTCACCCGGCGCGCGGTCCTTGCCTCACTCCTGGAGCGGGCCGAAGATCTCTGGCACGAGTGCGGTGCCGAGCACCCGCTGGGTGCACGAATCACCGGTGAGCAGCTCGCCGGGGCAGTCGTGCAGTCGAAGGTGCTCGACCTCCTCGATGATGCGGGACTCGCCTGCCAGCGACTGAGCGCCTTTGACTTCGACGACGCCGAAGTCCTCGGTGCCCCGGTGCGCGAGGCCGTTGCCACCGAGCTCGACCTCGTGGAGGAGCTGCGTGACCTGACCTTCGAGCTGGTGGCTTTCGACATCGTCCCCGCTCAGCCAGAGCTCCAGGAGGAACTGATCGCCGCCGGCAGGCGGGGCGTCGAGATGCTTCTGCGGTTTCTCGAAACTCTTAGCGCCCTGACGATCAAGGAGGTACGCGAGGCAGAAGGGCGCCTACAGGAGGCGATCTACCGGGGCGCGGCCCACGCCGATCTCCGCGAACGGGTCGATGTCCTCCTGCAGAGCACCGACCTGGATGCTCGTATCGCCTTGGTCACGGGCAGGCCTGGCCAATACGTCGAGGAGGGCGGCTTCGTCAGCCCCGGCCGCGTCTTCGGCGCCTTCGCGGGGGATGAAGGCGGCTATGAGCAGCTCGCCCATGCCGCTACCACCTACTTTCGCCACCTCCTGCCCGGCGAGCTGGAGCCGGTCGCCGGGGCGATGCTGATCCTGCCGGCGGTGAGCCTCGCCTCGATCGACCGGCCCCTGCTCGCCCAGCGCTGCGCCACCGCGATGGCCGAGCTCGTCGGCAGCGCCGTCGCGCTCGACCGCGAGGCGGTCGGAGCCGCGCTCGACCGCAGCGCCAAGGAAGGGCCGAAGCTCTTTGCGGCGGCCTCACGCGTACAGGCGGGAATGCGTCTGATCCGCCATGCCTCCGCGATCGAGGAGATCGAGGAGGAGCTGGTTCTGCGTGAGGTCATGAACGCTTATCTGGAGATCGCCGAGTCGGGCTTTCGTTCCTATGCCTGGGCGGTGCTGAGGATGCAGGCGGCGCTCGAGGGCAAGACTCTCGGCCAGGAGGAGCCGCCGATGCTCGGCTCGCTTCTCCAGCGCCTGCGGGCGTCTGACTCAGAGCTCGCTCGGGCGCTCGGCGAGGCCGCCGATGTCGAGCTGCGAAACGCGGCTGGTCACGCTCAGTACCGCTGGGATGCCGAAGCCCTGGAGGTCGAGGATCTCGAAAGCGGGCGGCGGTGGACCGTCGAGGAGCTGGAAGAGAGGACCGAGGCGCTCGGGGACTCGGTGATCGGCGTCGATGCTGGCTACCTGTGTGGTGTGGTCGTCGCCGATGTGGAGATCGACGCGTTCGCCGTCAGGTCCGACCCGCGAGTCAGGGCACAGCTAGTAGAGGCAACCTTTGCATTGGCGGGATACCAGGTGGCTGAGCTGAGCCCGGATGGCGCCACCGTGACGGTCCACGCCGAGACCGAGGCGACCCTTCCGTCGTTGATGACCTCGGTGGCGTCCCTTGCGGCGCTTGTTGAGGTCCCCGAGGCCTACCGGGTTATCGACGGGGACTCAGGTCGAGTCCTGCTTGACGTCCCAGTAGCGCGAATCTTGGCGGCGACCAGCGGGCCCGAGCAGACGCGCGATCTGGAGGTCGTCCAATGCTTCGCCGATTCCCAGATCCGCACCGGCGTCGACGCGTCGCAGGCCGCCCGGGACGGCCTCGTCGTCCAGGCGAAGGTGGTGGCGGTCACCGCCGTTCACGCGCTCGCCCTTGAGGGGGCTCCGGCGGCCGTTGCCATGGGAATCCGTGCCCGCGCTGAGGCCGTGCTCGATTTCCTCGCCCGCCACCCGGAGATCGACTCCCAGGCCGCGAAGGCGGCGAAGCGGCGCATTGAGCGCGTCGTGGCCGGGACTTTCCCGCTGGAGCGCGGCGAGCCGAAGGCGCTGAAGGAACTACTGCGGCGGACGCGGGCGACGTTTGCCTGGGCCGAGGAGCAGGGTGTTTCCTGGCCTCCCGAAGGGCCTGAGGAGGCCGTGGCATGAAACTCTCCGGTATTCGGCGCGCTCTCGGCTCCGAGGGCGGAACCAGCTGCTGACGTCAGCGGCCGCGTAAGGCTGAGACTCGGAAAGCCCTCCCTAGGTCTCCTTGATCTCGCGGACCCTGACCTCGATGCCAGCATTCTGGAGCCATTGAGCAGCAGCCATGAGGTTGACCGAGCTGAAAAAAGGCAGGCCGTAGGGCTTCTCGGGGCGCTGGCCGCGACTGAGGACCACGAAGGCCACCTTGATCTTTTCGCGCTCGCCGAGCTTTGTGGGAACCACTCCGTTGAATGCAGCGTCGGCTTCCTTGACACGCTCGGCGGCGTCGGCGAGAAACTGCTGGTCGTTCAGGAGCATCTCTGCTGAGGTCACGCCCTGGGCGAAGAGGTGGCTGAGGGTCGAAGAGCGCCCCCGCTTCTTGACATGTATGTAGGTCCCGTCTTTGGTGAGGATGTCGCAGAGCTCGACCTTGTCGACCCCGCCCAGCCCGATCAGCTTTTTGTCGAGGCAGACCCCTCCAATTGCTGTCGCAGCCGCGGCGTTGTAGACGTCCTCATCCTTGCTCAGATCCGCGACAGGAAGGTCGAGCTTCAGTTCGGGTAGACCCCGGACGAAACCCTCGACCTTGTCCCGGTGGGCCTTGCTGATTCGAAACCAGTCGCCGCCGGAGAGGACATAGAGGTGATTGTCGTAGTCGGTCTCAAAGACGACGCAGTCGTAGACTCTCCACTTGCCACGCAGCTCGTCTTCGTCAACTGCACTCACCGCCTCGACCTTGTCGGACTTCAGACGCTCAAGGGTGATCTGGCCCACACCTCGCAGCTCGCGGTAGAGAGTGACTTTCGGATCTGGAGTGGGTTCGTGCTTTTTGCGCTTGAAGGAGAAGCGCACGCTGGCGATCTCCTGCCAGTCCACGGCCTCCGGAATCGCCAGGTGCATCGCGGCAAGTGCATCTCCGTCGGGGTTGTTGAGGGCTGCCAGCAGCTTTTGGTCTAGTGCCGCAACTACGGTCGGGTCCTGCTCGCCGCGCATCTGGTCGATGAACTCGAAGTTCTCCCTGTAGCGCTTTGCCTTATAGGCGGCAACCAGGTTCTTCGCCATCTCCGGCAGCTGCGGCAGTTCGACGTTGGAGTTGACAGCGAGCGCCGAGGATCCACTTAGCGACCCCAGTCCGCCGGCAGACGATCGACCGGTCACCGCCCGCAAGAGGTCGCGAGAGTTGTCGAGTGCGAACACGGAAAGCGAGGAGTCCCTGCTGGCACCGCGCTTGGTGTGGATAGTCAGCTCGTCGAAGGTACGCGCATCGACACTCTTTATCTGAGCCGGGTCGATGCTGTTGAGGACGACCTTGAGGCCGAAATCCTGTACGACCGCCTCCTGGCGCACGAGATGGCGCCCATAGCCGAAGGTAATTGCCAGCAGCTGATCGGACGCCGGCACCAGCAACACACCCGAACTCGATGCGCCGAGTATTGCCGGCAGCCCGCCGCCATCCACGTGGCCTTCGACGAGAGAGAGCCAGCGCGGAGGAGAGGGGTGAGAGGCCTTGAGAAAGAGGGAGTCGCGCTCCTTATGGAGCGCCGGTACGCGGTAGGCGTGCAAGGTTTCCTTGCTTGGCGGTTCGACAATCGCGTCAATGTCGGCGAAGTCGATGGTCGGCTTGACCAAGAACCAACTCAGCCGCAGTTTCCGCTGCTTGGCTGCTGCCACTCCACTCAGCTCCTTTTTGGCATTGACTGTGCGGCTTTACTGCGTGAGCAGCTGCAGGATATGGGCTGGGTACGACAAGAGGCAAAATTAGGAACCCCTAGTTCCACACGATTAGCGGCGATTGCCACTGGCTGGCTGCTGTCGGGCCGCCGTATCGTGGGCGGCGATCCGCGTCCACCAGGCCTCGACGGAGCCGCCTGTCGATACCGTGCTTCGATGCGGATCGGGGAGGGCGAGGATCGATGAGCGATGCCGAGCTACTGGCATTTGCCAAGCGCGTTGTGGATCGCGCTTGGGCCGACCTGCCTCCTGCAGATCGCAGCTTGCTGGAGGCCATCAGGGCCGAGGGGCGCGACGCCATTGCTTGCCCGCTCGGCGTCTACGCCGATGAACTACGCCGCTCTGCGGGCTACGCAAGCTTCCCGGCCGCAGAGCGGCAGCGCCAGGATGCCGCTGCCGGCCTCTGGATTCCCGAACTGAGGCTGGTGCTAATCAACATCGCCCATCCCAGCTTTCAGGATCTCGACCAGCACAGTCTGGGATGGGCGCTAGCCAGGGTTGCCTGGCACGAGTGGGGCCATGCGCTTGCCATTCACCGCGCCACGAGCGAGGACGTGTCTCGGGGCAAGGAGCTTCTGGCGCTGGCGCCCCCCTCGATGGCCGAAAACGTCCGCTCCGCTGACTACCGTCAGCGCGAGTACACCCACGAGATCGTCGCCGAGGTTTATGCGCTGCTGATCAATCGTCGACGACGGGGCGCCACCGGTAGGCCACCCTGGCTTTCAACGGAAATCTATGAGCTAGTTAGGAGGGTAGTGGGATGGAACCAATGAGCTTGCCGCCCGGATACCTCCTGCCCGAGGGGAAAAGCATGCAGGACATCCTGCGCATGGATGCGGAGCTGCTGTCCAGCGAGGGCATTGACCCCAAGCTGACGAGCTTTGAGGAGCCGCCGGAGGGCTCCGAAGCCGACTCGGATTGATCCGATCCTAGGCGCGAGCGCTGGCCCCTCCAATAGCCCGGCCTCGACCGCTTCCTCCGAGATCTTCGTGAGCGCTTTCTGTTGCGACAGAAGTGGCTCGCGTCGTTGGAGCGCGAGCCACAATCCAGCTGGAACCACGGTAATCCGCGGGTAGCGCCAGCCGAATCTCTGCGCGTGCTAGCTTGAATGCGACCGGCTGGCTCCGCAGTCCAGAGCCAAATATCGGACCATTTTCGATACCCGAGGATTGCGACTGAAAATCGTGGTGTCGCGGGTTCGAATCCCGCCCTCGCCACTGCTCTTCTCTACCTGTCGGAGCGAAGATCCACAATGCACGGCAATCGATCGGCCCGGTCGATGATCTCTGGATCTCCGGCTTCAGCGAGGGAGGTCGGCCTCGTCGCGGCTCTACCGGCCCCTCTCACTGGCCTCGCTCAGCGGTCCTCCTTACCGCTGCGCTGAACATGGCCTTCGCCAGTGACGAAACGGACCCATGGTCAACGTCGCCCGGTGGGCTACCCAATCGGGGGTCCTCACTCGGCGCCATCGGACCGCAATCTCCTTAGGGCACGTGCGATTCCGTTCTGCTGCTGCTCGAGCCAATCGGCGAGAACCGAAAGGAGCGCCGCGGAGTACTCGCGCCGGCCCAGCTTCAGCTCCTCAATGAGGTCCGAGATGGCCCGGTCGAGGCCCTTGTGGGTGATCGCGACGTTCAGTTCCCTTTCCGCCTCGCCGATCTTTTCCTCCCGCTTCCGCTTCAACTCCCTTCGCTGCAACCGGTAGATGCCGATCGAGCGGTCGCCCTTTTCGGTCCGGCCGACGACCTTGCCGGATTTGAGGAACTTGAGGTGTTCGAGCGGATTGCGGTCGAGGTAGGGGTTGAGCAGCAGCGGCCGCTCGTCCTCGACCTCCTCGGGTGCGGTCGCCCGGGTGCCTGCCTCCACCGGGAAGTGGTTCATCTTCGCCCCCGCCCGATTGCAGCGCTCGCAGGACGGCAGCAGGTTCTGCACGTCGTAGGCGAGCCAGTAGTAGCCGGGATGATCAGGCTCCCCCTTGACTCCTCTCTTGGGACGGAAGTGCTCCACGTCTCCGGAGGCCACATGAGCGCCTTCTCCCTCGCAGTACGCGCACTTGCCCTCGAAAAGCTCGAACAAATGGTGCTTCAGCTTCCCGTAGTGCTTCGCGTCGAAATCAAGCTCATGCGCGTTGCCCTGGGGATGCTGAACACCCTGCAGGAGGCTCGCCGATTGCTGCAGCCACCCCTGGAAGTCATAGGGCTCCACCGTGTGGACGATCCACTCTTCCTCTTCGAGGCGAACGACAACGTCCTCCTTCGAGGATCCGCGGGTCACCCACTTCCACCGCTTGCCGTCTTCCTCGCTGGCTTCAACGACGAAGTTGGGCGCGACGAACTGACGCGAGATCACGATCGGGGACTCGACCCCACGATCGCCTCTTGCACTTGCCGCTGCAGCTCCTTAAGTACTCGCGCCCGCTCCGCCTCGGGCATCTCTTCGATCTTGGCAGCTGCCGCGTTCTCGATCAGGTCGCGAGCCTTCCGCGCTTCCTCCGTCTGCTCCGGATTCGGCAGCCGGACATTCAGGGCCGCAGCCGCGGCGCGCAGTCTCTCGAGCTGGTCGGCCGAGGGACTCTCCAGTGCGGCCAAGTCCTCGTAGTCATTGAGCAGCTGCTCCGTCCCCGGATCGCGGACGTCGGTGTCAAAGACGGGACTGGCAAGGATCTGGTCGGCGCGCCAGCCGCGGAAGCTGGCGCTGAACTCTTCGCTCTGAACCCGTTGGTCCTCGCCTCGGAAGAAGCGCCACAGGCTCCCCTCGGCCATGCTGCCAACGACCAGCGGCGAGTGGGTGCTGACGAGGAACTGCACGTTGGGGAACTCGCCGTGGGCGGCGTCGATGATTCGGCGCTGCCAGGAGGGATGCAGGTGAGCATCGATCTCATCGATCATGATCAACCCGGCGTGCCGGTTCCCGCGGTCGCTCGTTCGCTCCACCTCCTCTAGGCGCGAGATGAGGCTGCCGGTCCAGGTCAGGATCGAGCTCATCCCCTGGGAAGCTGAACTCAGCGGGATCTTCCCGTCCGGCGTCGCCACCAGGACTTCGAGGCTCTCTTCGTCGATGCCGCTGAAGCTCAGCTCCACGTCGGTGCCTAGCCTGCTCATCACTCGGAAGAAGCGCTCGACGGTGGCGGGGGTCGAGGACCTGCTGCGCCAGGAGCCGCTCTTCGCGGTGCTCGAGTAGATCATGTTCAGCAGCCACTGGGTGAGGTCGTCGAGACGGCTGTCGACCTCGCTGGCGACGAGCGGCAGGACGTCGTCGACGTCGGGGCCGCGGCGGAGGACGCCGGAGCGCGAGCCAGGACCGCGGACGGAGATTCCGCGGATAGCCGGGAACCCAAGGATGAGCCACTCTCCCGTCTGCACGGGCGTGATCTGGCGCGGCATGACGCGCACCCGTGACGACTCCCGCACGAGGCGCGTTTCGAAGGTGTCGGCACCGAACCCGACCCGGATGATCCCGGCGTCGGCGTTCGCGTTCAGCAGGGCGCCGCCAGCCCGGACCGCGCGCTCGTCGTCCCCGCAGGCGGCGAGCGCGATCGACCGCAGAATCGTCGACTTCCCGCAGCCGTTGTCGGCGAGCAGGACGTTCCAGTCCTCGGCGAACTCCATCTCAAGCTCCTCGAAGGGGCCGATGTTCTCCAACCGCAACGTTGAAAGTGGCGTCCCTTCCGGCATGCGCTTCGAGTTCGAGGCGCGCCGCCCCTGCCGCACCTCGCCCGCCAGACTGCGCAAGAAGTCAGCGACGGCCGGGTGCCCAGCCTCAGTCGGATAGAGGAGGAGCTCGACGTTGTAGCGGCGCAGCAGGCGCTCACGATGCAGCGCCGCCTCGGTGCTCCAGGGAACCAGGGCGTAGTGCCGTCGCCCACCGCTGGTCCCGCGCAGTCCGGTCCCGCGCAGCATGTGCTCTATGCCAGAAACGCCGGCCCCGACGAACAGGACCGTTCGAGTAACGAAGATCGATCCAAGGAAGCGCGCGTAGCTGAGATGGTCGGACAGGTATTCCTCAAACGCATCGGCGGTGACCAAGAGGCTGTCGTTGGCCAGCGTCCCGTAGGCGTTGAGTACGAAGAAGCGGTCCTGGCGCAGGACTTCGGCGAAATCACCCGCGGAGCCAGGACCGAGCACCGCGGGGTCGCGGTGCGCAAAGAGGTCCTCGACCAGGTCGTCCCAGACGTTCGCGATCGCCCCGGCGAAGGGAATCTTGCGAAGCGGGTCCAGGAGACGCTCCGAGTAACGGCTGCTGGACCTGCTCCGGTTTTCGTCCAGTACCTCTCGCAGGTACTCGTAGAAGGAGGCGCTGCCGAGCGTTTCGACCAGGAGGTCGGCGACGAGGTCGTACTGTTCGTCTTTCACCTCTTCGATCAGCCGTCTCCAAAGCGGGCCGGGACGCCTTTGCTTGCAGAGGCGAAGGACGCCAAGCAGGGCTTCCCGCCAGGTCGGTTGCCCAACCGCGGCGCTCAGGCCAGTACCGACGAAGAGCACAGCGTCGCCCGCGATGCAGCTGGTCAAGAGGGCAGCCGGGGGCTCGGGCGGACCGCTGGGCTGGTCTGAGGTTCCCTCGGCTTCCGCTCCCCGCGCGAACTGCTCGACCGCGAGTCGAGCGGCCCTCTCCCGACGCTCTGCGTGTTGGGCGCGACGTGCCGACTGATACCCCAGGATCGCACTCAGCCCGGTGATCAGCAGGGCGCCGACGGCGCTGAGGTTCAACGGGTCATCGAACATATCTGTATTGGTATCCGAAAAACATCTAGTGCTGCAACTATCTAGAGGAATCGACGTCCTTTCAGCGAAGGCGGTCTCATGGAAATCCATGTCCGGCTCGACCTCGATGACGTCGCGGTCGAACGACTGGTGGCCAGCTTCGGCCCGACCGTCAACCCCGGTCAGTCGCAAGAGCAGGCCCTCGCTGCGGTCGCGGAGGGTGTGGCACGCGCGGCTTTTGAGGAGTATGTCCTTTACCTAACCGGTGCCCGTGTACCTGCCGGTATCCGCGACCTGCGCGAGCTGCGGCTCCGCCTGCTCTCGAAACACCTCCCGGATGGGGTCCCCCGCGATGTCCAGGTGGCTGCGCTGTTCCATCTCACCGGGAGCCAGGCGCGGAACCTTCTGGCCGGAACTCGCGCGCGTTATCCGGACGACTTCGAGACGCTGTTCAAGGAGACCGCCAAGGTGGCGCTGCGGGGGGCGGAGAAGCTCGAGAACGGCAGGATTCGCATCACGATGAGTAGGTCCCTGGCGGCGTTCATCCGCGACCTGCTGACCGAATCGGTCGCACCTGCGCCGACGCCCCTGACGGACGCCTCCGGCCGCTATGACCTCGCGCCCTCCACGGTCGAAGACCTCTGTCGGCGGCTCGATCTCGACCAGGACGAGGTTGGAAGCGCCGTTGGCGAGTGACGCCGACAGCGTCGGTTCGCTGCTCTCGTCGGTCAGCGTGATGCTGGCCGCCTTTGGCGTCTTCTACACGGCTCAGCGCGACGGCATGGAAGCTGCCATCAACGACGATTCCCTTCCGGACGCCGCCGAAGAGATTCGCAGCCGGTGTGCCGAGGTCTCGCGCTACCGCAACGTCGCGGCCGCCTTGACGATCGCCGCGTTGGCGGTCTGGATTCTCCTCCTGCCGGAGGTCGCCGCGCGGGTCGGAGAAGCGTTCGACGCAAAGCTGGACCCGGGGGAGTATTCGGCTCCGGACGCAATCTTCGTTGTCGCCGCAAATGCCTGGCTCCTACTCGCGATCTACATCGGCGGCCGGTGGCGGGCCTTGTGGAAGCGCCGCCAGAGCCTGGACCGGCATCTAAGAAATCGCGAGGGGCGCCGTTCTCGACCGACGTAGGCTCTGACCATGGAAGTCGTCATCTCCACTACGCCGACCTAAGCTCTGGCTGGGAATTCCGTTGCAGCCGCGAGTATCCGTCCGAGGGCGCCGGCACCATCGAAGACATGTTCCAAGTTCTCGTTGCATGTTCCAGCTGCCCTGAGGAGATCGAGGTCCAGGTCGAGGATCTGAACGACGTCGAGCGCGAGGTCTGCCCCTGCGGCTACAGCTACGTCGTCCTCGCGGTGAGCGAGTTCGAGCCGGTGTACGCCGAGCAGGCGCAGGTGATCGAGCTGCCCCGGCGACGCAAGCTGTCGAACGCCGCCTAGGTTGCCGGGCGCGCGGTCCCGCGCAACTGCCGTTTGCGGATAAAAAATCCAGCGGTACCAAAGCCTTAATTAATGGATAGGGTCTCGCGCGATGTCAGAAGGACGGCACGGGACCTCGAGACAGATAAGAAGGGACGCGCGGCGCCGCAAGGGACGCTCGATCGCCCCCATGGTGAGGCAGGTGGAAAAAGCGCCGGACACGGCCCCTGGCGCCACCAGCTTCTGGATCTTGGGTTTGGCGATGCTGACCAGCGTCGGCGCCCTCGTGTTGATGGGAATCAGCTTCACCGTCGACATCCGCTCCTTCCGGGCCATGGCCTCACCGGACCTGTACTGCCTGCTGATTCTTTGTGTCGTCTGTCTTGTCGCGGGAGCGGCAGCTGTACAGGCGCTGATCGCGGGGATACGGATCCCATTGCATTTTTGGATCGTCCTGCTGATCGGCATCGGCGGAATCGTCTGGACTGCCAAGCCGGCGGTGCGGATCATCTTCAAGGAAGCTGCGGAAGGCACCGAGTACCTCGAGGAGGCTCACCTGGACCTGCGGAACAAAACCGTCAGGGACAAGTCCTTTGCCGAAGCGAATCTGCGCCACTCAGTGATGAGTGGGGCGACTTTCCACCATGTCGACTTCAGCGGGGCTGACCTTTCGGAAACCGACCTTCGGCGAGCCCGGTTCGAGAACGTGGACCTGTCGGGGGCGAGACTGTGCGGTGTCGATCTGCGAGGTGCAGACCTGAGGGGGGCGTACGGGATCAAGGCCGTGGCCGACTGGTCCTACGTCTTCTACAACCGGAAGACGCTCGGGCCTCCCAAGCTCGAGGAGATCCTCCACTACAGATCTGGGCCCATTCCCGATACGGGGCATGACTTGCTCTACATGTGCAAGCAGGACATCACCAGGAGAGTGAGGTGACCGACGGCGGGAAGAGGTCCATGTCCGACCTCCTCTTCGGACAATTCAAGCGGAGCCCTCGAACTTCCTTCAGATTGTTGACCGCGCTCGTGTTGACGGGTCTGCTGGCCGCCGCCCTGCTGAAAGCGCTC
>Ga0307306_10000023_pt1 | contig 30709 bp, 29 predicted proteins | sample ER_DNA_193_FD_194507 | JGI IMG/M metagenome (GOLD analysis project Ga0307306, IMG submission 194507) | Bulk soil microbial communities from the East River watershed near Crested Butte, Colorado, United States - ER_DNA_193 | ecosystem: Environmental > Terrestrial > Soil > Floodplain | place...
CTGGTGACGCCGGCGACCGAATTCGTCCTGCCGCCGCAGCTCCAGGTCGCCGACCGGACGATCGAAGACGCCGAGGAACGCGGGACCGAAACGATGAGCGTCGCCACGATCCTCGCCCGCTCCTCCAACATCGGGGCGGTGACGATCGGGCTCGAGATCGGCGCGGAGAAGTTCAGCGAATGGATCCAGCGCTTCGGTTTCGGCAAGCCGACCGGGGTGCAGTACCCGGCCGAGGAGCAGGGGATCGTCCCCGAACTCGACGAATACTCGGGCTCGACGATGGGCAACCTGCCGATCGGCCAGGGCATCTCGGTGACGCCGATGCAGATGGTCGCCGGTTACACGGCGATCGCCAACGGCGGGATGCTGAAACCGCCGCAGCTGATCAAGCGGGTCGGCGAAGAAAAGGTCCACGAGCCGAAGGGCAAGCGCGTCATTACGCCCAAAGTCGCCTCGCAGGTGCGGGAAATGCTCGAAGGGGTGCTCGCGGCCGGCGGCACCGCCTCGGAGGTCAGCGTCCCCGGCTACACCCTGGCCGGGAAGACCGGAACCGCCCAGGTGGCGGAAAACGGCACCTACTCGGAGACCAAATACGTCGCCTCCTTCATCGGCTTCGCCCCGGCCCAGAACCCGCAGCTGCTGGCGGCGGTGATCGTCGACGAGCCCCAGGGCGAAATCTACGGCGGCTCGGTCGCCGCCCCCGCCTTCGGCCAGATCGCCGAATACGCCCTTCCGTACCTGGGCATCCCTCAGGAATAATCGGCGGCGGATGAGACTCGCCGACCTTGTTGCGGAGCTGCCGGGAGCGCGGATCGTCGGCGACGGCTCCGCCGAGATCTCCGAGCTGGTCTACGACAGCCGCAAGGCGGGACCGGGATCGCTCTTCTTCTGCGTCGTCGGCGAGAAGGTCGACGGGCACGAGTTCGGTCCGCGGGTGGTCGAGGCAGGTGCTTCCGCGCTGGTCGTCGAGCGCGAGCTGACGGAGCTCGCGGTGCCGCAGGTGGTGGTGGGGGACTCGCGGGCGGCGATGGCGCCGCTGGCGGCGCGCTTCTGGGGGGACCCGACCGCAGAGCTGCGGGTGGTCGGGGTGACCGGGACCAACGGCAAGACGACGACCGCCTTCCTGATCCGCGAGATCCTCCAGGCGGCCGATTTCCGCTGCGGGTTGCTCGGGACCGTGAAGCAGGTGGTCGGCGGGGTGGAGAAGGAAGTGGAGCGGACGACGCCGGAGGCGATCGAGCTGCAGCGCAGCTTCCGGCAGATGCTCGAGGGCGGCGATGAAGCCTGCGCGATGGAGGTCTCCTCGCACGCGCTCTCGCTGCACCGGGCCGACGCGATCCGCTTCGAGGTCGCGCTCTTCACCAACCTCACCCAGGACCACCTCGACTTCCACGCCGACATGGAGGACTACTTCCTCGCCAAGCGGAGGCTCTTCGAGATGGACGCCAAGGTCAAGATCGTCAACGTCGACGATCCCTACGGCCGCCGCCTGGCGGAGGAGTTCGAGTGCGTCACCTTCTCGGCCGAGGGTGCCGAGGCCGACTACAGCGCCCGCGAGGTCGAGTTCGACGCGCTCGGGGCGAGCTTCAGGCTCGGCGGGATGCAGTTGCGGACGGGGCTGCCGGGCCACTTCAACGTCGCCAACGCGCTCGGGGCCTTCGCCGCCGCCGAGGCGATGGGGGTGGGCGGCGATATCGCTGCCGCCGGCCTGACGCGGGCGGCGCGTGTGCCGGGACGGTTCGAGCCGGTCGACGAGGGTCAGGGGTTCGGGGTGCTGGTCGACTACGCGCACACGCCGGACTCGCTGGAGAACGTGTTGCGGGCGGCGCGCCGGATCACCGAGGGACGAGTGATCTCCGTCTTCGGCGCCGGCGGCGACCGCGACCGCGACAAGCGCCCGAAGATGGGCCGTGCCGGGGCGGAGCTCTCCGACCTGACCGTGATCACCTCGGACAACCCGCGCTCGGAGGAGCCGGAGGCGATCGTCAGGGAGGTCGCGGCCGGGGCGGAAAGCGCTGGGAGGTCATCTGAGCTGGAGGTGGTCGTCGACCGCCGCCAGGCGATCGCCCTGGCGCTCTCCCGCGCCCGGCCCGGCGACACCGTCGTCATCGCCGGCAAGGGGCACGAGCAGGGCCAGGAGTTCGAGGGCGGGCGGAAGATCCCCTTCGACGACCGCGAGGTGGCGCGCGAGGAGATCAGGAAACTGGGAACCCCGGCGTGAACCTCTCGCCGGCGCAGATCGCCGCCGCGCTGGGGGCGGAGGTGGTGGCGGAGGGGCCGGCGGAGCCACCCCGTCGAGCGACGATCAACTCCGCCGAGGCGGAGCCGGGCGACCTCTTCTTCGGTCTGCGCGGCGAGAAGCGCGACGGCGGCGAGTTCGCCCTGGACGCTGTCTTGGCCGGCGCATGGGGAGTGGTAATCGGGTTGAACCGGGACGTCTGGATCGCGCGAACAGCTGGCGAGGATGCGGTCGAATCCTGGATCTTCCGGGTCGAGGACCCGCTGGCAGCACTGCACTCGCTGGCGCGTGAGTACCGGCGAGCTCTTGGGGCCCGCGTCGTCGGCGTCACCGGCTCGGTCGGCAAGACCTCGGTCAAGGACATCGCCCGGGCGCTGCTGCCGGGGAAGGTCCATGCCAACCAGCAGAACTTCAACACTGAGATCGGCCTGCCGTTGACGATCCTCGAAGCGCCGGAGGGCACCGACCTCCTCGTGCTCGAGATGGCGATGCGGGGCAAAGGGCAGATCGCCGAACTGCGAGCGATCGCCGAGCCGGAGGTGGCGGTGATCACCAACGTCGGCCCCGTCCACGTCGAGCTGCTCGGGTCGGTCGAGGCGATCGCCGCGGCAAAGGCGGAGATCCTCGACGACCTGCCGCCGGGCGGGACCGCGGTGGCGCCGGTCGAGGCGGGGGTGCTGGAGCCGCACCTGGAGGGCGTCGTGCAGCTGCTGCGGTTCGGACCCGGCGGGGACGTCGAAGCGGCGGAGGCGCGGGTCGTGGACGGCGTCACCGATGCGCTGGTTCGCACGCCGCTCGGCAGCCAGCGCTTCCACTTCCCCTTCACCGAGGCGCACAACCTCACCAACGCGCTTGCCGCGATCGGCGCCGGGGTTGCCCTCGGCGCCGACCTCGCCGCAATGGCCGACCGCGCTGCGGACATAGGATTCTCCCGCTTCCGCGGGGAGCGTTTGGAGCTACCCGGCGGGATCGTCCTCGTGAACGACTGCTACAACGCCAACCCGGTGTCGATGCGCGCGGCGCTCGACCATCTCACCACCCTTGGGGCCGAGCGCTCGGTCGCGGTGCTGGGCGAGATGGGCGAGCTCGGCCCCGAGTCGCAGCGCTACCACCGCGAGGTCGGCGAGCACGCCCGCGCCGCCGGGATCGACTTCGTGATCGGCGTCGGCCTGCCGGCCCGCGACTACGACCCCGACGAGCTGGTCGCCGATCCCGGCGAGGCCGCCGAATTGCTGGCGGCGCGGCTGGAGCCCCGGGACGCCGTCCTGATCAAGGGCTCGCGATCGGCCGGGCTCGAGGCGGTCTCCGAGCAGCTGCCGGAGCTGGTGGAGGCCGGTGATGGGTGAAGTCCTGATCGCCGGCATGGCGGCGATGCTGATCTGCATCTTCCTCGGCCCCAAATTCATCGAACTCCTGCGGGTGCGGGAGTTCGGCCAGCACATCCGCGAGGACGGGCCGCAGGAGCACCACACCAAGGCGGGGACGCCGACGATGGGCGGCCTGATCGTCTTCGCCTCGATCTGCGTGCCGTTCCTCGTCCTCTCCGATCGCGACGCCCAGAGCCTCGCCGTCTTCGGCGTCGCGATGGGTTGCGCCGCGCTCGGCTTCGCCGACGACTACATCAAGATCGTCAAACGCCGCTCGCTCGGGCTCGCCGGCCGCTGGAAGCTACTCGGGCAGCTGATCCTCGCCTTCGGCCTCTGGTGGGTGGCGCGCCACGAGGTCGGGCTCGAGCCGACCCTCTACTTCCGGATCGGCGACGGCAGCATCGACCTCGGCCCCGTCCTCTACTTCGTCCTCGTCTTCCTGGTCATCGCCGGCACCTCCAACGGCGTCAACCTCACCGACGGCCTCGACGGCCTGGCGGCTGGCTCCTGCGCGATCGTCCTGCTCGCCTACACGGCGATCGCCTTCGTTGCCAACGAGCAGCAGAACCTCGCCCTGCTCTCGGCCTGCCTGGTCGGCGCCTGCATCGGTTTCCTCTGGTACAACGCCTTTCCGGCCTCGATCTTCATGGGCGACACCGGCTCGCTCGGCCTCGGCGGCGCGATCGGCGCGCTGGCGGTGATGACCCAGACCGAGGTCCTGCTGATCATCATCGGCGGCATCTTCGTGATCGAGGCGCTCTCGGTCCTGCTCCAGGTCTTCGCCTTCAAGACCTTCCGCCGCCGCGTCCTGCTGATGGCGCCGCTGCACCATCACTTCGAGATGATGGCCTGGTCGGAGACGAAGATCATGCTCCGCTTCTGGATCATCGCCGCCGTCTGCAGCGGCATCGGTTTCACGCTCTACCAGCAGAGCATCGGGCGCTAGGAGCACGGTGCCGGAGGTCGAGGTAACCGCCGGCCGGATCGCTTACCAGGACACCGGCGGCGAGGGGCCGGTGGTGGTCCTGATTCCGGGCCTGCTGATGGACTGGAGGCAATGGCGCAGGGTGATCGACGAGCTGGCGCCGGAGTTCCGCTGCGTCTCGCCGTCCCTGCCGATGGGTGCGCACTGGAAACCGATGCGGCCCGACGCCGACCTCACCCTGGTAGGGATGGGGCGGATCGTCACCGAGTTCCTCGCGGCGGCCGACTTGCGCGACGTCACCCTCTGCTTCAACGACTGGTGCGGGGCGCAGGTGATGATCGCCGACGGCGGCATGGACCGGGTCGGCAGGCTCGTCCTCGTCTCCTGCGAGACCGCCGGCAACTACCCGCCCGGGCTCGCCGGCTTCGCCGCCTGGCTCTCGGCCAAGCTGCCCGGCGGCTACGTCGCCACCCGGGCGCTGCTGCTGCAGCCGCGGCTGCGCCGGCTGCCTTTCGTCTTCGGCCAGATGACCAAGCGCGGCGTCCCCGACGAGCTGATGCGCGACTGGATGGAGCCGCTGCGCAAGAAGGAGATCCGCCGCGACCTGCGCCGCTACGCCGGCGATGCGATGCGCGGCAGGCACGACCTCGCGCGAGCGACGGCCTCGCTCCCTTCCTTCGAGAAGCCGGTCCTCGTCGTCTGGGACGCGGAGGGGAAGATGATGCCCAACGAGGCCGGCCGCGCCCTCGCCGGCTCCTTCTCCGACAGCCGCTACGTCGAGCTCCCTGACTGCTTCACCCTGATCCCCGAGGACCAGCCCGAGGAGCTGGCGCGGGAGATCGGGCAGTTCGCCAAAGCCTGACGACAGGGCTATCCGGCGCGCCCGCGAAGCTTTGGACGTGCAGCAGCGCCTCCCGGCCAAGGAAGTTCGCCCGCCCCTGCCCGAGGGGCCCTTCCTGGTGGTCGGGCTGGCGCGATCCGGGCAGGCGGCGGCGCGGCTGCTGGCGGCGCGGGGTGAGGAGGTGCGGGCGGTCGATTCGGGGCGTCCGCAGGCGGCGGCAGGGCTGGAGGGGGTCGGCGTCGAAGTCTTCCTGGATACGGATGGATTGGCGCAGCTCGAGGGGACCCGTACGGTCATCAAGAGCCCGGGAGTTCCCCGGGAGGCGCCGGTGATCGCCGCCGCGCTGGAGCGGGAGATCGAGGTGATGGGGGAGGTCGAGCTCGCCTGGCGGGCGCTGCCGAACCGCTTCGTCGCCGTCACCGGCACCAACGGCAAGACGACCACGGTCGAGCTGCTCGGCCACCTCTACCGCAGCGCCGGCGAGCCGGTCGCCGTGGCGGGGAACGTCGGCACGGCGCTCTCGGAGCTGGTCGGGGAGGCCGCGGCGGACGAGACGATCGTCTGCGAGTGCTCGAGCTTCCAGCTCGAAGACACCGTCGCCTTCGCCCCCGAGTGCGCCGTCTTCCTCAACCTCGCGCCCGACCACCTCGATCGCCACCGCGATCTCGAGTCCTACCTGGCGGCGAAGCTGCGGATCTACGCCAACCAGGGCAACGACGACGTCGCCGTCTACAACGCCGACGACCCCTTCCTCGCCGGCGTCGACCTCGGCGGCTGCGCCCGTCGGATCGCCTTCTGCCACGGCGCCGCGCCCGACTGCGAGGTCGCCGTCGCCGAGGGGACGATCTTCTACGACGACGAGCCGCTGCTGCCGGTCGCCGAGCTCGGCCTCTTCGGCGAGCACAACGTCGCCAACGCGATGGCCGCGGCGGCCGCGGCCCTGGCGATGGGGATCGACCGCGAGGCGGTGCGCGAGGGCCTGCGCAGCTTCGCCGGCGTTCCGCACCGGTTGGAGCAGGTGGCGGAGATCGGCGGCATGCGCTTCGTCAACGACTCGAAGGCGACCAACGTCGCCTCGGCTATGGTCGGGATCCGCGCCTTCGAGGGCGGCGTCCACGCGATCCTCGGCGGCAGCGAGAAGGAGGAGCCGTTCACGCCGCTGATCGACCCGATCCGCGAGCGCGTCGCCGCCTGCTACCTGATCGGCGCGACGGGCGAGCGGATGGCGCGGGAACTGGCGCCGGTGCTCGAAGCGGGCGTCGAGCTGCACCGCTGCGCCGACCTCGAGGACGCGGTGCGCCGCGCCGCTGGCGCCGCGCAGTCGGGCGAGGTCGTCCTGCTCTCGCCGGCCTGCGCCAGCTTCGACGCCTTCGACAACTTCGAGCAGCGCGGCGATCGCTTCCGCGAGATCGTCCGGGGGCTGGAGCGATGAGCAGCTCGAAATCCCTCCGCGGCAAAGGCGCGAAAAAGAAGTCGCCCAAGAAGCGCTCCCGCGCCCGGGTCTCGACCGAGTACAACATGCTGCTGACGGCCACCCTCTGCCTGTTGGCCCTGGGCGCGGTGATGGTCTTCTCCGCCAGCTCGACCACCCGCGTCCTCCAGGACGGCGGCCTCTCCGACAGCGCCTTCTACCTGAAGCGGACGCTGATGTTCGGCGTCGTCGGGCTGATCATCATGCACGTCACCGCGCGGCACGGCCTGAAAGCGATCCGCGACCTGACGCCGATCCTGCTCGGCGTCTCGATCTTCCTCCTCGTCGCGGTGCTCGGCATGGGCACCGAAGTCAACGGGGCGACCCGCTGGATCGGCGGCGGCTTCCTCCAGATCCAGCCCTCGGAGCTGGCCAAGGTGGCGCTGATCCTCTACGGCGCCGACCTGCTGGCGCGAAAACCGAAGCGGGCCCAGTCGCTGGAAGGGATCATGCCCTTCCTCCTGGTCGCCGGCGCCTCCTGCCTGCTGATCATGCTGCAGCCGGACATGGGGACGACGATGGTGATCTGCTTCTCGGTCGCCGCCACCCTGATCGCCGCCGGGGTGCGGCCGGTGGACCTCGGCAAGATCGCCCTGGTGATCGGCGGGCTGGCGCTGCTGATGGCGGTCGTCGAGCCCTACCGGATGGCTCGCCTCACCTCCTTCCTCAACCCGACCGCGGACGCCTCCGGCGCCGGCTTCCAGGCGGCGCAGGCCAAAATCGCGCTCGGCTCGGGCGGCCTCTTCGGGGTCGGGATCGGCAACGGCGTCCAGAAGGCCTTCTACCTGCCCGAGGCCCACACCGACATGATCTCGGCGGTGATCGGCGAGGAGCTGGGGCTGGTCGGAATCGCCGGCGTCGTCGGCCTCTTCGGGATGTTCGGCTATGCCGGGCTGAAAACCGCGCAGAAGGCAAAGGACAACTACTCGAAGCTGCTGGTCTCGGGCCTGACCTCGCTGGTCCTGGTGCAGGCGACGATCAACCTCTTCGCGGTGATGGGGCTGGCGCCGCTGACCGGGGTGCCGCTGCCCTTCGTCTCCTACGGCAACAGCTCGCTGATGGCGACGTTGTTCGCGGTGGGCCTGATCCTCAACGTCGCCCGCGGCGGCAGGGCGAGCGCGGCGCGGGGCTCGACCACCGGCGCTGGCAAACTGCGCGTCGTCGAAGGCGGGCGCGCATCCGCGGGCCAGAAACAAAGGAGTCGTGCGAGCAGTGCCAGGAAAGCCAAAGGTCGTAGTGGCGGCGGGGGGAACGGCGGGGCACGTCGTACCCGCCATGGCGGTCGCCGACGAGCTTCGGGATAGCGGCGCCGAGGTCAGCTTCCTCGGTACCCGCGAGCGGATCGAGGCGGAGCTGGTGCCGGCGGCCGGCTACGAGATCGACTTCGTCAAGGTGCGCGGGATCGACCGGCGCAACCCGGTGAAGGCCGCCCGTGCCGGGGTCGAGGCGCTGGCGGCGGTCGGGGCGGCGCGCAAGGTGCTGCGGCGGCGGCAAGCCGACGTGGTGATGGGCGGCGGCGGCTTCGTCGCCGGACCGGCCGGGTTGGCGGCGGCGCTGACGCGAACGCCGCTGGTGCTGACCGAGGCCGACAGCCACCTCGGGCTGGCGAATCGCCTGCTGGCCGGGCGGGCGCGGCGGGTCTGCCTGGCGTTCCCGATCGCCGGCCGAGAGGGGGAGCCGTATCTGGTGACCGGACGGCCGGTGCCGCGGGCGGTGCTGGAAGGCGACCGGGCGAAGGCGCGCGAGCGCTTCGGCATCGCCGCCGACGCCCGCTGCCTGCTCGTCTTCGGCGGCAGCCAGGGCGCCCGGACGATCAACTTCGCCGCGGTCGAAGCCTTCGCCGAGGGCGCGGGACGCGACTTCCACGTCCTCCACATCGCCGGACGGCGGGACTTCGCCGAGATCGAGCGGCGCCTGGCGACCGCACCCGGCCGCGACCGTTACACGCTGCTCGAGTACGAGCCGAACCTCGGCGACGCCCTTGCCGCCGCCGACCTCGTCCTCGCTCGCTCCGGCGGCTCGATCTTCGAGGTGATCGCCGCCGGTCGTCCCGCGATCCTCGCGCCATTTCCTTTTGCCACCGCCGACCATCAGAGCGCCAACGCCGAGTGGATGCGCTCCGGCGGCGCCGCGGTCGTTATTCCCGACGCCGAGCTGACGGCGGAGAGGCTGGGGGCCGAGGTCGCAGCGGTGCTTGACGACGAGGCGCGGCTGGGGGAGATGGCCGCTGCCGCGCGCCGTCTCGCTAAGCCCGACGCCGCCCGCCGCATCGCCGACCAGGTCTTGGAGGCGGCGCGATGAGCGACTGGTCGCAGCGGCGGCTGCACTTCATCGGGATCGGCGGCGCCGGGATGAGCGGCCTCGCGCTGGTCTGCGCGCGGCTCGGCGCCACGGTCACCGGCAGCGACCGCAGCGACTCCTCTTACATGGAGCGCCTGCGCGAGGCGGGGTTGGAGCCGACGGTCGGCCACGACGCCGCCAACCTGCCGGAGGGAGCCGAGGTCGTCGTCTCCACCGCGATCGACGAGGACAATCCGGAGCTGGCGCTCGCGCGGGAGCGCGGGATCGAGCCGATCCACCGTGGGGCGTTGCTGGCCGAGCTCTGCGCCGAGAAGCGGCTGATCGCGATCGCCGGCACCCATGGGAAGACGACGACGACCGCTCTGACGGTCTGGGCACTGCGCGCGATCGGCGCCGACCCCGCCTTCTTCGTCGGCGGTGAGGTGCCGGGGCTCGGCCCCGGTGGCGCGCCCGCCAACGCCGGTTGGGGCGAGGGAGATTGGGTGGTCGCCGAGGCCGACGAGAGCGATGCCAGCTTCCTGCGGCTGCGGCCCGAGGTCGCGGTCGTCACCAACGTCGAGATGGACCATCACTCCCGCTGGGGATCCCTGGCCGAGCTGCACGACGCCTTCCGCAGCTTCGCCGGCCCGGCGCGGGGACTGGTGGTCCCGGCCGACGAGGAGATGGGGTGGCTGGGAGGCCGCAGCGAGGAGGTGCGCTTCGACGCCGCCGCGCCCGGGCCGCCGGACCTGCGGCTGGCGGTGCCCGGCCAGCACAATCTCCGCAACGCCCGCGCCGCCCTCGGGGCGATCGAGCTCGCCGGCCTCGACGTCGCCGCGGCTGCCGGGGCGATGAGCGACTTCGCCGGCGTCCACCGCCGCCTGCAGCTGAAGGGCTCGCGGGGGGCGGTCCATATATATGACGACTACGCCCACCACCCGACCGAGGTGCGGGCGGCGCTCTCGGCGCTTCGGGAACTCGACCCGAGCCGCCTGATCGCCGTCTTCCAGCCCCACCTCTACTCGCGGACGAAGGCGCTGGCGACCGAGTTCGGCGCCGCGCTGACGCTCGCCGACGAGGTCTTCGTCCTCGACGTCTACCCCGCCCGGGAGCAGCCGGTCGGCGATCTGGCCGGGGTCAGCGGGCTTCGGGTCGCCCAGGCCGCCGCCGAGCGGGCCAGCGGGAGGCCGGTGTGGTGGCTGCCCGATGCCGCGACCGCCCAGCGCGCCCTCACCGATCTCCTGGACAGTGCCGGGGGGCCGGGCGTCGTCCTGGTCACGATCGGCGCCGGGGACGTCTTCAAGCTCGGCGAGGCGCTCGCGAGCGAGCCGGCCGCCCCGGCGGGGGCGACGTGAGCGCGCCCCCCGAGGGTGTGCAGGGGGACTTCCCGCTGGCGCGCCTGACCACCGTCCGCACCGGCGGCGCCGCCGGCTGGTTCGCGCGGCCGGCGAATCAGGAGGCCTTGGTCGCCGCTCTGCGCTGGGCCGAGGAGGAGGGTCTGCCCGTGGGGGTGATCGGCTCGGGCTCGAACCTGCTGGTCGCCGATGCCGGCTTCCACGGGCTGGCGATCAAGCTCGACGGCGCCCTGGCGGAGATCGAGCGCGACGGCGAGCGGGTGGTCTGCGGCGGCGGCTACCGCTTCCCGTCGGCGGCGGCGAAAACCGCGGGGTGGGGGCTCTCGGGTTTGGAGTTCGGGGTGAACATCCCCGGCACCGCCGGCGGCGCGGTGCGGATGAACGCCAACGCTTACGGGGGGCAGCTGGCGCGGGTGCTCGAGTGGGTCGACGTCTGCACCGCCGCGGGGACCGACCGGCGCCAGTCGGAGCAGCTCGGCTTCGAGTACCGGCGGTCGAACCTGGGGCCGGGAGAAGTCGTCGCCCGCGCCTCCTTCCACCTCCAGCTGGCGGATCCCGAAGAGGTCAAGGCGACGCTCGCCGACATGCGGGAGCGCCGCCGCGAGGCGCAGCCGTCCGGGATCAAGACCTTCGGCTCCACCTTCAAGAACCCCGAAGACGAGCGCGCCGAGGGAAAGTCGGCCGGACAGCTGCTGGAGGCGGCGGGGTGCCAGGGCCTGCGGCACGGCGGCGTCCGCTTCTCGCCGAAGCACGCCAACTTCGTCGAGAACGACCGCGAAGGAAGCACCGCCGAGGTCCTCGAGCTGATGGCCGAGGGGCGCCGGCGGGTGCACGAGCGCTTCGGGGTCGTCCTCGAGCCCGAGGTCCAGATCCTGGGGGAGGTCGAGTGGCCGGCCGGCTGGGATCTGTAAGGGCGCGACTGATCGCCGGGGCGGCCCTGGCCGCCCTGGTGCTGCTCGCCGCCTACTGGTTCCTGCTGCGCCAGGAGACCGCCGAGCCGCGGGTTCTGGTGCCGCGGCTGGCGGCGACGATCGGCGAAGGCGAAGAGACAATCGGGGTCGCCGCCGACGGGGGCCTGGTCCGCTGGCTGCCGCTCCCCGAAGAACCGCCGTTGCCGCAGCTCGCCCTCGAGGAGCCGCCGAAGGGCGGCCGCGTCAAGGGGCCGGCGCTGGAACAGGTGCACGTTCTCGCCGCCGTCCCCGATGCGCTTCGCCCCTACGCGAAAAGCAGCGGCTATGGCGACGGCGGGGTGGAGGTCACCCTCACTACGGGGATCGAGCTCTTCTTCGGCGACGACTCGAAGGTCGCCAGGAAGTGGCGGGCGGCGAGCGCGATCCTCGCCGACCCGGAAGTAACGGCGCTCGATTATGTAGACCTGCAGGCTCCCAACCGACCTTCCTACGGAGGCTCGGAACACGAACTTCCACCTGCCCCTTGAGCCTTTAGGGGTTCCAGCAAACGGCTTTGCAATGCCCTTTCGCAAACCCTCGAGTAGAAGTTGAGGAGGGCCCAACCCTCAAGCAGGAGTCGAGTATTTGCCTTGCACGAGGGGCTGCGGCGGTTTGACAGAAAGCCCCGGATGCCCTACGTTCAAGCGCAAATTCCGCCTGAATCGCAGCGCCTTGGACCCTCAAGCATCGCTGAAGACTCGGACGGAACCAAGGCTCAACTCAACTGAAAGCTTTCAATAGCGCCAGAGGGAAACCGGGCGCGCTGGAGAAAATCGGGAGATGGAATCCACTTACCTCGCGGTCATCAAGGTCGTCGGCGCAGGCGGCGGCGGCACCAATGCAGTCAGCCGCATGATCGACGCCGGCATTCGCGGCGTCGAGTTCGTCGCCGTCAATACGGATGCGCAGGCGCTGCAGGCGTGTGACGCAGACATCAAGCTCTCGATCGGCCAGGAGCTGACGCGCGGCCTCGGTGCCGGCGGCAACCCCGAGGTCGGCGCGGGCGCGGCGGCCGAGAGTCGCGACGAGATCAAGGAGGCGCTGAAGGGCGCCGACATGGTCTTCGTCACCGCCGGCGAGGGCGGCGGCACCGGCACCGGCTCGGCGCCGGTCATCGCCGAGATCGCCAAGGAGGAGATCGGCGCGCTGACGGTCGGCGCCGTGACCAAACCGTTCGAGTTCGAGGGCAAACGGCGGATGCAGCAGGCGCTCGAGGGGATCGAGAAACTGCGCAACAAAGTCGACACCCTGATCATCGTCCCGAACGAGAAGCTGCTGCAGGCGGTCGAGCGGCGGACCAGCGTCCTCGAGGCGTTCCGCCAGGCCGACGACATCCTTCGCCAGGGCGTCCAGGGGATCACCGACCTGATCACGATCCCCGGCTTGATCAACCTCGACTTCGCCGACGTGCGGACGATCATGCGCGACGCCGGCTCCGCCTTGATGGGCGTCGGCTCGGCGACCGGCGAGGCCCGCGCGCTCGACGCCGCCAAGGCCGCCATCACCTCGCCGCTGATCGAGGAGTCGATCAAAGGCGCCACCGGGATGCTGCTGAACATCACCGGCCCCGAGGATCTCGGTCTGTTCGAGGTCAACGAGGCCGCCCAGCTCGTCCAGGCCGAGGCCGACGACAACGCCAACATCATCTTCGGCTCGGTCGTCGACCAGTCGATGAAAGACGAGGTCCGGGTGACGGTGATCGCCACCGGGTTCGAAGGCTTCGAGCTCCTGGCCCGCTCGCCGCAGCGCGTCCGTCGCCGCTACGAGAGCCGCCCGCGGGTCTCGGCCGAGGACACGGACATCCGGAAACTCCGGGTCAGCGACGACGACATCGACGTCCCGGGCTTCCTCAAAGAGTAGGAGCGCCTCGTTCATTAGATTGGGCTGCGTGACCACCGACGCGGCCCTGCGGCAGACGCCCCTCTACGAGCAGCACGTCGAGCTCGGGGCGAAGATCGTCCCCTTCGCCGGTTGGGAGATGCCGGCGACCTACGAGGGGATCCGCGAGGAGCACTCGGCGGTGCGCCGCCACGCCGGGATGTTCGACGTCTCCCACATGGGACAGGTCGAGGTCGAGGGGCCCGGGGGGCTCGCGTTCCTGCAGCGGGTGCTCTCCAACGACGTCGCCAAGGTCCAGATCGGCGGGGCCCAGTATTCCGTCCTCTGCAACGAGGACGGCGGCGTCATCGACGACCTCTTCGCCTACCGCCTCGGCGGCGACCGCTTCCTCGTCGTCACCAACGCCGCCAACCACGAGATTGACCTTGCCTGGCTCGGCCGCCAGAGCCGCGAGTTCGACACGCTGGTCCGCGACGTCGCCGACCGCTACGCGATGCTCGCCGTGCAAGGGCCGCACGCCCGGGCCGTGGTCAGCCGCGCCCTCAAGATCGAGCTGCCGCCGCGCTTCCACGTCTCCCACGTCCAGGTCGGCCGCCGCCCGGCGCTCGCCTGCGGGACCGGCTACACCGGCGAGGACGGGGTCGAGCTGCTGCTCGACCCCGAGGTGGCGACGCCGATCTGGGCCGAGCTGCTCGACGCCGGCGTCGTGCCCTGCGGGCTCGGCGCCCGCGACACCCTGCGGCTGGAGGTCTGCTACCCGCTGCACGGCAACGAGCTGACGCCGGAGCGCAACCCGATCGAGGCCGGCCTCGGCTGGTGCTGCAAGGAGGAGACGAATTTCATCGGTGCCAGGACCATCGCCACCGCCCGCGCCGAGGGCACCGCCGAGAAGCTCGTCGCCTTCAAGATCGAGGGCCAGGGGATCCCGCGCGAAGGCAATCCGGTGATGCATGGCGGCGAAGAGGTCGGCACCGTCACCAGCGGCACCTTCTCGCCCTCGCTCGAGATCGGCGCCGGTATGGCCTACGTCCGCTCGGAGCTGGCCGAGGTCGGAACCGAGCTCGACATCGACGTGCGCGGCAAACGCCGGCCCGCCCGGATAGCTTCCAAGCCCCTCTACGCGAAAAGGAGCTGAGCCTTGGCACCTGGATCATCCGAAGGCACCTACCCCGAAGACCTCCGCTACCACGAGGAACACGACTGGGCCCGGATCGAGGGGGATCAGGCGACCTTCGGGATCACCTGGTACGCCCAGGACTCGCTCGGCGAGGTCGTCTTCTACGACCCGCCCGAGGTCGGGGCGACGATCCAGAAAGACTCCTCCTACGCCGAGGTCGAGTCGGTGAAGGCGGTCAGCGACGTGATCGCGCCGATGTCGGGCGAGGTGGTCGAGGTCAACGAGGCCTTGGTCGACGCGCCGGAGAAGGTCAACGAGGACCCCTACGGCGAGGGCTGGCTGGTCAAGGTGCGGCTGACCGCGCCCGAGGAGTCGGAGACCCTTCTCGACGTCGTCGAATACCGCAAGATGCTGGACCGCTAGGCGAAAAGCCCGACACCCGGCTTCCCTAGCCTTAGTCGGCGTGACTCGTTACACCTCCGCCACCCCCGACGACCGCCAGGAGATGCTCGACGCGATCGGCGTCTCCTCGGTCGACGAGCTCTTCGAGCAGATCCCCGAGCCGCTGCGGCTGGGGCGCCCGCTGGCGCTGCCGGACGGGATGAGCGAGGCCGAGGTCTACGAGCGGCTGGCGGCGCTCGCCGAGCGCAACGCCGACGCCGAGCGGCAGGTCTGCTTCGTCGGCGCCGGAATGTACGACCACTACGTGCCGGCGATCGTCGACGCGATCACCTCGCGCAGCGAGTTCCTCACCCCGTACACGCCCTACCAGCCGGAGATCTCCCAGGGGGGGCTGCAGGTGATGTTCGAGTTCCAGACGGCGATGTCGGAGCTGACCGGTCTGCCGGTCTCCAACGCCGGGCTCTACGAGGGCCCGTCGGCACTCGCATCGGCCGGCTACCTGGCGCTCGGGGCGACCAAGCGCAAGCGCTTCGTGATCTCGCGCGGCGTCCATCCGCACAGCCGCGAGACGCTCCGTACCTACTCTGTCGGCTACGGCGCCGAGGTGGTCGAGGTCGGGCTCGAGGGCGGGCTGACCGACGCGGCGGCGCTGGCCGAGGCGGTCGACGGCGAGACCGCCGCCGTCTTCCTGCAGAGCCCGAACTTCCTCGGCGCGGTCGAGGACGTCGAGGCGCTCGGGGCGGCGGCGAAGGAGCACGGGGCGCTGCTGATCGTCGCCTGCGACCCGATGACGCTGGGGATCCTCAAGCCGCCGGGCGAGTGCGGCGCCGACATCGCCCTCGGCGAGGGTCAGCCGCTCGGCAACCGCCTCGATTTCGGCGGCCCGAGCTTTGGCTTCTTCTGTGCGACTGAGGCCCAGATCCGCCGCATGCCGGGCCGGATCGCCGGCGAAACGGAGGACGTCAATGGCCGCCGCGGCTTCGTCCTCGCGCTGCAGACGCGTGAGCAGCACATCCGCCGCGAGAAAGCGACCAACAACATCTGCACCGCGCAGGCCCTGAACGCGCTGGGGGCGATGGTCCACCTCGCCTGGTTGGGACGGCAGGGCTTCCGCGAGCTCGGCGAGCTGCTGGTGCAGCGCACTGCCTACGCGCGCGAGCGCCTGGCCGCGGTCGACGGGGTCGAGCTGCTGCACGAGGCGCCGGTGGCGCGCGAGTTCGCCGTCCAGCTCGCCGCGCCCGTCGACAAGGTCCTCGACCGCGTCGCCGAGCGCGGGATCGCCGCCGGCTACCCGCTCGGCCGCGAGTACCCGGAGTTCGAGGACGGGCTCCTGGTCGCGATCACCGAGCGGCGCACGAAGGCCCAGATCGACGAGCTGGCCGAGGCGCTGGGCGCGGCGATCGCCGTCGATCGCGGCGGCGAGGAAGCCGTGGAGGCCGAGATCGCCGAGGGGGTGGCCTGATGGCGCTGACCGAGACCCCGATGCAGGCGGAAAAGGCGCAGACGATCTTCGAGAAGTCGAAGACGGGGCGGCGCGCAGCGGCGCTGCCTGATGCCGAAGTGCCCGAGAAGCCGATCGCGGAGCTGATCCCGCAGAACCTGCTGCGAGCGGAGCCGCCGCGGCTGCCGGAGATCGCCGAGCCGGAGATCGTCCGCCACTACAACCGGCTGTCGCGACGCAACTTCGACCTCGACACCGGCTTCTACCCGCTCGGCTCCTGCACGATGAAGCACAACCCGCGCCTCAACGAGCGGGTCGCGGCGCTGCCGGGCCACGCCCGCCTGCACCCGGCGCAGGACCCGCGCCGCGCCCAGGGGGCGCTGGAGCTGATGTGGCTGCTGCAGGAGTCGCTCAGCGAGATCTGCGGCCTGCCCCACGTCAGCCTGCAGCCGAGCGCCGGCTCCCATGGCGAGCTCGCCGGCCTGCTGCTGACCCGCGCCTACCACGCCGACCGCGGCGAAGAGCGGACGAAGGTGCTGGCGCCCGACACCTCCCACGGCACCAACCCGGCCTCGGTGACGATGGCCGGCTACGAGGTGGTCAAAGTAGCGACCGACGAGCAGGGCGGGGTCGAGATGGACGACCTGCGGGCGAAGCTGGCCGAGAACGCCGGAGAGGTCGCCTGTCTGATGCTGACCAACCCGAACACGCTCGGGGTCTTCGACGAAAACATCGCCGAGATCGCTTCGCTGATCCACGAGGCGGGGGGGACGCTCTACTACGACGGCGCCAACCTCAACGCGGTCATGGGCCACTCGCGCCCCGGCGACATGGGCTTCGACATCGTCCACGTCAACCTGCACAAGTCCTTCAGCCAGCCGCACGGCGGCGGCGGCCCGGGCGCCGGCCCGATCGCGGTCTCCGACCGGATCGAGCCCTATCTGCCGAAGCCGCAGGTCGTCCGCCGCGAGGGCTCCAACGGCCACGGCCCGGGATTCGACCTCGACTTCGAGCGGCCGAAGTCGATCGGCCGCCTGCGCGGCTTCCAGGGCAACTTCGGCGTCTTCGTCCGCTCCTACGCCTACATCCTCAGCCTCGGCGGCGATGGCCTCGCAGAGGCCTCGGAGACGGCGGTCCTCAACGCCAACTACCTGAAGGCGCGCCTCGCCGAGGGCCGCGCCGGCAAGCGCCTGCCGATCGCCTTCGACCGCCACTGCATGCACGAGTTCGTCCTCTCCGGCAAGCCGATGAAGCGCGAGCTCGGCCTCGCCACCCTCGACCTCGCCAAGCGCCTGCTCGACTTCGGCTTCCACCCGCCGACCGTCTACTTCCCGCTTCTGGTCGACGAGGCCCTGATGGTCGAGCCGACCGAGACCGAGGCCAAGGAGTCCCTCGACGCCTTCGCCGAAGCCGTCGAGAAGATCCTCGCCGAGGCCGAGGACGTCGCCGAGATCGCCAAGAGCGCCCCCTACACGACCCCGGTGCGCCGTCTCGACGAGGTCAGGGCGACGAGGCAGCCGGTCGTGCGGCAGCAGCTCGACTAGCTAGTTCTTCGGCCGCGCTACGCGGAAGCCGATCGAGGCTTCGGGGGATTCGCCGAATTCGTTGTGCGAGGTGAAGGAGGCCCGATAGCGCCCGGCGGTTAGGAACTGGATGCCGCCCTTCGGCTTCGGCAGCTTGCCTTCGAAACGGATCCTGTTCTTGCCGGTGGGGGCTTCGCGGGTCAGTGCTCCCCGCCGGACGAGGCTGCCGTCCTTGCGGACCTGCTTGAAGACGACGCTGACGGTCGCGTTCTGGTTGACGAAGAAAGAGAAGATCGTCTTCCGCGGCGGCTTCGAACGCGTGCTCTTCGGCGTGTTCGGCGCGAGGATCGCTCGCGCGGTCATTTCCAAGCCGGTGAGCGACGGAGGCGTCCCCGGCGGCGGCGGTTCGGGCGAGGCATGCACACCCGCCGGCGCCAGCAGAGCGAGCAGCAACAGGTACAGAGCGGCTGCTGCGATGCCAAGTCGGGTTCTCGTTATTCGCACATGGGTATCAACCCGGCCGCAGCCTCAAAGCTGCGGCAGCTCCTGCTCCAGCTCCAGCACCGGGGCGAAGAGGTCGCCGTGCTTGTCGAGGCGCTTCAGCACATCCTCGGTCTCGAAGACGAGGTGGTCGCCCTTGCCTGACTCGGCGGCTTGCTCGACCTCGTCCCAGGTGATCGGGGTGGAGCAGGTGGGGCGTTCGCGAGCCCGCAGCGAGTAGACGGAGATCGTCGTTTTGCGTTCGTTGTTCTGGTACCAGTCGATCAGGACCTTGCCGCTGCGGTCGGTCTTTTTGCCCATTTTCGCGAGGATGCTCTCGGGGTCCTGGTTGGCGACGATCTGGGCGAGGGCCTGGCCGAAGGGGCGGGTCTCCTCGTAGGAGGTTTTGCTGTTGAGGGGCACGTAGAGCTGCATGCCCTTCGAGCCGGAGGTCTTGACGAAGCACTCGAGCTTCAGCTGCTCGAGCAGCTCGCGCAGGCGCAGCGCCACCCGCGAGCAGTCGACGACGTCAGCGGGCGGCCCGGGATCGAGGTCGAAGACGAGCGAGGTGGGGCGTTTCGGCGCCCGGCTCTTCGAGAGCGAGGGATGCAGCTCGATCGCCGCCAGCTGCGCCATCCAGATCAGCGTCGGCAGGCTGTCGCAGACGCAGAACTCGATCACGCCGGCCCGCGGCCCCGCCTCCACTTTCGCCGTCTTCACCCATTTGGGCCGGTGTTTCGGGCAGCGCTTCTCGTAGAAGGCGGCGTCGAGGTCCTCGACGCCTTCCGGGAAACGCCGCAGCGTCACCGCGCGGCCGCTCAGGTGGGGGACGAGCGCCGGCGCCACCTTGGCGTAGTAGTCGACCATCTCGCCCTTGGTGAACCCGGTCTTCGGGTAGAGCACCTTGTCGAGGTTGGAGAGCTTTAGCTCCTTGCCCTCGACCTCGACCTGGCGCGTCTCGCCCACGCGCTAAAGCTTATTTGGAGGCTTTTGCTTTGGAGCGGGAAGAGCTTTTCGATTTCGATTTGGATTTCGAGTTCGATTTGCTCTTTTTAGTTTTGGGGGCGGCTTTCGGTTTCGTCGCTTTTTTCGCGCCGTCGCCGCTGCTGCCTTTCTCTTTCACCGCGGCGATCGATTCCTCCAGCGCCGCCATCAGGTCCGGAGCCTTGGTCGCCTTCGGCGCCTCGGCTTCCGGCGCGACGATCTCCTTGCCTTCGGCCTTCTGTTCGATCAGGGCGAGCAGCTGTTCGCGGTACTCGTCCTTGTAGGCGTCCGGTTCGAATTCGGTGGAGAGCGAGTCGATCAGCTGCTCGGCCATCTGCTGCTCGCGTTTGGCGACTTTCGGCTTCTCGTCCGGGAGGGCGTCATCCAGTTCGGAGGGGGGCACGACCTCGTCGTGGAAGCGCATCGTCGTCAGCGTCAGCACGCCGTCGGAGGCGCGGATCGCCGCAAGGTGCTCTTTGTTGCGGAAGACGAAGCGGGAGATCGCCGCCTTGCCCGAGCTTTCCATCGCCGCCGCCAGCAGCGAGTAGGCCTTCTCGGCGCCGTCGGCCGGGCCCAGGTAATAGGGGCTGTCGAAGTACATGGGGTCGATTTCCTCGATGTCGACGAAGTCCTGGACGTCGATCGCCCGCGTCTTCTCCGGGGCCAGCGCCGACATCTCGTCCTTGCTCAGCGGCACGTACTGGCCGGGCGTCAGCTCGTAGGCCTTGACGATGTTCTCGTAGGGGACCTCCTCGTCGGTCCCTTCGGCGACCCGCTTGTGTTTGATCCGCGAATTGTCGGACTCGCGGATCTCGCGCAGGGCGATGTTGCGGCGCGCCACCGCGCTGAACAGCCGCACGGGCACGTTCAGTAGCCCGAAGCTGATGGTGCCACTCCAAATCGCTCTAGCCATGCTTCATCCCTACCCAGATTGTTTCAACCAAACTCGCCTGTGTGCCATAGCGGCAACTGCCGGGAGTCTTCTTGCGCCGACGTCAACTCGGGTTCCCTACGGACCTATCTCCTCCGAAAAGAATCACGAGATGAAGGATGATCTGGCGGTGCTCTTCGAGCTTCGGCAGGTGGGGCTGGACCGCGGCGGCAAGACCGTCCTCGACTCGCTCAGCGCCGGGATTCCGGAGGGCGCGACGGCGATCGTCGGCCCCTCCGGCGCTGGCAAGTCGACGCTGCTGCGTTTGCTGAACCGCCTCGCCGACCCTGATCGCGGCGAGATCTCCTACCGCGGCGAGCCGCTGCGCTCCTACGAACCGCTGGCGCTGCGGCGCGAGGTCGGCCTCGTCCCGCAGCTGCCGGCGCTGCTCGAGGGGACGGTCGAGTCGAACCTGCGCTACGCGGCCGAGCTCGCCGGCGAGCGGCTGGAGCTGGAGGAGACGCTCGGTCACGCCGGCCTCGATCCGTCCTTCGCCGAGCGCGACGTCAAGAAGCTCTCGGTCGGCGAGCAGCAGCGAGCGATGCTGGCGCGGGCGCTGGCGCAGCGGCCCCACGTGCTCCTGCTCGACGAGCCGACCTCGGCGCTCGACCACGCCGCCCGCGACACGATCGAGGCGGCCTTGGCGGAGCTGCGGCGCGAGCTCGAGATCTCGACCGTCCTCGTTAGCCACGATCCCGACCAAGCCCGACGGCTGAGCGACTGGGTCCTGCGCCTCGAGGGCGGCCGCCTCGCCGGCTGCGGCCCCCTGGCGGAGGTGCTGGCGTGATCCCGCCGGCGACCGCGGCCACCTCGATCCACGTCGCCGTCTGGCAGGTCGCCGCATCCCTCGCCCTCGTCGCCCTGGCGGCGGCGATCTCCTTCTGGCAGAAGGCCGACCTCGAGCGCGACATCGCCGTCGCCACCGGCCGCTCGATCGTCCAGCTGACCCTGGTCGGCTACGCGATCCATCTGATCTTCGAGGCCGACAAGATCTGGCTGGTGCTGGCGCTGCTGGCGGTGATGGTCCTCTTCGGCGCGATCACCGCCCGCCACCGCGCCGCCAAGGTCCCCGACTCCTTCGGCCCGCTGCTGATCGCCCTCGCGCTCGCCGGCGGCACCACGCTCGGCCTCGTCGTCGCCCTCGGCATCTTCGACCCGACCCCGCGCTACCTCGTTCCCGTCGGCGGCATGGTGATCGGCAACGCGATGACCGCTTCCGCGGTCGCCCTCGACCGCCTCGGCGACGAGATGGGCGACGCCCGCGCCCGCATCGAGGCTTCCCTCGCACTCGGCGCCACCGCCCGCGAAGCCGCCGCGCCGACCGTCCGCCGCTCCCTGCGCTCGGGGATGATCGCCCTCGTCGACTCGACCAAGACCACCGGCCTGATCTTCTTCCCCGGCACGATGGTCGGCATGCTCCTCGCCGGCGCCAGCCCCACCGACGCCGTCCGCCTGCAGCTGATCCTCCTCTACACGCTCCTCGGCAGCGTCTCGATCTCCGCCCTCACCGCGACCCTTCTTGCTTACCGGAATTTCTTCAATTCGGCGGCCCAGCTGACGGAACCACGTTCCTGACCAAAAGCGTCAGGGGCAGCACCAGCCTTCGACTTGGGGGAAGGACGACTTGCGTCCCCCGGGCGCGAACGCCCTGGAGATGCCGGCCACCGCCCGGCCCTCGCCTCGGCCAATTGGGAGGAAGAGCCACTGGTTGGCGCCCGGCCAGGCGACGAGCAGGCGCTTGCCGGCGGGCGACCAGGCGACTTCGCCGAGGCTGCCGGGGACGCTGAGCAGGCGCCGGGGTTCGCGCCGGTTTGGCCCGTAGACGACCACCGAGCTGCGGGTCCCGGCGCTGCGCCAGTGCGTGAAGACGGCGGCCACGAGCGGACGCCGCGGTGCCAAGGCGGCGTCGACCACGGTCGCTCCGGCGGGGAGGGCGAGCGCCGTGCGGCGGCGGAATTCCGATCTGCCTTCGAGCTTGTTCAGCCGCATGCCCTGCAGGTGCAGCCCGGCAGGCGAGACCTCGAGGATCAGCCGCCCGTCGGCGCCCCATTCGATTTGCCTGGTTTCGCGCCCAGCGACCGCCCCGGCCATGTCGGGCGGCGCCCCCGAGCGGCTCGCGCCCTTCTCGCTGGCGGCGATCCGCAGCTGCCCCTCGGCGTTGACATAGGCCAATTCCGGGGTGCCGACCGGCGACCAGGCGGGAGCGACGGGCGCGGTCGCCGGGTTGACCAGGTGGTCGCCCCTGCCGTCGCCGGCGACGATCCGCAGGGATCGGCCCGAGCGGTAGGCGATCCGGTACCCCGACGGGGACCAGCGCGGAGTCCTGACCCTTGCCGCGGCGGTGAGCGACCAGTGCGGGGTTCCGTCGGGCTCGACCGCGCTGAGATCGCGCCCCTGCGCGGCCGCGACGAAGAGCCCGCGCGGCGACCAGCTCGCTTCTTCGTAGTGGCCGAGCAGACGCCGGGAGCCGTCGGGCTGGACCACCCAGGGGCCGAGGGCGCTCTGGACGAGAAGGTGTCCGCCTCCGGGGGTCTCCGAAAGGCCAGGCTCGGGCTCGGGAGCGGAGCTGTCGACCACATCCCCGACCCAGTCGCGGACAGCCGCTCCGGCGGGGGAGAGCAGCAGGGCCATCAGAAGGGTCGCGATGCCCAGCGCCAGTGCCAGGCGCGGCAGCGCCGGCCTGCCGTCCCGGACGGGGCTCGGCTGTCGCTCTTCACGCTCGGCGTAGGCGGCTTCCACGACCTGCAGGCCGCGCCGTTCCGCCTGATCGGCGACCGGCACCGGGATCTCGCGCAGCGCCCGGTTCAGCGAGTCGTTCCTCATCGGCCCACCTCCGTCTCCAGCTCCGCCGCCTCGCGCAAGCGGTCGAGGCCGCGCCTTAGTCGCGAGTTGACCGTTCCGCGCGGCAGCTCCAGCATCTCCGCGATCTCCCCCGGCGTGTACTCGAGCAGGTGCCGCAGCACGACGACGGCGCGCTGCTCGGGCGGCAGCTCCTTCAGCGCCGCGATCATCTCGCCGCCGACCTCCTCGGGCGGCGGCAGCGGCTCGAAGACCGACTGCTCGCGGGCGACCTTCTGCCGCAGCGCCTCCCGTCGGGCCCAGTCGAGCGCCCGGTTGACGACGATCCGGTGCAGCCACGGCCCGAAGGGGCGCCGCCGGTCGAAGCGGTCGAGCGCGGCGACCGCGGCGAGGAAGCCGTCCTGCGCCACGTCCTCGGCCGCCGCGGCGTCGTGGACGACCAGGTAGGCAGCGCGGTAGGCGCGCCGCCAGTGCAGCGAGTACAGGCTCGCCATCGCGGCGCCGGAGCCCGCCTGGGCTTCGCGCACGAGCCGCCGCTCGTTGCCGCCGCTCTCAATCTCCAACCGCGATCTCCTCCGGACATCTCAATCTTCTCTCACCCACCGTCCCATCCGCACCAGCGCCTCGCTCAGCCGCGACTTCAGCGCCGGCGCCAGGGCGCCGCGCGGCAGCTCGACCACGAACGAGGACGCCTCTGGGAAGCGGTGGTTCTGCCAGTTTGGCGCCGTGCCGGCGGGCCAGCGCATGAGGAGGAAGGGCATCTCCGCGAGCTGCGCGAAGCGCCTCGCCGCGGGGATGCTGGGTCCCCAGCCGCGGACGAAGGGACGGACACCGCGGTACTGGTGAAACCAGATCGTCGCCTCCGGTCGCAGGGCGCGGACGATCCGCGCCGCCAGGCGCGACTCCGGCTCCGAGAAGGGCCGCGGTCCCGGGTATTCCGGGTCGCCTCGTTCTCCCTGCGGCCGCCAGCCTGCCGGGAAGTTGCGGTTGAGGTCGACGCCCCGCCCGTTCAGCCGCGAGCCGGCCGCGGCCCCGTCGGGATCGAGGTTCGGGACGACGAAGACGTCGGCGCTGGGGTCGGGGCACCCACCGGTCAGCGGCATGATGCCCCTGGCGCCGCACTCGTCGCCGTGGACGCAGCCGAAGACGAGCAGCTCCCCGCTCCGGGTCGGGTCGCCGTACTGGCGTAGGACGATCGGGCGCCCCTGCGCCGAGTGGCCGACCCGCCTGGCGCGGGCGAGGAGGTTGCCCGGCCGACGAGAGGGCTGGGCGAAGGCGAGGAAGCCGGCGTGCTCCTGCGGAGCGTGCGCGCCGGCGAGCAGGGCGAAGGCCGCGAGGAGCGTCGCCATCAGAAGACCGAGAGGAGCTGGCGGAAGAAACCGAGCATCGCCGCCGGCCGCCGCACGGCGAAGCTCGCGGTGTCGATCTCGAGCAGCGGCGCGGTGCCGGCGTCGGTGCGGTCGCGGCTGTAGACGACGATCATTCGGCCGCCGTCGCCGAGCCGCATGCGCATCTGGAACGGTTCGCGCAGGTTCCCGAAGCGGGGCAGGTCGACGCAGACAGCTCGGCCCGCGACCGTGTCGAGCGCGTGGACGAAGTTCTCCTTCGAGCCGGTGTAGAGGGTGTAGGCCCAGCGCCCGTCGCGGCTGTTGACGCGGGTAACCGGCGAGCCTTGCATCCGCTCGTCCGGCTCCTCGGGGTCGACGATCGGTCCCGGCAGCAGCCGCCCGCTGACAGCGTCCAGCGCCCGCACCTCGTACCGACTGACTTCGCGATGCCTGAAGAAGCTGCGGATCAGGTAGATCCGCGAGCCGTCGGGCGAGATTGCGTCGAAGTTCCAGGCGCCGGGGAGCCCGATGCGCCTGATCGCGTGCTCCGGCGCATCCTCGCCGCGATCCGGATGACGCAGGAAGAGGCGGGTGTCGAGGATCGCGAACCGGCTGCGCCGCGGCGGGTAGGAGCGCGGCGAGTCGGCGAGCACGAGGATGCCGTTGGTCGAGATCCCGCCGGCGCTGCCGTCCGAGGCGACAGCCGGCAGGTAGTAGCTGCCGTGCAGGTACCACCAGCGGTCGATCGTCGAGTCCCGCAGGTCGATTCGCTCGACCATGGTCAGGGGATGGCGCGTATGGGGGGTGAGGGCGACGTAGCGGTAGGGCGGGTCGGTGAAGCTCGCCGTGCCCCCGAGGATGCCGCCGCCGGCGGCGCTCGCGGCTGAGGCCGGAGCGAGCGCCAGCAGCAGCGCGACGATGAGTGGCAGGGCCCGGCGCATGTCTTCTATACGGCCGAGGGACCCCCAGAGGTCCCGGGGTCGGCGGGAGTACCCGCATAGACTCGCCCGATGTCCCGTTCGCAGCGCCTGACGCTGATCGCGACGATCCTCGGCTCGACCGTCGTCTTCCTCGACGGCACCGTCGTCAACGTCGCCCTGCCGGCGATCAGCGACGGGCTCGACGTCGGTCTCGCCGGCCAGCAGTGGGTGGTCGAGGCCTACGCCCTGGCGCTGGTCGCCCTGCTCCTCGTCGGCGGCAGTCTCGGCGACCAGTTCGGGCGGCGGCGGATCTTCGTCATCGGGCTGGTCGGTTTCGGCGCCACCTCGGTCCTCTGCGCGATCTCGCCGACGGATGAGTTCCTGATCGGCGCCCGCGCCCTGCAGGGGGTTACGGGGGCGCTGCTGGTGCCCGGCTCGCTGGCGATCGTCGCCTCGACCTTCGAGGGCGAAGCGCGCGGCAAGGCGGTCGGCACCTGGACCGCCTGGACCGGGATCGCCACGGTGCTTGGTCCGGCGGGCGGCGGCGCCCTGATCGGCTTCACCTCCTGGCGGGCGATCTTCTGGGTCAACATCCCGCTGATCGCGGCGACCGTCGCGCTGACCCTCCACTCGGTCGAGGAGAGCCGCGACGAGGACGCCTTCCTCGGCATCGACTGGGCCGGGATCGCGCTCTCGGCAGTCGGCCTGGGCGGCCCGACCTTCGCCCTGATCGAGCAGCCCTCGCGCGGCTGGAGCGACCCGCTGGTCTGGGGGTCGATGGCGGCCGGGATCCTCTGCTTCGGCCTCTTCATCCTCCGCGAGGCGACGGCGCGCCACCCGATGCTGCCGCTCGGCCTCTTCCGCATCCGCAACTTCTGGGTCACCAACCTGACCACGCTCGCGACCTACGCCGGTCTGATCGGCGGCCTCTTCTTCATCGGCCTCTACCTCCAACAGGTGGTCGGCTACTCGCCCCTGGAGGCGGGGCTGGCGACGACCCCGATCTCGATCCTGATGTTCTTCCTCTCGCCCCGCTTCGGCCGCATCGCCTCCGGCACCGGGCCCCGCCTGCCGATGAGCGCCGGTCCGATCGTCGGCGGCATCGGCCTGCTGATGATGATGCGGATCGGCCCCGACACGAGCTACCTGGTCGACGTGCTGCCGGGCCTGCTCGTCTTCGGCGTTGGGCTCTCGGCGACGGTGGCGCCGCTGACCGCGACCGTGCTCGATTCGGTCGACGAACACCGGGTCGGGATCGCCTCCGGGGTCAACAACGGCGTCTCCCGGGTCGCCGGGCTGCTGGCGATCGCGGTGCTCGGAGCGGTGATCTCGGCCAACTTCGGCAGCAAGCTCGACGACGGGCTCGGGAGCGCGCCGCTGTCCCCCGCCGCGACCACGGCGGTCGAAGAAGCGAAGGAAAAGCCGTTGGCGGTCCCCGCCGCCGAAGACCTGACCGCGGCCGACAGCGATCGGGTGATGGCGGCCGCCGAGGACGCCTCGACCTCCTCCTTCCGCCTCGGTACCGCGATCGCCGGGATCCTGATGATCCTCGGCGGCATCGTCGCCGGGCTCGGCATCCAGAACCCGGAGCGACGAAGAGAAGCCGTGCCAACTCGAGGCTCGGCTCAAGCCGGCGAGTGCGGTCATAGCGCCGACTGCGATGGCGGCACCCCGGAGCGCTCCGGCGAAGAGGCGCCACAGGCCGAGCCCGCGTAGGCTCCGGCTCCCATGGCGAAACCCATCATCTTCAGCGGCATCCAGCCGACCGGCCGCAAGCACTTGGGCAACTACATCGGGGCGATTCGCCAGTACGTCGAGGGGCAGGACCGCGGCGACCCGGCGATCTTCTGCATCGTCGACCTGCACGCGCTCTCGGTCCCCTACGACCCCGCTGACCTGCGCGCGCGCCTCTACGACACCGCGGCGATCCTGCTCGCCGCCGGCCTCGACCCCGAGCGCTGCATCCTCTTCCGCCAGTCCGACGTCCGCGAGCACACCGAGCTGACCTGGCTGCTCTCGGCGGTCACCTCCCACGGCGACCTCAACCGCATGCACCAGTTCAAGGAAAAGGTCGGCAAGGACCGCGAACTGGCTTCCGCGGCGCTCTTCTACTACCCGGTGCTGATGGCCGCCGACGTCCTCGCCTACCGGGCCACCGAGGTGCCGGTCGGCGACGACCAGCGCCAGCACGTCGAGCTGATGCGGGAGATCGCCCGCCGCTTCAACGCCCGCTTCGGCGAGGCGCTGGTCGTGCCGGAGATGCGGATCCCCGAGGTCGGCGCCCGGATCATGGACCTCCAGGAGCCCGAGCGGAAGATGTCGACGACCGGCGGCACCGAGCAAGGGACCGTTCTGGTGCTCGACGAACCGGAGACGATCCGCAAGAAGTTCCGCTCGGCGGTCACCGACTCCGGGCGTGAGATCGGCCGCTCGCCGGAGAAGCCCGGGATCAGCAACCTGATCGACATCCTGTCGGTTGCCCGTGGCAGCGAGCAGAAGGAGGTCGAACGCGAATTCGAGGACGTCGGCTACGGCGACTTCAAGCAGGCGGTCGGCGACGCGGTCGTCGACTACCTGGGGCCGGTCCGCGCGCGCTACGCCGAGCTGCGCCCGGATGAGGCGGAGCTCGACCGGGTGCTCGGGCTCGGCGCCGAGAAGGCGCGCGCGATTTGCGGGCCAATCGTCGCCGAAGTGCGCGATCGCATGGGCTACCAGCCCGAACGCGCCGCGTAGCGCTCTAGTCTGCTGCGTAGTGGCCGTCGCCGACCTCGATCTCGACCTAGACCTCGACGTCTTCGCCGGGCCGTTCGACCTGCTTATGGCGGTCGTCCTGCGCGAGGAGGTCAGCCTGCTCGACCTGCAGCTGGGCGAGGTCGTCGTCGCCTACGTCGAGCACCTCGAGCGCGAAGGCGAGCTGGAGCTGGAGGTGGCGACCGAGTTCCTCGTCCTGATCGCGGCGCTGCTGGAGCTGAAGTCGCGGCTGATGCTCCCCGGGCCCGACGAAGAGCTCGAGGAGATGAAGCCCGAGGAGGCGATGGAGGAGCTGCTGGCGCGGATGCTCGAGTACCGGCGCTACCGCGACGCTTCGGTCGAGCTCTCCGAGCGCTTCGAGTCCCAGCGCGGCTACCTCTACCGCTCGGCGCCGCTGCCGTCGGAGCTGCGGCGGGTGGCGGTCGAGGCGGCGAGCGCGGTCTACGACCCCGACCAGCTCGGTGCCGCCCTCGGCGACCTGCTGACCGAGCCGCCCGACGTCGACGTCAGCCACATCCGCCCGACGGTCTCGCTGGAGCGGCGGCTGCGGGCGCTCCGCGACGCGCTGCTGCGGCGCGCGGACTTCGACTTCGACGAGGAGTTCGGCGGCGAGGACCGGCTTACCCAGGCGGTCACCGTCTTCGCGATGCTCGAGCTCTACCGCAAGGGCGAGGTGACCTGGGAGCAGGGCGAGTGCTTCGGCCCGATCAAGGTGAAGAAGGTCCTGCCAAGCGCCGGGATGACGAAGAGCGGATGAGCGACCTCTCCCGCACCGTCGAGGCGCTGCTCTTCCTCTCGCCGCAGCCGGTCGCCGTCAAGGACTTGGCGGAGGCGACGCAGGCGACCGAGGGTCAGGTGGAAGAGGCGGTCGGGCTGCTGCGCGAGGACCTCGCCGAGGGCAAGCGAGGCGTAGTGCTGCGCGAGGTCTCCGGCGGCTTCTCCCTCGCCTCCGATCCCGCCAGCGAGGAGGCGGCGCGGCGCCTGCTGGCGAAGCCCCGGACGCCGCCGCTGACCCAGGCCCAGGCCGAGACGCTGGCGATCGTCGCCTATCTGCAGCCGGTGACGCGGCCCGAGATCGCCCGCATCCGCGGCGTCACCTCCGAGTCGGCGGTGACCAGCCTTGCCGAGCGCGGCCTGATCGAAGAGGCCGGCCGCTCCCAGTTCGGCGCCGCGATCTTCAAGACGTCCGAGCTCTTCGAGCGCCTCTTCGGCCTCTCCGGCCTCGACCAGCTGCCCGACCCCTCGAAGTTCGACCCCAGCCCCGAGGACGAGCGCGACCTGCGCGAGCGGCTGCTGAAGGCCGGCGAACAGCGCGCCGAGTAGCGCGTGCGGCTGGCGAAATTCCTCGCCCACGGCGGGGTGGCATCGCGGCGCAGGGCCGAGGAGATCATCGGCAAGGGGCTGGTGACCGTCGGCGGCGAGGTGGTGACGGACCCGGCGCGGGACGTGGCGGCGGCCGACGACGTGCGGGTCAACGGCGAGCCGGTGGCAGCCGAGGCGCGCGAGGTGTGGGCGGTGAACAAGCCGGTGGGGGTGGTCTCGACGGCGCGGGAGCCTGGGACCCGGACGCCGGTGGTCGACCTGGTCGAGACGGAAGCGCGTCTGTACCCGGTGGGGCGCCTAGACGCGGATTCGAGCGGCCTCCTGCTGCTGACGAACGACGGCGAGCTGGCGAACCGGCTCACGCACCCGCGGTACGAAGTGCCGAAGACCTACGTGGCGCAGCTGCGCAAGCCGATCGGCGAGCGTGACCTCGAGCGCCTGCGGCGCGGTGTGGAGCTGGAGGATGGCCCGACGGCTCCAGCGCAGGTGACGCGCCGCGGCGACCGCGAGGTCGAGATCGTCCTCCGCGAAGGCCGCAATCGCCAAGTGCGGCGGATGTTGGAGGCGGTTGGGAACGAGGTAGCGGCACTGCGCCGGGTGGGATTTGGGCCGCTGCGGATCGGCAGGCTGAAGGAGGGTTCTTCGCGGCGGCTTTCGCAGGACGAGATCGCCCGGTTGCGCGAGGCGGCTGGGTAGGCAGTTCCAGCCGCTCGGGGCAGCCAAATCCCCCTCGCACAAGCTTGTAGGAGGGGGATTTGGTTGCCAGGTGCGGTTAGGAACTACTGGGGGTGGCGCCAGGCGGAGGGGAGAAGCTGCGCGGTGGTGAGTCGAGCGGCGATGGTGGTGGCGACCGCCTCCGCTTCTTGTTCGGCTTCACGACTGGTGACGCGGAGGACGGCGTAGCCGGCGCGCATCAGTTCGCGATCGCGCCAGCGGTCGCGCTCGAAGGCGACGGCCGTGCCGTGGAAGTCCCGGCTGTCCGCCTCGACGACGAAACGGCGATCCGGCCAGAGGAAGTCGACCTCGATGCGGCCGTTGGCGATCTGGACGGGCGCGTTGAAGAGCGGCCATGGGAGGTCGCGTTGGACGAGGAGCGGCAACACCTTCGCCTCCAGCGGGCTCTTGAGCTTGCCGCGAGTCTTGAGCAGCGGGGCCGCTCCGCGCCACTCGTCGATCAACTTCTGCAGGACCTTCATCCCGCGGCGCCTCGGATCGATCGACCGCTCGATCGCCGGGATGTCGAGCATCGGTCGCCGTCGGGCTGCCGCCCGCTCGAAGGCGCTGCGCAGCGTCCGCTCGCCAACCACGCCCGCGAGGTCCACCAGCGTCCGCGCCGGGCTCGTGCAGGGAATGTTGTCGAAGGTCCCGGTCTCCTCGAGCCGCGGGCGGCGCACGCGATGCAGGTAGATGCCGTCGATCTTGCGCCCTCGGCTGGGCGGAGCG